>Ga0315912_10001369_pt1 | contig 30481 bp, 31 predicted proteins | sample VfabasoilMG_FD_204469 | JGI IMG/M metagenome (GOLD analysis project Ga0315912, IMG submission 204469) | Garden soil microbial communities collected in Santa Monica, California, United States - V. faba soil | ecosystem: Environmental > Terrestrial > Soil > Garden | place: USA: California...
TGGCGCGGCTGCCGTTCGTGCACTCGCACCTGGCGGTGATGCCCGACGTGCACGTCGGCACGGGCGCGACCGTCGGTTCGGTGATCGCGACCAAGGGCGCGATCGTGCCGGCCGCGGTGGGCGTGGACATCGGCTGCGGCATGATGGCCGTGCAGACTTCGCTGAAGGCGAAGGATCTGCCGGAGTCGCTGGCGGCGCTGCGTTCGCGCATCGAGAGTGCCGTGCCGCATGGCGCGTCGAAGACGCGTGGCCGTAACGACCGCGGTTCCTGGGGAACGGCGCCGGACGCCGTGCTGTTGCGCTGGAGCGCGCTTGCGGAGCGCCACAAGGACATCGTGGCCAAGCAGCCGCGGCTCTCTAACAAGGAGCCGCAGAAGCAGCTCGGAACGCTCGGGGGCGGCAACCACTTCATCGAAGTCTGTCTCGATACCGAGCAGACCGTGTGGGTGATGTTGCACTCGGGTTCGCGTGGCATCGGCAACATGATCGGCCAGCTCTTCATCGAGCTGGCGCGCAAGGACATGATGAAGCACTTCATCAACCTGCCCGATCGTGACCTGTCGTACCTCGTCGAGGGGACCGATCACTTCGACGACTACGTCGAGGCGATGACCTGGGCGCAGGACTACGCGGCGGAGAATCGTCGCGCGATGATGGATGCGGTATTGCGTGTGATGCGCGAGGAACTGCGCCCCTTCCAGATGGGAGAGGTCGCGGTGAACTGCCACCACAACTACGTGAGCCGTGAGCATCACTTCGGCGAGGACGTGCTCGTGACGCGCAAAGGCGCGGTGAGTGCGAAGGCAGGGCAGCTCGGAATCATCCCGGGGTCCATGGGTGCGCGTTCGTTCATCGTGCGCGGACTCGGGAACGCGGAGAGTTTCGAGAGCTGCAGCCACGGCGCGGGTCGCGTGATGTCGCGTACCGCGGCGACGAAGCGTTTCACGGTCGAGGACCACATCGCCGCGACCGAAGGCGTGGAGTGCCGCAAGGACAAGGACGTCATCGACGAGACGCCGGCCGCGTACAAGAACATCGACGCGGTGATGGAAGCACAGCGCGATCTCGTCGAGATCGCGTACACCCTCAAGCAGGTTCTCTGCGTGAAGGGTTGAAGAGAAATGATGATCCGGAGGCGGGCCACGAGGCCCGCCTTTTTTTTCAGGTGAAGACTGCCCGCGAATCGAACACCGGCCCGTCCACGCACACGCGCTTCATCGCCGGCCCGTCGGGCGTCGTGACTTTCACCGTGCAGCCCGCGCAGCCGCCGACGGCACAGGCCATGAACTCTTCGAGCGATACCTGGCAGGCGACGCCGTGTTTCACCGCGACCTTCGCCATGGCCTCGAGCATCGGGGTCGGTCCGCAAGAGAACACTTCGACTTCCGCCCTGGCTGCAGCGTCGAGCGCGCCTAACCACTCGTCCGCGAGTTGCGTGACGAAGCCGTCGTAACATCCCGGGAAACCGGCCTTGCTCGCGAGACGGCTCGGTACACCCCATCCATCGAGCAGCGGCATCGCGGCGATGCTGCCTGCCGGTATGCCCGGAACCAGGATCGTCGAAGGCCGTGGCTTGAACGGGAATGGAATCTCCGAGCCCATGAGCACGAGCGGCTTCCAGGGACCCCCTTGCGCGGACATCCATTCCGCGAGGAACACCATCGGCGGAATGCCGACGCCGCCACCCACGAGCAACGCGCGCGGGCGCTTGGGATCCGGTTTGAACGGCTGGCCGATCGGGCCTAACACGCTGATGACGTCGCCGGTCTTGCGGCGGCTGAGCGCGCGCAGCCCGGGGCCGACAATCTTGTAGAGGATTTCGATCCATCCCTCGCTGGCGTTCACGCGCTGGATCGACAGCGGCCGGCGCATCGGCACATCGGGATCGCAGGTGAGATGCACGAAGCTGCCCGGCTGCGCACGCGCGGCGCACTTGGGTGCTGACACGCGCAGGACGAACTGCTCGCCCGGCCACGCTTCCTGGGCGATGACGGCGCCGTCTTCGAGAAAGATGCTTCCGCGATGCGCCGGGTGGACGCCGTGGCTTCGCCCGGCGTCTTCGTGGGGCAGCGCGCTCACTTGCGCCCCTCGATCACGGCCTCGAGCACCGCCATGCGCACGGCGACGCCATTGCGCACCTGGTCGCGGATCACCGATTGCGGGCCGTCGGCCACATCGGAAGCAATCTCGATGCCGCGATTCATCGGCTGCGGGTGCATGACGATGGCGTCCGGCTTTGCTTTCGCCAGCCGCTCAGCCGAGAGTCCAAATTTCTGGAAGTAGCGGTCGGCGTCCGGAATCTGCGCCGTCTCCATGCGCTCTTTCTGGATGCGCAACATCATGATGACGTCGACGTCGGCGATACCCGCGTCGAGCGACTGGCTTCGCTCGCAGCCCGAAAATTCACTGGCGACCGGCATCAGCGCGCGCGGCGCGACGATGCGGATCTCGGCGACGCCCAGCGTCGAGAGCACGTGCCAGGCGGAGCGCGCGACGCGCGAATGCCGCACGTCACCGACGATGGCCACCTTCAGCCCATCGAATTTCTTCTTCGCCTGCAGGATGGTGAGCGCATCGAGCAACCCTTGGGTCGGGTGCGCGAGGTGCGCTTCACCCGCGGACAACACGCAGGCGTGCGGCTTCACGTGCGTGGCGACGAGTTCGCCGACGCCGGCTTCGGCGTCCCGGATCACGAATACGTCGACGTGGCAGGACTCGAGCGTGTAGATCGTGTCGAGCATGCTCTCGCCTTTGACGCGCGAAGAGAGCTGCACCTCGAGATTCACGACATCGGCGCCCAGGCGCTTCGCGGCGAGTTCGAACGACACGCGCGTGCGCGTGGACGGTTCGGTGAAGAGATTCGCGACCGTGACACCGGCGAGGCTGTCTTTCAGTACCGGCGGCTCGCCCACCGGCTTGACGAATTTCTGTGCGCGCGTGAGCAGGGCTTCGATCTGTTTCCGGGGCATGCCCTCGAGGGTCAGCAAGTGCCGGAGTGTGCCGTTGGGGCGAAACTGTTCAGTCATGAGTTGTCTTGTTGTACGAACCAGCGTTCCAGAATTACCGCGGCCGCGGCCGCATCCACGTCTTCGCGAGTCACTCGTCGTCGGCGCTCGCCGCTCGCCCGTTGCTCGCGCAGGCGCTCCTCGGCGTCCTGCGAGGACCAGCGTTCATCGACCAGGTCGACGGGCAGCGAGCTGCGGTTGGCGAGCTCGGTGGCGAAGCGGCGTGCGGCCTCGGTGAGTGGGCTCATCGAGCCGTCGGCATTATAGGGCTCGCCGACCGCAATTCGCGCCGGGCGCGTATCGGCGAGGACGCGTTCGAGCGCGCGCCAGTCGGGTCCCTGGGGACCATTGGAGATGGTGGAGCGGGGATGAGCCGCGCGAGTCAGCGTATCGCCGCTGGCGATGCCAATACGGCGAAGTCCGAAGTCGAGTGCGACGACTATTGTGGGTGGTTCTGTGGCCCGGTCAGGCATGACCGGAGAACGAGGTGAGCTGCCCGGGTTCGACGCCGAGCAACCGGAGCGTGGCAAGCCAGCGCTCCTCGTAAGGCAGATCGAAAATCACGCTCTCATCGGCGGGAACTGACAACCACGAGTTGTCGAGCATTTCCTTTTCGAGCTGGCCCGCTTCCCAACCGGCGTAGCCGAGCGCGATGAACGCCTTCTCGGGTCCGGTGCCGGCGGCCATCGCCGCCAGTACGTCGCGCGAGGTGGTGACCTGGATGGATTCGGAGATCTTGTGTGTGGAGTCCCATTCGCCACCAGGCCGATGCAGCACGAAGCCGCGATCCTGGTGGACCGGACCACCACGCAGCACGGGCAGATCGGCCGCGCGCTTGTCGGTGGGTTCGATCTTCATCTGCTCGAACACCTCGTTGAGCGTCATGGTCAGCGGGCGATTGAGGACGATGCCGAGCGCGCCTTTTTCGCCGTGCTCGCAGATGAGGGAGACCGTCTGGGAAAAGTTCGGATCGGCGAGCTGCGGCATCGCGATCAGCAGGTGATTCGAAAGACTGGTGACGCCGCTACCCATGCGGCGAACTCTACCGTGAATCGGCGGGCGCGGTCACCGTGCCGTGACGACCGGGTTTCGCGAACTCCCAGCCGTATTTGAAACGCAACAGGTGATGCTTGTCGGCCAGTTCCTTCGGGAAGGGATCGAACGGGCTCGCGAGCTTCAATATGTCCACGACGGCCTGGTCGAGCTTGGCTGAACCGCTGGAACGCACGATGGTCGCGGATTCGAGCGTGCCGTCGGCAAGGATGGCCACTTCGACGTCGGGATTGCGCGTTCCCGGTGCACGCCAGGCTGCCGCCGGAAAGTGCAGGGTGCCCAGGCGTTCGACCTTGTTTCGCCAGGCGACCAGGTACGGGGCGACCAGAGATTCACGCGTGTCGGGGGTTACCCACAATTCGTCGCGCTGAGGGCCGCGTACGTGCTGCGCTTCATCGTCGTCGACGCCGAGCTTGTCACGTTCGCTGTTGCCATCCGTCAGCAGCGGGACGTCGGTCATCTGCGTGTCGCTGGCGGGGGGTGCGAAGTACAGGATCTCGGGCTGGGTCGCGGTGGTAGTTAGCGAGTGGTCGTCGGCGGTGGCGAGCAGCGCGCCGGCGTCGTCGGCGAGCACAGTGCCATCGGCGCGGCCGTTGCGCGCGGCGTGCTCGGCCGAGGCGCGCGGAGCCCGCGTCATTTCACCCGGCTCGGTATCGCCCGAGCCAAGCTGGGTCCGCTGCGCGAGGTAGGTGGCGTCGGGGTTGGTCCGTGCTTCGGGCACGTCGTTCGAAACGATGAGAACCTCGAGACCGGGTGCGCCGGGCGCGTCGTGCTTCACGCCGCCAAAGGTGACGCCGACGATGATGACCCCGTGCACCAGCGCGGCCATGAAGACCGTGGTGGTCAGGCGATCGCGCGAGGGCGCGATTCCCTCGCGCAGCTGCAACGCGCGGGCGCTCATCTCAGGTTTTCTTGGCGCCTATTCGGCGCTCAAGTGCGGCAATTACCATATCTCCGATATTGAGCCCGAATTGCTGGTCGAGTTCACGAATTCCTGTCGGACTCGTGACGTTGATCTCGGTCACGAAACCGCCGATGACGTCGATTCCGACGAACACCATTCCCTTCTCGGCGAGCTTCGGGCCGATCTGCGCGGCTAACCAGCGGTCGCGGTCGTTCAGTTCCCGTCCTACACCCTTGGCGCCGGCGGCGAGATTGCCGCGGTTGTCGGATGCCAGCGGGATTCGTGCGAGCGCGTAGGGGACTGGCTGACCGTCGATGAGCAGCACGCGCGAGTCGCCGGTGGTCGCGATGTCCGGCACGTAACGTTGCGCGATCGCGAAGCGCTGCCCGAAGTCGGTCAGCGTCTCGATGATCACCGGCAGGTTCTTGTCGCCCTTCTCGGTGACGAAAATGGATCTGCCGCCCATGCCGTCGAGCGGCTTCACGACGATCCGGCCGTGCTCTTCGGCGAACGCGGTGATCTGGTCGGCGGCCCGCGTGATCAGCGTCGGCGCGCAGCATTCGGGGAACCAGGCGGTGAACACCTTCTCGTTCATGTCGCGCAGGCCTTGTGGCCGGTTCGCGACGAACGCACCCTGCATCTCGGCGCGCTCGAGGATGTACGTCGTGTAGATGTACTCCGCGTCGAACGGCGGATCCTTGCGCATGAACACGCAGTCGAAATCGCCGAGACGGCGAACTGATTTCGGGCCGAGTTCGAACCATTTCGTCGAGTCGGCGAACACCTGCAAATCCCGGCCACGCCCGAGCGCTTCGCCGTCACGCAGGAAGAGGTCTGACTGCTCGAAATACGTGAGTTGCCAGCCACGAGCCGCCGCCGCAAGCAACATCGCAAGTGTGGAGTCCTTCGCAAATTTGATCTTCGCGATGGGGTCCATCACGACGGCAAGACTAGTGGTTTTCGGCATCGCCAAATCCATCCTCAAAAACGTGACGTGACCGGCATAGCCGGGGGTATTCCTATATGTTAAAACGCCCTTCAGCTTGGCCTACCGCGCTGCATTTTAATAGCGGCGCTTGTGGGTACTTTTGTTTGTCCAGGAGAGGTACTCGGTGAACGACACCAACCCCCACCTCAAGGGTCTGAAAGTCCTCGTCATCGATGACAGCAAGACCATTCGGAAGACCGCGGAAACCCTGCTTGCGAAGGAAGGGTGCGAGGTCTTCACGGCGGTCGATGGTTTCGATGCGCTCGCCAAGGTTGCCGACTACACGCCTGACATCGTGTTCGTCGACATCATGATGCCGCGCCTCGATGGCTATCAGACCTGTTCGCTGATCAAGCACAACAAAGTGTTCAAATCGATTCCGGTGATCATGCTGTCTTCGAAAGACGGCCTGTTCGATCGCGCGCGAGGGCGCATCGTGGGATCGGAGTACTACCTCACGAAGCCTTTCACGAAGGACGAACTGCTCTCTGCCATCGAGACGCACGTCGCTGCGAGGTGAGTATGGCTCTCATTTTGATCGTGGACGATTCTCCGACCGAAGTGCACGTCATGAAGAAGGCGTTGGAGAAGTCTGGCTACCAGACCGCCACCGCCCAGGACGGCGCCGAAGGTGTGCGCATGGCGCGCGAGATGACCCCCGATCTCATCTTCATGGATGTCGTCATGCCCGGCGTGAACGGCTACCAGGCGACGCGCACGCTCGCCAACGATCCGAAGACCCGCACCATCCCCATCATCATGGTGACGTCGAAGGGCCAGGAGACCGACAAGATCTGGGGTCTTCGCCAGGGCGCCGTCGACTACATGGTCAAACCCGTTTCGCCCGACCAGCTCGTGGCGAAGGCGCAGGCAACCCTTGCGGCCTGATTCCTCGAAATGAACGAGCTCGCCACCCTCAAATCGTTGCGCGATCGACCCTTCGAACTCCTTGCAGAGCTCGAACGTCGGGGCCGTGCAGTCACCGCCGCCGCTGCGTCCGAAAATCCGGGCGCGCGCGAATGGGTGGGCGTGGCTTTCCGCATGGCGGGCGAGTTGTATCTCGCGGCGCGTGAAGAAACCCGCGAAGTGCTCGCGGTGCCGAATGGCATGACCCGCGTGCCTGGCGCGAAGCCCTGGGTGAAGGGCATCGCCAACGTCCGCGGCCAGTTGCTGCCGATCCTCGATCTGCGGCAGTACCTCGGATCCGGCGTCACGCCCAATTCGCGCAACGTGCGCGTGATCGTTGTCAATCACCGGGAAGTGCCCGCGGGTCTCGTGGTCGACGAAGTGCTCGGCTTCCGCCGCTTTTCCGAATCCGAATTTTCCGGCGACGCGCCACCGACCGTGGTTCGTTGCGAACGTTATCTGGCGGGAGCGTTTCGGCGTGGTCCCGAGCAATGGCCGGTGTTGAGCCTGCGACAGCTGGTGGAGAGCCCGTCCTTCCAGGAGGCCGCGGCATGAACATCGAAGTCGGAGCGGGCGCACGCACGCTGAAGTCCATCAACACCCTCATCACCGCGACGCTCGTCTGCGTGGTGCTTGCCGTAGTCGCCTTCATCGCGGCGTATGCCGTGGGCCTCGAAATTATCTACGTCGTCGCCGCCGCGTTCGCGGTTGCCGCGATGGTGCCGCTGTTCCTGATGTTCGGCCGGGTGCGCGCCGTCGAGTCCGACATCGGACATCGCGAAGCGCTCTCTATGGCCCAGCGAAAGGAAACGGAACGAAACCAGCAGGCCATCCTGCGGCTCCTCGACGAACTCGCGCCGCTCGCGGATGGTGACCTCACCGTGCAGGCCACGGTTACCGAGGACATCACCGGTACGATCGCCGACTCGATCAACTACGCCATCGGCGTGCTGCGCGACCTGGTGAGCACCATCAACCAGTCAGCCATCCAGCTCGACGGCGCCACGCGGCAAACTCAGGCGTTGTCCGCGCATCTCGCCAAGGCGTCGAGCGCGCAGTCGAAGCAGATCGCCGGCGCCACCGAATCCGCGAGCAACATGGCGAGCAGCACCGAGGCCATCTCGGGCAACTCCGAGCGCGCCTCGGACGTCGCGCGCCACTCGGTCGACGTCGCGCACAAGGGCGGTGACGCCGTGCGTCGCACGATCGACGGCATGAACAGCATTCGCGAGACCATCCAGGAGACGAGCAAGCGCATCAAGCGCTTAGGGGAGAGCTCGCAGGAAATCGGCAACATCGTCGAGCTCATCAACGACATCGCCGAGCAGACGAACATCCTCGCGTTGAACGCGTCCATCCAGGCGTCGATGGCCGGCGATGCCGGTCGCGGCTTCGCGGTGGTCGCCGACGAAGTGCAGCGCCTCGCCGAGCGCGCCGCCGCGGCCACGCGCCAGATCGAAACGCTGGTGCGCGCCATTCAGGCGGACACGAACGAAGCCGTGGTTTCGATGGAGCGCTCGACCACGGACGTGGTGGGCGGAGCGTTGCTAGCCGAGAACGCCGGTGCGGCACTCGAAGAAATCGAGCAGGTCTCGAGCCAGATCGCGAGCCTCGTGAACAACATCTTCTCGAGCTCGCGCCAGCAGGTGACCGAAGCGCAAAAGATCGCGCGGAACATGCAGGTCCTCAAAGAAATTTCGACGCAGACTGCCGAATCGACCACCGCGACCTCGCAGAGCATCTCGAAGCTCGCGCAGCTGTCGGCGGCGATGCGCCAGTCGGCCTCCGGCTTCCGACTTCCCGGCGCGCCCGTGCCACGCCAGGTGGCCGCGGCCGGTGCCGCGATCGCGGCGGCTGCCGCCGCCACCACCACGGGCACGATCCCGGTTCAATCCTCCACCGGCGCGACCACGCGCACGCGAACCGTTTCGCTGGCCTCGTAAACACGGAACGTTGACGACGAATGCCTGAAGTTGCCTTACAGACGCTCGATCTCGTCGGCCGCGAGCTGAACAACACGCTCGGCGAGGCGCGTACCGCGCTCGAAACTTTTGTCGAGCAACCTGAAAACGTGGTGCTGCTGCAGCGCTGCGTGACTGACTTGCACCAGGTGCAGGGTGTCCTGCGTCTCCTCGAGATTTTCGGCGCGGCGCTGCTCGCCGAAGAAATGGAGCAGGTCACTCACTACCTGCTGACTCCCGCTTCGCAGAAGAACCAGGCCGAAACGCTTGATGCGCTCATGCGCGCGATGGTGCAGCTCCCGAGCTACGTGGAACGCGTGCTCGCCGGCGGCCGAGATCTCGCCCTGGTCCTGTTGCCGCTGCTGAACGACCTGCGTGCCGTACGCGGCAGCGCGCTCTTGTCCGAAGGCACGCTGCTGCTGCTCAACCTCAAGTCCGACCAGCAGGCCGCGCCCGTGGCGCCGAATGCCGGCGAACCCGCGCTCACGGTGGCGCAGTGGGCGCGCCGACTTCGCACACGTTTCCAGCTCGGCCTCGTCGGCTGGATCCGCAATGAACGGCCCGAACAGAACCTCGAGATCCTGGAAACCGTCGCTCACCAGATCGAACAGGTGGCGACGAAGCAGTCCGTGTTCCAGCTCTGGTGGGTCGTGGGCGCGCTCATCGAAGCACTGCGTGAAGGCGGCCTCGAAACGGGCGTCTCGGTCAAACGCCTGCTGGGTCTTGCCGATCGCGAAATCCTGCAGCTCTACACGCAGGGTGAAGGCCGCTATTCACAGAACCCGCCGGTCGAGCTGCTGAACAATCTCCTCTATTACATTGCGCGCGCCACGAGCGATGGCCCGAAGGTCACGGCCGTTCGCGCGTCGTTCCGGCTCAACGAACTGCTGAGCGTCGACGACTCCGTCGAACAGGAGCGTGAAAATCTCTCCGCGCCCTCCGTGAAGCTGATGCGCACGGTCTCCGCGGCCATCCGCGAAGACCTGGGCAAGGTCAAGGACGTCCTCGACATCTTCGTTCGTCGTGGTGGCCAGCCGTCCGAGCTCGAACCGCAGGTCGGCATGCTGCGCAAGATCGCCGACACGCTCGGTGTGCTCGGGCTCGGCGAACTGCGCCAGCTCGTCATCGAAGAAACCGGTCGTCTCGAGGCCATGGCCGCGGGCAAGACCGCCGCCGACCACGCCGCGCTGGTGCACATTGCCGCCACGCTGATCAACGTCGAGGATCGCCTCGATCGCGACCTCATCGGCCTGATCGTTCCGAAGGCGCAGGCGCCCGAAGAAGCCGCGGGTTCGGTCGACGTCGACTTCCAGCAGGTCCAGGCCGCGGTGCTGCGCGAGTGCAGCGTCAATCTCGTCCGCGTCAAGGAAGCCATTGCCTCGAATGTCGCGGGCACGCTCGATGTCGGCGCGCTCGATTCCTGGCCGGGTCTCATCGCCGGTATCAAGGCCGGCCTGAACATGCTCGGCAAGACGCGCGCCGCCGAAATCGTCGACGGCATCGCGCGGAATCTCAAGGAACTGCTGCAGCCTGGTGGCACGGCGGTTCCGCCTAACTATCTCGATCGCCTCGCGGACGCGGTGGTCAGCCTCGAGTACTACATGGAGACGCTGCAGGCTGGCCGCACGGATCCCTGGTACATGCTCGATAACGCTCAGACCTGTCTCCAGGCGCTGCAGCAGATGCCGAAGCGCGTGGTGCCCACGGTGCCGCCGCTCGGACCGGAGGCCTACGCCGCCACCGTGTTGCTGGCCGATGCCGGCGCCACGGCCCGTGCGCATGCGCTCGCCGCCGGAAACCCGCCGACCATCCAGGGCGTCGCGCCGACCCTGCACCACTCGGCGCAGCCGCCGATTGGCGCCAAGCCGGTCCAGATCGACCCCGAACTGCTCACTCTATATATAGAGGAGGCCCGGGAAGAGGTCGCCCGCATCGCCAAGCTGTTCCCGGCCTGGGAGCAGAACCCGCTCGAAACCGACGCGTTGGCCGGTGTGCGCCGCGCGTTCCACACGCTGAAAGGCTCCGGCCGCATGGTCGGCGCCACCGACATCGCCGAGTTCGCCTGGGCGATCGAAAACCTGCTCAACAAGATCATCGAGAACACGCTGCAGCGCTCGCCGGGGGTCCTCGCCACGGTGCGCGATGCATCCGCGGTAGCCGGTGAATTGGTGAATGCGCTCGAAGCGGGACAGGCAGCGCCGGCGAGTGTTCAGGCCATCGTCGATCGTGCGCATGCGCTCGCCGCCAACAAGGCGGTTCCTGGCGCCCAGACCGCGACGATGGAGATTCTCGAGCGCACCCTCGATACGCGCCGCGACGATGTGATCGAAGCGACGAATCGCGTTCCCACGTTGCAGGTTCCTCCGGAGCCTCCCGCGAACATTCCGACGCTCTCCGCTGCGAGTGCGCCCGCCGAGAGCTCGGTCGAAGTGGTCGAAGACTGGCCGAGCGTCGAAGAGGGCGGCGGCGAAGAAATCGTACTCTCGGCTCCCGAAGAAGAGCCGAGCGAAGACCTGCAGCTGCGCGAAATCTACAGCCGCGAAACGCAGGTGAACATCGCTGCAGTCTTGCGATTCGTCGACGCCGAAAAATCCCGCGCGGCGCCGCACGTAGTCAGCGAAGAAGCGTACCGCGCCTGCCACACGCTTTCGGGCAGCTCGCGCATGGCGGAAGCGCGCCACGGCATTCGCCTGACCGCGCCGCTCGAACACTGGGTGCGCAAGTCCTTCGATTCCGGCGTGGGCCTCGAAGCGTCGGACATGGAGCTGCTCGCCGAATGCATGACCGCCATGCAATCCGTGGCGTCGCATCTCGACGAGTCGACCGGCTTCTTCCAGTCGCACGCGGCATTGCTGGCGCGCATCGACCAGGCGACCGAAAAACTCGAACAACGAATCATCGACGCCGCGCGAGCGGCCGAAGCCACCGCCGCACAGCCACAGGTAGCAGTACCACAGGTTTCCGTCGCGCCGGCGGTCGCGGCTCCCCCCGCTTCCTTTCCGCCGGTAGCGAGTCCCGCTGCCGCACCCGCTCCTGTCGCCCACGTCGCCGAAGACGTGCTGACGGACTTCGACCAGGAAGTCGCCGGCTATTTCACGGACGAAGCGGTGGAGCTCATCGAGCAGTCACAAAGCGCTCTCGCCCAGTGGAATGAAAATCGCAGCAGCGTCGATGGCCTCGACGCATTGAAACGGCCGCTGCACACGCTCAAGGGCGGTGCGCGCATGGCGGGCCTCGTTCCCATGGGCGATCTCAGCCATGAACTCGAAACCCTGTTCATGCAGATCGACAGCGGCATCGTGCCGGCCGACGACCGCGCCTTCAGTCTCGCGCAGTCAGCACTCGACGAGCTGGCGCGCATGCGCGAGTCCGTGAGTTCGGGCAAAGGTGTGCCCACGGCCAACGGCCTCATCGCGAGAATTCATGCTCTCGGCGCGCCGGCCGCTGCCGCTCCGCCGGCGGCTGCCGTGCCTGCACCGGTAGTCGCACCTCCCGCATCCACGCCTGCACCCGTGGCCGCTCCGGCGCCTGCTCCGGTCGCTCCTGCGGTTGTCCAGATACCGCCGCCGCCTCCGATGCCGGCACCAGCGGCGCCCCCTGTTTCCGCTGCGCCGCCGCCGGCGCCCAAGCCGGCACCTCCGCCCATCGCCGCGGTGCCGACGCCGAAGCCCGCTTACGTGCCGCCACCGCCGCGGTCCGAACCTCTTCCTGACCCGCCGGTGCTCGCGCCGGTGTGGGCGCCATCGTCCGAGCCCCCTTCCATCGTCACGCGTGCCGCGGCGAAGGATCCCGTGTCGGCCGGCTTCAACAGGGACCTGCCGAAAGACAGCGATGCGCCTGACGCACCACTGCTGCCTCCGGGCGCGGTGCCTCCGGGACGCGAACCGGCGGCGCCCGCCGATCGCGCCGAACTCGCGCGCGTCGACGCGGAGTTGCTCGACCAGCTGCTGAACAATTCCGGTGAGGCGAGCATCGCGCGCGCACGCCTCGAGCAGCAGATCGGCTCGATCGACTTCAACGTCGGCGAGTTGTCGCGCACCGTCACGCGCCTGAAGGAACAGCTGCGCAAGCTCGAGCTCGAAACCGAAGCGCAGATCCTTCATCGCTACGAAGAAGAAGGTAAGCAGAAGAGCGACTTCGACCCGCTCGAGATGGACCGCTATTCATCCATCCAGCAGTTCTCGCGCGGTCTCGCCGAAACGGCGAACGACGTCGGCAGCATTCAGCAGCTGCTCGAGACGCTCACGAAGGACACCCAGAACCTGCTGACCCAGCAGGCACGCACCATCACCGAATTGCAGAACGGCCTCATGCGCACGCGCATGGTTCCGTTCCAGCGTCACGTGCAGCGCCTCGCGCGCATCGTGCGCCAGGCCGCGACGGACACTCACAAGAAGGCCGAGCTCAACATCGAGGGCGCCTCCGGAGAACTCGACCGGCAGGTGCTCGAGCGCATGATGCCGCCGTTCGAGCACATGCTCCGCAACGCGGTCGCGCATGGCATCGAGACGCCCGAAGAGCGCAAGAAGCGCGGCAAGAACGAGACCGGCACCATCACCATCGCGTTGCATCGCGAAGGTTCCGAGGTCGTCGTCGAAGTGTCCGATGACGGCGGCGGCATGAACCTCAAGGCGATCCGCGACAAGGGCATTTCGCTCGGCATGGTTCGCGCCGATCAACAGCTCTCTGACGAAGACATCATGCAGCTCGTGCTCGAGCCCGGCTTCTCCACGGCGGGCGCGATCAGCACGCTGTCCGGCCGCGGTGTCGGCATGGACGTGGTCGCGAGCGAGATCAAGAAGCTTGGTGGCGCTCTCCACATGGAGACGAAAGCGGGCGAGGGCTCGCGCTTCACCATCCGCCTGCCGTTGACGCTCGCCATCAGCCACGCGCTGATCCTGCGTGCCAACGACGAGCTCTACGCGCTGCCGCTGCCGACCGTCGAAGGCGTCGTGCGCCTGTCGCGCGCCGAAGTCGAGGCGCACCTCGGCCCCGAAGCGCCGGCGTTCGAATACGGCGGTCAGAAATACCGCTTCCAGCACCTGGCGTTCTACGTCGGGCGCGAGCCCGGGCCTCTGCCGGATGGCGACGTCACCGTACCTGTCATCCTGGTGCGTGCGGGCGAACACTCCACCGGCCTCGTCACCGACGAACTCGTCGGCTCGCGAGAAATCGTAGTCAAGAGCGTGGGCCCGCAGATCGCGGCCATCCGCGGCATCTCGGGTGCCACGATCCTGGGCGACGGCCGCATCGTCATCATTCTCGACATCGGTGCGCTGGTGCGCACCGACTGGCGCGCACGTACCGAGCCGGTCATGCCGCGCGAGAAGACGGACACGCGCTCGATCGCGCTGGTCGTCGACGATTCGATCACCGTGCGCCGCGTGACGCAGCGTCTCCTCGAACGCAACGGCATGCGCGTGCTCACCGCGCGCGACGGCGTGGACGCCATGGAGATGCTCCAGGAGCACACGCCCGACATCATCCTGCTCGACATCGAAATGCCGCGCATGGACGGCTACGAAGTCGCGACCCAGGTGCGCGCCGATGCGCGTCTCTCGGGCATCCCCATCATCATGATCACGTCGCGCGTCGGCGAGAAACATCGCGCGCGCGCCATCGAGATCGGTGTCGACGACTATCTCGGCAAGCCGTACCAGGAAGCGCAGCTGCTCGAGGCCATCGAGCCCTTGATCGCGCGACGGCGCGAAGCCCATTTGCGCGAAGCTAACTAGGACACGCAGCCATGGTCGAGCGCATATCCGAAATCTACAGCCTGCTGATCCCGCTGCTCGACGGGCGCCTCATCATTCCGCGCTCCTGCGTGGCCGAGGTCGTCGGCTTCCAGACGCCGTCGGAAATGCCGGGTGCGCCGCCGTGGTACCTCGGCATGTTCGCGTGGGGCAGCCGGCAGATCCCCCTGGTGTCGTTCGAAGGCACCTGCGGCCAGACCATCCCGCCGCTCACCGGCCGTACGCGCGTTGTCGTGCTGTTCGCGCTGGGTTCGCAGGTGGAAGGCGGCTACTACGGCATGGTGTCGCAGGGCTTCCCGCAGCTCGTGCGTGTCAGCGCGGACATCCTGCGGCCGGATCCGACCAAGACCTTCCCCGAGCGCACGCCGATCATTTCGCAGGTGCGAATGATCAACGAAGCGCCGTGGATCCCCGACCTCGAGCGCATCGAGGAAATGATCTCCGAGGAAACCTCGGTCCTCGTCGAGTAGTCAGTCGTCGATGCGGATGCCGTTCTGCTGGTCGAACGCGGTGCGTTCTTCCGGCGGCAGACGCGACCGCAGTACGCGCATCGTATATCCGCCAATCAGCCTGCCGTCGTCCACGACGACCCAGTCCGACACGTCTTCGCGCCGTACGACGACCGTATCGCCCGCCTTGACGGTCGTGAGCTCGTACGGATCATTGCCCAGCACGCCCCGATAACCCTCGGGCGTCACGGCGATCTGGTTGAGCCACATGTGCTCGACCTTGTCTCCCTGCGTGAACCGGCCCTTGATGATGTGCATCGTCTGGGTCGGCGCCGGGTTTTCGAGGTGTCTCTCGAACTCGTCCAGCGTCTGCCGCGCCTTGTTCATCGCGGCGATCATTTCCGCGTCTTCCTTTTCGACGCGCGCCGATCCCGCCTCGCCGCGCGTGCCGGTCTGCGAGTCATAGCCGCCCGAGCATGCCGCGAGCAGCAGCGTCGTGATCGTGAGAATCAGATTTCGGTTCATTTGTCGTCCCAGTGAAATCGGTGCATGACACGGTGAAGCAGCGGCGTGAACAGCAGCGCCGCGGTGACGATGAATACCAGGCCTGCATACAACGCGAACAATCCCGCGAACAGTTTGCCGGCGACCGTCACCGGCGCATTCACCGGACCCATTCCGCCCAGCAGCATCGAGGCGTTGAGGAAAGCGTCGAGCGCCGACAGATGCTCGAAGCAGATGTAGCCCGCGATGCCCATCGCGAGCGAGACCAGGATGAGTGCCAGCGCGACCAGCGCGTGCTTCACGAGACGCCGTGCGAAGAACGAACGGGCCAGCGGTTGCTGCGACTTCACTTCGTACATGACAGACCTCGTGTCACCGTGATGTTCATCGGAAGTCTCCCGCGACCGTTTGCAGTATCGCGAGCGCGGCGAGACCGGCGGTCTCGGTGCGCAACACGCGCGGCCCCATGCGGAAGTCCTTGAACCCATAGGCGTGTGCGAACTGCCGCTCGCCGTCGGCGAGGCCACCTTCGGGACCGATGAGCAGCACGACAGATCGGGTTCCAACACTTTCGGCCGCGGCCGCGAGCGTCTCCTTGCCTTCGGCCGAGAGCAGGCAGCGGAAGCTGGCATCCGACAATGACTTCATCGCGTCGCCGAGGCCGACAGGCTCACCGACCTCGGCCACGCGATTGCGGCCGCACTGTTCGCAGGCGGAAATGGCGATGGCCTGCCAGTGCTCGCGCTTTCGTTCGCGTTGCTTTGCGTCGAGTTTCACCACCGAGCGCTCGGCGAGCACGGGCACGATGCGCGCGACGCCGAGCTCGGTGGCCTTCTGGACGATGAGATCCATGCGTTCGCCGCGCGCGACGCCTTGCCATAGCGTGACGTGAAGCGGCGATTCGCGTTCCACGCGCTCATGCTTGTGCACACGTGCCCGCACCTTCTTGCCGGCGCTCGGCGACAGGGTCGCCGAGTATTCCCCGCCGGCACTGTTGAACAGGGTGAGCGCGGCGCCGGGCTCGAGGCGCAACACGCGTGTCAGGTGTTCGCCCGCCTGGGCAGGCAGCTCGATCTCGTCGCCCTCGCTCAGCGCTCCCGGAACGTGGATTCGCGTCAGGCGCATGCGAGCTGGACCCCTTCGGTCGCCACGTTCGCCAGGAGATCGATTTCTTCGGGCGTGATGACGTAGGGCGGCATGAAGTAGATCGTGGTGCCGAGCGGGCGGATCAGCGCGCCGCGCTCGAGCGCGTGCATGTAGATGCGCAGGCCACGCCGATCGCTCATGGGCCAGGGCAGTCGCGCGGCCGGATCCTTCATGAGCTCGATGGCGAGGATCATGCCGCATTGCCGGATCTCCGCGACGTGCCGGTGATCGCGCAGGTGTTCGACGCTCGCGAGCATGCGCGCCGCGGTCTCGCGATTGCGCCCGAGCACCGGTTCGTCGCGAAAGATGGCGAGCGTGGCGTTGGCTGCCGCGCAGGCCAGCGGATTCCCGGTGTAGCTGTGCGAATGCAGGAACGCGCTCAGCTTGGAGTACTCGTCGTAGAAGGCGTCATAGATCCCGTCCGTGGTCAGCACCACCGACAGTGGCAGGTAGCCTCCCGTGAGTCCTTTCGACAGGCAGAGGTAGTCGGGGCGGATGCCTGCCTGTTCGCAGGCGAACATCGTGCCGGTGCGCCCGAAGCCCACTGCAATCTCGTCGGCGATGAGGTGCACGCCATATCTGTCGCAGGCTTCGCGAAGTAGTTTGAGGTACACGGGGTCGTACATGCGCATGCCGCCGGCGCATTGCACCAGCGGTTCGACGATTACCGCGGCGACTTCGCCGTGGTTCTGCGAAATGGCGGTCTCCATGTGCTTGAACATCCGTCGCGCATGGTCGGCCGGAGACACCCCGCGCTCGCGCAGGAAGGAATCGGGCGAGGGTACGGTGATCACGTCCATGAGCAGCGGGCGATAGATGGACTTGTAGAGGTCCACGTTGCCGACCGCGAGCGCTCCGAGCGTCTCGCCGTGGTAACTGTTCGACAGCGTGATGAAACGGGTCTTGCGTTGCTGCCCGCAGTTGCGCCAGTAGTGAAAACTCATCTTGACCGCGACTTCGACGGCCGCCGAGCCGTTGTCGGCGAAGAAGCAGCGATTGAGGCCGGGCGGCGAGATGCGCACCAGTTCTTCCGCGAGATCCACGGCCTGGGGATGCGTGAAGCCGGCGAAGATGGCGTGTTCCAGGCGGCCTAACTGCTCGGCGATCGCCGCGTTGATGCGCGGATTGCTGTGCCCGAAGAGATTGACCCACCACGAGCTGATGCCGTCGAGATAACGCTTGCCGGCGAAGTCCTCGAGCCACACGCCGCTGCCGGATCGCAGCGGGATCATCGGTACGGTCTCGTGGTCCTTCATCTGCGTGCACGGATGCCACACATGCGCCAGATCGCGCGTCACCCAACTGGAATTGCCGGAATTCATGGGCTTTACGTGGTGCGTGCCTTTTCGAGGAGGGCTATTGTGGCATGATCGCCTCCGAGGAAAGTCATGCGCGTCGATGCAAGTACCGGCCTCATGGTCGGCGTCAAACAGGTGTTATCGCCATTCTTCGACGAACGCCCGGCCGGTGTCGTTCCCGACCTCATCGTGTTGCATGGAATCAGTCTGCCGCCCGGAGACTTCGGCGGGCCCTGGATTGCGCGGCTGTTCACCGGGAATCTGCCCGCTGGCGCGCATCCCGAATTCGTCGAACGCGCGGGCCTGCGCGTCTCGGCGCACCTGCTCATCCGGCGAGACGGAGAGCCGGTCCAGTTCGTATCGTTCAACGATCGCGCCTGGCACGCCGGCAAGTCGGTCTGGCAGGGCCGCGAAGCGTGCAACGACTACTCGATCGGCATCGAGTGCGAGGGGACCGACGATGTCCCTTATGAGCCGGCGCAGTACCAGACGCTGCGGTCGTTGCTGCCGATGTTGTTAGACACCTACCCGCAGATCACGCGCGACCGGGTGGTCGGACACAGTGATGTCGCGCCGGGGCGCAAGACGGACCCCGGGTCATCGTTCGACTGGTCGCAGGTGCGTTGAGAGAATCCGGAGGTTGCCATGTTGCGGAAACTATTGATCGTGCTGTCTGGCTGCCTGATCGCTGGCTCTGCATTGGGCGCGGGCGCCTGCAAAGGGAAGGGCTGTCGCTACACCTGGTTCGAGAAGGATGCGCAAGGGTGCCTGACGATCCGGAATGCGGGCCGCGAAGACATCCAGGTCACGGTGTACACCGCCGGTAGCGGCGCGATCACGGTTCGCGTGATGAGCGGCCACACCGAGACGGTCTACAAGACCAGCAGGGCATGCGTGCCTGCCGTCGACTACGTGCGTGCGGATTCGGAACTCGCCGGCGGAATATTCGCGCCGCCCGTTTGATCGCGGCTAACGGCCGCGGTCGTGACGCCAGAGAACTTCGGAGCCTTTCTCGTGGCGCGCCAGTACCCGCGCCAGCACGAACAGCAGGTCGGACAGGCGGTTCAAATACTTCGCCACCTCGATATTCACGGTTTCCTGCGCGGCCAGCGTCCACACGCACCGCTCGGCACGCCGCACGATGGTCCTCGCCAGGTGACAGTGCGCGGCCGCGGGACCACCGCCCGGCAGGATGAAATCCTTGAGCGCGGGTAACGGGTCGTTGAACTGATCGAGCACCTGCTCGAGCTGCGTGATCTGTTCGCCCCTGATGACCTGGGTGCCCGGGATGCAGAGCTCTCCGCCGAGATCGAAGAGGTCGTGCTGGATCTCGGTGAGACAACGCGACACTTCGACCGGCAAGCCGGGCACGCTGAGAATGACGCCGATCGCGCTGTTGGCCTCGTCCACGGTGCCATAGGCGTCGACGCGCGCGTCATCCTTGCGTACGCGCTTGCCATCACCGAGGCCGGTGGTGCCGTCATCGCCCGTGCGCGTGTAGATCCTGCTCAACCGATTGCCCATACCGGCCCCCAACGTCAGTCGAAGCTGAAGCGTACTCCAACCGTGTAGTTGCGACCCTCGGTGCGATAGCCCTCGGCGAGTGTGTAGTCCTCGTCGAATGCATTCTCTATGCGAGCCTGCAAGGTGAGGGCGCCCGTCGCGCGATAACGCACCGTGGCGTTCACCAGCGCGTAGGAATCGAGTGTGACGTTCTCGGGAAAGCCGAAATCCTTGCGGTCGCCGAACGCCGCGATATCGAGGCCGAGATCGAGGTCGCCCACGTCGCGATTCACGGCCACTACGAGCGATTCCTTCGAGCGCCGCAGCAGGAGTTCATCGGTGATCTCGTCGCGGGGGTCCTGGAAGGTGAGTTCGGCTCGCGCGCGCCAGGCCTCGCCGCGGTACTGGTAGCCAAGCTCCACGCCCTTGATGCGCGCGCGCTCGACGTTCTGGTTCTGCCCTTCGAAGGTGTTGAAGTCGATGATCACGTAGTCGATGAGGTCGTCGATCTGGTTGTCGAATGCGGTCAACGACAACTGCTGCCGCTCGCCGAGCTTCTGGCGAACGGAGATTTCAAACTGTTCCGACACTTCCGGATTCAGATCGGGGTTGCCGCCGAAGCCGAACCGGTCGGTGCTGTCGGGCGCACGGAAGGCGCTGCCGCCACTCAATGTGACACGCGTGTTCTTTCCGAATCCGGCGCCGAATTCCGCGTTCCACGTGACTTCGTTGCCGAAGGTTTCATGGTCCACGTAACCGACCGCGAGCCGCGATGTCAGCCGGCCGATCTCGAACTGGTCCTGCAGGAATCCCTGGATGACACGCGTGTCTTCATCGAACACCGTGCCGAAGGATTGCGCGCGCGTTTCCTCGTCGCTGTGCTGAATCCCGAAGCTCAGCGCGTGTTTGCCGATCGATGCCAGGTCGGCCTGAACGTCGATGTTGTTGCGCTTCGTCCGCGCGTAGTCGAATTCGTCGGGACCAAAGCCGGCCTGCAGCTGTTCGATGTCGTCGAGCGCCTGGCTCCAGGTGGCGCGCACCCCGAGTCCGTCGACGACGCGGTATTCACCTTCGAATGAGTAAACGCTGTTCTCGAAATCCTGCGACACGGGCGCATACGGCGGATTGCTGAACGTCTGCGCCGTGTATTCGGTGCGCCCGGATGCCTGCCAGCCGCGTGCGCGGAAACTCAGTGTGTCCGTTGCCGCGAACTCGGCGAACGCGCGGCCGGTGGTGTTGCGATAGCCGCGATCGGTGTCGTCGTCGACGAACGTCGGCATGCCTTCGCTATCGGCGTAGCTGCCGCCGAATCCGAACTTGAACCTGTCGCCGGCCGACATCGCCGCGTCACCGAAGGCCTGGTACGTGTTGTGGCTGCCGAAAGTGGCGCCGGTGCTCACGCCATCTTTCGCCGCGCCGCGCGTGAACAGCTGGACCACGCCGCCGATGGCATCGGTGCCATACAAGGACGAGCGGGGGCCTTTTACGATTTCGATGCGTTCGAGCGATTCGGGCGAGATGTTCTGCAACGCCGCGCCGCCGATGGTGCCGGGGTTGATGCGCACACCGTCGATGAGCACCACGGTGTGGTTGCTCTCCGTGCCGCGCGTGAACAGCGAAGTAGTTTGGCCGGGCCCGCCGTTGCGCGCGACTTCGAGGCCGCCATGGCTCTGCAGGAGTTCGCTCACGTCGCTCGCGAGCGAGCGCTCGATGTCGTTGCGCGTGATGACGATGACGGGTGCGCCGACCGCATCGAGCGGCACCGGGGTGCGCGTCGCGGTGACGATGGTTTCTTCGAGCTCGTCCTGGGCAAGAGCCGAAGTTGAAACGAGAGCGGCAGCGATGGCGACGGCCAGCTGCGAATGACGATTGGACCTGAACATCGACGATTCCTTTCCATGCACGCCCGCATGGTGAGTGTTTGAACACCCAGGACGATGGCGAGTGGAAGAGGCGTTGTGGCCTGTCCCGATGCCCGCCGCATCTGCTGGGAAAATGCCGATCGGCCGGTCTCCGGACTCTCGAACCCAAGACTTCGGGTCTTGACGCGTCGCCTTCCCAGGCCGAAACCCAGTGGCATCTGACGAGTCGTGGTTCGATTACCGTTGCGGGGGCAGTGCTGGAATTGCCATCTGAACGCGGCTCACCAGCTTCCCGTAACCTTTCGGCGGGCGGCACTCTAGCGAGATTCGGCGCGAATTGACAGTTCCGGGAGAGCTACCGCAGGCTTCGCCCCGCATGCCAAACCCCGAAATGTCGAATGAACTCAAGGCCGCACTCGACGCGGCACGCGCCGCCGCCGACGTGATCCGCGGCTTCTATCAACGAAACGTGAAGATCGAGGTCAAGGCGGACAAGACGCCGGTGACCGAGGCCGATGTGCGCTCCGAAGAGGCCATTCGCGAACTGCTCACGAAGCGTTTTCCCACCTACGGCTTCTATGGCGAGGAAACCGGCAAGTCGGACATGAATGCCGAAAGCGTCTGGCTGGTCGATCCCATCGATGGCACCAAATCCTTCGTGCGCGAATGCCCATTCTTTTCCACGCAGATCGCGCTGATGCGCGGCGGCAGGTTCGTGCTGGGCGTATCGAGCGCGCCGGCGTACCACGAACTCGCCTGGGCGGAGAGCGGCCGGGGCGCATTCCTCGACGGCAAGCAGATCCGCGTGAGCAAGGTGTCGTCGCTCGACGGCGCCATCGTTTCCACGGGCAATCTCAAGACATTGGCCGCGTCACCGGCTTGGGCGCGATTCGGCGGCCTGATCGGCGGCATCAATCGCATCCGCGGTTACGGTGATTTCGTGCACTACCATCTGCTGGCTCGTTCGGCGCTGGACGTCGTCATCGAGTCCGACGTGAACATCCTCGACATCGCGGCGCTGACCGTCATCGTGGAAGAGGCCGGTGGAAAATTCACCGACCTCAAGGGTGCGGAAGTCGGTCTCGGGACTACCACGGTGCTGGCCACGAATGGAGCCCTGCACCAACCCATCCTCGAAACCCTGCAGTTCGGGAGTTAGGCGGTGTCGGTATTCCTGCGATGGGGAATCTTCGGAATTCTCGCTTTCGCAGGCCTGATGTATGCGTACAACGCGAGCAAGCGCCTCGCGGAGCGAAAGCAGTCGCAACCCGCAACCGTCGTGAGCGCGAAGCCCGAAGCGGTTTCCGACAACACCGCGGCCCAGGTGTCGGTGACACCGGCTTGCCAGGAAGAGCTGGACGTGGCGTTGTTGGCCATGAAATCCCGCCGCGACGGCGAGCCCATCGATCGGCTGTTGCGCATGCAGGTCATTGCCTTTCAGCCCGATCCGAAGCGGCGCCAACGGCTCGAGACCGTGGCGCGGAAGTGGTTTGACTGGGTGGGTGCTGAACCCGGCGCCGACGCGCTTCGTGACACGGCGCTCAGCGATTGCTGGAAATTCAGTCCGGCGCCATGAAGCGCTGTGTGCCGACACGCGTTTCGGCAAACCTGAGTCCATAGAGGCGCCCGAGATCCTGCGGGCCGAGAGCGGCGCAGTCGAGCAACGTTGATTTCCCATCGCCCGTCAACAGGCAGGCACGGTCCGCGAACCGCAATGCGAGGTTTGGGTCGTGCAGGCTCGCGACGACCGCGGCGCCCGATCGCGTGAGTGCGCGCAAGCGCTCCAGGATGCCGAGTTGCTGTGCCGGGTCCAGGTGGTTGGTTGGCTCATCGAGCAGGTAGATAGACGGAGCCTGCACGAGGAGGCGCGCGATGGCGGCGCGGCGCTGCTCGCCGCCCGACAGGGTGGCGAGCTCACGTTGCGCCAGCGGTTCCAGGCCCACGTCGTTGAGCGCCTGCGCGACGCGCTGCGAATCGGACGCGTCGGGCAGCTCCAGCAATCCGAGGTGCGCAAATCTTCCGAGCGCCACGCTCTCTGCGAGCGTGCCTTGCGGAGAGGCGTCCGGGTCCTGCGGCAGGAATCCGAGGCGCCTGGCGATATCGCGCCGCGCGAGCGTGTGGATGTCACGGCCGTCGAGTCGGACGGATCCGCCCGCGGGCGCGCGTAATCCCGCAAAGGTACGCAGCAGCAGCGATTTGCCGGCGCCGTTTCCGCCGAGCAAGGCGATGAATTCGCCAGCCCGGATCTCGCAGTCGAACCCGTCGATGAGCACTCGATGAGGCACCGCCACTCTGAGCTGGTCAGTCTGGAGCAGCGCTGCGGTCACGGACTTGGCCACCTGATTTCGATTGCTGTCGCTGCACCGATGAGCACATCGTCGAATGACGAGGGGACTTCAAAGGTCCGCGAATCGATCGCATGGCGACCGGCCATCAACTCGGTGAGCAATTGGGGATAGAGCGGCTCGCGCTCGGGTTCCGCATAGCCGATCGGGAACAGCGGTGCGAGAGTTTCGGGATCGTATTTGTCCGTCGCGCCCAACGTGTGCAGGATTTCGTGGGCGATCACCACGTTGTTGGTGCCCGTCATGCTCCGGTCGGCGAATGCGTGCACGACACCCACCAGGCCCTTCTGCATGCCGACCGAATGGGGCACGGTCCGCGTGAACGTCGGATCGTGATAGCGCACGAATATGCGGATCTGCGGTGCAGGCCTGCCGGTGGACTGGACTGCCCGTCGCGCATAAAAGCGCATCTTGAGGCTCCACCACATGTTCCCCAGCATGCCGGAATCGGAAGCTCGTTCCGGGGGCTTTTCCATGACCTCCGGATACAGTTCGACCCGCACGGGCCGATCGATGGTCACTCCGTGCCGTCGCGCTTCGCTGTTCAGGAACCGCTCGATGTCCCTGACTTTCTCGGCGTCGAGGCGCTCAATGTAGCCGCGCGTGACTTCATTGCCGGAGTCATCGATCGGCAGCACGCCGATGTACAGCGTCTCATCCCAGTCGGTGGTGCTGAGCCGGTCGTACCAATTGGAATAGGCTGCAATGCCGAGGATCAGCAGCAGGATCGCGATACGGACCTTGCGCCACACGGCTTATGGCTGCAGGCGGGTCGCGGCCCAGGGAGTGGCGCGCGGGGTGGCGCCGTCGGTAGTTAGAGAGCGCGTCCAGCGGGCTCGTTCGTGAATGCGCGAAGCGCCCTCGATCCACAATTCCACGGAGTCGGCCCACACGTAGTAGCCGCCCCAGAAAGGCGGGCGGGGAATCGTGGCGGTCTGCGTGTCATTGATGTTTTCCAGCGTGGGTTCGGGTACGCCAAAGCGGCGGGCGGCCACGCGCACGGCGGCATCGAGTTGTTCCCGGCCGCTCAACGGCTGGCTTTGCGCGCTCGCCCAGGCGCCGATGCGACGCTGCCAGTTGCGGGACTGGAAGTAGGCATCGCTTTCTACTTCCGGAGCCTTCAGCACCACGCCCTCGATGCGGATTTGTCGATGGGCATGATCCCAGTGGAACACCAGCGCGGCACGTGCGTTCTCGGCGAGTTCACGTCCCTTGCGCGAGTCGTAATTGGTCACGAAGGACACGCGGCCAAGCTCGACGTCGAACTCCTTGCACAACACCACGCGAGCCGACGGCTGGCCCGTGGCGCTCGCGGTGGCCAGTACCATGGCGTCGGGATTGGGTTGCTGGCGGGAGGCACGGGCGGTGGCGAGCCAGGCGCTCGCGAGCGCCATGGGCTCGGCCGGCAGGGGATCGGGCAGAAGGTCGTTGTATAGCTCCATGGCCGGTATGGTATCCGTGACGCAGCAGCCTTGCAGTCGTGCTTCGCAGCCGATAAAAGCTAGGTCGGACTTAGCGTTACAGGGTGATTCATGAGCTCGCTCGACGACCTGCGCCGCAGGATCAACGAACTCGACCGACAGATCCTCGAGCTGGTAGGCAAGCGCCAGGAAACCAGCCGCGAGGTGGCGCGCGCCAAGCGCGCCACCGGGCACGCCACGCGCGACTACAACCGCGAGCGCGAAGTGCTGCTCGCCGCGCGCGAGGCCGGCAAGCAATACGGCATATCGCCCCAGCTCGCCGAGAACATCCTGCGGCTGCTGATCCGCTCGTCCCTAACTACCCAGGAGCAGGCGAGCGTCGCCGCGCAGGGAGCGGGCAGCGGGCGCACGGCGCTGGTCATCGGCGGCTCCGGCAAGATGGGGCGCTGGTTTGCCGAGTTCATGGCGTCGCAGGGCTTCGCCGTGGAAGTCGCGGATCCGGCCGGCGCGCCGCCGGGTTTCGCGCACCTGCCCGACTGGCGCAGCTCGTCGTTGAACCAGGACTTCATCGTGATCGCGACCCCGCTCGGCATCACCGACAAGATCCTGCGGGAACTCGCGATGCGTCGCCCCAAGGGCGTGATATTCGACGTCGGCTCGCTCAAGTCTCCGCTGCGCGCCGGGCTCAACGCGCTGAAGTCACATGGATGCCGAGTGACGTCGCTGCATCCGATGTTCGGCCCCAGCACCGAACTGCTCTCCGGCCGGCACGTCATCTTCGTCGAGGCGGGCTCGGCCGAGGCGACGGCAGCGGCACGCGAGTTGTTTGCTTCCACGATGGTCGAGCAGGTGGTGATGTCGCTCGATGAGCACGATCGGCTCATTGCCTACGTGCTCGGCCTTTCGCATGCGCTGAACATCGCCTTTTTCACCGCGCTCGCCGAAAGCGGCGAAGCCGCGCCCCGCCTCGCGAAATTGTCGTCGACCACGTTCGACTCGCAACTCGACGTGGCTTCGCTCGTGGCGCAGGAAAGCCCGGAGTTGTATTACGAAATCCAGAGCCTCAACGACTACGGTTCCGAGTCGCTCGAGGCGCTGGCGCAGGCCGTGGAACGCTTGCGGGCCTCGGTGATCTCGCAGGACTTCGACGCATTCGCGACACTCATGCGGCGCGGGCGTGAATACCTGGAAGACCGCCGTTCCGTCACCGAGCGGCGTGCGTGAAGGGCGGCGCGCGTGATCCGTACGCGGGTACCGAGGCGGAATTGCGCGAACGCCTGCGCGCGCTCACCGAAGAGGTGGCGCGCAACGAACTGCTGCTGCGGAAGACCCAGGCCCGCGAAGTGGAGTTGCTCCGCGCGCATTCGCTGGGAGAGCTCTTCGATCGCATCGTCACGGGTTTGCGGGACGCCTACGCACTCGATTTCGTGACGCTGTCGTTGTTCGACCCGCAACACGAACTGCGCCACCTGTCAGGCAACGAAAATCTCTCGAGCGCGGTGATCGAAAACGTGCAGTTCATCGACGCCGTCTCGCCGCTCGCTCCGAGGCTCGCGCAATTCGATCGGCCCTGGCTCGGCCGCTATGACCCGGCCGAGCATGAACACCTCATTTCGCCGTCGCTGAGCCACGGCAGCATCGCGCTGATTCCGCTGCCGCGCGACAATCGCGCCATCGGCGTCGTCACCTTCGGCAGCCGCGATACGCTGCGTTTCACCAGCGATCTCGCCGCGGATTTTCTGGCCCATCTCGGCGTCATCGTGACGATCAGCCTGGAAAATGCGGTGAATCGCGCGCGACTGGTGCGCAGTGGCGTTACCGATTTCCTCACCGGATGGCACAACCGGCGCTACTTCCATAACCGGCTTCGCGAAGAGCTTGCGCGTGCCGAGCGCACCGGCAAGCCGCTCGCCTGCCTCATGATCGACGTCGACAACTTCAAGGAGATCAACGATCGCTTCGGACACCTGGCCGGCGACGAGGCGCTCAAGGAAGTTGCGCGGCGGGCCGAGGCCGAGATTCGCGCGGGAGACACGGGTGCACGTTTCGGCGGCGATGAGTTCGCGATCCTGTTGTCGGGTGCGGAGGTCGTGCACGCCGTCAAGCTCGCCGAGCGCATCAATCACAGCGTGGGTGCGACGCCCATCCGCGTGCACGGTGGCGCGTACGTGACGGTCACGTTGTCGATAGGCCTTGCCACGGCGCGGCCGCAGCCGCGTTCGCACGACTACAAGGCCCTGGCGGAAAGGCTCATCGCCGAGGCGGATGGCGCGCTGTACCGCGCGAAGAGCGCGGGGCGCAATCGCGTTGACACCTCGACGCATGTCATCGGCTAGGAGCCGCGGGGTCCCTCGAGCCGCCTCAACAGCACCAGGAACATCGGTACGCCCAGCAAGGCCATGATGGCGCCGACTGGCAGTTGTCGCGGCGCCGCGGCCGTACGTGCGACGAGATCCGCCGCCGCCAGCAACGTGCCCCCGGCGAGAGCCGCGGCGGGCACGACCACGCGATGCGCCGCGGTCCTGAAGGCGAGCCGGACCAGGTGGGGAATGACGAGGCCGATGAAGCCGATGGTGCCGCCCTGGATCACCGCGCCCGCGGTCAGGAGACCCGCCAGCACCACGATGACGATACGCCAGCGCGTGAGGTCGAGCCCGAGACTCTGCGCGGTGGTTTCGCCGGTGGCGAGTACGTCGAGTGGCCGGGCGATGATCGTCACCGCGATCGTGGCTAACAACGCCGCGACCAGCATCAACCAGGGATGCGCCGCCCAACCGAGGTCTCCCGCCAGCCAGAACATCATGCCGCGCAGTTGTCCGTTGTCGGCCAGCACCAGCACCAGGGTGACGAGCGCGCCGCAGGCACTCGCCACCACCACGCCGGTGAGCAGCACGCGAACCGTAGCGCCGCCACGCGACAGCGCCAGCACGAGGAACGTGGCTGCCATGGCGCCGACCGCTGCCGAACACTGCACGGCCCAGAGGGATGCACCCACCAGCAGGGCGAGCAACGCGCCCACGGACGAGCCACCGGAAACGCCGAGTACGTATGAATCGGCGAGCGGGTTTCGAAACAGCGCCTGCAGCAGCACGCCGGCAAGGGCTAACAGCGCGCCGATCGTGAAAGCCGACAGCAGTCTCGGGGCACGCAATTCCATGACCACGGTGCGAGCGGGCTCCGCAGCGTCGCCGAGAAGCGCGGCCAGGGCCGGACGCACCCCGATGTCAGTGGACCCGGCCACGAGGCCCAGGCACGCGACGAGGGCCGCGAGCGACACGAGCATGGCGAATCGCAAATTGGAGGATGGGAGCGCGGGCACAGCGCATTGTCCGATAAAACCGCGGAAACCTGTGCAGCGATTCCCAGCTGCCTTGTTCGGCTACGTGTCAACCGGTAAAACGTGCGTCATGAGTGATTGGATTGATTCGGAGGGCTACCGCGCCAATGTCGGCATCGTCCTGATGCGCGGCTCGGGCGAGGTCTTCCTCGGGCAGCGCACGGGCGGACGTGGCTGGCAGTTTCCGCAAGGTGGCGTGCGACAGGGCGAACCCGTGGAGCAGGCGTTGTATCGAGAGCTGCAGGAAGAAATCGGCCTCGAGCGCGGACACGTGACGATGGTGGCATCGACCAGCGACTGGATCCGCTATCGCCTCCCGAAGCGCTACGTCAGGCGCGGCCGCGGGCCCACCTGCATCGGCCAGAAGCAGCGCTGGTTCCTGCTGCGATTCGCGGTCCCCGAGGCTTCCGCGGAGTTCAGCTTCACGCACACGACCGAGCCGGAATTCGATGGCTGGCGCTGGGCAAACTACTGGGAGCCCGTGCGTGAAGTGATCTACTTCAAGCGGCCGGTGTACGTACGCATGCTCACCGAGCTCGCTCCCGCGGCATTTCCCGCCGGACCTCCGCCATTGCCTGAATGGTGGCAGTCGGAAATCGCGGCGACCGCCGAAGTCTGACGATCAATGCCAGGACTTCCGCCAAAACTCGTCGTCACGACCTATACGCCCACGCGCCGGTGGATCACGATCGTGTTGCTTCTGCTGATGGTCGGTGGCGGTGTCTACGGAATGTTCGAATACGGCCGGTTTCGCGCGGGCTACGACGTCGTCGCGGGGCTCAAGGATCGCACCGAGCTGAATGCCAGGATCGCAGACCGGGATACGACGATTTCCGAGTTGCGTGCGAAGGTGGCGCTGCTGGAATCCGCAGCCGTAGGGCAGACCCGGGAGCGTGAGGAGGTGCAGCGCACGATCGGCGATCTGCAGGCCCAGGTGGCCCGGGCCAACCAGGAATTGGCCTTTTTCCGGGGTATCGTCACCCAAAATGCGAACTCTGCCGAGGTAAAAATACAGCAGGCGCGTATGGTGGCTACGGCCACCGCAAACAAGTTTCGCATCCTCGTCACGCTGGTCCAGCCCATGAAGCCGGATTCCGTGGTGAGCGGTGTGGTTGTGCTGTCGGTGGAGGGCGTGGTCGACGGCAAGCCCGGGCGTGCGGATTTCGCGACACTCTCGGGCGGCAAGCGGCGTGAGATAACCTTCACGTTTCGATATCTCGAGAACATCGAAGAGGAAATCACCATGCCACCCGGCATGAAACCCGAACAGCTACTCGTCGAAGTACGGTCCAATCGGCGCGGGTCTGCGCCGGTGCAGCAGTCGTATGTCTGGAGCGTGGATCCGCAGTAGGCGGTCGCAGCAGGAGAGTCCATGTTCGGTCGTCGCAAACAGACATCCACTCGCATCGATACGCTCATCGGCAAGGCAGCCACGCTCAATGGCGACCTCGTGTTTTCTGGTGGCCTGCATCTCGATGGACGCATCAACGGCAATGTGAGCAGTTCGGCCGAGGACGGCGGCGCCCTGTCGGTGAGCGAGAGCGGCTTCATCGAAGGCAATGTCGAAGTCACCAACATCGTCATGAACGGAACCGTCAACGGCGATATGCACGCGGGCGACCGCCTGCAGCTTGGGGAAAAGGCGCGCGTCAACGGAAATGTTCACTACGGAGTCATTGAAATGGCGCCGGGTGCCGTCATAACGGGAAAACTGGTGCCGATCGGCAAAACAGCCGGCGAGGCCACTGCGGAGGCCCAGGAGGCCCCTGCGGTTGCAGCGGCAAAATCCGGCGCGTAGTGTGCAGGCCATGACTGAAATCGAAACCGAAACCCTGAAATTCACCGATGCCGCCGCTCGCAAGGTCGGCGATCTCATCCGCGGCGAGGGCAATCCGAACCTCAAGCTGCGTGTTTTCGTGCAGGGTGGTGGTTGCTCGGGCATGCAATACGGCTTCGAGTTCGACGAGCAGGAGCAGGACGGTGATACCTGCGTCGAAAACCTGGGCGTCAAACTCCTCATTGATCCGATGAGCGTGCAATACCTCA
>Ga0315912_10001371_pt1 | contig 30458 bp, 28 predicted proteins | sample VfabasoilMG_FD_204469 | JGI IMG/M metagenome (GOLD analysis project Ga0315912, IMG submission 204469) | Garden soil microbial communities collected in Santa Monica, California, United States - V. faba soil | ecosystem: Environmental > Terrestrial > Soil > Garden | place: USA: California...
CGCCGTAAAATCCGAGAAGCCGACGCACCACTTCGGGTATCGCGCGAGACTCGCGAAATCTGCGCGATGGCTGATGCGGGTGGCGCCGTAGCCGCCGCGGGCGGCGACGACGGCCCGTAGCTCGGGATCCTGCAAGGCCCGGTCTAGCTCGTCCAGCCGCCGTTGATCGTCGCCGGCGAGGTAGCCTGTGCGCTCCAGGCAGCTCCGGTCCCAGCTGACGCGATAGCGCTTGGCGAGCCAGCCGAGGCCGCGGAAAAACAGCAGACGATCGAACGGTCCGGACGGGGCGATGACCCGAACGCAGTCACCAGGCTGCACGGGCGGCGGCAGTAACACGCGTCGATGATAGGAATCTCCCGGGCGGGCCGCGCGCAGATTCGAGCCGATTTGACACGTTCAGCACCAGGTTGCCTCGCGTCGTCGCGGCTCCCGCAGCCGTCCTCCGGGGCTTTTTGCCCATTTCCGACCGGGCCGAGGGTCTATGGGCGGACAATCGGGGATTTCATCGCCGACAGGCCGTGGTATCGTTGAGGGAGAACCCGCTGCGGCGCGGTTGCCCCCAGGATTTTGAACAAGCCGACTCCGTTCCAGGTCTCGTTCTCGTGCTCTTCACCCGGGCTCGGTGCGGTTCGCCCTGGGGCCTGGGTTTGACGGGCGCTCTGTTGACGGGCGGCCTGGGGACGCGGCGGTGGTGGATGCTCGCGGGGGAGCTGGTGGGTTGGGGCGCAGCGCTGGCTTGCTCCGGGGAAAGGTACGCGAGGCCCAGTGGTCCCGCGCCCAGCTACGAAGCGGCGCCGGTCCTGGCCTGGGATGCCGGGGCTGCGCCCGAGGCCGACCTGGCCGGGCGCGACTCGAGCGGGCCCCGGCAGCCCAGCGGCAGCGCAGCGCGACTTCGGGCGCGCACGGCCATCCATGTAGTGTCCCCGTCTGCGGGGCACGACCAGGCAGTGTCCCTCCAAGCAGTGTCCCTCCAAGCATTGGCGCAACCCGCCAGCGACGAAAGGCGTCAAATCGAGAATGTCACCAACGACTAGCAAAGCCGAGGGTCCGAAACGCTCCCGTTCTTCGAGCAAAGCGAGCGAGCTCAGAGTAGCTGGACCGCGCGACGACGCGCGTGCCACCGCGCTATTGGCCGCCGCTGCGGCGCTCGCCAAAAAAGCAGAGGACGTCCAGGTCGTGGATGTCACGGGCAAGGTGGACTACGCCGACTTTCTGGTCTTGATGACGGGCACGAGCGATCGGCACGTGGCTGCCATTGCGCAGAACATCGAGGCGGAGCTGGGTCAGCAAGGTGTTCGAACCTTGGCGCTCGAAGGCCTTCCGCTCGCGCGCTGGGTGCTGATCGATCTCGTCGACGTGGTGGTGCACGTCTTCCAATCCGAGTGGCGCGAGATGTACGATCTCGACGGCTTGTGGATGGATGCCAGCCGCGTCGCAGTGCCGCGGCCTCCCGAATCCGCTTGAGGCTTGCGCGGAGCGCTCGAGGGAGCGAGCGCTTCGCTCGACGAGTGGCCCGGAGAGCTGCTCCGGAGACACGCCTGCGGGCGCGCGCCTCGACCACGTCTGCCTGCGTGTCGGGCCGGCGCTAGGTGGTGGGTTCGGGCGGCTTGCCGCGGTTCATCAGCCACGCGATGCCGATGGAGACGACGTAGAGCAGGCACAATGGCAGAGCCAACAGGAACTGGCTCATCACGTCGGGCGGTGTGATGATCGCCGAAATGAAGAACGCCAGGACCACGAAGTAGCGGGCAAATTTGATCAGGTGAGTGTGGTCGATCACCTTGGCGACGGAGAGAAAGAACACCAGCACCGGCAGCTCGAACACGGTGCCAAACGCCATCAACATGCGCGAGACGAAGTCGATGTAGTCACCGATCATGACCGTCGGCTCGATCTGAATCGCGATCGACTGCCCCTGCAGCGAGCCGCTGAAGTCGAGCAGGTATTTGAAGGCGACGGGGAACGCTATCCTCCAGCCGAAGTAGCCGCCGCCCAGGAACAGCCCCATCGACGACACGACAAACGGGATGGCATACCGCCGCTCGCGCGCGTACAGCCCGGGCGCCACGAAGGCCCAGATCTGATAGAAGATCACCGGCAGCGCGAAGATGAGGCCGGTGATGATCGATAGCCTCAAATAGGCGATGAACAGCGATGCGGGAGCAGGGAAGTGCAACGCCGCGGGTTGCCCCGGGATCGACTGAGCCCATGCATTCACGAACGGCGTCGTGATCCAGAGCAGGACCTGCTCGCGAAAGTACCAGGCCGCGCCCGCCCCGATCGCGAACGCCAGCAGCGCCTTCAGGATGCGCCCGCGCAACTCTTCCAGGTGCTCCCAGAAGGTCATCTGAAGCTCTTCGTTCACGGCTGCGCTCACGCTGGGCCCCCCGGAGCGTCGGACGCTTCGGACGCGCTCTCGACGGCGGCGGGTGGCACCGGGGCCGGCTCTGGGCTGGGCACCAGATCCTCCGGCAGGGCGCCGTACGCGTCGGCGCCTTCCACGGGGTACTCGCGGCTCTTGTCCGGGATGAAGTGATCGGGAACGGCGCGGTTTTGCTGCTGTTGTGCCAGCTGCTGCGCCGGAGAGTGTGCCAGCATCGAGCCACTGATCCCACCACGGATCAAGGTGCGGAACTCGGCCAGGCCACCGTCCAGCCCTTCGGAGCGCAGCACCTCATCGATGCCGCTCTGGTAGCGCACCTCGGTCGTCAGCTTGCGTAGCTTGGCGATCCATTGCCCCACCGTCCGCAGCATGCCGGGAAGCTTGTCGGGCCCGAGCACGAGCAGCGCCACCGTGCCGAGCACGAGGAACTCTGGAAACGAGACGCCAAACACGGCGCAAAGCTAATACGCCGAATCCATCGCGGCGATGGGAATTTCGCCCGTCCGAGAAAGGGACGCGGGCGCCCCGGCCGTTCGCGGCGCCGTCCAGCTACGCACGGCTGCGGGGCGTCGCGCCGGCGAATTGCGCCGAGCGGGCTCGCCGCCTAGCGTTTGGCGCGGCGGCGCAGCTGAGCGAGTTCGCGCCGCACGGCGCGCGCGCCGAGCGTATAGCCGAAGATCGTCCCTACCAGCAGCGCTGCGGGGATGTAGATGATGTGCTCAAACGTCACGCTGATTCCACGGGGGCGTGCTCGGTCCGCCCCACGGACCACGTTGGCAACCCACCCGTCACCCGCCGTCTTGCGGCAACTTCGCGATCGCCTTTTGCAGCTCGTCGACACGCTGCTGAATGCCGCGAGTCTTGCGCCAGGTTTGCAGGATGAAGAGCACCGTCGCGAGCCACATCAGCACGTACGCGGCCACCATGAAGGTGCCGGCATCTGTCGTCTGCGGGCCTCCCCCCTCCACTGGAACGAACTGGGTGGAACGATCCTGCGGAGCGGTGCCCGTCTGCGCGCTCGAACTCAGACTCGAACTCATGGCTCCAGCTACCTTACTCCGTGCGCGTTGGGCAATGCCTCTTCACCAGGCTCGAAGTCATCCGGGTGGTCCACGAGGCCTCGGGTCAACGCCTCCTGCCAGGTGTGCTCCATGCTGGCCTGCACCAGGGCCAGGCGGCTGCGCAGCCACAGGAGCAGGGGCGGCAGGAGCAGGGTGAGCGTCAGCACTCCCCAGCGGAAGGCGGGCTTCATCGAGTCGTCCAGGCCGCCGCCGCCCTCTCGAATCACCGTCGGGTGGTTCCCTCCCCATTTTTGCACGGAGAAGTAGATGATCGGCAGGTTTACCGTGCCCATGACACCGAGCGCCGCAGCAAAGCGCCGCTCCGCGCCACCATCCCCGGCGAAGGCCCGCAACAGGCAGATGGCCCAGTAGATGAGAACGCTGAGCAATAGCGTGGTCAGCTGGGGATCCCAGACCCAGTACACGCCCCAGGCTTTTTTGGCCCACAAGGGCCCGCTGCACAGCACCAGGGTCCCAAACAAGGCGGCGCAATCGGAGCCCGCGCGCGCCCAAGCGTTGGCGCTCTCGCTCGGGCGCACCAGGTACATCGCGCTAGCGAGGAAGCACGCCCCGCCCGTCACGTAGATGCCCATGGCCACGGCCACGTGGAAGTAGAAGATCTTCTGCGCTAACCCGCCGGCCTGCGGCTGCGCCGTCGGCGTGTGCAAGAAAATCAGCGGGATGGTGTACGCCATGGCGGCCGCGAAGGCGCCTAGCAGTGAGTAGAAGATGGCGTCTTTTCTCGACATTTCCAGGCCCTTGCAGCGACCGCCAGACCTGCTCGGACGGGGCGCAGGTGCGAGTTCGAACGATCAGGGAAAGGGGATGGCCCCCGCGGGTAAACCGAGCGGGGACGGGCCCCCACGGGGTAACTCCGGGGCCCCTCCCGCGGGAGAAGGCATCGAACTCGGCTGCAGCCTAGCTGGAGTTACGGACCCGGACAAGGCCGGCCGAGGGCGTGCGCTCGGCGCGGAAGGCTTTAGCGAGAGCCGACGAAGCTCCGCCGGGTGGACCGCCCCGCGCGGCCACAGGCGGCGCCGCTGCCGCGTCCGGAGGCCCCGGTCGGAGGCGTGCCGTCAGAGGCTGCAGTTCGAAAGCGCCAGCAGTGCGGTGATGCGCGCCCGGACCACCTCGAACTCTTTGATCGTGACATCGATCTCGGCGAGGCGCAGGCGTTGCGCCGAATCGACCAGGTCGAAGCTGGTGCCGGTGCCGTGGACGAAGGCGATCTTGGACAGGCGCGCGCTTTCCGCCGCGATGTCCCGGGCCTGGCGGCTCACGCTGAAGCTCGCCCCCGCGACCTGCACCGAGCGCTGCGCCTGCGTGGCTTCCAACCGCGCGCGCCGGGTGGCCTCCGTCAGTTGCTGCCGCGCGACGGTCGCGGTCGCCTCATTCAGTCCGCGATCGGAGCCCAACCGCCCACCGTCATAGATGGGGACGGTGAGCACGGCGCCGACCGACCACTGCACGGGCCGAGCGCTCTGCGGCGCGCTCGTGTACGAGAAGTCGGACACCACATCCAGCGTGGGGGCATGGCCGTAGCTGGCGCTGTCGACGTTGCGCTCATTGACCTCCAGGTTGAGGCGCGCGGCGCGCACGTCGGTGCGCTGCTCCGGGTCCTGGATCGGTGCACACGAGGCGCGCGCGTCCTTCGCCAGTTCATCCAGCTTGATGTCGGATGCCAGGCCCCAGGCTTCGGGGTATCCGAGCGCCAAACCCAGCGCCTCGCGCGCCTGGCGTACGGCTTCATCCGCCTGCACGACGTCGGCGCGAGTAGAAGCGACCTCCTGGTCCGTTCGCAGCACGTCCACGGCGCTGGCCGCGCCCAGGGTCATGCGCTTCTTGGTCAGATCGAGCGTGGATAGGTTGGAACGCAGCGAGACGCGAGTCACCTCTGCCAGTCGCTCGGCGGTCACCACCGTGACGATCGTGTCGGCGAGCGCGCCGAGCGTCAGCCGCTCGGTGTCCTCGGCGCTGAGGGTGGCGACCTGCTCGGCTTTGCGAGCGGTGCCAGTGTCATGCCACGACCTCAGGTCGAGGATCGATTGACGCAGCGAAACGCCCGCTTGCCAGACCGTGGCAGGGGAGGGGATGCGCACGTTGGCCTGGGGCCCCGCCTCGGTGAACTGGGCTCCCGTGCCGAAGAGCAGACTGCGCCGTACGCTGCCGGTGCCGCTGATGTCGGGCAGGCTATTGGCGAGCGCCTGGCGCGACCGGGCCTGCGCCTGTGCAATCTGCGCCTGTGCCGTGGCCACCGACGTGGAGCGGGCACGCACCAACGCCAAGGCCTGTTGCCAGCTGCCGAGGACGCTCCCTGGGGTCTCCAGCGGGACCAGCATCGGGTCGTCGACCTCGGGCATCACGGGCTCACCTGGGCCCGGCGCCGGTGCGGGGGAGGCGCCGCCGGTGGGCCGCGGCGGGGTGGGCTGGGGCGGCGTATCTACTTGCGCCAGCGCGGAGGAGCCGAGGCTCACGCAGACGCAAAATAGGCAGGCGCTGAGGGTCCGCATCGCCCGAATCGATAGTGTCCAATCCCAAACATGCAAGGACAAAGCGCTCGGTAGTGCATCATCGACTGTTTCACTAAGTCATGTGGCTGCGTTCACGGCAGCGCTGGTCCAACGGTCGTTCTGCCCGACGTCGCCGTGCGGCCAGAGATCGATGGCCGCAGGCGCGGGGCCCGTGACGCCAGCGTCCGCCGTCTGGTAGACGTCGACGCCTGCCCGCCTGGCGAACGCCCGTGCGGCGCTCGCGGACCGCAATTCGCGATGGGAGGCCTCCAGGCACGGTGGCCTTGGAGACGGCGCGTCTAGCACGACGGCTTCAGGACGGCGGAGCTGCGAGCGATGTGCCCGCGGCAGCGCCCTCGAGCGCAGGCAGTGCCGCCGGCGCTGCACCGAGCGGCAGGCGTCCCCTGCGCGTCATCCAGCGCTGCAACAAGGCCACTGCCTTGGCACGAGACTCGAGCACGCGCTCGAGCACGGCAATCGCCGCCGGGATCTGCTCGCTCCGCGCCAACGCATGCGCATACGAAGCGGCAATTTCCTCTTCGTCCGGAGCGTACCCGTGGGCTTGCTTGAGCCAGCGCAGCGCTTCTCGCGGCTGGTCGAATGCCACGTCGATCAGGTGCCCCAAGTTGTGGGCATACGAGGCGCAACCCGGCGCCCGCGCCAGCGCTCTCGAGTACGCCCGCCGAGCTGCCCGATGGTTGCCCAGCAACGTGTGGGCCAGGCCAAACAGGGCCCAGGCCCGATCATCATCTTTGTGCTGCAGCACGTCGCGCGTGAGCAACGCGGCACGCCAGGGAGCGTTCTCCACAATCAGCTCCGCGAGCTGTCGCTGCGCCGAGATCTTGCAGTCGCTTCCCCTCGGTGCATGCCGGATCAGCCGTTCCAGCATCGGGATCAGATCGCGCGCGCCGAGGCCGTGTGCCACCGCCCATGCGATGTTGCTTTGCAGCCGTTCGACGTTTACGGGCCGTGCCATCGGTGTTTGTCGTAGCTTCGAGAGCGACCTCGCGCAACGGTTTTTGCGAACGTTCCGTTGCTGCTCACGAATTTTCTCTCGCCTCTTTTTCGAGCGCTGTGTACTTGCACGAGCTGCGCTATCGAGCGAGTTTCTTTTTCGTCAAGCCGTTGTCAACGACGCGCCGCTCGCCCCGCGAGCCGCAAACGGGATCATGGCGCGGGGGCAAACGGGATGATTCTCCAGCCGCCAACGGGGCAATTCTGCGGCTGAAAACAGGACCATTGACAGCCACTGAGGCGACGCTGGGCCGCGAGGAAAATGGCCTCTCCGAGACTGGCCTCCCCGAAACGTTGAACGTCTCCCGAAACCTTGCCAGCGTCAGAGCCGCGCGCGCCTTTTGATCCGCGAGGCTAACTCACAATTATGGATCACAAATCTTGGCTTGCAATCTCGATGCGAGCCTTGATGAAGTTTTCACGGACGATTCGTTCTCGTTACCTCAGAGCTCGTCATTTGCCTGTTGCTTGTAGTCATGCCTGTAGTCATTGCCTGTAGAGCTCCTGGCCTCGAGAACCCGTTGGCTTTCGAGGTCCTTGGCTTGCGAGCTCCCGGCATTCGTGCAGCTTGGTTGTTTGCCGCGCCTTCCCATTTGCGATTTGTCCCGTTTCGCATTTCATGATCGCCCTCTGCGCGGACTTTTCTCCGAGGGCACCGTCTCGAGGGCAGCGCCGCTGAGCCAGTGCCTTCGCGACACGCCGGGGCTTTTCTCATGGGCAGCATTTTTTTCCGCTGGCATCTCCCTGCGGGCATTTTCAGGCTGAGTTTGCTTGCCAGGCCTGAGTCTGCTGCTAGGCCGCGCACAGGCGCCCGCCACTCGGGTCTGCCCCCCCCCGGCAGGGGCAGCGCCGTGGGGGCTGCTCAGCGACGTCCCGGGCGGCATGGCGGTCTGGACCGCTCGTCGCTGGCCGCTCATCTCTGCTGAACCACTCCCTCGTGCCGTTCGCCCCGCGTGCTCTTCAGCGCCTCCCGTTCGCGATTTTGTGTTTCGCGCGCCCCGCCTGGCGACGAGAACAAAACGTTTCGTCGCGCGCGGACGCTCGTTCTTCGAGCTCAGGATGGCTCTTTCCACGCTCGGAGGACGCGCCTTTCCTGAGACTGTCGCATCTTTACCTTCAGCCCGCTCCCTGTAGGGCAGGTGTAGATCTTCGCTGCCATGGGCAGCCAGGCCAGCGCAGGCCCGAGCCGCTCGCCAGGGCCACCAAGGTGGCCCTGTGCTCCGGCCTCAGCGACGTGCTTGGCGCGGTCGGGCGGGCTGTGCCTCTACCGAGCGCTGCGCGATCTTCTGGCCACTCAGGCCGCTCACCACGCGGTCCAGCAACCCCGGACGCACGCCGATGAAGGTATGCCGTTGGCGGATGCGCACATAGGCCGTGTCGTCATCGCTGACACCGGCATTGCTCAGCGCCTGCTGTACGTCGCTGGTGCGGACGCCGTCATCGCGCCCCACGTTGACGAAAGCCTCATCCACGGGACCGTCCCAGTTGGCATTGGAAGCACCGTCCGCGCTCGGTGCAGGCGGGACATCCGTCGCGAGCTCGCTGCTGGCCGCGCCGGAATCGCGCGCGGGTTCGTCGCTAGAGGCGCGCGCCGTTGGACCGTTGCCGGTCGTTTGCACACTGGCAAGGTCGGCAGCAGAAACGCTGCGCACTTCATAGCGGATGCCCTCTTCACTGAGCTCGCTACCGGGCCCAGTACCGAGGCGGCGACCGCGAGCCGCGCCGGGGGGCGAGACTCGAGCACGCTCCGGCCTCGGCCGATCGCCCTCGGCCGCTGGCGGCGCGCGGCGGCGCTGCCGTTCCGTCCCGCTCTCTTCGGATCGCTCCGCCCTGGCGGGGTCGACCCGTTCGGCGCGCGGGGCGCGAGGCTCGGGCGCCGGTGGCAGCACGACCCCCAGGGGAGCAATGGCGGAGGCGGGGCCGGCGGGTGGGGCAACGGCGACGGAAGAAACCACCTGATGGCGGGTGTTGCGTGCGCGCGTTGCCGGTTCGATCTCCTTGCCGTTTGCTGCCAGATGCTCGCGGAGCAGCCCTGCGATGATGGCCTCGGCGCGCTCATGCGTGAGCAGGCGCCGCACCAGCGAGCGCTCCGTTTCCCGGGCCGTGGTGAAGCGCGCGGCAAGTTGCAAGACGCTGTCGGTCTCGGCGCGGGTGCGCAGCTCGCGATCGCTCGGCAGCTGGCGCTCGATCGGATGGATTTTGTACTCCAGCCGCAGGTAGTAGAGGTTGCCGATCGAGCCGGGGCTCACCAGCGAGATCGCCGTGCCCATGCGACCGGCGCGGCCCGTCCTGCCCGTTCGATGCACGTACTGCTCGGTCGCTTCGGGGAAATCGAAGTTGATGACGTGAGTCAGGTGCGAGATGTCGATGCCGCGCGCCGCGACGTCGGTGCAGACCAGGAAGGGCAAGCGCCCTTCGCGGGTGGCGGACATGACCGACTCGCGCTCTTTTTGCGACAGGTCGGCGTTCAGCCAGTCCGCTTTGTAGCCAGCGCGCTGCAGCTCCTGCGCGACGCGCTGTGTATCATCGCGGGTGTTGCAGAAGATGATGGCGCTGTCGGGCGATTCGGACTGCAGGATGCGCAGCAGTTCCTGCAGCTTGTCGCCCTGGCTGATATAGACGAAATGCTCGATCTCGAGCGCACCCACGTGGTCACCACTGAGCGTGATGAATTCGGGTTCGCGCAGGCGGGATTCTGCAATTCGGAGCACGGCCCGCGGTACTGTCGCGCTGAACAAGAGCGCCTGGAGTTCCTTGGGAAGCTGGTTCCAGATCTCGAGGATCTGCGGCAGAAACCCCATGGACAGCATCTCGTCGCATTCGTCGAGTATGAGCACACGGATCTTCGATGGATCGAGCGTCTTGCGGCGCAGGTGATCCAGCACCCGACCCGGCGTTCCCACCAGGATCTGCGCACCTTGTTTCAAGCCTTCGATCTGCTTTGGCATCGGCGCCCCACCGTAGATGGGCAGCACACTGATGCCGGTATGCTTGCCGAGCGCCTCGAGCTCGCGCGTGACTTGCAGCGCCAGCTCCCGAGTGGGGCAGAGCGCGAGCGCCTGCACGACCTTGACCTTGCGGCGCACGATGCGATCGACGAGCGGCAGGCCAAATGCGGCGGTTTTGCCGGTGCCCGTTCGCGCTTGCACGACGAGATCCTTGCCGCGCGATGCAGATTCGAAGACGGCTCGTTGCACCGGAGTCGGTCGCACATATCCGAGATCGGCGACGGCGCTTTTCACTTCGGGAGTCAGCGGAATGACATCGAAAGTGGGTTCGTCCTTGGGAGTTTCAGCTTCTGATGCTATGGCCATGGCACAACGTGTGTTCGACGGAGAAGGGCTGACGGTTTGCTGTCAGATTTGCTTCAGAGGGGTGGCTGGCAGGCAGGTTCCTGTCAGACGAGTTGCTGTCGAACGAGCTATTGTCCGACAGGGGACTGGGCTGGGACGAACGGACTATTTGCCGCTGCTGTTGGGCGAGAGCCGGCGACCTCAAAGTGCTCGATCGGCAGCGTGTGCAGAAGAGTGTTGGAGCAGAGGGATGAATCCTTTGACCTCTTGTCGCCGCTTGGCGAGGTCCACGGCGCCATATCTTACGGCGTGCTCCTCGGCGTAGCGGAGCCGATCGACCGCGTGCAGCCGCCGAACGGCCGCGGTGTCGCCCGCGCACGCTCCGTTGAGCGCAGGCCGGAACGTCCACGCGGGCGAGAGAGCTCCGCGAAACTTGGCCAGGGCCGCCTGTTCCTCGGCCTCGTCGGCCGAGGCATCGCGCGCCGCTTCGATCGCTTCGACCAATTGCAATGTGCCGGCCGCGCAACCCACTCGCAGGGGTTCGGAGCGAGGGCTCCAGACTTGCAGGCAGATCTGTACGGAGCACACGACAGTGAAAGCAGCCATCAGGGTGCCAAACACGGCGATGCCTATCGTCCGACCCGTTTGTCGGACCCTCGCCAGCCTGTCATCCGGAGACAGCGTATCCACGGGCCCTTAGTGCACAGATGATCCGCGGGACGTCAAACCTGGAAGTACCGGCCCGAGTCGAAACCTCAAAACCTTAGACCGCAGATGCGGCGCTTTTCTGTTAAGACTCGCGCCCAGACTGGGACATGACGCAGACTACAGACGCCGCGCTCGGGAGCCTCGCGAAGTGTTCCGCTTTTTCTGGCCCTGAATTTCCCTTGGAAGGTCGCCTGGCGGAGGCGCAGGCACTGCTCCGAGATGATCTGAGCGGGGTAGAGCGCCTGCTCCGCGAGAGCGCCGCCCAGGGACCGGTACCGGCCTCTGATGCGGCGCGTCATCTGGTGTCGCTCGGCGGCAAGCGGGTCAGGCCCATGGCGCTGCTGTTGAGCTCGGCCTGCTTTGGGCCGGTTCCCGCCGCCAGCCGCCAGGTGGCGGTCTGCGTGGAGCTGATCCACTCGGCCACGCTGCTCCACGATGACGTGATCGATGAGGGGACGGAGCGTCGGGGTGAGGCGGCCGCGCGCATCGTCTGGGGCAACGCCGTGAGCGTTCTCGGCGGGGACCTCCTGCTGACGCACGCGTTGGCGACCGCGCAGCAGCACGCGCCGAAGTTGATGCCCGCGCTCCTGGCAACGCTGCGCCGCCTGGTGGACGGCGAGATCGTCCAGCTCCGCGGGCGCTCCGAGCTCGACGTCAGCGCAGACGTGTACTGGTCCATTCTGCGCGACAAGACGGCCGCGCTCTTCCGCTTTGCCACCAGCGCCGGTGCCGAGCTCGCCGGAGCCCCCGAGAAGAGCCAGCACCTGCTGGCGGAATTTGGCGAATGCATCGGCATGGCCTTCCAGCTCGTGGACGACTTGCTCGACTACGCGGGAGACCAGACCGGCAAGACGATGTTCGCCGATCTGCGTCAGGGGAAGCTGACTCTCCCACTGGTGTTGGCGGTGGAGGGCGAGCCGGAGCTGCTGGAGCTGCTCGAGCAGATTCGCGCCGGCGATGCGTCCAGGGTCGCACCCCTGCGCCAGCGCGTCGTCCAGTCCGGGGCCTGCGAGCGCGTGAGCGCCAAGGCTCTCAGCTACACCTCGAGCGCGATCGAGCACCTCGATCAGCTGCCGCCGTCTGCGGCCCGCACCCTGTTGCGCGGCGTGGCTCAGCAGCTCGCCGATCGTAGCCGGTAGTCCTCTCCGAGGGGGCGGGGCCGCTTTCGCCGCGCCCGCCGCAGGCGGCCCTGTGTCAACGGCCCCGACCCGGGGGCGACGCCAACGGCTCTAGTTCAACAACTTCGAGCTGCCGGGGCTCACGTCCGTGAGCTCCTGTTCGTCCAGTACGGCGGAGAGCTCTCGCTCGAGGGCCGACCGTAGCTCGCTCTCCACCGACTCGAGCGCGCCCGCCAGACGTTCCAGGTTGCGCTGGTAGACGAACAGTCGTGCCGAGGGCGCGGGCTGCAGCAGGGCGCTCGAACCGCGTGCAGACACGCCTCCCGCGGTCACGCCACCTGCAGAAAAGCCGCTGGCAGAGCCGCCCACGGACAACCCGGTCGGGGACATCAAGGGAGAAATGTCGTCGAGCAGGATCAACGCTCGCGGATCGACACCGTCGATCACGAACTCGATGCCGGGCATGTCCGCCACGTAGATTTCATCGCGACGAATGGCCTGGCGCAGCCGCGGTGGCAACAGGTCCACCACGCGCCGCACCGTGTGTTCGAAAGCGTCCAGCGACAAGGACCACTCCGGCACCGGGGCTTCGAGATCGAGCGCGCGCGCGCGGACGAACGCTTGCGTCGCGCGGGCGCGATCACCCTGCTCGTCCCGCATCAAGCCGAGATAGTAATACGCCTCGGAGTTGTTGGGCGTGGCTCGCACGGCCTGTTCGATCAGGGGCGCGCCGCGCTCCAGGTCACCCACTTCGTACAGGGCACGGCCCACCAAAAATACGTGGTTTGGATTCTCGAACGGCCCTTCCGGAAAGCGCGCGCACAGCGCCTTGGCGTCTTCCATGCGGTCCTCGCCGAGCAGGGCGTCGAACTTGAGCAGCAGTGCATCCACGAGCTCGTCGTCCGTCTCGGCGAGCTCGAGCGCCCGATCACACATCTCGAGTGCCTCTTCGTAGTCTGCCAGCGGGTGAATGAAGACCTCCGCCGCGTTCAGCAACGCCTCGAAGTACGACTCGTCCAGGGACAGCGCGTGATTGTAGTGGCGGATCGCCGCCTCGAAGTCTCCGCGCAGCGCCGCCGCGTAACCGAGGAGATTGTAGGCCTCGGGAGCTTGCTTGTTGAGCTCCAACGCGCGGCGTGCCGACAGCTCGGCGCCTTGCGAATCCCCGTGCTGAACGAGGTCCCAGCCACGATCGAGGTGCGCCGAGAACCGATCCATCCTTCCTTCGTGATGGTCTCCCTCGCGCTGCAAGTCAAGCGCTGGCTCGCGACCCGGGGCCGGATCCCCGGGGAAGCGACTGCCCTGACCGAGAGTCAGGGGCCGGCCGACGCCGAGCGAGCGCGCACCGGAGGCGGCGAGGAACCGGTGATGACGACACGGCTGCCCTTTTGGCCATTGCCGGACCAGGCGCCGTGCCAGCCCTCTAGGACGCTGGGAGCGGTGAAGAAGAAGAGGAATTTGGCGTCCAAAGGTGCCAGATTGATACAACCGTGACTCATTCGGACGCCGTAGTTGCGATGCCAGAATGCACCATGCAACGCGTATGAGCCCTCGAAGTACATGACGTACGGCACATCCTCGATGCTGTAGGGCAGGTCGCCCGCTGCGCTTCCGTCCCCGTCCATCGTGGTCGTGACGTGTTTCTCGCGGATGTACCACTCACCGCTGGGGGTACGGTGATCGGTGGCCGCATCGTTGGTCTCTTTGCCGCTCGAGATGAGTGTGGCGTAGACCGGTCGGGAGCCGATCAGCGCCACCAGCGTTTGCGACTTGAGGTCGACCGCGAGCCAGTGCTCGTCGCTGGCGAGATCCGCAGGCAATGCGGGGAGGTTCGCGACGCGCAGCTGCTCGGCTTGCAGCCAGTCCTGATCGCTCGTCTGCACATACGTGTGCCCGGCAGCCTCAACCCTTTGGCCGGTCAAGTGGACCGGTCGCAATCGCTCGAGACTGCCCGTAGCTTTGACGTTGCCGCTCGGGTCGATGAGGTAGCGCGGGCGGCTATCGCGAGAGCCGTACACCCAGCCCACCGGTAGCGTGAGCTGCTCGCTCAGCTCGACGCCGTGGAACGGGGAGCCCTCGACCGCGACGAAGCGCTCCTTGGGCGCGACCATGCCCTTGGTGGTCTTGTACCAGGTGCGCGACTCCCATTCGAACTCGCGATCCACCGCCACGTAGAAGCCCTTGACCAGGCGGCGTACCAAGAGGCCATCCGAGTCGGTCGCCAGCTCCGCGAGGCGCACCTCACTGAGCGCCACGCGTTCCCTTTGCCACCAGGGGCGGCTCACGTCGTCTGGCTGCTCTGGCACCGCCGGATCGCGGCGTGGTTCATAGGTCGCGATCTGATCGGCGGTGGGCACGGAGCTGTAGAGCGGCGTGCCGTTGTGCGCGTTGCGCGCGTACGGGTAGGGCAGCACCAGGCTCAGATCGGGCGGCGAGGCGCTGAGCCGTGCGCGCGGATCGTCGGCATCGGTCGTGCCTTCACTGGAACAGATGAAGCCCCCGTGATGCCCTTGATACCAACCACCGGGGCAACCCGGCCCTGGTACTTTCTCGGGCAGTACGGGAATGCGACCTCCGTTGCGTGCGTAGCCCACCTTGAGCGCCCGCTCGCCCGCAGGTCGAACGTAAATACCGGTGGAGCCCGACGTGACGGTGAAGAACGGTCCCGGCCACGCCGGAACCGCGGCGTCGGCCGCCGCGGCGTCGGCGCCGAGTGCCGCCTGCGCAGAACCGAGCGCGCCCGCGTCGAGCTCTGCCGAGGCGGAGGCTGGCGAGCGGGCTGGTTCGGTCGCCGTTGCTCCGGAAGTGCGCTCGGGGGCGCCTGGTTCGCGCTCGCAGCTCGTTGCACAACCGAGCGGGAGCCAGCACGCCACCCACACGGCACGCTGCCAGGGTTTGGCGTTCACGGGACGGGGCATGGGAGACTGTTCGTCACGGTGCGGGTGCGTTGGCATCTCACGCCCGGCCTGCCGCTGCCAGCGGAATGGCCTTGGGGCCGAACAGGAAAGCAGAAGGCTTGGAGCGTCGTAGTCGCATGCTAGGAGAACTCGGGAGGTTCGTCACTGTTCCGTCCAGAGTGGGCGCGGCGAACGCCGGCGCAGACGAGAACGAGGAGCGCCTTCCCAGGTGATGCTGAACCAGGCTTCGGGAAACCCAGGGAAGGGCGCCGCCAGGTCTGCCACGTCCAGGGCATTCGGCTGGGCCGCGGGCTTCTCGCTGTTGGTGCATCTGGTACTCACTCCGCTTGCCGGTTGGCTCGGGGTGTTCGCCTGGTTGCTCATCCCGAGCGCGGCCGAGGACACGTCCATTCCGGAACAGCTGAGCTCCATTCCCATCACCTGGCTGGGTGAGGGGGAGCCAGCGGCCGAGCCCGTGCCGGCAGCGCCCGCCTTGACCGCGCCCGTGGCGCTGACCGAGGCCTCGGGCAGCGCGCGCGTGCCCCCGCCGCCGCCCGACCCCGTGCCGGAGGTCAAGCCTCCGGTAGTGCCAGCCCCGAGCGTCCCCACACCGCAAGAGAAGCCCCAGCCGGTGGAGCCCAAGGCGCCGGCTCGTCGCGACGAGATTCCGCATCCGGTCGCCTTGTCTGGTGTCCAAACGGAGCTCCTGCCGAGCAACGCCAACGTCAACCTGCTGCTCCTTTGTGATCGAGTTCGAGAACATCCACTCGGAGCGCGCATAGGCAAGTTACTGGTGAACTTTCCCCAGTGGAGCAGCTTTTTCGCCTCGGCGGAGCTCGATCCCGTACGCGACCTGGATCGGATTTTGGTCGTGGGTCCAGAGTTTCGGCGTTCCGCAGACATGGTCGCGATCATCCAACATCGGCTGGGCCGCGAGATCGTGCGCCAGGCGGTGGATCGATTGGTGCAACGGCCGCCTCGCGGGCGCTGGTTGAAGACCAAGGTCCCGGCGGCGCGGGCACATGCCGACCGTGCCGAGCGCCTGTTCGCGATGCCGAGCGCCAACTTGCTCGTGGTGGCTCCGCCGCACCTGGAAAAGCAGCTGCTGTCGGCCACCGCGCTGCGCTTTCCCACGCCGGAGGGCAAGGAGGCGCTGGTGCTGCACGTGAGAGCTCCCTCCCATGCGCTGCGCGGCCTGCCGATTTCGCTGCCGGAGTCGTTTTCGTGGCTGCGGCTCGATGTCACGCCGCTCTCGGACGGCGGCGCGCAGCTGCGGGTCACGGCCGAAGATCAGAGCGCACGCGACGCGAGCTCGCACGCGCGAGACCTGAGCAGCGCGCTCAACGCGCTCACCAATCCGGATCTCGGCGCGCTGGGGGCGCTGCTCGGGCTGCGCTCGATTGCGTTCGTCGATCGGATCGAGCTGCGAGCGAAGGGGCCGCGCATCTCGGGGCAGGTGAACGTGTCTCGGCATCAACTCGAGCGTTTGCTCGCGCTCGCCGAGGAGCTGCTCGCCGATTGGAGTGCACGAGGCGCGCCGAAACCGGCGCAGCCCGGCGCTCCGGCAGCGCCCGAGGCGCCGAAACCGGCGCAGCCCGGGACTCCGGCGGCCTCCGAGGCGCCGAAACCCACGCGGCGCTCCGCCCCGGCAGCGTCCGACGCAGGACCTTCCGTTCTGCCAGCGCCTGCATCGAAGCAGCCATGACGCTGCGCCCGGCGCTCGCCAAACTTGGCCAGCTCCGGGCGCCCGCGTTAGCTATCTCGCCTCTCTAGGAGACGAGACATGATGTCGCACGCCGCCCCCGATGCCTGGATGCAGACCCTCAGGAGACTCTTGGCCGAGGCTTTTGCCCTGCATCAAAAGGGTGCCGCTGGAGTGCCGCTCGGGCGCGTCTACGGCATCGCCGACGGTTTCATGTTGGCCTTGATCGAGCTGGGCATCACCAATTCGAAAGAGCTGAGCTTGCTGGTCGCGGAGGAGCGAACTCGCTGCTTGGGCCCGGGTAGCCGAGACCTGTCGGGTCAGGAGCCCGCCGGCGAAACGGAAACCCGAGCCGCCTGAGCGCTCTCGCTCAGCCGAGCGCCGCTCGGCGCGTGAGCTCCGATAGGCTGGTTTCGGGGCGTGCCCCGAAGTGGCTGATGACTTCAGCGGCGGCAATGGCGCCTCGCTTGCCGGCCTCTCGGAGCGAGTGGCCTCGCGTCATGCCAAACAGGACTCCGGCCGCGTACAGGTCGCCGGCGCCGGTCGTGTCCACCACGCGGGTCACCGGCTCGGCGGCGATTTCCACCTCTTCATGCGCCGACAAGAGCACGCTGCCTTTCGCGCCTCGCGTCAGCGCAGCCAGCCGAGTATGCGCGCGCGCCTGGCTCGCGGCGTGCTCGAACGAGTCGCTCCGGTAGAGGCTCATGATCTCCGCCTCGTTGGCGAACAGAATGTCGACGTGGTCTCGCACGAGCTCGAGAAACGACTCGCGATGCCGATCCACGCAGAAGCTGTCGGAGAGGGACAACGCCACTTGTCGCCCTGCAGCGGCAGCCACGCGCGCGGCATGCAGGAAGGCCAGCTTTGCCTGCGGCCGATCCCACAGGTAGCCCTCCAGGTAGAGGATTTTCCCACGCCGCAGCAGCGCCTCGTCGAGGTCCTCGGGGCAGAGGTTGACGCACGCCCCCAGATACGTGTTCATGGTGCGCTGCGCATCCGGCGTCACCAGGATCAAGCAGCGCGCGGTGGACGGCCCGTCGGGCGCGGGGGGAACGGCGAAGTGGACGCCGATCGCGCGCAGATCGTGACAGAAGATCTCGCCCAGCTGATCCTGACGGACTCGCCCGATGTACGCGGGCTTGCCGCCGAGCGACGCCACCCCTGCCATGGTGTTGGCGGCAGATCCGCCCGACGTCTCCACGGCGGGTGCCATGGCCGTGTACAGCGCGCGGGCCTGGTCCTCGTCGATCAGCCGCATCGCCCCCTTGGTCAGGCCGTGCCGCGCCAAGAACTCGTCGCTGGTCCGCACCACGACGTCCACGATCGCGTTGCCAACGCCAACGACATCCAGCTCCGCGTCGCTCATTTGGCGTGATCAACCCTACAAACGGGGTCGTGGTCAAGAGGCCATGCGCGCAGCCCGACGGCCCCGGGCATGGCGCCTGGAAGCGGGGTGGGGCAGCCAAAGCGTGCGAATTTACGGCAGCAGCCAGGCCAGGCGCTCCGCGACCTCGGCCGGAAACGCGCTCCGCGGCGTCAAAAGTGCATGCTTGGTCGCTCCGAAGGCCGGGCTGCTTTCCGGTGGGGGCAAACTGCCCGCCAGGCGCGCCACGCTGCGCTGCGCCAACTCGGCGTTCTGTTTCAGCACGCTCAGGATCGCCGCCACGTCGACGTCGGCCTCGGCCTCGTGCCAGCAATCGTAGTCGGTGGCCAGCGCCAGCGTGGCGTAGGGCAGTTCCGCCTCGCGTGCCAGCTTGGCCTCCGGCAGCGCGGTCATGCCGATCACGCTCACGCCCCATTGCCGGTACAGGCGACTCTCGGCGCGCGTAGAGAACTGCGGCCCCTCCATGCACACGTAGGTGCCGCCCATATGCACGCGCGCGCCCGCCGCTCGACTCGCGCCCGCGAGCGCGGCCGCCAGATGGGGGCAGACGGGATCGGCAAAGCTGACATGGGCGGCGACCCCATCCTCGAAAAAGGTACTCGGCCGGCGCTTGGTCAGGTCGATGTACTGGTCGACGATCACGACGTGCCCCGGAGCGATCTCCTCGCGCATCGAACCCACGGCGGAGAGGCTGACGACGTGCGTCGCGCCCAGCTTCTTCAGCGCGCAGATGTTCGCGCGATAGTTGATCTGGTGCGGTGGGTATTGATGCCTCGCGCCGTGCCGGGGCAAGAACAATAGCGTCGTGCCGGCCAGCTCTCCGCGCAGGATGCTCGAGCTGGGCGCGCCATACGGCGTCGTCACGTCCGCGGTGGAGACACGCTCCAGACCCGGCAGATCGTAAATTCCGCTGCCACCCACGACACCGAGCACGTATGCCACGCCCGGGCGCTAACACGGCGGCGGCTGCCGCGGCAACCCCCAGCTCCCGGGGCCGGCTCCAGGGCATCGCGCCGGGATCGAGCGCCGGGGATCTAGCCGGGCGGCTTGGTCCCGCCGAAGCCGCGCACGTCGTTGAGCAACTGCTCGGCGCGCGGAGCGCCGCGCTTGCGCCGGCATTCTTCGGCCAATAGCACCGCGATCAGCTGCTGGATGGCTCGCTCGAGATCGTCGTTGACGAGCACGTAGTCGAAAAATCCATAGTGGGCGATCTCGATCTTGGCGGCCTGGAATCGGCGCTGCACGGCGCTTTCATCTTCACTCGCGCGGCCTCGTAGCCGCGCTTCCAGCGTGGCCATGTCCGGCGGCAGAATGAAGACCGTGACGGCGTCGGGCTCGGCACAGCGGATCTGGCGCGCGCCCTGATAATCCACGTCGAACAAGAGCGCCCGGCAGCCGCCGGCGTGCTGCACCTCGCTGCGGCTCGTTCCGTAGTAGTTGCCGTGGACCAGGGCCCATTCGAGAAAAGCGTCCTGCTCGATCAGCCGGCGAAACTCCTCGGCGTCCACGAAGTAATATTCACGCCCGTGGGCCTCGGTGCTGCGCGGTTTGCGCGTGGTGTGCGAGACGCTGAAGTTTACGCCCTCCACGCGAGCTCGGAGCGCATTGGTCAGTGTGGTCTTGCCCGCCCCGGAGGGCGAGGAGACGATGAGAAGCAGGGGGGAGGGCGGGCGCTCTTCCATGGGCCGATCTCGAACTATTGCGACAGGGGAGCGAGTCATTCGATGTTCTGAACCTGTTCACGCAGGCGTTCCAGCTCACTCTTGAGTGCGATGACCAGGTGGGACGAGCCCGCGTCCTGACACTTTGCCCCAATCGTATTGGTTTCGCGCCCCATTTCCTGCAGCAAAAAATCGAGCTTTCTGCCGCTGGGTCCCGGCGCCCGGAGCAGGCCCTCGAATTGGTCGAAATGGCTCTCCAGGCGCACCAACTCCTCGGTAGTGTCGCAGCGATCCACCAGGATCGCCACTTCCAGCGCCAGGCGCGCCGGTTCCACGGCATCGACGCCGCCGAGCAGTTTCGCCAGGCGTTGCCGCAGCCGATTTTCCTGCGCTTGCACGATGTCCGGCCCCTGCCGGGCCAGGCTGCGGAGCAAGCCGCGCGCCGTTTCCAGCCGTTCGGAAAGCTCGAGCGAGAGGCGCGCCCCCTCGGCGTCGCGCATCTCGTCCAGGCTCTCGAGGGCCGCGCTGATGCCGCCCGCCAGCGCCGCGCGCAATGGCTCCGGATCACCTACACCCGAGCCCGACATCAGGCCGGGGAAGCCGGCGAGCAGGCTGAGGGGGAGCTCGCTACCGGGGGCGAGCTCATCGCGCAAGCGCTGCAGCATCGAGTACGCCGCGCGGGCCCGCTCCAGATCGAGCTGAGGCGCAGGCAGGACGGGCCCATCGATCCTGATGCTCACGTCGTAGCGTCCGCGCCCGAGCCGGTCCCGGCACAGTTGCTCGACGAAGAAGGTTTGATCGGCGATCTCGAGGGGGAGGCGCACACGCAGCTCGAGAAAGCGATGGTTGAGCGATCGCACCTCGGCACAGAGGCGCCCCTCGCCCAGCGCTGCCTCCCCGAGGCCGAAACCCGTCATGCTGCGCATCCGCTAGTTCACCCCTCGAGGGCTCGTCCCGAATTGACCGGAGGGAAGCTACCGGAAGCTCGAACGACCGGAGACCGTCGCAAGACCGGAGACCGTCGCAAGACCGGAGACAGAGTCAGGCCTAGCTGCGTCGCCGCGTAACCTCGTCGCGCATGCGCTGGTACTCGACCTCCCATTGAGACGAGCCCTCCTCCACGTGTTTGAGCCGCTTGCGAACCACCTCTTCCACCTGCTCCGCGGCGGCTTGCTCTTTGCGCAGCGGCGCCCGCATGGCGAGCTTGAGCTCGTGATCCTGAGCGAAGATCTCCTCGACGTTGCCGGAGTGCATCAGCATCTCGAGCAGCTGGGCGAGCAGGTAGTCGATCGCTTCTTCTCCCACGCCGACGCCCTGCTGCCGTGCCACCTCGCGCTTGACGCGGCTCTGATCGTTGGTCGACCCGCCGCGCTTGGCGGAGATGTCCCGCGCCCGCGTGGAGATGTCTTGCTCGTCACGGACGTACTGCTCGAGCACGGCCTGGATGTCCGCTTGCACGTCGGCTTTGGCCTCCGTCTCAATCAGAGCTGGATCCACCAGGGCCTTGACGATGCTCTGGGCCAGGGTCGGAAGCTTGGCGCGGGTCAGCCACATGGAAGCGAGTCGTACCGTCCGGGCTGTCGGCGGTAAAGCACAAGCTCAAAAACCGAGCTGTCGAGCTTCCGATTCCGGAGTGTCCTGCCCCCGGGGACGCCGCCGGCGAGGCACTAGCCCTTGGACGAGCTCGGGTCCCGGGGGGTTCGGGCTCCGAGCCGAATGCGACGGTGCACGGCTTCGCGTTGGCGCTGCTTGTACGCCTCGTGGTTGGCGCTGCCCGTCTCGTTGGCTTCCTCCGTCTCGGCATCGAGCAATTGGATCTCGCACAACATGTAGACGATGGGCCCGAGGTTGCCCGAGCCCGGGGGCGCGAGCTCCATGATGTGCGCCGGCACTCTCACGGGCACGTCGGCGACGAACTGGATGGTCCGATAGGCGGGGGAGCTGAAGCGGTTGTCGCCGGGCGTCAGCGAGTCCTCCACGGGCCCCTGAAACTTCGAGATGTATTTTTTCAGCGTGGGATGCGCCTCGCAGAAGCTCCGGAAGTGGAACATGGTGTTCGTGCTTTGCTTCGGCACCACGTAGTTGAAGGGGAACAGCCGCTCCGAAAGATAGAGCAGGATCGGCAGCAAATCCTCGCGCTGCCGCGTGACGATGCGGAAGCGCAGCTTGTCGTATAGCGCCACCGCCGAGGACTCGGGCTTGGACAACAGCTTCGTGTAGGTCGAATCGAGGTTCTTTCGCCCGCCGACGAACTCGGTGATGGGGAAGCCCTCGCTCAGCATGGTGCCGACGACGCGGTAGACCTTTTCCTCGACCAGATGGAACAGATCTCGGTCGCTCACCGGCAGCCGGAACAGCAGCTCGCGCCCGTTGGTATGGTTGATGATCTGCATGGCCTTGAGCACCGTGCAGGCCGCCTGCTGGCGATGACCGCTGCCGGATGCCATCAGCACCAGATCCTCGGCTTTGGCGTGTTGGACCGGCTTGGGGAAGGCCAGTCCGAAGTTGCGCCGCAGGTAACCGATCGCCTGCTCTTTGAGCGCCGTGATGTACTCCACGTCGCGGTCGTCGTCGGGGTCGAGCTCGTGATTCCGGATGAACTCCGCCGCCTGGTGCCGGTCCGTGAGATTGAGACGATGCCAGTCGATGACCGAGTCCCCCTTCAGGATCAGACGCACGGCGTCCACATCCTGCAGGCTGAACTCCGACAGCTCGCGCAGGCCGCGCAGGCTCTCTGCCGGGCGATCCAGGGCGCGGCGGGTGGAAGGGGGCGGCGGATCGCTGTTCATCCGCACCAGGCGCTCAGGTTACGCGCCGGGCGGGCTGCTTGCCCGGTCCGAAGCGAGAGCGGGGCTCGGCACCCGCGCGGCTCCACCGAGGGCCGCGCTCGGGGCACGCGGAGTGACGAGAGCCGAGGCACTGCCACGAGAAAGCACTCGGCCGCGAATCGAGACAGTTCCAAAGAAGATTCCGAAGGCAAGGACGACCACGACAAACGGCACCCCGTAGGGGCCCAGCGCCACTGCGCCTCCTACCAGGGGAATGGGCGCAAAGTACCAGTAGCTGCGAATCATATCATCTCCGGCCTGCTGGGCCGCGTGTCCGGACAACCACTCCTCAGCGAGCGGGTGTCCCGGGCGTCAGAAATTCCAACAAACGTCGCCTATCCGAAAAGTTAGCACGGAGAGCCGAAAAGCGGCCAAGACTTAGCCGGCTCGGCGGGAGCCTTCAAGCGGGTTTGGAGGGGACGTCGGAGATTTCCCTCCCTCTGGGTCGAGCCTTAGGTCGAGGCGGGAATTGTCCGCTTGAGCGTTGGGGTGGCCGCGCATCGGCGCGACCGACCCGCGGCGCTTTCCTCCCTCGATCCGACCCATGGCTGTCTCTGCTCTTTCCCTGCGCATGTGTTGGGCGGTCCCGTGCGCCGTACTGATCGGTTGCACGCTCGACGTGGGCGAGAATTTCCAGGTTGCCGAGGTCGTCTACGACGAAAATTTTTTCTACTGCCAGGTGGAGCCGATGATGTTCGAGCAGGGGTGCGGCAAGGGTGACCCGTCGCGCGGCGAATCCGCGCAAGGTTGCCACTTCAACCGACAGCGTCTGCGGCTCACCGACTATGCGCCCCTGGCTGCAGAGCAATGCCTGGATGGGCAGCTCAGCGATCTGGGCGTGCCGCAGCAGGCGCAGCAGAACTATCAGTCCGCGCAGCTGCAGATGGAAGCCGACCCGGACCGGTCGCCGCTGCTCAACCGTCCCACCAATGAGGTCGCGCATCCGCGCGTGATTTTCGAGCTGGACTCCGAGTCGGCCAACGTGATTCGCAGCTGGAGTACGAGGTCGAGCCGATGAGCGCCGCGGCGATTCGGTGCAGTGGCGCTCGCTCCTGGGCTTGCCTGGGTACGGCCGCGCTGGTCTCGCTGGCGCCGAGCGCGCGTGCCCAGGACGTGCCGGATCCCAACCTGGACACCCTGGCGAGGGTGACGACCTCGAGCAGTGAGCTGCGCGCCGGACCGGGACTGTCCTACCGGGTCATCGAGCGCGCGGAGCGCGGGGATACGTTCTTTGTGCAGGGGCGCGAAGCGACGGGGTTTTGGCTGCGGGTCTACCTGCCCGACGGTCGTACCGCCTTTCTCCTGGGCGACACCGCCGACACGATGCTAGCGAGCGACGCGGGCGAGGATGCTCCCGGCGCTCCGGGCGTGTTTGCGCCGCCGCCTCTCGACTCGGCGCGAGGCGGCATGGCCATGACCGGCGGCGTCTTTGATGGCAACGGCTATGCGGAGCTGAAGCCGGCATTCGTGGTCAATCGGTCCTTGTCGCTCGAGCCGTACGTGGGCCTGGTGCTGGCGTCGTCGGGCCGGAGTCTGCTCTACGGCGCTGGCGCCGTGCTGAATCTCGCGCCGGACTTTGCGCTGGCTCCCTATGTCACGCTGGGCGCCGGCGGCTTTAGCACGCTCCCCAACGAGGACGCTTTCGCGCTGCAGCGCCAGACGATGTTTCACGCGCGGGCGGGCGGGGGGCTGCTGGTGTCGCTGCGCTGGCGCATCACCTTGCGCCTGGAAGCGACCAATACACTGCTTTTTGACGCCGATTCCTACGCCAACGCGCTCTGTTTCGTGGGCGGTCTCGGCAGCTACTTCTGAAACCCGGGTGGACGAGCATGGTCGAGCGACAATCCGAGGCACCCTCCGCGCTGCCACCAAGTGAGCCGGGCGCGGCCCTTCGCGTCCTCCTGGCGATGGGCCTGTTGGCAGCACTGCTGGCCGCCGGCTGCGCGCCGGTTCGCCCCGAACAGCGGGCGATCTTGGCGGATCGCATCATGCAGTTCGGCGCCGACGCCAGGGAGCGCGCGGCGCTGGAGCACGCGCTCGAGAATCGCGAAGGCTCGGTGGGGGCGGGCTCGGTACAGGGTGGAGGTTGTGGATGCAACTGAGGCGCTGGCCGGGCGTGGCGCTCCTGGCGAGCATGTTCGGGTGGGTCAGCGCGCCCGCTCGCGCCCAGGTCGCGGAGGTCGACGTACGGACGCAGATTTTTCACGAGCCGTCGGCGACGAGTCGCATGACGGTCTACACGCCCGAGGTCAACATCGAGGCCTCCCCGAGCGAGGCCGTGCGCGTGTTTGCCTCCTACCAGGCCGACGCCGTCACGGGAGCGAGCGAAGCCGTCAAGGCAGGTCCGCTGCTGTCGAACGTGCCCGACATCGTGAGCCGCGCCTCCGTGCGGGACTTTCGCCAGATCGCCACGGGGGGCGTTGCGCTCACGCGGGAACACGCGCGGGTGAGCGCCTCCTACACCTACGGCACCGAGAACGACTACCGCTCCAACTCCTTTGCCGTTTCGGCCGGCACCGACTTTCTGCAGCGCAACACCGACGTCGAGCTCGGCTACTCCAAGGGCTTTGACGACGTCTGCAGCTTGCGGCAACGGAACCTGCCGACCACGCTGCGGCCGGGCCTCGACAGCTCGGATGGCTGCTTCACGAGCTCGGAGCGGACGGAGAGTCTGCCGATCAGTCTCGACAACTTTCGCGTGGGCTGGACCCAGACCTGGACGCCGGTCTTTACGACCCAGCTGATCTTCACCGGCGCGCTCCAACACGGCTTCCTCGGCAACCCGTACCGGGAGGTCGTGATCAGCTCGGCAGGGGAGTCGGCGCAAGAAAACCACCCCGAAGATCGCCGGCGCGCCGCGCTCGGGCTGGGGCTCAAGTATTACTCTCGCAGCCTGGAGACCGCCTTCGGCGTGACGGCACGCGGGTACCGCGACTCCTGGGAATTGCAGAGCTTCACCGCCGAGCTCACCGCCGAACGCTACCTCCAACCGTGGCTGCGCCTGTTTGTGCACGGGCGTGCCTACGCGCAATCGGGGGCGAGCTTCTGGAGTGACGACTATACGGGGGGGGAGCCAGCGACGGGCCCCCGGGGCCAGTTCTGGTCGGGGGATCGCGAGATGTCGCCGCTCCAGACCCTGCTCGCCGGCATGACGCTCACCGGCAGCTGGCGCGCCGCGGGCGACGCGCGCTGGATCGGCGTGTTCCGGGAGTTCTCGGCGGGGGTGAGCATGGATCTGCTCGCCACCTTCCTCCAGGATTTCACCTGGGCGGGTGCGAAACCCGACGACACGGTGGTCCTGCTCCCGTCGCTCGGCGCTACCGGCAGTTTCTGACGGTCGTCCCGGCACCCCGGGGCCCGCGAGTTTATGCGTGCGGGAGCCGAGCCGGTGAGTTATAGGCCCTGTCGTTCACGGGCGGTCCCGATTGCCGGCGACTGCCCCGCAAGGAGCGACATGACGATGCAAACTAGCGAGTCTTCACTGAACCCCGCCATCCGAACGTCCGCGGGGGCCCGGCTCCCGTTCAAGGTCGCGGATATCGCCTTGCATGAGTTGGGGCGGAAGGAGATTCGGCTGGCCGAGCAGGAGATGCCGGGGCTGATGGCCCTGCGTGCAGAGCACGGGGCGCAGAAGCCGTTGAAGGGCGCCAAGGTCGCCGGGTCGCTGCACATGACCGTGCAGACCGCCGTGTTGATCGAGACGCTCGTGGCCCTGGGTGCCGACGTGCGGTGGGCCTCCTGCAACATCTTCAGCACGCAAGATTCTGCCGCGGCGGCGGTCGTCGTCGGCACGGGTACTCCGCAGAAGCCCAAGGGCGTGCCCGTCTACGCCTGGAAGGGCGAGACGCTCGAGGAGTACTGGTGGTGCACCGACGAGATGCTGACCTGGCCCGATGGCAGCGGGCCCGATCTGATCGTCGATGATGGTGGTGACGCCACGCTGCTGATCGTGAAGGGCGCTCAGTTCAATCGCGCCGGCGCGGTGCCGCAGCCCGCAGCGGACGAGTCGGCGGAAGGCATCGTGTTTCTGGATCTGGCCCGGCGCATTCAGAAGGAGTTTCCCGGCAAGTGGGACCGCATCTGCAAGAACGTGCGTGGCGTCAGCGAAGAGACGACGACGGGTGTGCATCGCCTGTACGAGATGCAAAAGAAGGGCGAGCTACCGTTCCCCGCCATCAACGTCAATGACTCGGTCACCAAGAGCAAGTTTGACAACCTGTACGGCTGCCGGCACTCGCTGATCGACGGCATCAATCGCGCCAGCGACGTGATGATGGCCGGCAAGGTCGCGGTCGTCTGCGGCTACGGTGACGTGGGCAAGGGTTGCGCCCAGTCGCTCAAGGGCCAGGGCTGCCGCGTCATCATCACCGAGATCGACCCCATCTGCGCGCTGCAGGCCGCGATGGAGGGCTATGAGGTGAAGACGCTGGAGGACGTGGTTTCCAGTGCAGATATCTTTGTCACGGCCACCGGCAACAAGGACGTCATCTCGGCCAAGGACATGGCCCGGATGAAGGACAAGGCCATCGTCGGCAACATCGGCCACTTCGACAACGAGATCGACATGGCCGGCCTGGCGAAGGTCTCGGGCATCAAGCGCATCAACATCAAGCCGCAGTACGACGAGTGGGTCTTCCCGGATGGGCACAGCGTCCTGGTCCTGGCAGAGGGCCGCTTGCTCAACCTCGGCTGCGCCACAGGCCATCCGAGCTTCGTGATGAGCGCCTCCTTCACCAACCAGACATTGGCTCAGCTCGAACTGTGGAAGAATCAAGCCAAGTACGAGAAGAAGGTCTACGTGCTGCCCAAGAAGCTCGACGAGATGGTGGCGCGCCTGCATCTGGACAAGCTGGGCGTCAAGCTGACCAAGCTGACGCCCTCGCAGGCCGAGTACATCTCGGTGCCGGTGGAAGGGCCCTTCAAGCCCGAACAGTATCGCTACTGAGGGGCCGCGTGGCATGACCTCCAGGCCGCTGACCGCGCTCGACCCCCAGGCGCAGCTGATTGTGCGAGGGGATCGGGTGGTCTCCGTGCCGGAGGACATCCGCCGCCGTTTCCAGCCCGGCGACTCGCTCGTGTATGCAGAGGCCGTGGATGAGCTGCTGCTCATCCCGGCGAGCGAGAAGCAGGGAGTGGAGCGTGCGGTGTCCGGCGCGCTGGCTGCGTTCGAGCAGATGCGCCGCGTCGGCCCGCAACAGACCAACCAGTTCTATCTGGAGTTCGCTCGGCGGCTGGAGGCCCCCGCTACCTGGGGGGCCATCGCCGAGGCCAACCGCGCCGACGTCGAGGACGCGAAGCGGCGGGGGCGGTCCACCACGCGGCTCGTGGCCTCGGAACGCATGCGTCAGGGGATGATCGAGGGGCTGCGCGGCTGGCAAGCGTTGGGCAGTTCGCGCGGTCGCGTGCTCGAGACCGTGCAGCACGCGGGCTGGGCCGTGGATCTGGTCGCCGCGGAGCTCGGGGTGGTCGCCTTCGTGTTCGAGGGGCGCCCCAACGTGCTCGCGGACGCCACCGGGGTGCTCTCCGGAGGCAACACGGTTGTCTTTCGCATCGGTCGGGACGCCGCCCGGACCGCGCGCACGATCCTGGAGGTGGCGCTCGTGCCCGCGCTGCTGGGCGCCGGCTTGCCGGAGCAGGCCGTGTGTCTTCTGGACAGCAGCGAGCACGCGGCGGGCTGGGCTTTGTTCTCGGAACGGCGGTTGTCGCTGGCGGTGGCGCGCGGCTCGGGGCGGTCCGTGGCGCTGCTCGGCAGTCTGGCGCGTCAAGCAGGAGTGCCGGTCAGCCTGCATGGCACCGGCGGAGCCTGGCTCATGGTGTCGGAGCGGGCGAATGAAGCCGAGCTCCAGCGGGTCGTCACGGCGTCCCTGGATCGCAAAGTCTGCAACACCCTCAACGTCTGCTGCCTGCCACGCTCGCAGGCGCAGCGCTTCGTGCCGGCGTTCCTACGGGGGTTGGCCGAGGCGGGGGCAGCACGCTCGCAATCCTTCAAGCTGCATGTGGTCGGCGGGAGCGAAACGCGGAGCCTCGCGGCGTCCGCTGGGGCCGGGCAGGCGCTCGGTGACCTGTTCGACAAACGGGTAAGTGTCGTGCGCGCCGAAGGGAGCGTCGATGAGGCGCAGGCGGAGTGGATGCAGGAGCAGGAGCTCGGGCGAGAGTGGGAATGGGAGGACACCCCGGAGGTCAGCCTGATGCTGGTCGACGGCCTCGATCACGCCAGCCAGCTCTTCAACACCCACAGTCCCCAGTTCGTCGCGTCGCTGCTCAGCCCCGATCGCGAGGAGCAGAATCGCTTCTTCAGCGCCGTGAACGCACCGTTCGTGGGGGACGATCACACGCGCTGGGTGGACGGGCAGGTCGCCTTGTCTCGTCCAGAGCTCGGCCTGTCCAACTGGCAGCACGGGCGCCTGCTGGCGCGCGGCGGCGTGCTCAGCGGCGACGGCATCTACACCATCCGCACGCGCGCGCGCCGCTCCTGAAGGCGGCGCGGCGCTCTCAGCGCGCCGGTTTCACTCTTTCGCAGGCGAAACTCCCCAACAGTACGTAGGCCCGCGCGCAGTGCACTTCCACCACGCGCTGCGGCTCTACGCTGATCTGGAATTCAAAGTCGTGGCCCATCGGCGTCCGGTGCGTGCGCAGCGTGCGCACACAGCCGGCGGTGCCACACGCCGTGGTCGCCGCGAGTTTCACGACCTCGGGGTTGTCCGCGTACACGTTGTACAGCCCCAGCCCGGTCGCGATCAGGAGCAGCGTAGAAACCAGCCGCCGCAGGATCACTTGGTCCCCGGTACGTCGAGCTCCCAGAACGGCGGCGGGAGCTCGCGCGTCCAATGCAGACCACCGCCGAGCGGCAGGAGGTGCTTGCCGAACAAGCCCCGATAGTACGAGCCATTGCGCACGAACACGTCCAGATCGGTGACATCCTTGTCCACGCGGTCGCGCAGATCCCCGCGCGTCAGGACCTCGAAGTAGACCAACCCCCCCGCCATGGCCGCGATGTTGGCCACCGCGGGCGCCACGTCCGGGTCCGAGAGGTACTGCAGCACGCCCTGGCAGATGATGAGGTCGTACTTTCTGCGGTCCCGCCAGCGCGCGATGTCGCGGTGTTGATAGTCGTGCTTCTTGCACATGGTCTGGCTCACCTCGATGCCCGTGTACTCGACCTCCTTGGCGTTCTTCTCAATCCAGTGCTTCCACAGGCCGACCCCGGCGCCGATGTCGAGCACACTGCCCAGCTCGATCTCGTTCCAGCGCGCGAACGAAAATACGTACTGGGCCAGGTGGGAGTGCTCCTTCGGGCCATAGATCCGCGTCTTCGGATTCTCGTAGAAGCGGTGGTAGTAGGCCTCGTCGAAGCGGCGATACTGGTCCATGTTCCTCAGTCTAGCGTGAAGCGCGCGAGCAAGAATAATCCCTGATGGATCAGAACGAACAACGTCGTCGATCGCGCGCAATCCGAGCCCACGCGCGGGCGCTGGGCGGCAAGCGGGGGAGCGGCGGACCCCGAGCGCAGCGGGTTTCCTCCCGGCGGACCCTCAGCAGCGTCGCCGATCCTGGGCAGGCCAGCTGGCCTGTGCTCTGGTGAGCCCGTCAGGGTGCCAGCCGATATCGCGCCCAGCTCCCGTCGGGGGCGCGTTCGTAGACCAAGCGGTCATGCAGACGATTGGGGCGGCCCTGCCAGAACTCGATGCGCTGCGGCAGCGCCCGAAATCCCCCCCAGTCGTCCGGCATGGGTACGGCCTGGTCTCGCCAACGCTCGGCCTCGGCGTGGACGCGCGCCTCGAGCAACTCCGCGCTCGGCACTTTGCCGAGCCCCGAGGCGGCGCGCGCCGACAGCTGGCTGAGGCGGGGCCGCGTGGCGAAGTAGGCCTCGCTCTCCGCCCGGGTCACGCGCTCGAGCTG
>Ga0315912_10001372_pt1 | contig 30453 bp, 27 predicted proteins | sample VfabasoilMG_FD_204469 | JGI IMG/M metagenome (GOLD analysis project Ga0315912, IMG submission 204469) | Garden soil microbial communities collected in Santa Monica, California, United States - V. faba soil | ecosystem: Environmental > Terrestrial > Soil > Garden | place: USA: California...
CTGATGACTCCGCAGGCACCGATCCAGCTGCTGCCGCATCTGCGCAAGCTACCGTACGACCCGATGAAGGACCTGGTGACGGTGGGTCGGATGGCCGAACAGATTGGCGGGTTCGCGGTGCATCCCACCGTCGGCGCGAAGACAATGACGGAGTTCGTCGCGCTGGCGAAGAAGAGCCCGGGCAAATACAGCTTCGGCACGGCCGGCGTGGGCAGCGTGAACCATCTGCGGGTGGAGACGCTGAAGCTGATGGCGGGGATCGACATTCTGCACGTGCCCTACAAGGGTGTGGGGGAGGCGTTGGCCGATTTGCTGGCGGGGCAGATCCATATGATTGTCGATTCCAACGTGCTGCCGGCGGCGAAGGCGGGCAAGCTGAACCTGATCGCGGTGCTGACGACGGAGCGGTATTCCGAGTTTCCGGACGTAATGACCATGAAGGAACAGGGCTTCCCGGACTACGACGTGCCGGTGTGGTTCGGTGCCTACATGGCGGCAGGCACGCCGCAGCCGATCATCGACAAGGCGCACGCGGAAATCGCCATGATCCATTCGGACAAGGAGTTCCAGGAACGGCTGTTCGTCGGCGGATCGTTCGTCTATCGCGAGGCCTACAACCTGCCGCAGTTGCAGGAAAAAATCGCGGCGCAGTCCAACAAATTCGCGGACCTGATCAAGCGGGCGAAGATCACGCTGGATTAGCCAGGGGCGGATTTCAGGTGCATGGCGGCCAGCCCGTGTGTTTGACTGGCAACGCCTGACGGACAAGGAGCGAGGCGTACGACGACGACACACACATGAACTGACAGGGAGGCTTCAACAATGCCGGGAATGCGGCGACGTGAGGTTGTGACAGCGATCGGGCTGGGCGCGGCCGGTGTGTTTGCGGGCAGCGCGCGTGCAGACGCGGACTGGCCAAACCGGCCGGTACGCGTGATCATTCCCTATGCACCCGGGGCCGGAACGGATTTCATCATCCGTGGCGTGTGCGAACGGCTTTCCCGCCAGTTGGGCCAGCAGTTCGTGGTGGAGCACAAGCCAGGTGCCGCCGGCACGCTGGGGGCGGAAACGGTAGTTAAGTCCCCGCCGGACGGCTACACGCTGCTGATGACGCCGCAGGCGCCAGTACAGCTCATGCCGCATCTCCGCCCGCTGCCCTACAACGCGATGACGGACCTGGTGCCGGTGGCGCGGATGGGAGAATCCATTTCCGGGTTCGCCGTGCATCCTTCGCTGGCGGTAAAGGATGTTCCGACCTTCGTGGCGCTGGCGAAGAAGTATCCCGGCAAATACACCTACGCGACTGCCGGCGTTGGCAGTGTGAACCACTTGCGCGGCGAGACGTTGAAGCTGATGGCGGGGATCGACCTGCTGCACGTGCCTTACAAGGGCGTGGGCGAGGCTTTGCCGGACCTGCTTTCCGGCGTGGTGAGCAGCATGTTCGATTCCAACGTATTTCCGCACGCGAAGAGTGGCAAGCTGACGCTTCTGGCGATCCTGGCGGACGAGCGGTACTCGGAATTTCCCGACGTGAAGACGCTGAAGGAACAGGGGTTTCCGGACTACGATGTACCCGTGTGGTTCGGGGCCTATGCGCCGGCGGGTGTATCGCGGGTGATCCTGGAGAAGTTGAATACGGCGATCTCCGCGATCCATTCGGATGATGAATTCCGCGCGAAACAGTTCGCCGGCGGCATCCTGATCTACCGGGAGGGAATGGGGCTGGAGCAGGTGCGGCGGAAGGTGGTCGAGCAGTCGGAGTATTTCGGCGACCTGATCCGGCGGGCGAAGATCCGACTGGAAGTGTAGCGCGCCGACGGCGTCAGCGGTGCATGGCGCGGCTGTCGGGCGGGGCCTGGTCGCGGTCCGTCAGCGTGTAGTCGCGCAGCACCTGGGCGACACGGATGCGGTAGGTGGCGAAGATGCCGGCGCGGCCTTCGGCCTGCGCCGCGCGATGGCGCTCGCGATTGCGCCAGGCGGCGACGGCGTCTTCATCACGCCAGAAGGAGAGGGAGAGGAGTTTTCCCCGGGTGGTGAGGCTTTGGAAGCGTTCGATGCTGATGAAGCCCTCCATCTGGCGTAGGTCCTCGGCCAGGGAGGTGGCGATCGCCAGGTAGTCATCCTGACGGCCCTCGGCGGGTTCGACCTCGAAAATCACGGCGATCATGTAAGTTCTCCGTTACGAGCAACGATGCGGCCGGCGGAGAGGACGAGGGCGCGCCTGGACTGGGCGACGATGGCGTGGGCGATGGTTTCCGCGTGCAGCAGCACCAGGTCCGCGCGGTTGCCCGGGGCGAGGCCGTAGTCGGCGAAGTGGCAGCCGGCAGCGGCCTGGGTGGTTACTGTTTCCAACACATGGCCCATGGCGGCGTCGCTGCGGGCGTCGTTGCGGTTGGCGATCAGCATGGCGCGGAACAGCATGTCGGGCACCCCCTGCGGGGTCCAGGTGTCGCGGATGCCGTCATTGCCGCCGAACAGCACCACACCGGCCGCGCGGCAGGCAGCAATCGTGGGGACGGGGCGGGAAGCGGGGGCGGTGGTGGCGATCGCCACTTGCAAGTTCGCCATGCGGGTCAGCAGCGCGTCGCGCGCCGCGACCTCGATGCCTCCCAGGCAGAAGGCGTGGCTGACGACGACTTTTCCCTGCATGCCAAGGGCCGCGGTCCGTTCCAGCAGCAGGTCCAGCGAAAACGCGCCCATTTCCCCGGGTTCGTGCAGATGGATGTCGACAGGCTTCGCATGCTTCTGGGCAAGGGCGAACAGCAGGTCCAGATGGCCCTTGGGATCGCGATCCATGCTGCATGGATCCAGGCCGCCGACGATGTCGGCACCTTCCGTTAGTGCGGCGTCCAGCAGTTCCGCGGTGCCCGGACGCACCAGCACGCCGGATTGCGGGAAGGCCACCACCTGCATGTCGATCACGTCCGCCAGGGCTGAGCGCGTTTCGAGTTGGCCGTGCAGGTGCGTCAGCCCGGCATCGGTGTCGATGTCCACATGGGTGCGGATGCGCGTGGTGCCATTGGCCAGCAGCAGTTTCGCCATCAGCAGCGATTGCGCGCCGGCATCGTGGCCGGAGGAGGCGCGCCAGATGCGTTCGTTGTCGATCTTGTCGGACAGGGTCGGGCCGACATTGTTTCGGTAGAACGGCAGGCCCCACACGGTCTTGTCCAAGTGAGTGTGGCCTTCGATGAGGCCAGGTAAGGCCAAGGCGCCGGCGCCGTCTTCCACCGTCGTGCCTGGCGGGGCTGCGAGGTTGGGGCCGATCGCGGCGAAGCGGCCGTTGCGCACCAGAATATCCACCACTGCCCCGCCCATCGGGCGGATGTTACGAATGAGCAGATCCGTCATGCTTTTCCTCCCTCCTCTCCTCCTTGGGCGCGTAGCGCGAAACGGTGGCGTGCAGCGGCGTGGCGGCCTGCAGTGCCTGCACGCCCACCGCCGCGACGAGGCCGGTGAGGAGGATACCGCAGGCACCGATGCCGATGGAGAGCAGGCGGGTGTCCATGCGGGTCGGTGCCAGGTCGCCGTAGCCGATGGTGAGGCCGGTGACGAAGGCGAAGTAGACGCCCTGAAAGACACCCCAGCCCTGGAGGAAGCCGATCAGTGCCCCCAGCCCGGCCATGGTCAGCAGCAGGGCCGACAGGATCGGCCAGACGACGCGCAGCCCGCGCAGGAACGCGAGCAAGAAGCGCCTGCGGGTCCGGCTGCTGGCCTTGCGCATCAGGTAATCCACGTCCTGAAAAGCGCCAGGTCGATATTGCCGCCGGAGAGCACGACGCCGACGCGCTGGCCGGCGAGGCGGGACTTCTCCTGCAGCGCGGCGGCGAGCGGCGCGGCCCCGGCGCCCTCGGCCAGGTTGTGTGTGTCCGTCCAGTAAGCGCGCACGGCATCGCGGATCTCGTCGTCCGTCACGGTGACGATGCGCGCGGCACCCTTTTGGATCATGGCGAAGGCATCCGGGTCCGGCTGGCGGGTGGCGACGCCATCGGCCAGCGTGTCGGCGCGGTTGATGCTGACGACATGCCCGGCCGCGAGGGATCTGGCGTAGCTGTCCGCGCCGGTGGCCTGCACGCCGACGATCTCCGTGCGCAGTCCCAGCAGGTCCCGCGCGGCGATAGCGCCGCAGATGCCGGAACCGAGGCCGATGGGAACATACAGCACGTCCAGGTCCGGCACGGCGCGGAACAGCTCCAGCGAATAGGTGGCGACGCCGCGCACCAAATCCGGATGGAAGGACGGCACGAAGGTAAGCCCCTGTTCCCCGGCAAGGCGCCGCGCCTCCGCCACCGCGGCCTCGAAGTCCGGCCCGTGTTCCACCAGCCGGGCACCGAAGGCGGCCATGGCGGCGTTCTTCTCCATGGAATTGCCGACCGGCATGGTGATGGTGACAGGAACACCGAGGCGTGTGCCGGCATAGGCGAGAGACTGGCCATGGTTGCCGCGCGTTGCGGAGATGATTCCGGGGCAATCCGGGTGCCTGCGTTTCAGACCATCCACATACACCAGGCCACCGCGCACCTTGAACGCGCCGGCCGGCGTATGGTTCTCATGCTTCACCCAGATATCGGTGCCGAGACGGCGGGACAGCAGCGGCCAGTTGTATTGCGGGGTGCCGGGGAAGGCCGTGTGCACCAGGGCGGCGGCTTCTTCCAGCTGGGCGAGGGTGAACATGGCGCGCGACCTCAGGAACAGCGACGCGGAGACGTTGCCAAGCGCGTCGGTGGGCCGCAAGCGGGATGATGCGACGGAAAGGCGGACGCGACTGTGGGTGCGGAACCCGCAGGGGTTCCGCACCCACAGGCCAGCATGTGCTAAGCTTTCAGCCCAGCTTGAGGTCGGTAGCCGCGGCCTTGCCGCGTTCCATCGTCACCTCGTAGCTGACCTTCTGGCCGTCATTCAGGCCCTTCAGGCCTGCCGCGTGCACGGCGGTGATGTGCACGAACACATCCTTGCCCCCGTCCTGCGGCATGATGAAGCCATAGCCCTTGGTCGCGTTGAACCACTTCACGGTACCGGTCGCCATCGTCGTCTTCTCCCTACCCGGCAGGCTCGAATACCACGCGACGTGCCAGGCCCACGTTTATAAACCGCCGCGCGGCAAGCAAACGGGCGGCCAGTTTCCTGGCCGCCCGCTGTTCAGTTCCATCCGGCCCCAATACGGGGCGCGCGCCAAACCGGCCGGCGGGATGGTCGTAACGAAACAAGTTCGCCGTCCGAGGCGATCAGGCGAGCTTGAGGTTGGTGGCCGCGGCCTTGCCGCGCTCCATCGTCACCTCGTAGCTGACCTTCTGGCCCTCATTGAGGCCACGCAGGCCAGCGGCCTGCACCGCGGTGATGTGCACGAACACATCCTTGCCGCCGTCCTGCGGCATGATGAACCCGTAACCTTTCGTGGTATTGAACCACTTGACTGTGCCAGTAGCCATATCTGTGTCGTCGCTCCGTTGGGTGTACCCAACCCCTCTGGCTGGGCACGATGGACAACCGGGTCTTTGGAAGTCTTGGAGGCACCCGAAGCCAGTGGGACGAACCCGACGGGGACGCACGGCAAGGCAAGCCAAAATAGCGATTGCGCAACCAGTGGCGCAGAATTTCCAACGAGAGTCAACGAGAACCGTATGAACGGTTTGTGTTCACACGCCTGAAAGCAGGCGAATACTGCACAATGAAACATCAATACTTTTAGGGAGAAGATATTACTGATCAGTAGACGGACGGACAACCAGCCATGAGCACGGGCAACGGCCGCACGTGACAAAACCGCCATGCGGCTGCAGCCGGCTTGCCGCGGCCGCGCGGGCGTGCCACGTGTACCCAGCCCGACCCGGCCATTTTTTCGCCGCCGGAGCCCGGCAGGATGCGTGTTCATGAGATGGCTCCGCCCCCTCCGCGACACCGCAGGGAAGTACCGAATGCGCCGCCTGTTGCTGGCGGCCGGCGTCGTGGCGCTGGGCGGCCTGCTGGCCAAAGGGGTTCATGCGTTGACGCATCCCACCGCCCTCTCCCTCGCCCTCGCGGTGGCGCAGGCGCCCGGCGGTGAAATCCATGGCGTGCCGTATGAGACGGGTACGCGGCACAGGATGGACATCTTCCTCCCGAAGCCTGGCGGGGCGCCGCCGCCGGTGGCGGTGTTCTTCTACGGTGGCGCCTGGCGCGCGGGAGACCGGCAGCAGTACCGCTTCGTCGGGCGCAGCCTGGCGGCGTGCGGGGTGATGGTGGTCATCCCGGATTATCGCATATGGCCCGAGGTGAAGTTCCCCGACTTCCTGGACGATGGCGCGGCGGCGGTGGCGGGGGCGCTGGAGGCGGCGCGGCGGCTCGGCGGCGATACCGGGCACCTATTCCTGATGGGCCATTCCGCCGGGGCCTATATCGCCACGATGCTGGGCCTGGACCGGACCTGGCTGGGGCGCGAGGGGTTGGATCCGGACCAGGCGATATCCGGCGTGATCGGGCTTTCGGGCCCGTATGACTTCCTGCCCTTCCGTAAGCCCGCGCATGCGGAGATTTTCGCGCCGTTTGGCGCGGCGACCCAGCCGGTGACCTTCGCGGACCATGTGGCGCCGCCGATGCTGCTGATGGCGGGTAAGCGGGACAATATCGTGGACCCGGCCAATACGGTGAGCCTGGCGGCGCACCTGGAAGCGGCGGGCACCGAGGTGCGTTCCCTGCTGATCAAGAAGTCGCGCCACGCGGACCTGATACTGGCCTTCGCCTGGCCGAAACGCTCGCTCGCACCGGTGCGGGCGGACAGTTGCGCCTTCATACACGACCTCGTCGCGCGAGACCGTCAGGCCGCTCCCTGAGACAGCCGCCGTCCGGATACGAAAAAGGGGCGGACCTTGCGGTCCGCCCCCGTTTCGTCTGACCGGTTGGCCGGATGGCGAGGACTTAGAAGTCCATACCGCCCATGCCGCCCATACCGCCACCGCCCGGCATCGGGGGGGCCTTCGGTTCCGGCTTCTCGGCGACCATGGCTTCGGTCGTCACCAGCAGGCCGGCCACGGAGGCGGCGTCCTGCAGGGCGGTGCGAACCACCTTGGTCGGGTCGATGATGCCGGCCTTCACCAGGTCCTTGAACTCACCGGACTGGGCGTCGAAGCCCCAGGAGTAGTCGTCCTTGTCCAGGGTCTTGCCGGAGATCACCGCGCCGTCTTCGCCGGCGTTCTCGGAGATCTGGCGCAGCGGGGCCTGCAGCGCCTTGCGGACGATGTCGATGCCGAAGCGCTGGTCATCGTTGTCGGCCTTCAGCTTGCCGAGGATCAGGGAGGCGCGGGCCAGGGCGACGCCGCCGCCCGGGACAATGCCTTCCTCAACGGCCGCGCGCGTCGCGTGCAGCGCGTCGTCCACGCGGTCCTTGCGCTCCTTCACTTCCACTTCGGTGGAACCACCGACGCGGATGACGGCGACGCCGCCGGCGAGCTTCGCGAGACGCTCCTGCAGCTTCTCCCGGTCGTAGTCGGAGGTGGTCTCCTCGATCTGCGCCCGGATCTGCGCGCAACGGCCCTGGATGTCGGCCTTCTTGCCCGCGCCTTCGACGATCGTGGAGTTTTCCTTCTCGATCAGGATCTTCTTCGCCTTGCCGAGGTCGGCCAGCTTCACGTTCTCCAGCTTGATGCCGAGATCGGCGCTGATGACGGTGCCGCCGGTGAGGATGGCGATGTCTTCCAGCATCGCCTTGCGGCGATCACCGAAGCCCGGCGCCTTCACGGCCGCGACCTTCAGGCCGCCGCGCAGCTTGTTCACCACCAGGGTGGCGAGGGCTTCACCCTCGATGTCCTCGGCGATGATGACCAGCGGACGGCCGGACTGCACCACGCTCTCCAGCAGCGGCAGCATCGGCTGCAGGCCGGACAGCTTGGATTCATGGATCAGGATGTAGGGCTGATCCATCTCGGTGATCATCTTCTCCGCGTTCGTGATGAAGTACGGGGAGACGTAGCCACGGTCGAACTGCATGCCCTCGACGACGTCGAGCTCGGTCTGGATGCCCTTGGCTTCCTCAACCGTGATAACGCCCTCGTTGCCGACCTTCTGCATGGCTTCGGAGATCATCTTGCCGATCTCGGATTCGCCGTTGGCGGAGATCGTGCCGACCTGGGCGACTTCACCCGGGCTGGTGATCTTCTTGGTGCGCTTCTTCAGCTCGTCGACGACCGCGTTCACGGCCTTGTCGATGCCGCGCTTCAGGTCCATCGGGTTCATGCCGGCAGCGACGGCCTTGGCGCCTTCGCGCACGATGGACTGGGCCAGCACGGTGGCGGTGGTGGTGCCGTCACCGGCGACGTCGTTGGTCTTCGAGGCCACTTCGCGCACCATCTGGGCGCCCATGTTCTCGAACTTGTCGGACAGTTCGATTTCCTTGGCGACGGTCACGCCGTCCTTGGTGATGCGCGGGGCGCCGAAGCTCTTGTCCAGCACCACGTTGCGGCCCTTCGGGCCCAGCGTCACCTTCACCGCGTCGGCGAGGATATCAACGCCGCGCAGCATGCGGGCGCGGGCGTCACCGCCGAATTTTACGTCCTTGGCAGCCATGTTGGTTCAATCCCTTGAAAATTGATCGGGGTTCGGAGGAGCGGGAGGATCAGGCGGCCTTCTTCTTGCCGGCCGGGGTGCCCTCGACGATGCCCATGATGTCGGACTCCTTCATGATCAACAGGTCTTCCCCGTCGATCTTGACCTCGGTGCCCGACCACTTGCCGAACAGAATGCGATCACCGGACTTGACGTCCAGCGCCACGACCTGGCCAGCCTCGTTGCGAGCGCCGGGGCCGACGGCGATGACTTCGCCTTCCATCGGCTTTTCCTGGGCGGTGTCGGGGATGATGATGCCGCCCGCGGTCTTTTCCTCGGCGTTCAGCCGACGGACCACGACCCGGTCATGCAGGGGACGGAATTTCATCCGATAGCTCCTGAGTGATGTGTTCCAACTGGTGTTGGATGGGTGGTTGCGAAAATTCGCCAAGCCCCCGCGGCCCAGCCAGTGGCGCCACGGCGGTGTTAGCACTCCTCCTAAAGGAGTGCCAGCGATCTAGGGGGCGATGACCCGAGAGTCAAGGCATTCGGCAGCAATCATAGATGATGAGTGCTAAATTACTGAAAAGGCGCATATTTTTCTTGCCAAGCCCGCCGGACGGCGTGGCAGGATTTCCGTCTCGTGCCGCGATTTTGGAAAGGAGACATCGCGCGATGCACTACCGCCGTCCGAGCCTGACCGTGCCGACCGCCCCGCATCCGCTGGGCTACAAGCTGGCAACAGCCGAGATTCTCTACTGGATGCCGGATCACCCGGACATCCTGCAAACCTATGTATGGCAGGCGCTGGACCTGGCGCCACGCTACCCCGCCCTGCACAAGTTCCTCGATTTCTGGGAGCGGGAACTGGACGGCAAGCTGCATTCCGTGCGCGTCGCGTCGGCTGGCGTGCTGGGGGCGCCACGCTTCCGGTCGCCGGGGGCGCTGCTGGAGGACCGGTTCGTCCGGATCCACTGAGTCTACGCCCCCGCAGGCACCCTATTACGGCGGAACAGCACGATCCCCAGCAGGATCGAGGCCAGGAACAGCACGCCACCCAGGGTGATGCGGGCCCAGTCCGCCACACCGACGCCACTGCCGAGCAGGGTGAAGACCAGTGTCTGCGGCAGGTAGCCGATGGCCGAGGCAGCCAGGAACGGCACGGCGCGCACGGCAGAAACCCCGGCCAGTAGGCTGAAGCCGACATTGCTGCCCACGGGCAGCAGGCGGACGATCAACGTGGTGGTGAACGGGTTGGCGGCCAGGAACGCGTCCATCCGCGCCAGCCGCCCCCCCAGCCGGCCCAGCACACGCCGGCGCGCCCAGTCCCGCGCCACTAGCCGGGCCCAGGCGAAGTCCACGGCGCAGGCGAGAATAAGCCCGGCCATCACCAGCGGGATGCCGGGCCACAGGCCGAAGGCATAGCCGGCGGAAAAGCTGGCGATCTGCCGCGGCAGGCCGGCGGCGCAGAGGCCGGCGACCAGGACCACGAAAAGTGCCTGTCCCCGCATGCCCTGCCCGGTGAGCGATTGCGCGAGTTGCTCGCTGTCCAGCCCGCCATGTATGGCGTTGAGGGCAAAGCCGAGCCCGGCAAGCCCCGCAAGTAGCAGGACCGATCGCGCCAGCTTTGGCCACAACGGCGCGAGGCCGGGTTGGCTCATGGCGCGTCACCGGTCGATGTCCGGCCAGGTGGCACCAGTTCGGGCCGGCGCCAGCGTCGCTGCAGCCAGGCGACGCCTATCAGGTCCCACAACCCCACCCAGGCACGGCCGAGATTGCCGTATTTGGAGGTCCCCCGCACACGCGGGCGGTGGTTCACCGGCACGGAGACGACACGCCCCCCGGCGCGCAGGAACAGCGCGGGCAGGAAGCGGTGCATGTGGTCGAACTGCGGCAGGTCCAGGAAGTCCGCGCGGCGAAATACCTTCAGGCCGCATCCGGTATCCGGTGTTGCATCCCGCAGCAGGCGCGCGCGCAGGCGGTTGGCGAGGCGCGAGGCAATGCGCTTGGAGGCGCTGTCCTTCCGCGTGACGCGGTGCCCGGCGACCAGGATCGGGCCTGCCGCCTCCGCCAGAGCACGGGCGAACATCGCAGGAATGTCCGCCGGGTCGTTCTGACCGTCGCCATCCAGCGTGGCGATCCAGTCGCCGCGCGCGGCGCGCACGCCGGTGATGACGGCGGCAGACTGGCCGCAGCTGGCACGGTGCCGCCGCAGCACCAGCGGCGCACCGGCCGCGACGGCCTCGGCGAGGCGGGCCGGGGTGTCATCCTTACTGCCGTCATCCACGTAGATGATTTCATATGGCGTGCCGCCAGGCTCCAGCGCGGCGCGGATCTCGGCAACCAGGGGAAGGATATTGGGCGCCTCGTCCCGTACCGGTACGACAACCGACAGGATCTGTGCCGGCGCGGCGGTGGGGGGGCGGGTGTTCATGCCGCCGCGGCGGTATCACGCGCGCCCCGACCAGGACAAGCGGGCCGCGCAGGCGGCCCTCGCCCTTCCCATCCTGCAGGAAGGTGTTCGTGGTAGGCGCGCCGCCACATTTCGCGTTATAGGAATCATCATGCCATTCGACGTCCGCGATTTTCCCGGCGCGCCGCCGGAAGAACGGGCCGGAAGCCGGCACAACCGCAGGGCGGTTGCGCTGTGGCTGTTCGCGATCTGCGGCATGCTGCTGGTGATGTTCGGCCTGGGCGCGGCCACACGGCTAACAGGGTCCGGTCTGTCGATAATGGAGTGGGCGCCGCTTTCCGGCACCCTCCCGCCGCTCAGCGAGGGCGAATGGAAGCGTCTGTTCGCGCTCTACCAGACCATCCCGCAATATAGCCTGCGCAACGCAGGCATGGATCTGGCCGGGTTCAAGGAAATCTTCTGGCTGGAGTGGGTGCACCGGCTGTGGGGACGGATGCTCGGACTGGCCTTCGCCGTGCCGCTGGCCTGGCTCTGGTGGCGCGGGCGGATCGAGCGGCGGCTGCGCTGGCCGCTGCTGGGGCTGCTGGCCCTGGGCGGCGCGCAGGGGGCGGTCGGCTGGTTCATGGTCGCCTCCGGCTTCTTCCCGGACAGCACGGCGGTATCGCCCTGGCGGCTGACGATCCACCTGGGCCTGGCGCTGGCCCTCTTCGCCGCGGTTCTCTGGACAGCACTTAGCGTGATACGCCCCATGGCGCATGGCGGCACCGCGACGCGCTGGCCGCGCCGGGCGTCGGCGCTCGCGGCGGGGATGATCCTGCTGACGGCACTGGCCGGCGCGCTGGTGGCCGGCACCGGCGCGGGGCGTGCCTACAACACATTCCCGCAGATGGAAGGCCACCTGATACCAGAGGCATACGGGCGGCTGGCACCGTTCCTGCGCAACCTGGGTGAGGACATCGCCACGATCCAGTTCCATCATCGTGTGCTGGCAACACTCACCCTGCTGGCGGCGCTGGGCGCGCTACTGGCCGGGCGCACTCTGCGCCCGTTGCATCCGGCTCGGGCCCGCCTCGCCACGCTGGCGGCGCTGGTGGCAGCGCAGTACGCCCTTGGCATCACGACCTTGCTATTGGTGGTGCCAGTGGACCTGGCGGTCGCGCACCAGATCGTGGCCGTGCTGGCATTGGGCGCGGCGCTGGCCAGCCTGCACGCGCTGCGCACGGCGCGCCCTGTTGGCGCCGGCGCGCCGACATCCGCGGGACCAGGTCCTGTTGCCGGCAACGCGGCCGCGCCAGGTCAGGCGAGATGAGCGCGGATCACACCGCCGTCACCACGTTGGCGCCGGAATTGCTGCGGCAGTTGCCGATCGGCGTCGCGGTGTTCGACGCGAGCCGGCACGCGGTGGTGGTGAACCCGGCATATTGCGAGTCCTTCGGTTTGCAGCCGGACGCTTTTCCGCCCGGCACGTCACTGGAGGAGATCATCCGCGTCGGGGCGCACCGGGGCCTGTACGGCCCGGGCGATCCCGAGGAGCAGGTGCGCGAGCAGTTGCGCGCCGATTTCAGTCGGCCATCCTGGCTGCTTCGGCGCAGTTTCGCGGGGCGCACGTACGACGTGCACAGCAACCCGCTGCCGGATGGCGGGCACGTGGTTTGCACGGTGGAAGTGACGGCGCTGCTGGAAGCGCGCACCGACGCGGAAGCCATGACGACGCGGCTGAGTGGCGCGATCAGCACCATGCGCGTGGGGATCGCCGTATTCGGCCCGGACGGACGGTTGCGGCTGTTCAACATGCGCTATTCCGACCTGCTGGGCCTGCCGCACGACCGCCTTTCCCGCGGCATGACAATGGCTGAAATACAGGACCTGGCGCGGCGGCTGGACGAATACGCCAGCGCGGACGGGCAGGTCTTCCTGGCCCAGCGTCGGGACATTGACCGCCGGGTTGCCACCACCGTTCGGCGCGTCCGGCCGAACGGACAGGTGATCGAGCTGTCAACCGACCCGCTCGCGGATGGCGGGTGGACAGTTTCCGTTACCGACGTGAGCGCGCTGACACGCGCAGAGGACGAGTCCCGCCGGCGGGCGGGCATGCTGCAGGGCCTGCTGGAGGCGATTCCACACGGTATCTGTGTATACGGGCCTGACCGGCGGGTGACGATGTTCAACCCGGCCTATAAGGAGGTGATGTCTGGCGCGCCATTGGCAGTGGGCGATAAACTGGAGGAGGTGATACGGCGGCGCGCCGAGGCGGGCGAATACGGCACGGATGATGCCGCACGGCATTTCCATACAGAAATGAGCCACGACATCTCCCGCCCGCAGGTGCGCCGGCGGGTGCGACCGAACGGCATGGCCATCGACGTGCGCACCGCGCCGCTGCCCGACGGCGGGCATGTGAGCGTGGTGACGGATGTTAGCCCGCTGGCCGCCGCCGAACGCGCCCTGGCGCTGCGGGTCGGCGAAATGGAAGCGATGCTGGCGAACATCCAGCACGGCATCATCCTATGGTCGGCCGAGCGGCGGCTGATCGCGCTGAACCGCGTGGCCGAGGAACTGCTGGGACTGCGACCCGAGCCGGGCGAATACTACGACGATTTCATCCGCCGCCAGCACGCGCATGGGGTGTTCGGTGCCGGCGCAGCTGCCGACGCCCTTGCCGTGGAACTGATCTCCCACAACCGGCACACACCGCTGCGCACGTCCCGGCCCATGGGCGCTGACGGGATGATCGAGATCCGCTCCGAACCGACCCAGGATGGTGGGTTCGTCACGACCCTCACCGACATGTCAGAGACACGGCGGACGGAAGCCGTGCTGCGCCAGGCCAAGGAAGCGGCGGAATCAGCGACCGCCTCCAAGGCCCGCTTCCTGACCACGATGAGCCACGAGTTGCGCACGCCGCTGAACGCGGTAATCGGCTTTTCCGATACGCTGCTGCGCGATCGTGGCAGCACGGACCCGGCAGTGGTGCGCGAATACGCCGAGGAGATCAACAATTCCGGCAAGCGCCTGCTGTTGCTAGTAAACACGATCCTGGACATCTCCCGCATCGAGGCCGGACGCTACGACCTGGCGACCGACCGCGTGGATTTCAGCCGTCTGGTGCCGACGGTCCTGCGCCAGTCGCGCTCCGCCGCCATGGCGGGGGAGATCACGCTGCTGAACGATGTGCCGACCGACACGCCGCTGGTGCGTGGCGACGAACGGCGCATGCAGCAGGTTCTGGGCCATCTGGTCTCCAACGCCGTGAAGTTCACCGATCCCGGCGGTACGGCGCGGGTCACCACGCTGGTGGACGAGAACGGCGACCTGCTGGTGCAGGTAAGCGATACCGGCATCGGCATCGACGAGATGGACCTGGACCGGGTGTTCGAGCCGTTCACGCAGCTCGATGCAGGATTGGAACGACGCTATGAGGGGACCGGCCTGAGCCTCTACACCTCCCGCGCGGTGGTGGAGGCGCATGGCGGCACGCTGCTGCTGCGAAGCCGGCGCAGCGAGGGCACGACGGCGGAAATCCGCCTGCCGGCCCAGCGCGTAATCGGCGGCGAGGCCGAACGCCTGGCCAGCGATTGAACGATTTGGCGCCGGCCCCATCTGATCTACGCTGCCGGTGATCTACGCTGCCGGTGATCTACGCTGGTGGTGATCTACGCTGGTGGTGATCTATGCCGGCGGTCCTCGGACTGAAGCCCACCCCCTTGCCCGGACCCGGGCCATATGGAGCGACCATGACCGCGCTTGCCACGACCGACAGGATTTTCTTCGCCCGCCCCGATGCGGCGCTGGACCAGGACGCGGCGCGCCGGATCACCGAACAGGCCCTTGCCCGCGGCGACGACGGGGAGTTGTTCCTGGAATACCGGGAAAGCGAAAGCATCTCCTGGGACGACGGGCGCATCCGCGCGGCCGGCTACGACAGCGCCTTCGGCATGGGCCTGCGCAACGTCGCCGGGGAATCGACGGGCTATGCCCATGCCGGCGAGATCTCCGAACCGGCGCTGAAGAGGGCGGCGGCCAGCGTCGCGGCGGTGGCAGACGGGTATTCCGGCACGCACGCGGAACCGCCACGCGGCTCCAACGTTCGGCTTTACAGCGAGGATAACCCGCTGCATTCGATGAGCTTCGCGGCGCGGACGGAGATGCTGGCCGCAATCGATGCCTATGCCCGGGCGAAGGACTCGCGCGTCGTGCAGGTCTCGGCCTCGGTTTCCGGGGAATTCCAGGCGGTGCAGATCCTGCGCGCGGACGCCGCGCGGGTGGCCGATCTGCGCCCGCTGGTGCGGCTGAACGTCTCCGTGGTGGTGGAGAAGGACGGAAGGCGCGAAAGCGGCAGCCACGGCATGGGCGGCCGCTTCGGCTACGACCGGGTGGCCAGCGAGGCGGACTGGAAGGCAGCGGTGGACGAGGCGCTGCGCCAGGCCCTGGTTAACCTGGAAGCCCGCCCGGCCCCGGCCGGGGAGATGGAGGTGGTGCTGGGTGCCGGCTGGCCGGGCATCCTGCTGCATGAGGCGGTGGGCCATGGGCTGGAAGGCGATTTCAACCGCAAGAAGACCTCCGCCTTTGCCGGGTTGATGGGAACCCGCGTGGCTTCCCCCGGCGTGACCGTGGTGGACGACGGCACGATCCCGGACCGGCGCGGCAGCCTGAGCGTGGACGACGAGGGGACACCCACGTCCCGCACCGTGCTGATTGAGGACGGCATCCTCCGCGGCTACATGCAGGACCGGCAGAACGCCCGTCTGATGGGCGTGGCGCCAACGGGGAACGGGCGGCGGCAGTCCTACGCCCACACGCCGATGCCGCGGATGACGAACACGGTGATGCTGGGTGGATCGAACACGAAGGAGGAGATGATCCGCTCCGTGAAGCGTGGGCTCTATGCCGTCAGCTTCTCCGGCGGGCAGGTAGACATTACGTCGGGCAAGTTCGTGTTCTCGTCGTCGGAAGCCTACCTGATCGAGGACGGCAAGGTGACCGCGCCGGTGAAGGGCGCGACCCTGATCGGCAACGGCCCGGACGCGATGACCAAGGTGAGCATGATCGGCGACGACATGGCCCTGGACCCGGGCATCGGCACCTGCGGCAAGAACGGCCAGGGCGTACCAGTGGGCGTGGGGCAGCCAACGTTAAAGCTGGCGGGGCTGACGGTGGGCGGCACCGCGACATAGCGGCCGGCTGGTTCTTTCCGGATGGCATGATACGATCCTGCCGGACGGGACATCAGCATGCGTTTCGGGATTGTCTGTTTCATCCTCCTTGCCTGCGTCGCCGTGGCGCAGGATGCGCGCGCCGCCGGGTTTGACTGCGGGCGCGCTATATCGGCGCTGGAACGTACGATCTGCACCGACCCGGCTCTGTCGGATGACGATTCCCGGCTGGCCGCGCTGTACCAGCAAACCCTGTCCAGCTCCCCGGTCCCGAACCATCTCCGTGCCATGCAGCGCCGCTTCCTGCGCGACCGCGAAGCGTCCGGGGCCGCCGGGGCCCAGGCCATGCGGACCGTGTATGCGGAACGCATCGCCGAACTCACGGCCGAACTGGCCACCAATCGCGCCGCGCGGCGCGACCACCCGGCCGCGGCGCTGTCCGATACCTGCCTGACACCGATGGTGGCGGCGGGAAACCATCCGTGCCGCGTGATCCGCACGGGGCGCATCGATGCCGGGCCGCAATCCCCGGGGCTGGCCTGGCAGGTGGTGGAATACCGCAACCCGAACGACGCGCCGGCCCAGGGCGGGTCCGGCTGGGCCATTGCCACGAGGCTTGCCGATGGTGGTCTGCGCCCGATCCTCTGGGCCAATGCCATGGCCATTGGCTTCGAGGACCCGGCGCCGGTCGCCTACTCGGCCGGAAGGCTGATCTCCGTTCACGGCCATGTCCCCGGCACCGGAAACCAGTCCGCCAGCTTCCTGTTCCTGCAGGACGGGCAGGCCTGGAAGGATGTCGACATCTTTTCCTGGGAACAGGACCTGGCGCGGCAACTGCCGAAGGGCCTGAGCGCCTGGCATGGCATCTTCCCGCAATGGGATCGCATGACCGCCTACACCCGCCTATGGCGCGCCAACGATGCCAATTGCTGCCCCACCGGCGGGGAGTCCGATATCAGCCTCGGCCTGCGCGGGGACCGGATCGTGCTGCTGGGCCTGCGCGTGAGACCGCCGCCGCGCGATTGAACCAAATGAATGAATGGTTCACGAATTCGTGATTAATATTTTTTGCCTGAATCTTCAGGCCGTCCAACAACGCGTGAAGCAAGGTTTCGTCATGACCCAGCCGACGACTCACTCCGCCCTGCCCGTTCCGGGCACCCTGTCCTTCATCATGATGGATGCCGAACGCTGCGAGGCGCCGTTGGATATCGACGGCCCGGCCGGCGTGTATGACCCGGTGACGCAGACCTGGATCGGCGGCATCCGCAAGGGCGCCGGCAGCTACAGCAACCGGTCCAACGGCTCCAAGGGCGGCTACTCCTACCAGTCCGACGACTGATCGGGCCGCGCCCTGGCGTGATGACGCACCATGCGCCACGCGCCGGAAGCGTGCTGATCATCACCGAGAAATTCGATCCGCAAGCCGACCAGGCAATCCGCGGCCTCAATGGCCGCGGTATCCCGTTCTTCCGGCTGAACACCGACGATCTGCATGACGAGTACCGCCTCTCAGCTGCCAGCGCAGACGGGGCGATGTTGTTTGCCGACAAATGGGGCCGGTCGCACCGGTTCCCGGACGAGACGCGCAGCATGTGGCATCGCAAGCCGGTACCCCCGGCGCTGCCGGCGGGGCTGACCGACGCCGAGGGGCTGCGGATCGTGCGCGACGAGACGCTGGAATACCTCTCCTACCCCGCCGCGACCGGCGCGGTGCCCTGGATCAACAACCCGTTCGAGAACGACCGCGCGCGGCGCAAGCTGCCGCAGTTGCGCCTGGCCCAGGCACTCGGGCTGCGCGTGCCCCGCACGCTGATCACCAACGAGCCGGAACGCGCGCTGGCCTTCCAGCAGGAAGTGGACGGGCGCGTGCTGTGCAAGACGATGCGCGCGGACGGGTTCCGGCGGAATGATGATTCCTTCTTCCTGTTCTCCCGCAAGGTGGACCCCGAGAGCTTCGCCCGCCACGCCGCGCAGGTGGCCCAATGCCCCACCCTGCCGCAGGAATACGTCGCGAAGGACCACGAACTGAGCATCACCTTCATGGGCGAGCGCGTATTCTGCTGCCGGATCGACTCCCAGGCGGTGGCCGGCGCGGGAACGGACTGGCGGCAGGCGGACCCGTTCTCCATTCCGCTCCGCATCGTGGACCTCGACCCGGCTGTGGAGGCGGCGCTGCGCCGGATGCTCGCGTATTACGACCTGCGCTACGGCGCCATCGACATGATCGCGACACCCGCCGGCGAATACGTGTTCCTGGAACTGAACCCGAACGGCCAGTTTCTGTGGATCGAGCTGATAACCGGGGCCCCGATGGCCGAGGCGATGACCGACCTGCTGGCCGGCTGAGCGAGGCCGTGGCGGCGAGCTTCAACCGGGTGCTACGGATGCGCGGCGGTCGGCTGATGGATGCGGCCGTTCCTGATTGACCTTGCGGGGCGCCGTACATAGGTTCCGGCCATGCCCGACACCCCGATCATGACCGTCCCGAAAGCCTGGCCGTTCGAGGAGGCCGCGAAAGTGGCCGCGCGCCTGCAGAAATCGGGCAAGTCGCACGCGCTGTTCGAGACGGGCTACGGCCCTTCCGGCCTACCGCATATCGGCACGTTCGGCGAGGTTGCCCGTACCTCCTGGGTGCGGCACGCCTTCACCACGCTGACCGGGATGCCCAGCAAGCTGCTGGCCTTCAGCGACGACATGGACGGGCTGCGCAAGGTGCCGGACAACGTACCGAACCGGGACATGCTCGCCGGCTTCCTGAACAAGCCGCTGACCCGGATCCCCGATCCGTTCGGCACCCATCCCAGCTTCGGCGCGCATAACAACGCGCGGCTGAAGGCATTCCTGGATTCCTTCGGCTTCGAATACGAATTCGCCTCCTCCACCGAATACTACGCCGCCGGCCGGTTCGACACGGCGCTGGTGCGCATACTCGAGGAATACGACCGGGTGATGGAGGTGATCCTGCCCACGCTGGGTCCCGATCGCCGTGCCACCTATTCCCCCATCCTGCCGATCCACCCGAAGACCGGCGTGGTCATGCAGGTGCCGATGACCGCGCGCGATCCCGCCGCAGCCACTGTCACATGGCAGGACCCGGACAGCGGCGAGACATTCGAGACCTCCGTGAAGGGCGGCGCCTGCAAGCTGCAATGGAAGGCCGACTGGGCAATGCGCTGGTACGCGCTCGACGTCGACTACGAGATGTCCGGCAAGGATCTGATCGATTCCGTCCGCCTCTCCGGCCGCATTTGCCGCATCCTCGGCAGCCAGCCGCCGGAAGGCTTCACCTACGAACTGTTCCTGGACGAGCACGCCCAGAAGATTTCCAAGTCTAAGGGCAACGGCCTCTCGGTGGACGAATGGCTGCGCTACGCCCCGCCCGAAAGCCTGGGCCAGTTCATGTACAACGCCCCGCCGCGCGCGAAGCGGCTGTTCTTCGATGTCATCCCCCGCGCGGTGGACGAATACCTCGCCAACGCCGAGAAGCTGGCGACGCAGGAAGACGAGGCGGCGCGGGTGAACCCGGCCTGGCATATCCATCTCGGCACCCTGCCCAACCATGGCGGTAGCCCGGTGAGCTTCGGCATGCTGTTGAATCTCGCGTCCGTAGTGAACGCGGAATCACCGGAAATCCTGTGGGGCTTCATCAGGCGCTACGCGCCGGACGCGACGCCGGAAACCAAGCCCTATCTCGACAAGCTGGTGCACCACGCCATCGCCTACTACCAGGACTTCGTCCGCCCCGCGAAGCAGTTCCGCAACGCCACACCTGTGGAACGCGAAGCACTCGCGGACCTCGCGGAAACCCTGCGCGGCATGGACACAGGCTCCCCTGGGGGCGCGACTGCCGAGACGATCCAGAACCTGGTGTTCGAGGTGGGCAAGCGCCATCCCATACCGGAGCTGCGCGCCTGGTTCGGCTGTCTCTACCAGGTCCTGCTCGGCCAGCTTGAGGGCCCGCGCTTCGGCGGGTTCGTCGCGCTATACGGCGTGCATGAGACGATCGCGCTGATCGAGGGCGCCCTGCTGCGCGGCGCCGACGCGGCATGACGTCCGACGTGCATTCCGACGCGATTTTCGGGGCGTGTTAGAGGCACTGAAGAAGGCCGTACGCCACCTGCCGGCACTGCTCGGCGTGGCGCTGCTGTTCGGCGCCATCTACGTCGTCCAGAAGGAATTCCGCTCCCTGCGGGTGGAGGATATTTCCCGCGCGCTGGACGCGATGCCGACCTCGGCGCTGCTCGCCGCGCTGTTCTGGACCCTGATGTCCTACTACGTACTGACCTTCTACGATCTGCTGGGTACGATCTATGCTGGCCATCGCATGGGCTACGGGCGGGTCTGCTTCGCCTCGTTCTGCGCCTATTCGCTGTCCCACAACCTCGGCTTCGCCACCGTCTCCGGCGCGGCGGTGCGCTATCGCCTATACGCGCACTGGGGCATGGGGCCGGTGCAGATCGCCAAGCTCGTGGCGTTCTGCAGCCTGACATTCGGCCTGGGCGGGCTGGTGCTGGGCGGGCTGGTGCTGTTCGTGGAACCGGCGGCGGTGCCCTATTTCGGGGCCATCACACCACGCTGGGTGATGCATGGCATCGGCGCGGCGCTGTGGATGGTCGCGATCGGCTACGTCACGCTTTCCCGCGTCGTCGGCACCATCAGGCTGATGGGCGCGGAAATCGGCCTGCCGGAATTCAAGCTGGCGCTGGCACAGGTATTCCTCGCCACGGTGGACGTCGCACTCACCGCCACGATCTTCTACGCCCTGCTGCCCAGCGCGCCGGAGCTTACCCTGTGGCGCTTCCTCGCCGTCTACCTCGCCGCCTACACGGCCGGGCTGGCAGCGAACCTGCCGGGTGGCATCGGCGTGTTCGATACGGCGATCCTGGTCGGCCTGGCGCCGTGGCTGGAAGCCCCGGTCATCGTCGGCGCCATCCTGGTGTTCCGCCTCTACTACTACATCATCCCGCTGTTCATCGCCGGCGCGATGTTCGCGGGCAATGAGATCCTGGTGCGCGGCGGCTCCATGCTGCGCGGGGTGCAAACCCTGGCCCGCTGGTCGGAACCCGACTTCCCGATCGTCGCCGCCACCGGCGCCGTGGCGCTGTGCGGGTTGCTGCTGCTGGGCCTCGCCCTGGTGGCGCCGGCACCGGACTTCGCCTGGGTGGACCCGGACCTGCGCCCGATCGTGACCCGGGCCGGGCAGTTCCTGCCATCCCTCATCGGCGCCGGGCTGATCGTGCTGGCGGTGGGGCTGTCGCGCCGGGTCAACCTGGCCTGGGGGCTGACGCTGCTGTTGTTGTTCCTCGGCGCTGCCTTCGCCATCGCGCACGGGGACCGGGTGTGGATCGCCGGCGTGCTGCTTCTGGCAATGGCGCTGGTGGCACCGTTCCGCCGCAGCTTCTACCGCCACGCCCGCCTGCTCTCCGGCCCGATGCAATTCTCCACCGCCCTGCCGCTACTGGTGCTGGCGGTGTGCGTGCTGGTGCTGGCCGGCTTCACCCGCCGCGTGCATTTCATGACCGACGCGGCCTGGTGGGAGATTGTGCTGGCGCCGGACAAGCCCATGGCGTTGCGCGTCACCGTGGCGCTGGCGGTGGCGCTGAGCCTGTTCGCGATCTGGAGCATGATCCGTCCCGGCCAGGTAAAGGCGCAGCCATGGGACCCGGCCTCCGCCCGCCTCTACGCCGCGCTCGGCGGAATGCCGCCGGCCGAAGCGGACGGGCTGGTCTGGAGCGAGACGAACCGCGCCGCCATTCCGTTCCTGCGCCGCGGCCAGGTCCTCGTCGGCCTCGGCGACCCGGTCGGGGACCCGCAGGCCCGCGTCGCCGCGGCGTGGCGGCTGGGGGACTTCGCCATGCAGGAAGGGCGCGACGTCGCCTTCTGGCGGGCCGGGCCGGACCTGCTGGGCGTCTACGCCGACCTCGGCCTGACCGCCTTCCCCCTGGACAACGACGGCGTTCCCCTGGCCGCCGCCAACGGCGATACCCCGATGGCCGACGCCTACCTGGTCTGCCAGGCAGAGGTCGACGTCACCACGCTGCTGCCGCTGCTCCCCAGCCTGCCGAAGACGGCGTAGGCTGCCCGTTACGCCTCAGCCTCCGGCCGGATTACCGCCCGGTAGGCATGCCACGTCGCATGCCCGATCAGCGGCAAGATCACCACCAGCCCGACATAGGCGCAGGCCAGTCCCGCGGCGGTGAACAGCACCACCAGTCCGGCCCACACCGCCATGGTCCGCGCGTTCAGCACCACCGCCACCGCGCTCATCACCAGGGCCTGGAAAATACCCACCTTGCGGTCCAGCAGGATCGGCAGGGAAAACGCGCCCAGCGTGAAGGCAATCGTCGCCATCCCCGCGCCGACGATGGAACCCACCACCAGGAACGTGATGCCGTCGCGCGTGAACAGCGTGGCGTTCAGCAGCGCCTGTATGTCCAGCGTGGTGAACGGAAAGCAGATGGCAAAGATCATCGCCGCGAAGCGCATCCACACCACCAGGAAGATCACCAGCATCAACCCCAGGCCCAGCAACGGCGCCATGTTGGCCGTCCAGGCCCACAGTGCGTCGCCAAAGCCCGGCCTCCGCCCTGCCTCCAACTCCCGGCTGATCGCGTAGAAGCCCACCGTCAGCGCCGGTCCCACCAGCATGAACCCGGCCACCAGCGGCGCGATCATGTAGGCCAGCCCGGCGGAAACCAACCCATAGGTCAGCACGAACCCGGCCAGCACGAACACCGCGCCATGCGCAAGGCTCACCGCGCCGGAAGCCCGGAAATCCCGCCAACCCGCCGCCAGCCAGCGGAACGGCTGCTCACTGCCCACAACCCGAACCTGATCCGCGAAAGGCAACGCGGACGGCATTGCCGGCGCCGAATGATCGGACATGCGTCACTCCCATATTCCTTGTCACCAGCTCATCACGGCCGGCTATGGGAACAGCCTAGTCCCAATACCCATCTCGGCAAAAGGGAAATCCCATCCCTCCAATGTCCGCTCCCCGGCAACGCCTGTGCGGCGCACTGGCCGACTAGGCCGGCCACAACGGGTCAGTTCGGAAAGTGCTCCACATGCGTTTCCGCCGTGCGCCCCACATAAAGCGCACGGCGACCGGAGAACGACACGATGTAGCCGGTGCACCCCGCCAGAACCGCCTTTTCGCAGAAGCCCGTGTAGGTATAGCCGGGCACCTGTTGCTGCGCCTCCCGGATCGCGGCCTGCATACGCGGGATGTCGAACGCCGCCGCAACCGGAAACCGGACCCGATGCGCCGGTAGTTCGATGCTCGCCCCGTCCGGCAGGTAGTAGGTCGCGGTCGCGCGCCGGAAATCGATCGCATAGCTTTCGAAGCCGGCCTCCATCAGCGTCCCCACGATCCGTGGAAAGGCCATGGTATCGCCCTCCGCCGCCGCAAGGCAGGTCCGGGCAACGGACTTCTGCTGATCGTTCATCGCTGGTTCTCCGATGGGTTCGCACGCGTTCATTCGATTGGGACCGCGGTCATGCGGCCACGCGCGGCCAGGTTCTTGAGGAGACGCCCGAGAGTCTCCCGTTCAAGCGACATGAGTCCGCCGAAGAATTCGGCATCGTTGCGGTCGGCAAGCGCGGCCAGCGCCGGCACCAGGTCACGCCCCCGATCAGTCAGCGCCAATGTCTGCGCCCGGCCATCACGCGCGCTGGCCGCGCGCACAACCAGCGACTTCGCGATCAGCCGATCGGCAAGCCTGGTGATCGCGCCCCGCGTCAGGCCCATCTCGTGCGCTAGCCGGCTGGGCGGCATCGGGTCCCGGCCATAAAGCGCGCGCATCAGGCACCATTCGGCAACCGTCACATCCCGGTCCGCGAGCTTGGCGGCAAAGGCCTGGGAAACGTGGTTGGACACCATGCGCAACCAAAAGCCGAGATGGTCGGAAAGATCGGAAACCGGCGCGGGGGACGACATGGCAGCCTCGTTGATTGACTAGTCAATTATAGGAAGATGATTGCCTAGTCAATCATATCCTCGTGGTCCGACTAGCCTACAATCGCCCCGGCGCCGTCCCGCAGCCCGTGCCACAAGCCGCGGCCAGGATTCGCCCGTCTACCGCCTGCACGATCACCGCCAGCCGCTCTCCGGTCGGGCGTGGCCGTGTCAGGGTCTGCGCCGCGCCATCCCAGGTCCCTGCTATGTCCAAGGCCCGCACGATGTTCGCCTCCACAAGGCTCCGCCCGGCGTTCTCCCCATGCGCCACCGCCGTGCGCCGTTCCGCGTCATAGCCCAGCAGCAACACCCGCCCGGCACCAACCCCTGGCCCGATCTTGATCTGCACGCCCGCCGCGGACTCGATCAGGTCCACCCGGACCGCCGCCACCGGCCGCGCCGCCGCCAGCGCCGCCAGCACCGCCCGCCGGTCGGAGCCGACAACATCCCGCACCCCCTCCACCACCGCCTGCGGCGTATAGATCGTCCCGGCATGGGAAATCCCCACGTAGCCCCGCTGCCGTTCGGTCGCCGCCGGCAGCGCATACGGGTCCGGCCAGCCCAACCGGTCCCAGTAGGTCACGTGAAATGCCAGCGCCAGCACGTCCGCCCGCTCCCGCGCGATCTCCCGCAGCAACGCATCCGCCGGCGGGCACGAAGAACAGCCTTGGGACGTGAACAGTTCCAGCACGATCGGCCGCGTCGGCTCCCCGGCCAGTAACGGCCCTCCAGCCAGCGTCAGGGCGAGCGCAAGCACGGCGCGAAATGGGCGCATGACCGGTCGACTCCGTTCGTGGATGCCGGGGTGACTCGCCAATTCGGACGGCGTTACAGCCCGCCGCGCAAAAATCCGAAAAAAGATCGCCCTACCCGGCCAGAGGCTTACCCATCGCCTGGCGCATGAACACCCGCTTCAGCCGCGGCATGCGCTGCACCGCCCCCAGCCCCAGGTCCCGAATCAGCCGCACCGGCGGAAAATCCGTGCTGAACAGCCGGTCCAGCGCGTCCGTCGCCGCCAGCATCAGCAAGTTGTCCGGCCGCCGCGCCCGCTGGTAGCGCACCAGTAGCTCCGGCGCCCCCAGATCCTGCCCGCGGGCCGCCGCGCCGATCAGCAACTCCGCCAACGCCGAAATGTCCCGGAACCCCAGGTTCAGTCCCTGCCCGGCGATCGGGTGCACGCCATGCGCCGCATCCCCCACCAGCACCAGGCGCCGGTCGAAATACCGATGCGCATGCATCGCCGTCAGCCGGTAGGACCAGCGCCGACCAAGCACCCGCACCGCGCCCAGATGATCCCCCAGCCGCCGCTGGATCTGGCGCGACAGCGCCGCCTCATCCAGCCCCAGCATGCGTGCCGCCTCCGCGTCCCGTTCCGTCCACACGATCGCCGAAACGTTCTCCGCCGCCTCCGTCCCGCACATCGGCAACTGCGCGAACGGCCCGGACGGCAGGAAATGCTCTAGCGCCGTGTTGTGGTGCGGCTTCTCATGCGCCACGGCACACACGATGCCGGTCTGGTTGTAACCCATCCGCGTCACCAAAATGCCGGCCTGCTCCCGCAACGGGGAATTCCGACCCTCCGCCGCCACCACCAGCTGGCATCGGATTTCCGTGCCATCCGCCAGCCGCACCACGGCACCCTCGGCACCCCGCTCCACCACCGCCCGCGCGGGCGCGAACACCCGCAGATGCGGCGAATCATGCAGGCAGGCATTCAGCGCCACCCGCAAGTGCCGCGCCTCCACCATCCAGCCGAACGGCTCCGGCACCCCACCCGCATCCGCTGCCTCCCGGTGGTCGAAATGCAGGAACAGCCGGGACGCCGGCCGCCCCACCTTGCCATCCGTCACCCGTATCTGCTCGATCGGGCAGGTCGGCGCCGGCAACCGCGCCCACACCCCGGCCGCCTCCATCACCTCCCGGCATTCCGCGGCCACCGCATAGGCACGCCCATCGAACGCCGGGTGCTCCATCGGCGGCAGCGCCGCCTGGTCCACCACCACGGTCGCGATCCCCGCCGCCGCCAGCCGGCAGGCCAGGATGCCGCCAACGGGGCCCGCACCCACCACGCACACCGCTGCGTCGATCGTCTCCGCCATGGCATATCTCCACGCCTGCTCCGGCCGGCAGGAAACTGGCGCGCCAACCCGCCCCGCGCAAGGCCGCCCACAACACCATCCGCAACACCAAGGGCGAAACCCCACCGAATCGGCGGAATTCCTGTTTATCGTTCAAGCGCTTCGGCCATATAATTGCAGCCCGGCGCGAATTGTGCCGGCGCCTGTTCGCCCACCACACGCCCACGCCCGCTCAAGGAAGCCACCCGCACCATGGCCAGCACCGGACGCCCCGGCATGATCCAGGCATCGCGGCTGATGGCCCCGGCGATGCGCACCCTGCTGCGCCAGCGCGCCGGGGAAATCGCCGCCATTGTCCTCGCCGTGCTCGCCCTGGCTCTGTCCGCTGCGCTGTTCTCCTACAACCCGGCCGACCCATCCTTCAACACCGCGACCATCCGCCCCGCCAGCAACCTGGCCGGTCCGCTAGGCGCCGGCATCGCGGATATCCTGCTGCAGGGCTTCGGCCTGGCTGGCGTGCTGCCCATCCTCGCCCTGCTCGCCTGGGCCTGGAGGCTCGCCGCCCATCGCGGCATGGGCAACATCACCGGCCGCGTCCTGGCGCTGCTCCTGCTCATGCCGCTGATGGCGGCCCTGATCGGCACCGTGCCGCACGCCAATGCCGCCAACTGGCCCACCACCGCCGGACCGGCAGGCGCCATTGGCCTGATGGTCGCCACTCCCATGCTTCGCCTGGGCTCCAGCGCCCTGGGTCTGGTCGGCGTCGCCATCGTGCTGTCCGCCTCCATCATGGCGGCCATCGGCCTCCTCATCGTCACCATGGGGCTCAGCCTGTCGGAGTGGCGCGCCGCCGGCCGCGGCGCCGCCGCCCTGGCCACCGGCGCCGCCCGCTATTCCGCCAACTACTCCACCACGGGCACCCGACAGGCCGCCGGCCTCGCTACTCGCAGCTGGGCCTTCCTCTCCGCCCCCATCGCCTGGCGCCCCGGCTTCCTCAACCGCCGCCGCGCCATGGCCGCCCCCGACCCCACCGCCGCCCCGCCGGCGGACATGCTGGTGCGGGACGAACCCACGATGCCCCCCCGGCCCCGCTGGGAAGCGCCGGAGCCGGACGCCCCCGCACCCCAGGCCGCGGCCCGCGAAGCAGCCGCCCGCGAAGCCACCGGCAAGCCCCGCACCCCCGCCCGCCGCGTCAGCGAAGCCGGCCTCGCCGCCCGCCAGGAATCCCTCGCCCTCGGCGGCTGGCGCTTTCCGCCCCTCTCCCTCCTCCGCCCCGCCCCGCCGCGCGGCACCACCGGCGGCCCGTCGGAGGACACGCTCGTCGCCAACGCCCGCCTGCTGGAAACGGTGCTGGACGACTACGGCGTGCAGGGCCGCATCGTCGGCCACAAGTCCGGCCCCGTCGTCACCCTGTACGAACTCGAACCCGCCCCCGGCATCCGCTCCGCCCGCGTCATCGGCCTGGCGGATGACATTGCCCGCTCCCTCTCCGTCACCGCCGTGCGCATCGCCACCGTTCCCGGCCGCAACGTCATCGGCATCGAGGTCCCGAACGCCCGCCGCGACACCGTCTTCCTCTCCGAAGTCCTCGGCTCGGACGCCGTGGTGAAGAACCAGGGCCGCCTCGTCCTCGTTCTCGGCAAGAACATCGCCGGCGCCCCCGTCGTCGCCGACCTCGCCACCATGCCCCACCTGATGATCGCCGGCACCACCGGCTCCGGCAAATCCGTCGGCGTCAACGCCATGATCCTCAGCCTGCTCTACCGGCTGTCACCGGATCAGTGCCGCCTCATCCTCATCGACCCCAAGATGCTGGAACTCTCGGTCTACGACGGCATTCCCCACCTCATGGCCCCCGTCGTCACCGAACCGGCCAAGGCCGTCACCGCGCTGAAGTGGACCGTGCGGGAAATGGAGCGCCGCTACCGCGCCATGACCCACCTCTCCGTCCGTAACATCGCCGGCTACAACGCCCGCGTCGCCGAAGCCCGCGCCAAGGGCGAGATCATCACCCGCAAAGTGCAAACCGGCTTCGACTCGGAAACCGGCAAACCCGTGTTCGAGGAACAGCCCCTTGCCCTCGAAACCCTGCCCCTCATCGTCGTCGTCGTCGATGAAATGGCCGACCTGATGATGGTCGCCGGCAAGGAAATCGAAGCCGCCATCCAGCGCCTCGCCCAGATGGCCCGCGCCGCCGGCATCCATGTCATCATGGCCACCCAGCGCCCATCGGTGGACGTCATCACCGGCGTCATCAAGGCCAACTTCCCGACGCGCATCAGCTTCCAGGTCATCAGCAAGTTCGACAGCCGCACCATCCTCGGCGAACAAGGCGCCGAACAGCTCCTCGGCCAGGGCGACATGCTCTACATGATGGGCGGCGGACGCATCACCCGCGTGCATGGTCCCTTCGTCTCCGATCAGGAAGTGGAGGAAGTCGTCAACTTCCTCCGCGCCCAGGGCGAACCCGCCTACGTGGACGAAGTCACCGAACCGGAAGACGACGACGGCACCGCACCCCTGCCCTCATTCTCCGAAAGCAACGGCGAAGCCGGCCTCTACCACCAGGCCGTCGCCCTGGTCACCCGCGAAGGCAAGGCCTCCACCAGCTTCCTGCAACGCCACCTGAACCTCGGCTACAACCGCGCCGCCAAGCTCATCGAACAAATGGAAAAGGAAGGCATCGTCGGCCCCGCCAACCACGTCGGCAAACGCGACGTGCTGACCCGCGGCTCCAGCGACGAATGATGGGATTGTCGGTGTAGGAAGGAAGGCCAGGGGTTCCGCCCCCTTGATCTTCTTCGAAGCTCAAGCCCGCCAAGGGCGAGCCTCGGAACCCGTTAGTTAGCCTCTCTTTCAAGAGGGGGCCCACTCAGACCTATCATCGGGCAAGGTTGGCCCCCTCTTGAAAGTGAGGCCAAGTAGTGGGGGTCCAGGGGGCACGGCTCCCTGGTGGGGGTTCGGGGGCCTGGACCCACTTATACCGAACGTCCCGCCGGTGAGACTTGGGCCGCTAGTTTCCGGTCACGGTCCATCGCTGGTTCCAGCCTGAAAGCAGATAGACCACTCACGATAACCCATCCGGTGGCAAGCATACCGTCGTTAACCGATTTTCTTGTCTGGCCTCGGGCGTTTTCGGTGCGCCAGAGCGAACGGAAAACGCTCTAGCCGCGATCATGCATGAAGGCGCCCGTGCGCTGGTTTGGGGACGCCGCGGCAGGGGCGGACACGCCGGGCTTCGGCGTTGGGAAAGGCGCGGTGGCGGCGGCGTAAGGGGTTGCTGGGATCAGGCGACTACGGGGCATGAGCCCCGGAGCTCAGGTGAGCATCCGCGGCAGCCGGGTCAGCAGGCAGACGAAGATGGACTGGTTCGGGGTCGAGCGCGGCAGGTGGAGACGGACCTTGCGCTTCAACACCTCGACTCTGGCGGCGAGCTTGATCAGGCGCAGCCGCAGCGTGTCGAACTGGGCCACCCGCCAGAAGGAGCGATGCGGCATGGCGGCGCGCAGGCTCCACATCAGCCAGTAGGCGCCAAGGTGGAGAAACAGGCGCATCTGGTTGGCGGCGGCGCGGCAGCATGAGGTGCGGTCGGCCGCGAGATGCGTTTTCCAGGACTTGATGTGGTTTTCGGCCTGGCCCCGGGCGCAGTAGATTTCCTGGTAGACGGTGCGGCCGCGCACACCTTGGAGGCTGGTGACGATGAAGCGGGTGTCGACGCCCTGCGGCCCGGCTTCGGTGCGGGCGATGATGCGCTCGACACGGTCCCAGCTTGCGGCGCCGTCGTAGAATTCCTTAAACCGACGAAGCTTCTCGCCGCCTGCCCTGGCGGCGCGCGCGGTCGTGCTGGTTTCCAGCGCGCTGATGTGCTCGCGCAGGGTGGTGGTCGGCGCGACGCCGAGCACGTAATCGAGCCGCTCGGCACGGCAGAAGCGCAGCACCTCCGGCGTGCAATAGTGGCTGTCGGCGCGCAGCAGGATTTCGACACGGGGCCAGTTGTCGCGGAGCGCCGTAATCAGGCGCCGCAGCCAGAACACGATCGTTCGCCCGGTCGGGCGGCAGGCCGGACGCAGCAGGGCGGCGATCATCCGACCCTCGCCGTCGAACACGACGATCGGCTGGAAGCCGTACTCGTCGTAGTGGCCGTTAAATAGGCGAATCTGCTGGCCGCCGTGCACGGCATCGAATGTGTCGTCGATGTCGAGCACGATGCGGCGCGGCACCTGGCGGAAGCTCTGGCAATAGTGGTCGATCATGGCGCGGCCCATGCGCAGCAGAGCGTGCCGGTCCGGCAGGTTCTCGGTGCGCGAGACGGTGGATTGCGAACAAAGGTCGCCG
>Ga0315912_10001373_pt1 | contig 30426 bp, 44 predicted proteins | sample VfabasoilMG_FD_204469 | JGI IMG/M metagenome (GOLD analysis project Ga0315912, IMG submission 204469) | Garden soil microbial communities collected in Santa Monica, California, United States - V. faba soil | ecosystem: Environmental > Terrestrial > Soil > Garden | place: USA: California...
GGTGATAGCCATCAGCATCGGGTTAAACACTGCCTTAGCAGCCGCAAAAGACGGAGCCAGTATCGGGTTACCTGTGAAGGTGGTTTTAAGGGCGTTAGATGGAGCGCCCAATAACCGTATCACCTTGTCCATAGAGGTGTTAGAAGACAGGTTAGCCAGCGACTTGTTAACTGCTCCACTTGCCTGAACAATGTCCTGTTCACCGTTACTAGCCAGTGAACGGATGAGGCCATCTCTCTCTGGTCCTGGCTGGGCATATGAGCGTATTTCTTCTCGAATGGCTTTGCGTTCAGCTTTCAGTTTCTTCACATCCTTGCCAGTCGCCTCACTAAGATCTTGTTCGACAACTCTGAGTTTGTCTTCTGCTGCTTTCTGCTGCGCCGTTACCTCAGACTTGACCACTCGTTTAGCGTCAATCAGACCGGCATCGGCTCGTCTGGCAATCTCCTGGTTCAGCTTATTGATAGACAGATGTCTCTCGGCGTTGACTGCACGCTGTACGATTGGGTCAAACGACAGGTCAATCGGAGCTTTCCCGCCAGATAAGAATCGAGTAATGATGTCCTTGCCAGACTGCTTCAATCCTCCAGCTATCTCTGGTCGGATGACGCCCTCCTCGTCGAATAGGCGGTTAATAGGCACATAGACGTCTTTGTACGTCTTCTTAATGTAGTCAGCTGTATCTTTGGGCAGTCCACCAAACTTCACGTCCTTGTCGAGGATATCATCACCCCATTGCTTAATCAGCTTGACATCATCTTGCACCTCACCGAGACGGTCTGCGTTCCTCGTCTCGAAGTCAGCTATACGGGCACTGAGCGCCGTATCATCCAGTTCACTTTGGATCTTCTTCTTAGTAGTCGAACGAGCCTGCCTATCAAATAGGTCGGTCATGTACTGCATAAACTCAGTCGTGTCACCTCGTTTGTTAGCGTCAATCGCCACGTCCTCAACCGCTCGTGCCTTGCCAATAGCTCGCTGACCAACACTCTTGTCCTTGATATTCTGGACACCCCTGACACTAGCGCTCTTAATCTCGTCGACCAGTGCCTCAGTGCTGCGTCCCTCAACTCGGAGTTTCTGCTGGGCTTCAGGGATATTCTTAGCCTCACCCTTGGCTATCATATCCTTCATCACATCCCTATCGCTCTTACTGAGTGCCGAGTAGCGGTTTAGTAGTCGCTCACTGGCTTTTTCCTTCAGTGTCATCTTGCCAGCTGGGACATAGCCCTCAGCCTGCCTCTCGGCAGCTTTTTTCAGTAGTGATTGCTCTGTAGCCACCCCAGCCTTACGCACTCCGGCAGCTGCCACTGGCAGAGCGCCACCTAGCACACCACCCACAACAGCACCGACACCAGCATTGGTAGCCAGCTCCTCAGCAGTAACCTCAGAACCGCGCTGACGACCAGTGGTAGCAACTCCTGACGCACCACCATAGAGGGCACCCTCTGTGCCAAGTTGTCCTGCTGCTCGTAGTAAAGAGGGTCGAGCTGCTGTCTCAGCACCCTCTCTAACAAGTTGCTTGCTCACTCCCTTAGCCACCCCACGTAGTAAGCCAAAGCCACCCACGTTGAGTGCGGTTTCAGCTCCAGCAGCAGCGGTCTTTACAGGATCGACGGCTGATGACTGTTTTATCGCATCGCTAAGAGGTTCAGTTGTAACATCTATTCTCTTCAGCTCATTTTCAAACTGGCGAAGCTTACGTTTCACCTCTGGCTTGTCGTAGTCTGCCTCGGACAGAGTCGCAAGATACGCACTATGACGCTTTGTCCAATCGTTACGAGCAGTAGTAATTTTTTCAAGTATATCAGCAGCTGCTTGTCCCTTAGCTACATCACCGATGCCCTTAGCGAATGTGACAGGTGCTTCCACGAATGCTTCGCGGGCGAAGTCGCCAGCTCGCTCTAGTAATGAACCTTCCCCTTCAACGCGAAATCCTGCCTTAAGCCGTTGCTTCTTAATATCTTCATCAACAGCTGTTTTATAGAACTGCTTCCTATTTTTATCAAAATATTCAATATCTTTCTGTAAAGCACGACGGGTCTCAGGATTGAAAAATATCTTTTGCTTTTCTTTATCGCCTCTAGCTAAAGCGTTAAAATCCCAGTCCATACTACCTCCAAGTAGATTCTGACAATAGTACCTGTCTAAATACCGGATTGCTCATATATCTTTTAATCCATTCTGCTTGCTGCTTCTCGTTACCGAGTTGAAGTTGCTGATGGAACCCTGCCGCTAGATTTCGGATATTATCTGATTTTGCTCTAGTAGCAATAATCTTCAAAACATCAGTTACTTTAGTGCCTGTTGCTTGAGCATACTCAAGAGGTGTTAATGTCTCCCCAAGGCTATTGACAAAGCGTAATTGTTTTTTATCATTTTGTGTAATACCATATTTAATACTCTGTGCCGCTGCCTGCTCAGCTGCAGCAGCCTGTCTAGCACGAGTGTTCCTAACCTGAGCTACTTGTAAGTCAGTCTGACCTGCTTCACGAGCTAAACGCTCACGAGATGCCAAGTCAGCCTGAGTCGATGCCAGCTCTGCCTCTTGAGCTCTAGCTAACAAACCTCGCTCCTGGGCTCTAGCTCGCTCTGCATCACTAAAATCTAGTCCAGCCTGCTGGGTGCGAGATACTAAGCGAGTAGTCAAGCCTCCTAGCTCAGTGCCAGTAAGGTCAGCTTGTGCCTGTGCAGTCTGGGCTGCTGCCTCGCCAGTGCCGAGTAGCCTGGCTCGCTCTGGCTCAGTCAGTGTCACACCACGCCCACCAGCGGCATTACGCACAATACCCCTGACAGTCTCGTCAAGGGCGGTCTTGACGCCAGCTGCCTGTGCCTGAGCGGCGGCAGCTTGCTCAGCGGTCACTCGGCTGAGTAGCCCTGTGTTCTGTGTGATGAGCTGGTTGGTAGGAGGCATTACGCGTAAGCAATCCTTAGTTGCATTTCATTTTGAATACGGGCGATACGCTCTTCATTATCACGACGCAAGGCAGCCATACGAGCATCGAAGTCCTGACGCTGCTTCTGAAGCGTAGCCGTCTGTTGCTGACCAAGTAGCGTATCAAAGCGTCCTAGTGTGTACTTCTGACGCTCCTCAGTTGTTGAAGCAAGTTTCTCTGCTGATTGAGCAAGTTGCTGTTGCTGCTTCTGGTTAATGTCGGCTAGACCAGGAGTGTATACCTCTGAGGTGTAACGTAGCTGCTTCTCGGCTGGAGCGCCAGAGTAAAATACCCCCCTACCAGCGGCATTAGCGTCGATGTCCCGAAAAGCGTTAAGCCGGGCCTGTTTAAGCGACTCTCTCTGTGGGTCGTAAAGAGCAGGAATTTGTGAGAGTTGCTGTTGAATATTCTGTATCTGCGGATCGTAGATTTGTGCAGATTGTTTATCAAGTTCTTGGAACGATGGATTCATGTTTGACCCCTATGTTTTATACACTAACATTATATCATGTACACGTCCAACTAGCTACAACATCTTGACACGATACCAAAACTGTGCTAGTATCGTGTCATAATGAAAGCAAGCATTATAATCAGCATTATTGGTGTCATAAGTATTGTCGGTATCGGCTATACAATGTATAGTACGTTTCCGAGTGAGGCATTATCAGAATTACGAAAGTTGAGTAAAGAGCAGGTTATTGAACCAACTATCGTACAAAAGGAGGAAGTTACAGTGGAAGAGGAAACACAGCCAGTAATCAGTGAGCCAGCACCAGTTGAACAGCAAACACTATATGAACAATACGACGTATCACCTGAAGATATGAATTATTTTGAGAAGTGGTTTAACACCCGTTTTGCTAATGACAGGGAAGCCTCTTTCGTTTATATCGTTACTGCACTAAAGAAAAGTGGCAAAAGTGCTTATGAGCTTTTCTGGGAGATGCACAACTCAAATGCCGGATATGAAGACGGTGTCGAAGCTAAAAAATCGAAAGACTGGGAATACTTAGGCACAATTTAGTTCTACACAGAACGGTAATTGTATACCCTAATACTCAATGTAGCAGAATCGGCAGTGATATTTGACGTGTATGGATTATTGCTGTAAACGGTTACTCGTAGGTTTGTACTAGATGTTATCTGATAAGTAACAAACCACTGATAATCGAGACCATCAAATGCTACAAACGTCCATATTGCACCATGACGGAACCATGCATTAGTAGGACGAGGGTCTGTTCCAGCAGACCTGCCTTGAAACATGGCATCTGCTATAGTAAAGCCATCACCCACTGTTACGTCGTGTGTTCGTGTGTTAATACCCGGCGTCATTGTCCCACTAATAGCAAAAGAACTCGTGTAAACATCATCATTGTGGAATGATGGATAGCCCGTATGAAGTATAAGTTTAGTTAGATCCACTGCCATAATAGTTCCTATGTAGAATAGTCATAATAGATGCCCCAATAAACTGTTCTATTGCCAGATTGTACTAACGATCCAACGCCATTCTGGAGTCGTATCGTTAGTGTCGTTGTATCTACCCAATACTGAACACTTAATGGGTAATCACTACCAATAGACGCATTAAGTCCACTGTATACTCTCCTACTTGCCCATATGACACTATTATCCTCCAACTCAGCGCCAATATACACATCTGGTATATAGCCGAGATTATGAGTAACAGTATGAGTAACTACACTGTTCGATCCACCAAGTGTTAGATCTTGACTGCCAGAGAACCCCTTCTTCATGTAGTTATTGCCTGAATAAAATGCCAGTTTTTCTAAATCTACTGTCATATCAATCCCTCTCAAATAGCCAATACTCGAAGTTAAAGGTATGACTTACTGGAGTGTATCCGGTATTTGGTGATGCCAATACAGTAGACTGATTACCATGATCACCATTTGCTGTCATAAAATAAACAGTATTTTCATCTGCGCCAATAGACACTGCTGCACGTAGTATTTGAAGTGGCGGTGACGTAACAGGTACATCAGTATAGGTGATAGTAAAAGACCCCATAATCTCAGCCTCAAGCCCATTCCAACTCCCTCCGTCAACATTCCAGCGACAACGTATAAACGGCGCTCTTGTATACGAGTGAGAGCTAGTGCCAGTTACGACACGAGCTAGCTGCGGTCCTTGACTGGTACCGCTTGATGTAGTATTGCCGTCGTTGATAATAGTCTTTGTACCGTGTTCGACGATCTTATCTATCTTATCTGGACTATAAAATTGTAACTTATCTCTATCAGTTGCCATTATGTTATAGCATCTCCTACATCATTTGGAGATTCTGCTATAGCAACTCCATAGCTACCATCCGGAAGCTTGCCTATTTGCATATAGTTTCTTCCATCCGACGTATCATAGTAAAAATCAGTTTCAGCAGTTGTTCTCCTCTGAAGATTGCCGGCACTGTCGTAAAAAGACGTACCATAGGTATCGTCAGATTGTTGACCGAATACAAGAGAGCCCCCATCTCCTGTCTTTATAACATTAGTTCGAAACTGATTGTCAATGACACGAAAGTTATCGTTAGCCACCATTGTGACTTGCTTTATATCAGAAGTAAGTCCGATTGGTCGTAAACTCATAGGTTACCTCGCTGGTCGTTTAAGTCGGATGTGCATCGAGTACGCGATGAAGTACACTGGTGTGTCCACACCCGTTTTGCTAATTCGTACCTGAAAGTTAGTATGTTGCCCCGGCACAGTTGTGCGATAGCGGACATATTGCTCTCCACCGCCCCAAGTGAATGAACCCCCGGTAACTTCGCCCCAGATCGAGCCACTCGTGAAGACGTTGACGGTATCCTCAGTAGGAGATCCACTAAAGTCGGCATCGACACCGACGGTGACACTACCGTTCCAGTCGGCTCGTCTTAGGTGAACATAGAGTCGTCGTACCTGTTTATAGTTATCAGGAGCACCAAAGTCGTAGTAAGTGGTGAAATACTCAAATGCGATAGGCTTGCCCATATCACTGAACCCAATTTCACCGATATAGAGCGCCCCGACAGAGCCACTACCCATAATGAAGTTATCCTCACCCTTGAGGGTGGTCAGACCGAACTTAGTCCCTCGTCCCTCGTCATAGAACCATTCCTTGTATCGTTTCTCATAGACAAAGCACTGATTGAACTGGACGGTACCCGTTTTTTGGAACCAGTAATATACCCTATCATCGAATATAGAGAGTGAGCTGGCGTCCACATCAGCGATGTCGTCTAGGTCAGCCTGAATAACACGAGACAGCTGCTCGTCATCAGAGCCGTTCCAGCGATAGACATGCCTGTCAGGAGAGATAAAGAAGATGTAATTCTCGTCAGCCGCCACGCCCTCTTGGCTGATTGCTCCCTCTTTACCGAGAGACTGACGCACCTCAAGCGTTGCGAGGTCATAACCATACACCACGAACTTATTGCGCCTTGTGGGGACGACTAGGGTGTCCTGGAAGCTAATCAGTGCTGCAATCGGGTCGCCAGAGTTAGGTTCAGGGATATAGACGAACGACAGCCCCTCCCAAGTATTGTAATCACCGATATTACTAAACTCTATTCGAGTTGGGTCATCGGCATCCACAATCCACAATCTGTTCTTATGCGAGACGACGTGGCTCGGTATAGTCGTCAGACCAGATACGGCAGCAAAAGCACCGCCTGTGCTACGCATCAGCGAGTCGACACCGTTAGCCACAAAAACCGCACCGTCAAATACTGCGAAGCGGTAGCGAGTCGCATTGGCGTCAAGACCACTCGCCACGCTGGTGGTCGAGCCGTCAACAGGATCTACGGTGTAGATATCCGTATTGTGCACTAAGAAATAGACATCATCTGCATTCTCTCTGCGCCAAACAAACCCATTCTTTGTCTCACCGGGAGTAGCAGTGTACACCCTGAAGTTGACACTGTATGCCTGATCTACCCAAGTATTTCCGCCGTTGACCGATACTACCCCGTCAGTAGTATTAGTCGTAGTGGTAAGAGCATAGCTCTCGTCATCATCTTCAGTCTGGATATAGGTCACAATATAGTAGTCAGACGCCGCCGTGAGAAGTGGTGTGTCTACAAATCGAGCCTGAACATAGGCAGACGCAGTGTCGATGTCTGAACCGAGCAATGAGCTAGTCGCTATGACTGCTCCTGGAGCACCTGAGCTATCTGACCGTATCTCGACAATGACAGGGGATGTCCCGGGACTGGCGGTGTTGCTGTTGATACGGACGTCAACTGCTGTCAGTACCTCACTCGATGCAGCAGTGAAGCGTTGTGCTACATAGGTCAATCGAGACAGTTCACTGGTCGCAGCACCAGCTGTAGACGTTTGAGAGACGTCAATGCCCTCACCGATAGGGACGGAGAAGAAGTCAGAGCCATTGCGGGTAGAAATAGCGACTTGTCGTTCTGTTTCGCTACTGTACATGCGAGCATTCCGAAGATACGGAGAAGCATAGTTTTCAAGTATGGTGTACGGATCAGTCGAATTGAGGCCGCGCATATCACGCACGACCTGTGGGGTGAGCTTGCGTCCAGACGGAGCCTGGCTGACTCCCTTGCTGAAACGACTACGAGATGCCACGATCAAATTCCTCTAAAGGTGTTGCGAAGGACGGTTGTCTTGCCCTTCTGTTGACTCGGTGCGTACCGCTTCACAAGAGACTGTATCAGTAGCTCCTTCTTACCATATTGATATTGAGCAATGTCGTTATCGTCATTCACCTCTAGTGCACGAATGTAAGCACCAAGGATGAGCAGTTCACGGAACTCCTCTGGTATTTCAGGGACATCATTATCATTCTCAAGCTCTGCGGCAGTCTTAATGTAATCCTGCTCAAGAGTGAATGTACGGTCAGCTTGCCAGGCGAACTCTATCTCTTGATTATTGTTTAGTGTCCAGTAGCGAAGATTATTCTGCGATCGGTACTGCTGCTCTCGGAAATAGTCCTTAAAACGGTTGTAAGGAAGGAAATACTGCGTGAGTTCGACATCGTAATTCTGTGGGCCAGTGATACGAAGGCCGAGAGTGGTCTGGTGATCTGCTGGCAAAGTGATGGTATCATCACCCTGATTGATAGTATGGAGAGCAAATGTACGATTGAACGGAAGATTGTAATAGTTCAGTATCTCTCGTTGCTCATCGTTGATGAAGTTGTTGAGCAGGGAATTTGAAAAATCCTGGTCATCAAGGCGATCTTTTACTCTGTTTCTTATGTCTAAAAGTGTATAGGCCATTCTTTTATACCTCTAGCAATATTCTAGCATAAAATCACAACTTTATATATAAGGGATAAGGACTTGTATCTGCTACGAATTTCTCTAGTTGTCCGTCGGTTGTTAATACATAAGGTGGGTTGACAACTTCTGGTTCTGGAGTAGATGAGCCACTTATATTATCTGAAAAGTTAATACTGAGTGTTTTAGCCAGAGAATCGGTTGCAGTTACGGAATCGGTAGGTAACCTATTGAACTGGGATACTTTAGAGAGCTGGTCTGTGGCCGTCACACTATCAGATTTATTTAGTTTAGGCCATCGAACACTTGTGTCTGAAGCAGTTACTGAGTCTGATTTAGCTAAGCGAATTGACTTAGCAATGGCATCGCTAGTGGTGACAGTATCGTCTAGGTAACGAAGGAATATGAGTGTCAGCGTAATATCATCGGTGGCAGTCAGAGTTTCTACCATGTTCTTGAAGTATTCTTTTACTATGCTATCGTCAGCGACTACTACCTCATCAGATGCGAGTTTATAATAAAACTTAGCATTGTCGTCAGTGACAGTAACAGAGTCATTCTGTGGTTTGCTGTAATTCTTGCCAATTGCATCTGTTGCAGTAACAGTTTCGTTATTAGTACGGTTCCAAATAACTACGCGCTGGAAATTATCTGAAGCAGTTAGGCTCTCTTGGCCACCCGACCACGTAAGTCTTGCCATCCCCCTAGCTCCTGCAAGCCCAGCACCGTTCAAGATTGCTCCACCTCCTCCTCCACCACCAGGGGCAGTACCAGCAACAGTCGTACCACCAGCACCACCGTCAGGTGTACCACCAGTAGCACCAGAACCATTTCCAGCACTACCCGCACCACCACCACCAGAACCTCCAGCTGTACCAGCGCCACCATTAAACTTAGTTGTCCCCGTTCCGCCAGAACCAGCAGCGCCCGCAGAACCGTTAGAGAGACCAGAGGCATTACCGCCAGCTCCACCTCCAACCGTAGTGACGGTAGTCGAGTTGAAGGTACTTGCTCCGCCAGCAGAGCCAGCCGCCGCCCCACCAGTTCCCACTACGACGTTATATGAGTTTCCAGGCGTGACGGTTACATCAGAACGAGAATAAGAACCACCACCACCTCCTCCTCCTCGGTTAAGAGTCGCACCGTTACCGCCAGCACCACCTCCAGCCCATAGCTCAACAGTGACAGAGGTAACCCCAGTCGGGGCAGTCCATACTGTTGTGCCAGTAGTGTTGATTACCTCAACAAATTGTGCCATTTAAGCCTCGCTATTCAGGTCGAATGTAAGTGTAAGGTTTTGGCTATCTTCAAGAAGATTACTTATATCTGTCTGTTCTTGGGCGCGACTTAATAGGTCTGTATATTCAGACAAGTCATCTGCTGTGATTGTAACTGTTCCTGTGATAGTAGCCATATTATGTAATGTTCTAGCTAATAGTCAAAGTCCACGTAATCGTCAGGGCATCGGCTGCACCCTTGTTGATTACAGAGAAAGATGTGTATAGGTGCATGTTACCTGAGCTTGATGCGTCAAACACACCAGCCTCAGTCAAAGCACCAGTACCGTCACCAGCTGCCCAATCACCAACCATTGTAACTACAGCATTGTTTCGTGTCTTGCTAGTAAAGGCGTTACGGTCAAGCTCTGTGTTTAGTGAGGTTGTACCACCGGTACCCGTACCAATAGCCATATGGGTTGGGACGCCAAGTGTTGGTGAGGCAAGTAGGCGGTCAGCAATCATGTTTTTACCAGCCGTGGTTACGGTATTATATACCTCTGTAATTTCTTGTGAACCGTCTGCTTTACGCAAAACAGCTTTCATGTGCCAGAACTCACCTTTGGCATTGGCTTTTACACCTTCTCGATTATCTATTACTCTATGCGTTGTTTTCATTTGACTTTCTTTAACTCCTTATTGTCAACAAATCGCTGACCTGTTAATTTGTCTAGTTCAATTTTAGCACCCTTTTTCCAAAGTTTGCCACGCTTAAAAATTCCGTTTTCTGCTATCACCTCATACTTCTGCAAATCGACCTCAGCCGTACGCTGGTTTGCACTATCCTCAGTTACGCTACCGTCATGTATATCTAATTCTATCTTTCCCATATATCCTCCTTATGAATAACTTAGTCCTGCTCTACCTGACCATTGATTATCGAAATTACCATTACCATCAGCAAATGTGATACTCGTTCCAGAAGTAGTATCAATCTTCTTAATCCTCCATATAGAACTTGATTCGCTTGAACCTATAGCTGCATCGCCGATATAAGTAACTGTTGAGGACGCCTCGTCAATTCTCGTTGTGTAAGTTGGAGGTGCGCCAATACCTCCTATAGCAGTAATGATGTCGTCTTGCTTAGCTTCAGTGGCGAAGCCCGTTATAGCAGCTGGTGGAGTAAGGGTTGTTATTTGTGCTGCTGGTAAGGGATACTCTGTTGGAAAGTTATTCACCTCAACCTGATGCCCATCTGGTAACTGGTTAGCTGCCGTCGCTGCTCCTGTCGGCAGTGGTAAGCTCGCTGCGCTTATTGGCTGTGTGTCTGATGGTGTTGTTGGTTGCGTTAGTCCAGTATCTACATCTACTGGTGCTGCACGTAGTTGTGCATCAGTGAGAGCGTCCTGCTGCTGCTGACTAGCAATTGTATCGAGCTTTGCTTCAATCTCATCAGTATTGAGGTTGATATCGCCAGCTTCAATAGTCGTATTAGCCGTATTTGTTTGAATTTGAGTTAAGAGTGCAGTCTGTTCGTCTTGTTTAGCAGCACTGGCGTCACCTCCACCTCCTCCTCCACCAGCAACGATCGTGACCGGAACGGAGCCATCGGCTTCCAACACTGGTTGGGCGCCATGACCAGCAGAGTCAAGGAACACTGGCTTCACATTGGGGACCGGGAAGACAAGAGAATTGATAGCATTACGCACCGCATCGACAGCAGACACGACAGGAGTAACGTCAGTTTCTTTCTGCTCTGGGATGACAATTTCTTTATCGAGCTTGGCGATTGTCTTTTCGAGTTGCTTAAACTCTTTGCTTAAATCAATTTTAGGGGCTTCCACTTTGATAGTTGGAGACACTTCGATTGCTTCAATGCTCGACTGCAAGCCACTCACCGCGTCTACAACGTCCTGTAGACCCTTCACCGCCATTTCTGTGGGGTGTTCGGGCATTTCTGGGTATTCTGTAGGTAAACGATCTAAGACCGCTTGTAGAGCCTCCAGACGGCTCACAATGGGTGTTATATCAACATTCTCTTGTGATTCAACAGTAGATTGAAGAGTTTTAATCGCTTGAGCGACCACATCTGCACCAACAATAGCGTCAGGCGTAGCGACAGACTTTGGTATTTCTACCTGATTTTCGACATTGACCTTAAGTTTGCCCTTAACCAGAGCCTGTAGAGTGCTATTTGATCCCTGCAAAACCGCTCGCTGGACTGAGCCAATAGCAGCAAGCAACTCCATCTTCATGGCGTGTTCACGAGCAGAGGAGTCATCAAGAGACTTCCTGCCCTTCACTCCCTCTACCACTTCGTCGAAGTCGCCTATCATACCAACATTATACCCTCTTTAGCAAGGATGTACTAGCTAGTAAGTTTATCGCGTTCAGCGCAGAGATATTCAAGGTTGAGAGCGATGGATTTTAGATTGCCGACTGCCTCAACAATCTTCTTCTGACCATTTATCAGATGAGCATCGCTCTCAAGGCGTTCTCCCTCTTCAATATATGCCCGACCGAGGGCCACATCAATTTCATAACGGTAACGCTCTTTTGTGAAGCCATCAATTTGCTGCTTAAGATACTGCAACTTATCCTCTTTGCTCAAATCGACTGGAAATGAGAGTTTCTCCAAATCATCCAGCTGAGACTGGGTGAACTCAATATTCTTCTTTTTATTTTCTTTAATCTGCTTCGGTGTCAATTCTTCACTCATAATACACTCCTTATGGTTATTGCTCTATTCTAACACGTAGTTGGTAGTACCTGTCAATCCGCAGCTCCATTACCCTTTTTAGTCTATATGCCTCGCTCTTAATTTTCAATAATGAGGTTCTGGCGTGACTATCGGGACGACGCAGATAAATAGTGCATGGACGCTCCGTCTTCACGAATCTTGCCCCATTGGTGACTGCTGCTGCTATAAACGGTGCATTGGGTAAGTCATGATCTTCGTAGTTGCATTTCTCCCATATCCGTCGTCTATACGGACTTTGGGCAATAATGAATCCACCCCTCCCACCTTTTTGCCTATTTATAAAATTCTCTAGCGGTGTAACACCATCATGCTCCATGGTCGGAACGCCCAACCCTTTTGTTGTCCAACGAATACAAATCCAATCTGCATCCTTCTCATACTTCTGGAACTCCTCTATAGAATAGGGTTCGATTACATCATCAACCGAGAGATACATCACCCACTCAGTAGTCGTTTTACTAACAGCAGCATTCCTCATCTGCCCCATATTTCGAGCTTCGCTTACTCTGACTATCTGCACACCTCTACTCGTAGCATCCTCATAAATCTTATTTGTTTCTGGGTCATCTGTCTCCTCCACGGCAATAACGAGTTGTTTCGGTTTGATGGTCATTTTCTCAACTGCATCAAGCCATTGGGGGATAAACCGCTGATAGCCGTTGTAGGCTATAGATACCATTGCTATATTCATAGTATTTCCACCGTATCAATCAATCTACGAGTTTTATCTATCGGATCTGGGTGCGGATAACCTATAGCAACAGCACCGCAGAATATCGGCTCATCTAGCTGTGGTTTAAATCGCTCCTCGAAAAACTCTCTGTTCTCTTTACGAACCTGTGGATTGACAAATGCCGTGTGTAGCCCCAGTGATGTTGCGGACAGCATAATAGTCTGTGCCATTACGCCAGCATCGAGACGTGCATTATACTCCACCTCGTCGCCGTTATCGCCACCCTGATATGCTGCTCCATCCGCCCACAACATCAGCACTACTGGAGCACGGTAGAGCCAACCAGTCGCACCAACCAACAGTCCATTTAATAAGGTCTTTCGGTCTCTGTCTTTTTCAATCTTAATGCGAACACCGAAGCGGTCGCAAGATGATGGAGCGTGTCGACATGTATCAAGTATAATGCTGAGAGTCTGGTCATCCACCCCCTTGTCGTCGAAACGCCTATTTGAGTGACGCTCTTTAATAATAGCGATAAGTTCGTCCCGTTTGCCACCGGGGTGTACTTGATGAGCGAGATACCTATCCTGGTACTCGTTACTCTTTCCCTCGATGTCTGCCCCGACACTAGATTTCATATACACTCTTTCCTGGGAACATTTCCCTTATTGCTTTACCAATCGGTGATTTTTCAAATGTTAGCTCGCTAGTGGCAACGAACGGTCCTTCTGGCATTATATCATCTATCCTTGTTGCCTTCACGTCAGCGACCTTCTCGCCACCTAGTCCTGACATATTCCCATAAAGACTCAGTTTGTTATACATGTAGGGGCGGTCGACCTCCTCTATCTTTAGAAAGTCGGCTTTGTGGATAATGACTGGCATGTGTAGCTCGTAATTAAGCGTCGTGAACCCGTTACCCCTTAGCCAATCTGCGGTGCGTTGCATACGACGTTGGTGCCAGCTTGACCCACTATTATTCATCTCGCTGTAGTCACCCCTGTGTTTCGGGAGTATCTCATCAACAGGCTCCTTGATACAAAAATCATCGTGGAGAAGAATGAACGGGTCGCTCACTCTATCATCCTTACAGGCAGTCAGCATGTTAGTCAGACTATTCATGGCAGCACCCCTGTTTTGCTCTAGCGGCACATACGTCACGTTTGTCACAAAGTCTGGCTTATACCCATATATAAAGACATTACCACTAAAGTCGAGATTGGATAAGCTACGGAGCGAGTAGAGCAATTCAGGATTGTCACCAGTTCTCACTATATACACTACATCACAAGCACTCGTTTTCATATTATAAGTATAACCAAAAACCCCGCTCTTGCAAGCGGGGCTAATGTTACTACTAATCTAATGTTAGACAGAAGTAGTTGAGTCTTTGACGCGAACGCCGTGGTCTGTACGAAGTACTGAACCACCCCAGATTGCCTGGGTGACGATAAGATCGCCAAGGTATTCAGTCTTACGCTGTTTCTCAGTAACAGGACTCTTTTGCACTGCGAGTGCAAATGCTTCCTTTTGGAAGAACAAGCTTACACCTTCAAGGTTTTGGCTCATATATACTTCATTACCAAGAAGTGTACCGACCTTACCAGTTTTAATTGGTGAAGGCTGACCGCTTGCACCCATTGCATCGTAACGAATGAACTCGTCTACGTTCAGGAGGTCACGGTGACCTTCTGGAGTAACAACGAAGTATCGCTCGCTAAGTGGTGCTTTAGCAACATCAAGTGCCAATTTTGCTGCAAGGACAGCTTCATAAGTGATTGCTGTAGCGAATGCACCAACTTCTTGAGTGAAGTTAGCAGTCATTTCTACTGCGATGAAGTTGTCAATCTTTTCAGCAATAGCATAACCGGTCTTTGCACGGTATTCAACTTGCATATCGTATTGAGACTGAACGTCTGTAATATCTTCGATAAGCACAGATGCTTCCCAGTGCTGGTCAATGTTGATTACTACTTCACCTTCAGTGATACCGTTAAGTACAACTTCGGTGTTTGCAACCTTAGCGTGAGCGACAAGATTACTGAGGTTAGGGACATGAATAGTGTCACCTTTGCTCATAACATCTCGGTCGTAGCGCTTAACCAGGTTAGCAAGGACGAGGTTGCTCTCACGAGCTGCAAGTACCTCTGATGCCCATACTTCCAATCTGTTACTTTCAGTCAGGTTAGTGGATTAGTCTAACCCTTTAGACCTACAGACCCCTTGCGAGGCGGGGGAACTCTTCGGTATCCCCTCTGCACTTTAATTGGCATGAGTTATATGTGCAGTTCAGACTGTCGCTTCGGGGTTTCCCCCGTTCGTTCACTCAGTCGTTGCAACCGGCTTACCTTTTAGTATCTTAAGCTCATCGAATATTTCTAATGCTCTATTCCAGTCGGTTTTGTCTTTCTTACGCCTATAGGCGTAATCCATCTGGCAGAACTCTAGTAATAATTCAGCTTGAGTCTTTTTAACTATAAGGTACGGAATGATTTCTGGTAAAAACTCTTTTAGAGCCTTTTTACCTTTTATCTCTAAAGTGACAGCTCCTCGGTGATTATCATACGAGTTTTTCGTATGTATGTGTCCCCCATACATATCCTGTAAACGATATAATATGTCGGCATCATCTTTCACTTGAGATACTTTCATAGCAGGATAGAAGCCGTGTCTTTTATAAATCACAATTTTATTCTGTGTTTTAGAAAAGTATTTGGCATTTGTGCCACTACGTTTCATCAGGCCAAAATATCCTTCCCCGTCCAGAAACCCTGCTACATATGCTTCGGATATATTCATATCTTCAGTATACCATAGTGTAGGTTACCAGAACAAGCCTTGTTGTGGGTTATCCTCTCCAGGACTTTCCCAATTAATCAGAACGAATTATCAATGTAAATGTACATTTTTACCCATAGCTAGTATTTTCTAGCTGCTTTTAGGTATCCAAGTTGCGTTAGTGGTTACTGTAAGTTGGTTTGATCCTAATGCCATTTCAATTCTCCTTTCAAGAGACTATCAATGAGAACTACGGCAAACCTATTTCAGTCCGTATTGTGAACGCTCAAATGCAATTATTTCGTCCCGATACTCATTGTATTTACCTTCCGCAATAATCTTAGCGATTTTCTGCAGGGTCAATGTGGTATCAGCGGGGCGAGTATCACTAGCATTCACGCTAGGAGATGAGGCTGCTTTCGCTCTCTTTACTTTATCATAAGCCTCATTTTTCCCTTGTTGACGAGCATTCATAGCTTGAGTCTGATTATCCTCGTTCTTAGCCATTGCGTACAATGTTTCAGGACGTTTCAGCAAGTTAGCGGCAAACTCTGGATCTGTCTTTTCGAACCGAGAATAAATCTCTCCCATTTTCGCATCATAGTTCTGCGCATCTGGGACACGGGTATAAAAATTAAGAATCCGAGACTCTGCGATAACCGCTGCTTGGTCATCATAGTCATTACTTTCCGCTGCTGCATCGGCTAAAGCTGATGTTTTGGCGGCGGTTGTAGCATCGTGCATACGCTTCTCAGAGTTATAAGCCATTTGATAAGCTTTTACCTCTTTCTCAGTCGCATCGCTCAGGTCTACACCCTTATTGCTCGCCCATTGGCTGAGTCCGTCGTCAACTTCTGCTGTCGACTGGCTCTCTTGTGAGTTGTCCTCCGCATCCTCTGATGCTTCAGGCTCTTGGTTTGGAGTGGTTGATGATGTCTCTTCTGAGGCACTCACATCACTTCGCAAACTTTCCGCCGATTGTTCGATACTGTTCTCAGCTTGTCCTTGAGGGGCTTGAGATTCTTCAGTACCCTTGTCGGTTGTGGTATCGTTTGACATACACTTCCCTTCTGGGTTAAATGAATAATACTAGCACTCTAGCCATATTAAATCAAACAATGGTTATGTCTGTCAATAGTGGCTTTATTGGGGAGTGGAGTGCTACACTCCCCAATAAAGCCACTATTTCTTAGGTTTAGACATACGCAGGATATAATCACGTATCTCGACAAGCCCCTCAAGGTTCGAAACAGCAAATGCCTTAGCTTCAGCTGTCTCGCCCTTTATCGCCTTGAGAACATAAGACTTTTCCAGAACTTCAAACTGTTTGAGTAAATCTTTACCGCTCTCGGTTCTGAGGAAACTATTATATCCGCCCCTAAGCTTATCTTTTTCAACCATGCGCACTCCTTCTTTCATTATACTGGCTCAACCACTTCTGGTCCCGTGGCAGCTTGCTCTTCTGCTAACATAGCAGCGATCTCGTCATCAGACATGTTAGCGATCTGCTCTTGTGCTAACTCCTCATCATTAGGAACTATGCCCTCTTCCGGTAACATTGGCTGCTGAGCCTGGACCAACTTATCAAGTTCTGGACCATAGAGACCAAACTGTTTCTCTGCGGTGCGCTTGAATAACTCAACAGGATCAACAAACGGCATCTGGCTCGCGAGCTGGAAGAACATCATCGCATTCTGCTTTTCTTCTTCAGCCACTGCTTGAGCTGTTGTATCAAGCATGACTCGTGGCTCGTAATCACCGAGATACTCACCAGGATTAAAGGTGTGGAACTCAGCCCCTTGGTCACCAATAGCTCGCACAGCAATCTCTTTGTCCACATAAATCTGGATAAGCTTGAACATGTTGTCAGCTACAACCTTCATACCTTCGCGCTCAAGATTTTTCAGCTTGATACTAAAGCGTGTACCGGCTTGGGCGAGTTGGGCTCTAATCTCGGTAGCTGTTGTACGTCCGCCAGAACCACGGCCCTGGATAATCTCGTCAGCAGCAGTAGCTCGTTGCATAGTATCAATGATGCGGTTCATCTCAAGGTCGGCATCGGACCCAATAGGCTGCATATTCAGCCATTCGACCGCCCCTGGTGGCACAAAGAATTTCGCACCAGGAACGAGGTCAAATCCATCTCCCTCATCAGAGTAGGCTGGATCAATCATCATCACCTTATTGACAATATAGGTGAGATTGTCGGTTTTCTGGCTTGAAGTATCGTTTAGTAGCTCTTGGCTCTGCAAGATAACTTCAACATCGCCCCGTCCGTAGAACAGACCGCCGTCTATGTAGTTTCTAGCTGGAGCAAATGGTAAGAATGGTTCAATGGCTGGCAGGTCAACTGACACTGGGTTCCCAGCATCATCAAATGACTCGATTGTCTGTTCTTTACGCTGGAATGGCGTCTCTTCTTCAAGAATAACAACAGATCGGTTAGCAACATATGCGATTTTCTCTTTATCGACATAATAGATAACTTCTACTTGCTCCTCTTTGGCATCTTTGACTAGAGTAGAGCCGTTAAGCATATCTTTTGTCTCTTTATCAGTTTCGTCACGATCATTACGCTTTGAACGCTTCACCATACCGAGATTCTTAAATCGAGGAACGAACTCCTCTTTTTCAGCATCCCAAGTCTTGTCCTCTTCAAGTTCTTTGAGAGTAGTCAAAAAACGGAATCCCGCATAACGTACTTCTTCGTAGCTTTTAGCGAGCGGGTCAACAAAGTTATCAGATAGGGGAACAAACTGCGGCACAACACCTCGCTTCTCGTCCCAGAAAGTCCACAAGAAGCCAGTACCAAGCACCAGTTGATCCTGAATCCACTTAGACGCATGAGCCGGGAAGTTATTGGTATACCAGTAATGGGTCACCAGCGCGTTGAGAGCCTTAGTATCACGAGATTGGTCCTCGCGAGTCGGGAAATACTCAAATCGTTGCTCACCACCAAGGATGTTAGCTTTGATAGACTCGACAATCGTGAAGGTTAGTGGGACATAGTTCTTGGCAACACCATGATACTGAGAATGATTGGTATGCTGGTTATTATAGGCTTTCCAACTATCTTCCCATGTTTTCTTATAATAATCATTAACATAATCACGAGACTGCTCATAGCGTTTTACGACCTTATCGAGACACGGGTCAGCATCCAGTGTTTTGGCCTTCTTTTTTGAAGGATTATCGTAAGTTGTATCTTCTACTTTTGCCGGTTCTACATCTTTAGCCACTTAAATACTCCCTATTCGCCTGCTTTGCCTTCAGATAAGGGGAAGGATAAGCGGCTTTTCTCCTTCTACGATACACTATTTCGTCATTCCAATCAAATAATTGTAACGCTAAAGCTGTACTCATAACGCGGTCGTCATGTTTGCTAGCTTGAGCGTTGGTTCGACCCTTGTCGTCTACCACGTATGTGATACACTCGCGGACAAATTCTAAGTCCCTATCGTGGATACGATCCTTTACAATCGCCTCAGCCAAAGCGTCAATCATCAGCGGCTTTGTCTTGCGATCTGTCCGCCAGCCCAGTTTGCTCGTAAAGCTCTCGAACCGTTCGTCCTTGCCACGCTCCTGACGATATAGCCGACTATAATTCATGTCCCTCAAACGCTGGATAGTCGTCAGACCATGGTTATTGCTCTCAACCCCGACAAGGGCTTTGTTGTAGTAATGCCCCAGCTCGAACAAAATCTCACCAAACTCTGACGGCTCCACATCACCAGCAGCATAGCGAGCGACAGTAGTGCACGTATCCTCGCACATGACCGTCGCAACCGAGTTGTCCTCTCCCGTGTCGGAGACGTCAGCTCCAATCACATAGCTAACACCAGGTTGCACCTCTTCCCATACCTTGAGAGGCGAGCCGAGTGTTGGCTTCAGCGTATACTCTGTTTGCATACCGTTAAGACGGATCCTGCCCTGTGGTGTTTTAGCTTCGACGACGTTGAATCGTCCCGGATCAACACATTGCCTCTCCATCTCAGCCAATTTGTAGGCGTCAAACCGAGCTCGTCCGGCAGCGAGGAATGCCTCCACCTCATTTATCGGGTATTGCTCGTGAAATAGGTCGATATCCTGGTTCAACTCAGCCAATTTCTGTCGTCGCCACTCTATCTGTGGATACGTCAGCCCATATTGAGCTTTGAGCTCCAATTCTTCCTCGCTCAGGTCCTTTTCTCTCAGTTTTGTCGGTCGAGCATAGTCCTCGTGCTCATGCCAACCAAAAAATAGCGGGGTAAAGCTGTTTTTGCCCGATTTCGACCCCTGCCACATATCATAAAAGTAGTCACCGACGCCCTTAGCGGTCGACTCAAGGAAAATAGCCGTGCCGGCGCGCATCGGGACCGTTTGCATCAGTCCAGCCACCAGCTCACGCCCGTTACTCCACATCGCCACCTCCGACGCATGGAGCCAAAAGACAGTCTGACCGATACCACTGCCCGTATTCTCAGCGCTGGAGATGCTAATCTTGCTCTTTAGACCAGTCCCCTCGGGAGTATCGAATAGCAAGTCGTGTTTCGTGTTATATTTCGTCGCCGGCTTAAACTGATCTTCCGAGTAATCATAGTAGCGACGGAACATACCGTACAAATTTTCAGCCGACTCTTTATCGTGAGAGATAATCTTAGCGTTGACGTTCTTATGCGTTGCCGTCCACCAATAGACCAGTGCCTCGATAATAGTAGAAACGCCCTCTTGTCGGGCTTTTAGGATAATGACACGGATTGGCTTGCCGTCTGCGAGAGACTGGATACAGTGTTTAACGATTTTCTTCTGGATTCTGTTCAGCTTAAATCTGACAATCTGCCCCTCTTTCGTCAAGATCTGTAAGTTCACCTCACAATACTTGAAAAAGTCTAGGACTGCTGCTTTAATCTGTTCTTCTGTCATCCCCTGCCTCTAATTGGTGCACTATATTTTCTATAGTGATTATACCACCTACCTGAATCCGCTCAGTCACCTTACCATCTATCTGGTCAAGTAGCTCGTCCATTGCACCCTGCTTTGTCTTACTAAGCACAATCAGTGCCGCAGCGATAACACTCTTTACCTTCGGATCAGCCTGGTGCTTCGAAAACGGATCTTCAGTAATAGTCTTCACATAATCAAGTAACATCTGAGCTGTTCCCTTCTTCCGTCCAGCAATTTCAGCAATCATCATACGAATGGCAGTTGTCGGAGGCACGCGCTCCCGTACCTCAACCCCATTATCACCGACCGGAACAAACTCCATGACCCTGGCCTGCTTGCCGTCCACCCTGTCGATCACTCGACGGATGCTAGCAAGACTGGTCTTAGGATCTGAGATAGCCCACACCACTTCCAGTAGCGTGTCCTCATACTCGCTATGGTCATTCGAGCGGTACTGTTTAACAAACTGCGACCACTCCCATTCCACAATATCCTGTAGATTAAAGGCCACGGAATCGCCCCTGTTCTATAACTTCAATAGGAGTCACCTCCTCGGCCTCATAGTCTTTTCTCACATAGACCGTATCGAACATTGCCATAGGTTCATACTCCTCGTCATATCCATGTAACTTAAACACGTTTTTCCGACTATCCCCAACTGTGATCTTATTTCGTTTAAACCCTTTATACTTAAACGCCTCAGATAAACTCATCTTACCTAATGCTACCAGTGAATTACGATCACACCACCAATTATACAGGGTCATAATGTGCGAGTAACTCTCGAACATCACGCCGCCTTGCTCTTTTATAAAGTACTCAGCAAACGATTCTGCAGTATTGACCACTGAGTCATACTCCATCTTGTCCTCAAGCGTCTTGGCTGAAAACCTATAGCCGTAATTCCACTCTTTCAGCTTCTTAGCCCACGTAGTCATGTTATACAAAAACCCATTCAAAAAATCGTCCGTAAAGGTCCGGTCATAAAAGGTGCCGTCCAGCTCAAACTCATTCTCAAACTTAATAATCACTGTGCGTCGCCTCGCCCCCTGGCTCTTGTCCCCAAAAACCGGCATATTGTTGGTCGCGAAAATATGGTGCAAATTCCCGTCAATCATAATACCGTCCTGCGAGTGAAACTTATGCACCGGAAACGGCTGGTGTGTCCCGATCGCCTTGTACGTGCGACTGTCGTCAATCCGCCCCTCCGACGAGTCGTCCACGATGTTAGCCAAATTCCCGTTAAGGCGTGGCGCGTCCCGCTCGTCCTCGATGGCATGGAGTGTCACACTGGAAAGGTGTGCCCCAAAAAGTCTATGCAGCACCCCGTCAGTCTCCTCGAGCAGCCCACTCTTGCCGTTGCGTCCCCACCCCCTATACCAAATCACCCCAGTCGGCTTCTTGTCCATAATCACTGGCGCCAGGGTCTGCCATATGTCCTCTGCCACCCCATCGTGGTCGTTAGCCAGCTGCCGGATATAGGTAATGGAGGCCTCAGTGTGAGTCGGGTCCGGGTAGTGACGCGTCGCAAAGACGCAGTCCTCGTTGGCGATAGCCGTCGTGTAGTCACACAGGGCCATGTCCCAAACCGAGCCGTCACCCAGCGCCACAAAGCGTGCCAGATCGTCCCGGATAGGCGCCGTCGCCCGCACCATGTCCTCCACCTCACGTAGTGCCGTCATATTCAGTCCCCCGTAAAGCTGGTAAGCCAGTCGCTGAAACACCTCGCGAGTCAGTGGCACATAGCTGCCGTCCACTTTCACCAGGTGCTGATTCTTAAACACAATGGTCGGATAGTTAATAACAAAACTCTCGGTCCGTTTCTCCTTTATCGACACCTTCTCGTCAACTTCTGCCTTCGTTTGCTTAGCCGGCATGAGCCACCTCTGGAGTAGTTAGGTAGTCAAACGCATCGGAAAACTCCTCCATAGTGACGATATCCCATAATTGTGTGTCATCGTCACTATAAATCTTATTCCGTAAATAAAGCCTGTAATAATCGTGTTTATTCCAATTATCTGCCGTCACATCGTTTAAAATTTGAGCTATCTCATCGATGCAATCGGCGTCATATTTTATTATCATAAGTAAAACCCCCGTCTTTCAACGAGGGTGGCTCACTAACACCCCCATTGTAATCTATTTTATGTTGTTAGTCAAGGGCTTGTTAGTGAGCCGTTGACTGATACCTAATATAGCACGGTGAATGTAACTACACAACGCTATATATAGCAAAATACTGCTTGTGTATACGCTATTTCTCAGCAGGGACTCCCATTTTTTTGAGTGGGACTTCTAGAGGGGACCCTAGTGATTCTCAGATTGGGGCATACCCCCCATGTATACTTCGATGTGTATGGCTAAGTGAATAAAAGAATGTAACTATCTTTTTATCTAATAATCATCCCTAAAATACCCACCCCCATGGGGGCCGTACCCCCCCCATTACCCTTAATAGATCAACACCACTAATCAATCAACACTAACTTATAACCATACTTCTTTGCAATATGACGTGCTGTCGCCAACTGCGAAGCCTTCTGCCCCTTGTCTGTCTGTAGGTAGATCTTACGACGTTCCTTTAGTAGGTCCTTATTCTTTCTGTAATATGCTCGGCGATATTCTTGCTTGTGTTTATCATATATATTCATATAAATATTATAGCACGCCTCTGAACAAGTAAGCAATGACGGGCTGGATCATAGAAAGCATATTATACAATGATTTGGGGGTATTTGAATAGATATTTTTGGGTGTCTCGTTTTAGTAGCAAGTATTTTATATACTTTATGTATTTATGTAAACTTTAAAATAACTTAGAGTAAAACGAGACAGTGGGAAATAGGGGTCAAATGGGCAAAGTGTCTCAGAGTCATACCATATTTTCGCCTCTGTTAGTTTGACAATCACAGCCTATCATTAGATAATCAAAAGTGTCTCATTTTGAAAGTGAGACACTTTGAGACAGCAGAATATTATATAATATACTTTTACCCGCTTTGTTCCCAAAGTTGGTAAAAAAAGTCCTACATTTTACGAAAAAACTATTGACACGTCAATACATTCTATGCTAAACTGTATACAGTGAAGCAAGCAAAGAGCCTCACAGCACAGTTGACAAACAGAACAGAGACGGCGTAACAGTCAAGCGGTAATGACTATAAACCACAGCCGAGAGCCTCACCTCTGTTCTGGTCGACTGGTACGCATTAACAGTTCGAGTGTAGTAGTGCTGGTAGTAAGACGTGGTAAAGCCCGATGGCATTCCTGACACAGAGCCACGAGACTAGTCATCTATGGCTTGCTACTAGCACAATACACTTGAATACATTGACCAAAGTAATGCAAAGGAGATTATCATGACTTATCAAGAATACAAGAAACAAGTGCAGGCTAAATATGACGAGCTTTTCAAAGAGTGCCATATTTTCTGGGCGTTTGGTGACAAGCAGTGGGAAGAGGGCAAAGCGAAACACCCTGTGATCGAGGGACACAAGTATGTCTCAATCGGCAGCGGTGGCTATTTTCCAGGACAATACAAGCAGCAATATATCGAGATGATGGACGCGATTAAGGCATGGGAGAAACAAGCCAAAAAAGAGATGCGCGAGACTCGAGAAGAAACCGAAAAGTCAATTTTGTATGAGCTAAACAATCACGAGGCATTCTATACTGGTGACTATAGCGAAGTGGTGGCACTGTTTGAAGGTGTCTACACTGCTAAGCAAATTAAGCAGGTGTATAGCAAATATCAAGGAACGGAGGCAGTAGCAGCATAATGACTGATAAAAAAGCAAAGCGACTACAGCTAAAGAAAATGCAAAACGCTTACTGGCGTATGGATGACTCACTAGATCGATTATGCACCACTTGGGACAAAGCGCCAACAGAAATGCGCGACGTATGGGAAGCGCACAAACTACTCTGGAATTTAATCCAAGAAAAAGAGTTTGAATTTTATGATTTATACAGTAAGGATGTATCATGAATGAACTACTCAAAATAACAGCATTGACAGCTGGCGCGGTGTTTCTGGTGTTTACACTGGTGACAATCGCCCAAGACATGCCAACAGTATATAAGGCGGTCACAACGCCATCATATTACAAGGGGTAAACTATGACAACCAAAGAAATAGTAAAGACCGGACGTATGCCACGAACAAGCAACACGCTTTTAGAGGCTACGGACACCGCAACAGTCCTCAAGCACCTTGCCTACAGGCACAGAGTCGGACTACTGATGGCCTCAACAGTTACACTACTGGTGTATATAGTTACAGATAAGATCATAAGTATATTTAGTTAGGGGGTACGATATGACTATTGATGAACGTATAGAAGGGTATGACCCTGACAGGCTGGGAAGTTGGGTCTTTGTCGGCGATGCTGCACATCTCAAAAATCTGGATGAGTTGTATTGGTCATATGTGATGGAACACGTTGCGAGTAACTCAGCGAGCTACGACCACTACGCGCTTGAATACTGCAAGAAAAATATGGAGTATGCAGGGTTCGACCAGGTAGGAATACACAAGACACTCGCCCGAGCTGACCAGTATGCTAGAGAACGTATAGCTGAATTAAAAGGAGATAAGAAATGAAACGATATAAGCTGATAGCACGAGACGCAGGGCTAGTGGTAGCATTGCTAGCATTACTCACTATATTTACTACCATCATAGTCACAGTCGCAGCACTGATAGCGTATGCCCTTATTTGATTATCAGTCTGCCTATCTTGAGGGATTACCAAAAGATGTCATCATGTCGGCTGCGACTGGTACAGGCAAGGGCCAGCTATCACTGGCACACTACAAGCGACACAACCCAAACCAACCACTGCTAGTCGTGGCTCCTGCCTCTAAGGTGCGTGAGGGTGGCTGGCTGCGTGAGTTTGAGCTGGCCTCACTCCCACCAACACCAGTCATCAGCTATGATCGCTTCTCGAGATACTGGCACCAGTACCTCTCAGAGGACATCACGGTCATTTTTGACGAGGCACACTATATAGCCAACGCTTCCTCTAAACGGAGCAAAGCTGCCATTAAATTCTGCCAAGTGGCTCGTCAATTCATACTGCTTACGGCGACACCGCTACCTAACGGCTGGCGCTCTGGTGAGACCTACGCTATCTTGACTGGCCTGGCTCGCAACAAAACAGACTTCGTACAACGCTTTGAGATGATCGACCGCTCGAGGGGCTTTCCGTTGCTACTAGGCTATCGCAATGAGGACACCCTCTCGCGCTGGTGGCACAGTGTCTCACGACCACTGGAGCGTACTGGCGCACTGAAGCTACCATCCAAGTCTGTGCCGGTTACGCCCACACCTACACCCAAAACACTCCAGCGCACCAAGCGTGCCATTACCCAGCGTCTGGACGACGAGTCTGAGCCACTGGACAACCCGAGCGCATTGTTTACGTACCTGAGACAGGTTCCTGTCACGGAGCGCATGGACGCCCTCCACAACGTGCTAGACGGCACGGACGAGTCGGTCGTGGTGTTTTACAATTTTAATACGGAGCGAGAGGCTATCCACACGCTACTAGCTAAGCACTTCCCGGAGCGGCCTGTCTACGAGCAGTCGGGACATGCGAGCTACCTGCCACCACGGGCTGAGTGGGACACGCTGCCACCTAGCGTCACTTTGGTCCAGTATCAGTCAGGTGCGCAGGGCATTGAGCTGACGTATGCGTCTATCACCGTCTTTCTGTCGCCACCTACCAGCTGGGCACTGTATGAGCAGTCTCGGGGACGCAATTTGCGGCATGGACAGACTAAGAGTGTTCTGTTTTATCACGTCTCTGCCTCCGATCTGGACAAGCGGCTCTGGGGACTTGTGAAGAGTAAGGGGGACTTTAACAAGCGGATCCAGCAGGAGTGGTACGACGAGTTTTATAAAAAGGGTTGACAAAGCACCACCCGTTGGTGTACAATTATATATAGAAAGGAAAGCAAGCAAATGAGTGCAACAATTACAATCAATCAACTGGAGATGGGGTTTGAGGTAGGTGTTCCGGTTACCGGCTATCGCGGCGGTGAACGTGTATGGACACGGGTCGACGGCTATTTCGAGGAGTGTGAGCACCTCGACGTGGAGTGGCAGGACGCCACACCGTATTGCCGGACGTGTGACGCCCAGTGGGACTATGCGTACGAGGAGTTCGTGTCATGAGTGATTTAGATATTTTAATTAAGCACGGTCGTGAGATGCGCATACAAGCGCTAGAGCATGCAGTCGCTATGATTATGATTGACCCAGACAATGCAGCTAGGTTTCTGAGAGAAAAAATTGAGAAAGAACGAGAGGAATTAGAAAATGACTGAGTTTTTCTATATTTTATTGGGCATAACGATTGGCTACTTGCTTTCATTGCTGAATAGAAAACCAGTTCAACAACTGATTCTGCCACCACCTAGCGAGCCTAAGAGTGCTGAGCAAACCCTTAAAGAGTTGAAAGCTCAAGAAAAGCTGGAGCGAGAGTACCGCTTCGTGTCTTACTGGCTAATGTACGGTAAACGAGTCAATAAGCCAACAGCAGAGCAGCTATCGGACCCAGCCCTATTTCGAGTCGAGAAATGGGTGAAGCGCACTCCAAAGAAAAAACTATAATGATTAAAGGAGAATTAGACAATGAGTAACATTAAACGACTACTACCAGAAGATCATACTATCCCACTAGTTGATGACGTATCACCAGCTGAGCAGGAGTATGACCGCCAGCAGGCTGAGCAGCTGTATGAGGCTCGTAAAGCAATCCAGGGACTACTCTGGGAGGTCCGAGACGTGCGTCTAGGGCTACGGGTCACCTACTTGGGTCGCAAGCCCTCAGCGTCTCGTGGAGCACTAGCCCTCGAGCATGAGTATAGCTTCGGTGGGCTTACGCTACAGGTCGACCCAGACAACGTGCTGGTCACCAGCGCTACGGTGATCGAGGACGAGGACTTGGACCTGAGTCAAGAGAAGGTGTTTTAACATCATGACACGGGAACAGAGTATAGACGAGATACTAGGTGAGCATAGAGCAGAGGTCTTGTACTCATTCTTGGATGCTGATAAAAATGCCTCACACGCCATCATCTCCCTATTTGAGAGCCTTATCAATGAGGTGATAGGTGAAGATGACTACATTGGATTTAAGATGCCTCTTGAACCACCATATGAAATCAGAGTGGCTAGAAATGATATACGAAGAATGCAGCGAGCCAAAGCCAAGCAGCTACTAAAGGAGTTGAAATGAGTAAAACGCATTGTAGATTTTGCACACTGACATTTGTTGGGTTGTATCTGAACTGCCCGAAATGCGGTAAATGGCTAGCTCCCATGAAGGGCAAAGATATAGACCCAGACGACGAATATGAGATTGCTGAAGACGGTGAGCTACTAAAGGAAATGGGAGAGAAGTAATGGAAATAATCGCAATAGCAATAGCAATAATTATTATATTTATGTTTGCCATAATCATTGTGAAGGATAGAGAATAGTGAAAAATTACAAACTACAACAGGATCTAAACGCCGCCTATCTTCAGTATAATTACTTCACAAATCCTAAAGACAAGGAGGCTATTAGTAAGGCTAAAGAAAGAATACGGAAGGCTCATATGGCAATAAAGATGTCAGAGGAGGGGCTATTATGACAGACTACGACAAAGAACTAGATGAGATACTAGAGCAGGTCGCTTGGTTTGGTTCATATAAAAGGAGTGGTGACGAACCCGAAGGTCCAACACTATCCCCCAATGAAGCCAAGCAACGCCTCAAATCCCTCCTAGCCAAGGCTAAACAGGAGGGTTATGACGAGTGTAGAAAGGAGATGACGGAAAATGAGCAATAAAGGGCTGAGACACCATGGTCTAAGTGGTACTCCTGAAAACAAAGCATGGAGCAATATGAAACAGCGGTGCAATAATCCTAATCGTGATGATTATAGACATTATGGCGGGCGTGGAATCAAAGTATGCGAACGATGGTCGGGTGCAGGTGGTTTTTTGAACTTCTTAGAAGACATGGGTAAAAGACCATCACCTAACCATTCAATAGACCGTATTGACGTTAATAGTGACTATAGCCCAGAAAACTGCCGATGGGCTACAAGAAGACAACAGACTTTCAATGTACGACCAAGAGGAAAGAATACTAGTGGAATAATCGGCGTCCATATGTCGAATGGACACTGGGTAGCAATGGCAGGTAGGAATTACGTTGGTCGTTTCGATACAGTCGAAGAAGCAGCCGAGGCGCGTCGACAAGCGCTTAACGAGGCTGGGTTCTTTACTAAAGATGAAGTAGACAGGCTAGTCAAATTGGCACGATTGAACGGTGCTATTGAGGAGCTGGAGAAGTTCGACAAAAACTCGGACGAATTTTACAGTGGGGACGATTGGTTCACCGATGAAGAAATAAGAAAGAACACATCAAAAGGTGTGAGCATAGCCTATTTTGAACAGCGTCTCGCCACCTTAAAAGAGCAGAGAGAGAAGCTATGAGTACACAAGATACCCTACGAGAACAACTATGCAGTCTCATGATTGAAGATGACTTCCCTATATTGGATAGATCTGAGGAGGAAAAACTAGACGGGATAATTGCCCTCATCAACTCAGAGGTACAAGCTGTACTAGATAGAGTAAAGAAAGACATCGACCTCATGCAGCCAGACCCAGACTACTATGCACAGGCTATCGAATCAGAGAGGAAGAAATATGAATAACCCTACACTGCTATGGAAAATAATTGCCCTCTTTCTCATGCCGATAGTAGGACTAGGAGATTGGATAGAGGGAGATGATGATGATGTGTAATTTATGTCGCCTCCCCCAGAGTAGATGTAAAGACGGTCAATGTGATGCGCAGGGTACGGCATGAAGATACTAAACTTATATGCTGGAATTGGCGGCAACCGTAAACTCTGGGGCGATGAGCATGAGGTTACTGCTGTTGAGAGCGAACAATACATCGCAGATGCTTATAAGCTGATGTACCCGAACGATACTGTTATTGTTGCAGACGCTCACCAATACCTAATAGACCACTCCGATGAGTTTGATTTTATCTGGTCAAGCCCGCCATGCCCCACACACTCGAGAGCTAATTCATTTCTTCATGCTCAAGGTGTAAGGCGATACCCAGACATGAGCCTGTACCAAGAGATACTATTCTTGAAGCACAGATACAAGGGTAAGTGGGTAGTCGAGAACGTAATACCATATTATGAACCTTTGGTTGCACCGACAGCCAAGATTGACAGACACTACTACTGGAGCAACTTTGCAATAAAAGACCCCAATTTCAAGAGATTTAAGAAGTTCAATGTAGCTAATGCAAGGTCTACAACCAGAGTTTCTGCAGCAGAAGACCACGCAACACTACAGGAACACCACGGAATATACTTACCAGAAGGCACTAAGAACCAGCGTAAACTTCTGAGAAATGCAGTTCACCCAGAAATGGGACTACACATACTAAACGAGGCTGAACTATGAGCGAGATATTTTATTTACCCGCCCCAAAGAACCTTACCCCAGAACAAGAAGTTTACTGGATAGAGGAACTCGAAAAAGTGGAGCGAAGAGCAGAAGAGATTAAAAGAATACTAGGCATATTAGCAATAACTGAAAGGGGAATAGAATGAGTAAATGTGAAAAGGATAAAATCTTAGGTGAATCTCGCGGATATGTTGGTAATCTTGGATGGCTTGAAAAAATGTCAAAACGATATACGCAACATAAATGTAATAAATGTGGGCTATGGCATATATGGAAGCAAACTATTGAAGGTGATGAGAAATGAACGACCATCTTAAACACGGCCTAAGCAAAGAAGAGCTTATTAAATATGAAATTCCAGTGTGGGCAGAATTTGTATCTATAGGTTGGTTACAGGAT
>Ga0315912_10001374_pt1 | contig 30415 bp, 19 predicted proteins | sample VfabasoilMG_FD_204469 | JGI IMG/M metagenome (GOLD analysis project Ga0315912, IMG submission 204469) | Garden soil microbial communities collected in Santa Monica, California, United States - V. faba soil | ecosystem: Environmental > Terrestrial > Soil > Garden | place: USA: California...
GGTTCTGGTCGCCGTAGCCCAGGTAGAACACCGTCTGCCAGTTGAGCTTGTAGGCGAACAGTGCGGACAGGCTCGCGTCGGCGCTCTTGGAGGACACCGCGAACGTGTAGAGCGCGGGGTCGCGCTGGGTCTCGACGTACTGCCCGATCAACCGCACGAACATCCGCGAGTTGATCATGTACGTGACGCGCAGGCGCTCCACCTGCGCCGTGAACAGCCGGCCCTCTCCTGCCGCACCCGCGTTCACGTCCAGCCAGCGCAGGCCCGCGTTCGCCGTGAGCGTGGTGTGGATGTCGGGCCGCCACGTGCCGGCGAGCGTCAGGTTCGTGCCGGTGCCCTCGCGGGCATTCGCGAAGTCGATCTCCTGCCCGGTGGTCACGGTCAACTCCAGGTTGCCGAACGCTCGTGTGGGGCTGGCCTGGAGGACCAGCCGCGGCCGCACCCGCTGAAGCATCTCGGTCCCGACCAGGAACTCGTCGGCGGCCAGCTCGAGTCGAGTGAAGCTCGCAAAGCGCCCGTCCGCCCCCGAGCCGACCATGGCGTGCCGGGTGAGGGTGGCGCCATCCTGCTGGACGTCCACGTAGCTTTCCGCGAACGCGCGTATGCGGCTGAAGAACGACTTCTCCGGGCGCCACGTGTAGCCGAACTGGCCGTAGATCTCGCTGTAGCCGACCTGCGGGATGAACCCGTTGTCGGCGCGGAAGTACGTGCCGAAGTCCTGCCCCTGCAGGTACCAGTCCACCTTGGGCGTGCTGTGCGACCAGCTCGCCTGGAAGGCGTGGTCCGCCAGGTAGCGCCCGTCCCACTCGGCGGCCAGGTCGGGCCGGTTCGGGGTCAGGCTGGCACTCCACAGCGCCTGGCCGGTGAACGTATCCGTCGTGCGCGGCCGCCACTGGAAGTCGGGGCCGAACACCCGATTGTAGGCTCCGCCCTCGATCTCACGGAACGTGCCGAGGGCGCTGAAGAACGACTGACCGAAGTCCCGGCGCAAACGGGCGGTGCCGACTCCCGAACGGAAGTCCTGTTCGGCGAAGTCAGAACCCTGCGGGCCCGGGATCACCACGACGCCCTGCCCCGCGTCCCGCACGGTGAGGACGGTGAACCCCGTGCTGCCCACGCGACCGGTGGCGCGCAGGCCCGCCAGCGGGTCGGTGACGGTGCGCGTGTAGACCGCCTGCATGGGAGTGGCGAGCAGGTCCACGCCCTCCAGGAAGAAGCTGCGCTTCTCGGGGTAGAAGAGCGCGAACCGCTCGTTGGCGACGATCTGCGCCGCATCCGCCTCGACCTGGGAGAAGTCGGGCTTCACGGTGGCATCCACGGCCAGTCCGGTGAGCGGGTTCCACTTCACGTCCACGCCCGCGCGCGACTCGAGGTCGTTCTTGTGCATGGACGAGCCGAGCCCGTTGCTGGGGAACGCCGTCTGCTCGGAGGTCGCGAACGGGGCCACGACCAGGTGGGAACCGTGGGGCAGCTCATCGAGCCCGGTGAGCTTGCTGGAGTTGCAGATGAAGCAGCTGACGTCGCGCGGCAGCTTCGCCGAGAAGAACTGGTAGTGGCGCTCACGGGGATAGTTGCGATAGAGCAGGATCCCCCACGTCGGCGCCGGCGTGTTCGAGTAGCGAAGCGACGAGAACGGCACCCGGATCTCCAGCGTCCATCCGCCCTCGGTCACCTTGCCGGCCGTGTCCCAGAACCAGTCGGGCGCGTTGTCCTCGCCCGAGACATCGCTGGAGATGGCGTCGTACTGCAGGCCGTTCGCGTTGGCGAGGAACATCTGTGCCGTCTTCCCGTCGTTGCGACTGTCCACGATGATGCCGCCGTAGTCCGTCGTCCCCGAAAGCGCGTCGTGGTCCCCGAGCGGTGCACGGATGAGGCGCGGCTGCGGATCCTCGAACCGGAACGCGGCGTAGAGGTACTTGTCGTCGTAGGCGAGGTAGCCCACGTTGCGCACGGTCGGCTCGACATTGTCGCCGACGCGCGTCTCGAACCAGGTGGTGACCCCCTCGATCCCCTGCCAGCCGGCGTCGTCCAGCGCGCCATCGATGGTGATCTCGCCTTGGGCCCGCTGGATGGTCAGCGGCGGCCCGGGTGCAGGGTCCGCGGCACGCACGACGGCGCCGGCCCCCGCCAGCGCCAGGGCAGCCAGCGAGCAGACGAAAGCGGTCACGAGGCGGATCCGGCTCGAGTCGGGCCGGCGAACGGCTGAGGCTCGGGTCATCGGCGGCGTCTCCCGGGATGGGCGTATCCCGAAGCGAATGGGGCCGCGCACGATCGCGGCGAAGATCATGAGTGACGGCACGGAAGTTACGGGGCCGCCGCGCCGAGATGCGCGGGCCTCTCGCCGACCGTGGCGGACCGCGGGCCGAACGCGCGCACCGTGCCGCCGAGCGCGACCGTCTATCGCAGCAGGACGGCCTTCGTGGAGCGCGAGGTGTGTCCATCCGTGAGCGTGATCAGGTACACGCCCGTGGGCAGGCGCTGCTCGGCATCGAGGTCCACGACGTGGTCCCCCGCGCCCAGCACGCCGACGTTGTGGATGGAGACGCGGCGGCCCGTGACATCGAACAACTCGAGCGCAGCAGGCCGCGCCGAGGGGAGCGTGAAGCGGATGAGCAGGCCGTCTCGGGACGGGTTCGGCCTCGGCGGCAGCAGGCGGAGTTCTGCCTTCACCCCGGGCGTTTCACCAGGCGCATCCAGCAGGGCGAATGCGCGGGCATCCACGACGTAGGACTGCACCTGGGTGGGCGCCGGGCAGGGAACGGGTGACTGAGCACACCAGTCACTGTTGATGAGCACGCGCTTGCCGTCCGGTGAGGGCACCGCCTGCACCTGGGCCTCGTAGAAGGATTGCGTGCTGTGATAGTGCGCAAACCGCTGGACCTCCCCCGTCCCGTCGGTCTTCACCGCGACCACTTCGCCGTAGAATCGCGATCCCGCGTTCTGTGGCTCGCCCGAGTAGGTGACATAGAACCACCCCGGCCGGTTGATGTTCCGGGCGGAGCCGTGCATGTAGGACGACTCGTTCACGGGGTTCGACAGTGAGGTCACCTTCCCGTCTCGGAGCCGCACCTTCAACACCCGTCCCAGGTTGGATCCCGGGCAGGCGCGTCCGCCGAGGATGACCTCCTCGTTGTTGTCGGAGGGGTCATACGCCATGTCGCCATGCTTGAGCGGATAGATCCAGCCGTTCGGGCGAGCGGCGAACGAGCCGCAGCGCAGCGAGCCGTCGGCCATGTTCTGGATGTGGATGCTGAGGTCGTCCTCGACCTTGAAGATCCGCCGCACGTCACACAACGTGTCGCAGGTGATCATGCCCAGCCGGGGCTGGGCCTTGTACTTGAAGTCGATGTAGCGGCCGGACGGCGACAGGGCGACGTGGCTCATCTGCCCGACCCCCGGCTGGTTCACGTCCAGCGTGCAGGCCGGGACCGAGTAGACCGGCCCGATGCGCAGGTTCGGGTAAGGCGCGTGCGGCGGCTGGGGATCCATGTCCACCACGACCATCTGCGAGTCGTTCGCGATGACGACGTAGCGGCCGTCGTTCGACGGATTGCCCTCCCCCGACCCGATCCCGTAACCCGCGACGATGGGGAGCGGCCAGCTCCGCGTCTTCGTGCAGGTGGTGACGTCGTACCACATCAGCTCCGTGCCGGCCTGGTTGACGTTGATCTGCTCATTGCGATGGGCGTTGAGCGGGTGCCAGCGCCAGTCGTAGCGGTCGTAACCAGCGCACGGCAGGTAACGCGGCAGGTAGTTGCCGCCGCCGATGATCACCGTGGACGCCGACCCACCGTCGTTGTCGAGCGCCATCAGCAGCATCGCGGCGTTCCACGGCTGCTGGGTGGAGTAGTTGTGGCGCACGACCGGGCCCCAGAGTGCGGGCAGGCCGTTGATCACGGTCCCCGGATCCCCCGAGACGCGCGTCACGGCGGTCCCGAACGTGGGTTCTTGGATCTTCTCGAGATAGCCGGGCTTGTAGAGCGGCGGGATCGGGAACACCGCCAGCGAATCCGTCACCATCGGGAGGAATCCCGGATACTCCACCGCGCGCGCCGCGTGCCGCGGCACCATCGCCAGCGCGCAGGCCAGGAGCGCCATGCGCAGGACGCGCCGCACGCGAGGCGACCACGAGGTGCGCAATACGGGGGTGATCGCCACGGTCCGGCATTCATCCATGAGAGGCCGGGCCCGCGCGGGATGCGGGGCCTGGGGGGTGTTCATTCGTTCCCACGGGGAGACGTCGGAAAACGGGACAGGGCCGGCAGGATGCGCGAACGTCACCCTGCCGACGGCTCCAAAGTGTAAGGTTCCCACAACACTTCTGCACGATTTATCGCAATCGGCAATACGGATATTCAGCGCCACCGAACAACCGGACAGCGAGGCCTCACGGCGATCGGCTCGAGCACCGGGGGCTGCGGCGACTCCCATGGCCGCGGAGGGCGACCGTCGGTCGAGGCGGGCGCTACTGCTTGCCGAGCAGGTGCAGGACGCCCACCGTCAGTTGCGGGGCGTACGTGATCGCCAGCGTGCCGATCCCGAGGATCACGAGGAACGGCACGACGTGCCGGTACAACTCCGGCAACGGCTTCCCGAACCGGGACGAGGACAAGAACAGGTTGAGCCCCGCCGGCGGGAACAGGAAGCCCAACTCCAGGTTGGCGAGGAACACCACACCCAGGTGCACCGGGTCCACACCGAACGCCGCGCCGATGGGTGCGACGAGCGGGGCCAGGATGACGATCGCGGAGTAGATCTCGAGCACGCTGCCGAGCACGAGCAGCACCACGTTGAGCGCCAGCAGGAACACGGCTTGCGAGTGGATGTGCGAGCGCACGAACGCCAGGAGCTGGTCCGGGATCTGCGCATCCACCAGCCAGCTGGTGAGCCCGAGCGCACTCGAGAGCAGGATGAGCACGGCACCGCAGAGCACACTCGCCTTGACGAGCACGCCCGGCAGTTCACGGCGCCAATGGATGTCTCGCGTGATGAAGCACTCCACGACCATCGCGTAGGCGAACGCCACGGCCGCCGCCTCCACCATGGTCGTGAGGCCGGAGACGAACAGCCCGATCACGACCAGGGGCACGGACAGCTCCCACTTCGCCCCCCATCCGGCGGCGAACGCCTCCCGCCATTGGAACGCCTGCCGGTGCGCGGTCAGGTGACGGCCCACGAACATGCCGTAGGCCGCGACGATGAGGATGAGCAACAGTCCCGGAAGCAGGCCCGCCAGGTAGAGTGAGTCGGCCGGCACGTTGGCCACGACGGCGTAGAGGATCACCGGCAGGCTCGGTGGCAACAGCAGGCCGAGGCTGCCCGAGGCGGTGACGAGCCCGAGCGAGAAGCCCTCCTTGTAGCCGTCCTTGAGCAGGATCGGCAGCAGGAGCCCGCCCAGCGCCATGATGGTGACGCCCGAACCGCCCGTGAACGTGGTGAACAGCGCGCAGACGGCGGCCACCAGCACGGCGACACCACCGGGCATCCAGCCGAAGAGCGCGCGGAAGAAGCGCACCAGTCGCTGTGAGGCCTGCGATTCCGCCAGGACATAGCCGCACGCCGTGAGCAGCGGCACCGCCGGCAGCGTGGGCGAGACCATGAGCCGGTAGATGTCGGCGGTCACGGCCGAGACCGGAACGCCGTCGCGGAAGAACAGCACCAGCGCCACGCCGCCCATGGCCACGAAGACCGGGGCGCCCACGAGCGCCGCGAGGATGATCACGCCCACGAGGGGGAGCGCGAGGCTCGGGGCCGCGGCAGGCACCGCACCCAGTGCCAGCGCGACGACGATGGCGGCGAAGGCGAGCAGCCGTCCGCGCCAGCGCTCCGAGGCCCCCCAGGCGAGCCGCACGGCGAGCAAGGCGAGCGAGACCGGCATGATGCACTCGCTCACCCACACCGGCACGCCGATGGCGAGCATCTTGCCCTGCTCGCGGTCGGCCATCACCACCCCGTAGGCCGAATACGCGAGCACCGCACAGACGGCGGCGGCCACCGCCGAGGAGAACACCCGGGCTGCGTCCCGCACCTTCACCTTGCCGATGGCCTCAGCCGTCGACAGCGTGAGGTGGGCGCGCTCGCGGGCGGCGAGCAGGCCGCCCAGCAGCGCCAGCCACAGCGTCAGCTGGGCGCGGTATTCCGACGAGCCCCGGAGCGTGAAGCCGTCGAATGGCCGCCCGAGCGCGTCCACCAGCGGGACGACCATGGACAGCAGCATGGCGCCGACCAGCACGCTGCCTTCGAGGGCGTGCAGGAACGAGCGGCGGGGCTCCTTCGCAGCGTCCGGGGGGGTGTGCATCGCGCCGCACACTAGTGGACTTCGACCGCCTTCGCACCACGGCGGCGAAGTCCGCGGCCGGGAGGACACGTGCATGCACGCTCGCTCGGTGAGGCGAGCGGGCGCGGCGATCCGATCACGCCCGCGCCGGTCACGGGCGGTGGGACCCGCGACCGGCGCTCGGGCTCACGGGGCGGCGGCGGTGAATGCGACCGAGGCTCGGGTCGTGTCCCAATCCATGTTCAGTACGCCGCCTGAGGGAAGTTCCTCGATGGAGATGGTAAAGCGCTCCACCACTTGCGCTAGCGCGGAGACCTTCATGTCCACGGTGAAGACGTCGAGTGCGGCATTGTGCGCCGTTCCCCACTGACCCGTCTGGCTGTTGAAGATCAGCTTCCAGCCCTCCGGACCGGGGACGGTCCACAGCGTGTAGAAGCCCGCGGGTACGACGGTGCCGCCGAAATCGAGCGCGCGATCGGTGCGGATCTGCGTGGCGGCGTTCGCTCCCGTGCGCCAGACCTGGCCATAGGGCACCAGGCTGCCGTACAGCACGCGCCCGCGCTTCGCGGGCCGGCCGTAGTCGAGCACGATGGACGCCCCGCCGGCGTGGGTGGTGCGCACGGTGTCACGAGGCGAAAGATTGCCGAGTCCGGTGCCGGCCTGCTCACGCGACTGGAACGCCACCGCCGTCGCGTCGAGGTCGGGCCACGCCACGCGCTGGAGGGCGACCTGGAACGTGCCGGCCAAGGGGCGCGATCCGAGGAAGTTGCCGTCCTTGTCCACGCGGAACCGGAATCGGTCCGCGCGCGTGTTGCTCATCTCCACCGAGTCGCGTCCGACGCGTCGCAGCAGGTAGCGCTCGGTGTCGCGCGCTCCCAGGTAGAGCACGCGTCCGCCCAGCGTGTCCGATTTCGACGACATGAGCTTCCGCACCTCGCCCTCGTAGCCGGCCCACGGGGTCGAACTCGCGACGAGCAACGTACCGTTGGGGAATCCGGCCGCGGACTGCACCACGGGTGCCGTTCCGGTCTGGGTCTCGAGGCGCAGCGAATCCCCGTCCACTCGGCCCTTGATGATCTGGGTGGGGACCTCGGATCCCGGGGGCACGACCACGAGCTCCACCTGCGTCAGGGCACCCTTGGCATAGCTGTAGGTGAACGTCCGGCGGAGCACTCGCGGCGAGCGGCCGATCATCTCCACGACGAGCTTGTCCTTCGATCGTGTGTAGCGCTCGATACTGGTGGTGTCCTGGCCCAGCGTGACGACGAACGCGCTGCGCAGGTCGGCGGCCGCGGCGGCCGTGACGGTGAGTGCGACCAGCGTGAGGGCGGTCGGGATCAGCCTCTTCATCGGGGGGACTCCTGCTCGAGCGGGACGCGGCGGGACGGCGGGCGGCTCGCAGCGTAGCCGCTGCCGGACGTGACCGGGAGGGGCGGACACGAGCGCGGCAGCTTCGGCTCCCGGCGCGGGCGCTGTTCCGGGGATGCCAACATCACGTCCGAACGCTGGTACCGACCCCGCGCCCATGCTTGAATGATGAGGCGACACAGGCCACCCCGCATCGGCGGGACCTCCCCCTCCACTCCGGACCCGCCCCGTGCCCCCTCGCCTCGCCGTCGCGACCCGCGCCACGCGCCTCACGCTCACCCTGATGCTGCTCGCCTCGGCCTGGCTGGCCGCCGGATGCGCTCCGGCTCCGTCGCGGCGTGCCTCGCGTGTGCCCGTGGCCGTGGCCCGGGCCGAGAGCCGTACGGTGCCCTGGGAGTGGGAAGCCACGGGCACGGTGGAGCCGGTCGCCTCCGCCGACGTCACGGCCCAGGTCGGCGGGCTCGTGACACGGGTCGCGTTCCGGGAGGGCGACGAGGTGCGCGAGGGCGCCGTCCTGGTGCAGCTGGACGCACGGCCCTTCCAGGCGAATGTCGCCCAGGCGGCCGCGGTGCTCGCACGCGATCGCGCCCAGGCCCGGACCGCCCGGTTGGATCTCGAACGCTCCGAAACACTCGCGCGCCAGCAACTGCTCTCGAGCAGTGAGCTCGAGGACAAGCGCAACGCCGCCGAGGCGCTGGCCGCCACGGTGATGGCCGACTCCGCATCGCTCGACAAGGCGCGGCTCGACCTGGCCTATGCCACCGTGCGCGCGGCGATCGCCGGCCGCACCGGCCGGTTGCACGTGAACGTGGGCGACGTGGTGAAGCCCAACGACCCCGAGAGCCCGGTGGTGACCATCCACCAGTTGCGTCCCATCCGCGTGCGCTTCTCGATCCCTCAGTCCGACCTGGACGCGTTGCGGCGCGAGGCCCAGCAACACGTGCGCGTGCTGGTCGCCGAGGGAGCGGCCGACACGACGTGGTCGGACGGACGGCTCGCGTTCGTGGACAACCAGGTGGACGCGGCCACGGGGACCGTGTTGCTCAAGGGCGAGTTCCCCAACCGCGATGGCGCGCTGTGGCCCGGAGAGTTCGTGCGCGTGAGGCTGCGGCTGCGCGACGAGCCCGGCGCCACCGTCGTGCCCTCGGCCGCCGTCGGCAACTCGCAGCAGGGGCCGTACTGCTACGTCGTCAACGCCGACACCACCGTCGAGATGCGCCCGGTCCAGGTCTCGCGCACGTGGCGCGGCCTGTCGGTGATCACGTCCGGGGTGAAGCCCGGCGAGACCGTGGTGACCGACGGCCAGAACCGGCTCACGCCCGGCGCGCGCGCCAGCATCCGTGTGCCCTCCGGGCCCGCGGGTACGACTTCTGCTGCGGCGGGTGCCGCGCGATGAACGTCAGCGCCCCGTTCATCCAGCGGCCGATCGCCACCACGCTGATCATGCTGGGCATCGTGCTGCTCGGGGCTCTCGCCTACCCGCAGTTGCCCGTGAGCGACCTGCCGAGCGTGGACTACCCCGTCATCAATGTGCGCGCGAGCCTGCCCGGCGCCAGCCCGCAGACGGTGGCGGCGGCCGTGGCGACGCCGCTCGAGAAGCAGTTCAGCACCATCGCCGGGCTCGAGACGATGAGCTCCAGCAGCATCCTCGGCAGCGCCAGCGTCACGCTGCAGTTCTCGCTCGAGCGCGACATCGACGCCGCCGCGCAGGACGTGCAGGCCGCGATCGCGCAGACGCTGCGACAGCTGCCCCAGGGCACGCTCCCGCCCTCCTACAACAAGTCGAATCCGGCGGACTCCCCCATCCTGTTCCTCGCCCTCACCAGCGACGTGCTGCCGCTGCCGGCGCTGGACGAGTACGCGCAGACCAACCTCGCCCAGCGGCTGTCCACGGTGGCCGGCGTGGCGCAGGTGCAGGTGTTCGGCTCGCAGAAGTACGCCGTGCGCATCCAGCTCGACCCGCAAGCACTGGCGGCGCGCGGCGTGGGGATCGACCAGGTCTCCGACGCGATCACGTCCGGCAACGTGAACCTGCCGACCGGCGTGCTGTGGGGTCCCGACCAAGCGGTGACACTGCGCTCCGAGGGCCAGCTCGAGAGCGCGGCCGAGTTCCGCGACCTCGTCATCAAGGCGCAGGACGGCGCGTTGGTGCGGCTCGGCGACCTCGGGCAGGTGCAGGACGGTGTCCAGGAGAGCCGTGTCGCCAGCTGGTTCAACGGCCGCCGTGCCATCGTGCTGGCGATCAACCGCCAGCCCGGCACCAACACGGTGAAGGTGGCGGACGCGGTGCACGAGATGGTCGAGCGGCTGCGCCCGCAGCTGCCGGGTTCGGTGCGCATCGAGACGCTGAACGACCGTTCGATCTCGATCCGCCACTCGGTGAACGACGTGCAGATGACCCTCTTGCTCACTCTGGTGCTGGTCGTGCTGGTGATCTTCCTGTTCCTGCGAAACGCCTCGGCGACGCTGATCCCCAGCCTCGCGCTGCCGCTTTCCATCATCGGCACGTTCGCCGTCATGCGCCCGATGGGATTCAGCCTCGACAACCTGTCGCTGATGGCGCTCACGCTTTCGGTGGGCTTCGTCGTGGACGACGCCATCGTCATGCTGGAGAACATCGTCCGGCACATGGAGATGGGCAAGAAGCCGCTCCAGGCCGCACTGGACGGTTCACGCGAGATCGGGTTCACCATCGTGTCCATGACCGTCTCACTGGTGGCGGTGTTCATCCCGGTGCTGCTCATGGGTGGGCTTCTCGGCCGGCTGTTCCATGAGTTCGCCGTCGTCATCAGCGTGTCCATCCTCATCTCGGGCCTGGTCTCGCTGACGCTCACCCCGATGATGGCGAGCCGCTTCTTGAAGCCCGGTCACGAGCACTCCAGCCACCCGCTCTTGCGCTGGAGCGAGTCGCTCTTCGAGAGAGCGCTCGCGTTCTATGAACGCACGCTCCACTGGGTGATGGCGCACCGGCGCGTGGCGCTGGTGTTCTCGGCGGCGATCCTCGCCGGCACGGTCGTGCTGTGGTCGTGGATCCCCAAGGGCTTCATCCCGACCGAGGACATCGACCAGCTCACCGGTACCACCGAGGCCGCCGAGGGCACGTCCTTCGAGGCCATGGTGCGGATGCAGCAGCAGGTCGCGGCCATCCTTTCCAAGGACGAGAACGTGGCCGGCTTCATGTCGTCCGTGGGCGCCGGAGACCGAGGCGGCAGCGGCAACCAGGGCCGGCTCGTCATCCGGCTCAAGCCCCGCCACGAACGGGAATTGGGAGCGGACGCGCTCGCTCGCGTGATGGGCCCGAAACTGAACTCCGTGCCCGGCATGCGGGTGTTCCTCCAGAACCCGCCCACGATCCGCATCGGCAGCCGGTTCGCGAAGAGCCAGTACCAGTTCACGCTCCAGGGCAGCGACCTCGTCTCGCTCTACGAGAACGCGGGCAAGCTGGAGGCCGCACTCAAGAATTCCGACCGGCTCGAGAACATCACCAGCGACCTGCTCATCAAGAACCCCGAGATCCGCGTGAACCTCGACCGCGAGCGTGCGGCCGCCCTGGGTGTGTCGCCGCGACAGGTGGACGAAGCGCTCTACGACGCCTACGGCTCGCGTCAGGTCTCGACCATCTTCACGCCCAGCAACCAGTACTGGGTCGTGCTCGAACTCCTGCCGCAATACCAGCGCGACGTCTCGGCGCTGCGCCTGCTGAACGTGCGCTCCGAGCGCGGCACGCTGGTGCCGATCGGTTCGGTGGCCACGCTCACACCCGGGATGGGGCCGCTGACGGTCAGCCACTCCGGCCAGATGCCCGCCGTGACGCTGTCGTTCGACGTCAAGCCCGGCACCGGGCTCTCGGAGGCCGTGAGCGAAGTGCAGAGCATCGCGCGCGCCACGCTGTCGTCCGACATCTCCACCGCATTCGCAGGCACCGCGCAGGCGTTCCAGTCGAGCCAGAGCGGCCTCGCCCTGCTGCTGCTCGTGGCCGTGCTCGTGATCTACCTCGTGCTCGGCGTGCTCTACGAGAGCTTCGTCCACCCGCTGACGATCCTGTCCGGACTCCCGTTCGCGGGCTTCGGGGCGCTGCTCACGCTGGCGCTGTTCCGTGTGGAACTGTCCGTCTACGCGTTCGTGGGCGTCATCCTGCTGGTGGGACTCGTGAAGAAGAACGCCATCATGATGATCGACTTCGCACTGGATGCCGAGCGCGACGAGGGCAAACCGGCGCGCGAGGCCATCATCGAGGCCTGCCTGGTGCGATTCCGGCCCATCATGATGACGACCATGGCCGCGCTCATGGGCACGCTGCCGATCGCGCTGGGCCTCGGCGCGGGCGCGGAATCGCGCCGGCCGCTCGGGCTCGCCGTGGTCGGCGGCCTCGCGTTCTCGCAGGTCGTCACGCTCTACGTCACGCCGGTCTTCTACACGTACCTGGACCGGCTGCAGAAATGGCTGGCCTCGCGCCGGAAGTCGAAGCGCCCCGCTCCCGCTCCGCTGCCCGAGAAGTCCACGGTCGGCTGAACCACGGCGGGCGGCGGCACGAGGTGCGTCGTCGCCGCCCGCTGCGGTCCGTCCGCCTTCAGGGCGCCGGCGGGGCGTCGCCGAGGTGGCGCTTGACCCAATCCACCCACAGCCGCGTACGTTCGCGCGCGTTGGCCGGGTCGGTGGGATTGTGCGTACGGCCCGGCAGCGCGATGAACTCGGTCTCGACGCCGTTGTCGCGAAGCGCGCGGTACAGCGCCATCGCCTGCGTGGGCGGCACGCGGAAGTCTTCGATGTGGCTCATGACCAGCGTCGGCGCCTTGATCTTCGTGGCGTAGGTGATCGGGGATTGTTCGCGATACAGCCGCGCGCGATCCCCCGTCCACGGCGAGCCCCCCATCACGTAGCGCGTCCCGACGTTGCCGTCGGAGTAGTTGTACTGGTCCTCCCAGCTGGTCACCGGCGCGCCCGCCATGCCGACGGTGAACTCGTCGGGGTAGTTGCCCAGCAGCCACGACGTCATGTAGCCGCCGTAGGACCAGCCCGTGACCGCCGTGCGCCTGGGGTCCACGCCGGGCTGCTTCCGCATGAGCGACACACCGGCCATGACGTCGCGGCCGGGGCCCGCGCCCCAGTCGCCCTGGATCGCGGCGAGGTACTGGTTGCCCAGGTTGTCGCTGCCGCGGTAGTTCGGCATGAACACCACCCAGCCCTCCGCGGCCATGATCTGGGCCAGGGAACCGAAGCTGGTCTTGGACGCCGACGTGGGTCCGCCGTGGATGTTCAACACCAGCGGATGCGGCTTCGCGGCGTCGAATCCGGGCGGGTAGACGACCACGCCGTCGGCATCCATCCCGTCGTTCGTCTTCCACGTCACGCGTTCGACGCGGCCGAAGCTCACGCTCTCGGCCCAGGCGTTGACGTGCGTGAGCCGGCGGGGCTTGGACTGCGGGGTGTCCATGACGTAGAGCTCGCTCGGGCGCTGGGCGGTCGTGGCCATGAACGCGATGCGGCCGGTGCGGCCGGCATCGAGCTCGTAGCTGTACGCCCCGTTCACGACCAGGTCCCCGAGCGCCAGGCGCTGGGCCGCACCCTCCAGCGGCTGGACCCACACGCCGGTGCTCGTGCGGTCGTTGCCCGCCACCAGCAGCCGCTTGCTGTCGGCGAACCATTGCGCGTGGAACATGACCCGGTCGATCCCGCGCGTGACACTGCGGGCCGGCCCGCCGGCAGCCGGGGCGACGTACACTTCGTTCGCCCAGTTGATGTCGCCGCGGCCGTCACGCGGGTACCAGCATGCGATGTGCTTGCCGTCCGGCGACCAGGACGGGTTGTTCTCGAACCGCGTCACGCCGGTGAGCGCACGGATGGCGCCGCTCGCCACGTCCACCACCGCGACGTTCGTGGAGTCGAGCCGGCCGCTCTGGGGCGCGGGCACGCGAGTGAACGCGATGCTCTTCCCATCCGGCGACCACGCGAGCCGCGAGGGCGGCGGTCCCGGCGGCAGCGTGAACTCGAGCGACCACGTGCCACTCGTCACGCGGTGGGCGGGCCCCTCCAGCTCCTGCACCCACAGGTGCCACGGCGTGATCTCGCGGCGCAGGAACAGGTCCTCGTCCTCGACCTTGAACGTGCCCACGAACTTCGCCTCGCCCGTGCGCACGGGCAGCGTGTCGGCGGTGGCGAACGCGATCGCGCGGCCGTCGGGCCGCCAGGAGAACTGGTCCACTCCCATCGGTGCGCGCGTCAGCCGGCGCGGTTCTCCCGCGCGCATCGGCAGCAGCCAGACTTGCGACTTCTCCTTCTCGTCGGGGGCCAGGAACGCGAGCGTCGCGCCATCCGGGGACCACGCCGGCGCCGAGACCGATCGCCGCTCGAACGTGAGCGGCCGGCTCTCGCCGGTGACCGCATCGGCGAGCCAGAGCTCGGTCTGGTTGCGATTGGCCTCGTGGTCGGGCTTGGACACCAGGTAGGCGATCGCGCGGCCATCCGGCGAGACGCGCGGTGCGGAGAGCCCCACCAGTTTGCGGGACAGGTCGAGCGTGTAGGGCTCGGCGGCGGATGCGAGGCTCGTGGCGAGGAGGTACACCGAGCCGGCGAGCGCGGCGAGGAGACGAGAGCGCATGGGAACCTCCGGGGACTCCGGTGCGGCGGGACGGGCTCGAGCTGCGGCCGGGGACGCTAGCACAACACCGGCCGCGGGCGGCGGCCCGCCGCGAACTCGGACGCCCGCTGGACAGCCGCAAGCGAATGGCGTTACTTCCGGGATTCACCGCACACGCCCCGGGCGACCGGGCCCCCTTCCTCCACGAGAAGCCGTCCATGAGCGATCTCACGACCACTGCCGGCGCCGGGACCGAACGCGAGGACTTCATCCGCGAGATCGTGAAGGCCGATCTCGCTGCGGGCCGGCATCAGCAGGTCGTGACCCGCTTCCCTCCCGAACCCAACGGCTATCTCCATATCGGGCACGCGAAGTCCATCTGCCTCAACTTCGGCATCGCGCGCCAGTTCGGCGGCATCTGCAACCTCCGCATGGACGACACGAACCCGGCCAAGGAGGAGTTCGAGTACGAGGAGTCCATCCTCGCCGACGTGCGCTGGCTGATCGCCGGCTGGGCCGATCACTGCCTGGGGCTCAAGTCCGCGGGGGCGTCGCCGGAGGCGAAGGGGAATGACTTCCACCAGCCGGCCACGCTCGCGACCGCCACCGCGGACGGTGCGCTCGAGGCGCTTCGCGCTTCGGACTACTTCGACGCGCTGCACGCGTTCGCCGTGCGGCTGATCCGCGCGGGCAAGGCCTACGTCTGCGATCACACCGCCGAAGAGGTGGACCGCATGCGCGGCGCTCCCGGCGAGCGCGGCGAGGAGAGCCATTGGCGCAACCGCTCGGTCGCCGAGAGCCTGGACCTGTTCGCCCGCATGCGCGCGGGCGAGTTCCCGGATGGGGCGAGGACACTGCGGGCGCGCATCGACATGGCCTCGCCGAACGTATGGCTGCGCGACCCCGTGCTCTACCGCATCCGCCACGCCTCGCACCATCACACCGGCGATCGCTGGTGCATCTACCCGCTCTACGATTTCGCCCATGGACTCTCGGACTACATCGAGGGCATCACGCACAGTATCTGCACGCTGGAGTTCGTCCCGCATCGCCCGCTCTACGACTGGCTGCTGGAGTCGCTCGACCTGCCGAGACCGCTGCCGCACCAGTACGAGTTCGCGCGGCTGAACGTCACGCACACGCTCATGAGCAAGCGCCGGCTGCTGCGGCTGGTCGCGGACGGCCACGTGACCGGCTGGGACGACCCGCGCATGCCGACGCTCACCGCGATGCGACGCCGCGGCTACCCGGCCGCCGCACTCCGGGACTTCGCCGACCGCATCGGCGTCGCCCGTCGCGAGAACCGCGTCGAGCTCGCACTGCTCGAGCACTGCGTGCGCGAGGAACTGAACCGCACCGCGCTTCGGCGCATGGCGGTGCTCCAGCCGCTCAAGGTCGTGATCGAGAACTACCCGGAGGACCTGGTCGAGGAGTTCGAGCTCGCGAACAATCCCGAGGACGCCGCGGCGGGCTCACGGCGCGTGGCGTTCTCGCGCGAGCTGTGGATCGAGCAGGAGGACTTCCGCGAGGTGCCTCCGCCCAAGTACTTCCGCCTCTCCCCTGGCACCGAGGTGCGGCTGCGCGGGGCCTACTTCATCCGCTGCACGAGCGTGCTGAAGGATGCGACGACGGGCGAAGTCACCGAAGTGCGGGCCACGTACGACCCGGCCACGCGCGGCGGCAACGCCCCCGACGGCCGCAAGGTGAAGGCGACGATCCATTGGGTCTCGGCCCGTCACGCGCTGGATGCCGAAGTGCGCCTGTTCGAGGTGCTGTTCACCGCCGAGGACCCGGATGACGTTCCGGAGGGCCGCGACTTCACCACCGGACTCAATCCCGCCTCACTGGAGGCGCGCACGGGCTGCAAGCTGGAGCCGTCCCTCGCCGCCGCCGTGCCGGGGCAGCCGGTGCAGTTCGAGCGCATGGGCTACTTCGTGCTCGACTCGCGCGATTCCCGCCCGGGCGCCCCGGTGTTCCTGCGCACAGTCACGCTCAAGGACGCCTGGGCGCGCGTCGAGAAACGCCAGGGCTGACCGCGCGGCTTGTCAGGCGCGGCCCGCCTGTCCCACAATCGTGGCCTGTCCGCGACGGTCGCGGCCGCATACCGCCACCCTCGTGCCCCCGCGGGCGCATCGTCGAAGAGCTCGCGTTTCCGGTCCGGAGAGTCATGAAGCGGAAGTCGAGTCCGCACGTTCCCATCCTGCTCCTGGCGCTGCCGCTGCTCCTGCTGGGCGGCTTGCGCCCCTCCGATGCCGCGGCACCCTCGGGTAGCTCGCCTCGTGAGCTGTTGATCCTGGGCACGACCGACTTGAAGGGGCGCACCAGTCCGTGCGGCTGTCACACACCCAAGGGCGGCTTCGCACGTTCGGCCATGGTGCTCGACAGCCTGCGGGCCTCGGGCACGGCGTTCCTTTACGTGGACGCGGGGGGAGCGTTCCCGGACCAGGACGGACGCACCGATCTCGCCGACTTCATGTATCGCACGCTGAGCGAGCTGCAACCGGCCGCCGTGGGCGTGGCTCCCCGTGACCTGCGGCATGGCGTGCAGTTCCTCCAGCAGCTCGTGCGCGAGTCGAAGCTGCCGGTGCTGTGCGCCAACCTCATGGACCGCTCGACGGGAAAGCGGCTGTTCCCGGCCACACGACTGGTCACGGTGAAGGGCGTGAAGGTCGGCCTGTTCGCGCTCATGGGGGAACGCTGGGACCTGGGTCCGGCGCGCGACTCCGTGGTGGTGGTGGACGCCGAGAACGCCGCGCACCAGGCGGTGGCCGCACTGCGCGGCCAGGGAGCGCAGGTGATCGTGCTGTTGTCGCAGCTCGGCAAGGTGGGCGGCGAAGACCTGGCCGCGGCGGTGCCCGGCATCGACGCGGTGATCCTCGGCCATGACGTGCAGATCATGGAGCGCGGCCGCCACGTCGGCGATGCCATGCTGAGCTATGCGGGCGAGCTGGGTCAGCACCTGGGCCTGATCCGCATTGCGCTGGACGCGTCCGGCCGGCCGGATGGCGGCGATGTCGAGGTGCGCGCGCTGGGCCCCGATGTGCGTGAGCAGCCGGCGATGCTGGCGCGCGTGAAGGCGTTCGAGGACGCGTTCAACGACCGCATGCGCAAGGAGATGCTCGTGCTTCGCGGCGGCGACGACCAGGACGCCGATCCTGTGGATCACTTCGTGGGGGTCGGCGTGTGCGAGCGCTGCCACGAGCCCGAGGCGGCCCAGTGGCGCACGACCGCGCATGCCATGGCATGGGAGACCCTCGTGCGCGAGAAGAAGGATGCCACGCCCGAGTGCATCACCTGCCACGTCGTGGGCTTCCGGGAACCGGGCGGGTTCCGGAGTGCCGGGATCACGCCCGGACTCATGAACGTCCAGTGCGAGAACTGCCACGGTATCGGCACGCAGCACCGCGACGGCTGGCTCGAGCAGCTCTCCTCGCTCACGTGCCAGAACTGTCATCGCGACGAGCACGATCCCGAGTTCGTCTACGAGAAGAAGCTGGCGCTGGTCACGCACTCGAACCTGAGCGGCGAATCCGTGCGTGTCGTGAAGGCGCGCCGCGAGCGCTCGCACCCCGGCACCGGGCACTGACCGGCCGGCCGCGCGCACCGAGCGGCCGGCGTGACTTCAGTGCGGTGCGGCCACCTGGCGCGCGATCGCCTGCGCGGCCTCGGTGAGCGCGCGATCGCCGGGCACCGCCACGAGGCCGCGCTCCACGGCCTGCTTCGCCTCGGCCCAACGCCCGGCCGTCGCGTGCAGTCGTGCCTCGAGGTCGTAGCCGCGAACTTCCCGGGGCGCCAGTCGCTGGACCTCGCGGAACGACGCGAGTGCCGAGACGGTCCGGCCCTGCGCGAGCTCGGACGTGCCGTAGAGGAGCAGGGCCTCGACCCGGGACGCCCCTCCCGCCACGCGCCGGAGCACCTGAAGTGCTGCCTCGCCTGCGCCGCGTACGTCGCCCGATTGGCGTCTCGCCTCGGCGAGCAGCAGCCAGACCTCCGGGTTCGAGCTTCCCGCCGCGACCGCCTGTTCGAGCGCCGGACGCACGGACTTCGCGTCGCCCGCTTGCAGCTTCGCTCTCGCCTGGGCCAGTGCGCCGGCCAGCTTCGCTTCCTGCACCTTCGCACTCCACTCGAACGCCACGTCGCGCGCCAGCTCCAGCGAGCCGGCATCGCGCAGTTCCTCGAAGATGCGTGCGGCGGCCGCGTCATCCGCGCCCACGAGCCGCGATTCGGCGCGCTCACGGAGCACCGCCTCGCGCGGCCAGTTCGCGAGAGGCCCTCCCGGCGGAAGGCCCACCGTGCGCGGCAACTCGCTCACCACGGTCGGCCGGTCGCCGGCCCGGTCGCGGCCCACCTCGATGACGTCACGCGGCGCTCGGTATTCCACGATCGGTCGATCGTCGGTGTTCAACGGCGCGTCCGCCACGAGTGAGGACAACAGCGACGCGGGGCCGACATAGAAATCCGAGACCTGGAGTGCGCGCTCGAGCCTCGCCAACCGCACCTGCTCCTGGGCCGCGGGCGTCTCCAATCGCGCCAGCGAGAGTGGGCGGCCGCTCGGTGCGGCGATCAGCAGCACGTCGAGGGAGTTCCACATGCAGAAGACCTGCGCGTCCGGGAACACCTCGAGGAACGAGCGCAACAGCGTGTGGAACGTGGCCGGCGAGAGTTCGTAGATCTGGATCCACTGGCCGAACACGCCCCCCGTCGCGAGCTGCGCACGCACCCGGCGGTAGAAGTCCACGGTGAACAGGCTGTTCACGCCGGCGATCCATGGATTGGTGGGCTGCGAGATGATGAGATCGTATCCGCCCGCGCCATGCATGAGCCGGGTACGCGCGTCCTCGAGGCGAAGCGTGACGCGCGGGTCGTCGAGCGGGTCGGCTCCGGTCTCGTGGAACAGCCGCGAGGCCTCGATGACGGCCGGCTCCAGCTCGACGATCTCGGTGGGCCCCACGCCGGCCGCCAGTGCGGCGGCCGCACTGGCCCCCGAACCATGCCCGACGATGAGCGTGCGCGCGCCGCGGTCGGCCATGGCGGCCGGCAGCAGTCCCAGCATGACCTGCGTGAGCATGTCCCCGGTGCCCGAGTCGATCTTGCCGCCGACGCGCATCCATCGGCGGCGCCCCTCGAGGTCGGTGGCCACCAGCACCGAGGCATTCAGGCCCTCGCGATAGAACAGCACCTTCTGCGCGGAGGCGACCTGCCGCGTCGGATCGCCCACGCCGCCCGCCTGCTGGAACGACTGCAGCAGGTTGCGCGCGTGGAACGGCCGGTAGGTGCCGAGCGACATCAGCATCGGGTCCCATCTCGGTGCGACGACCGCGGCCAGTCCGGCCGCGGCCAACGCGACCGCGGTCACGACGAGGCCGCCACGAGTGGGCCGCTCGGTGCCGGGCAGCCACAGGCACGCGAGCCCTGCCACGCAGGACAGCGTCGCGGCGAGCAGCACGCTGCCCTGGATGCCGAGCCCGGGCAGAAGTACGAAGCCTGCGACCAGCGAGCCGGCGATGGTGCCGAGTGTATTGAGCGCGTAAGCGCGGCCGGTTGCCTCGCCTCCTTCGCCCGCCTGGAGAAGCCGCGTGGTGAGCGGGAACACCGCGCCCAGCAGCAGGCATGGCACCGCGAGGACGGGAACCACCAACCCGAGCTGGGCCAGCAGCAATCCGCTCCAAGACGTGCCCATGCGCTCACCCATTGCGAGCATCGCACCCGGCAGGCCGGGCCAGGCCTGGATGCCGGCGAGCGAGGCGATCGCGATCGCGAACTGCGCGAGGGCCAGCGGACGCGCACTCCGGATGCGACCCAGCCAGTGCGAGACGAGCGCACTGCCGAGCGCGATCCCCGCCAGGTACACGCCGAGCACCGCCGAGAACGAGTACACCGTGGAGCCCAGCACGAGCCCGAACAGCCGAACCCACGCGAGCTGGAGCACGAGTGCGGCGAAGCCCGAGAGCGCGAACACCGCACCCAGCACCGGCCGTGCGGCTTCGGGCAGGAGAGGTGTGGGAGCGGCCGAAGCGGCCACCTCTCGCGGCGCGACTCGGGGCAGTCGTGCGCTGGCGCCCCACGCGAGCCCTCCCGCGACCAGGTTGAGCGCTGCGGCGGCGAACGTGCTGAGCGTGAGCCCCCAGCCGGGCAAGAGCAGGAACCCGCCGAGCAGCGAGCCGGCGACCGCGCCCAGCGTGTTGAGCGCATAGAGCCAGGCCAGCCCCGCTCCCAGTGCGCCGCGTTCGCAGCGCGCCACCAGCACCGGCAGCGTGGCGCCCATGAGCGCCGCCGGCGGCACCAGCACGATGAACAGGAGCACGACGCGCGCCAGCATGAACGCGATGCCCTCCCCGCCCAGCGAGCGATAGAGCTGGCCCACGGCGGGATCGAGTGCGCGCAACAGCGGCAGGATCAGCAGACCCGAACCCGCGACGGCGAACTCGAGCACGGCGTAGCGCCGGCCCGGGTCGCCCGACCGGCTGAGCGGTCCGCCCAGGAAGCGCGCCCCCAGCGCCAGGCCGCCGAGAAAGGCCGCCACCACCACCGCGACCGAGTGGAGCGAGCTGCCGAGCAGGTAGGCGATCTGCTTGCTCCACACCACTTCGTAAACCAGGCCCGCAGCCCCCGAGAGCACGAAGCAGAGTGCCGCCCACCACGGCACGGCGAGGGCCTTGCGGGGACGACGGCTCGGGGGCGCGGATCGGGACATGGGCCGGGGAGCTTACGGTCTCATCACGGGTCTCGTCACGCGCCGTGCACGCGCGGCCGCGCGGGGGCGAACGCTCAGGCGCTCACGCGCGCGAGGATCCCCCACGGGTCGGGCACCAGGAGTTCCGTCCCCTCCGACCGGAACGACACGCCGGCCGCCTCGAGGCGCTGGCGCAATGCGTCCACGTCTTCGGCGTTCCCCAGCCGCAGCGACCACTCGCTCAGTCCTGCATCCCCGGGCCCGGCCACGGGCGAGCCGGCGGCCCAGATGTTGAGCGCCAGGTGGTGGTGGTAGCCGGCCGCCGAGATGAAGAGCGCGCCTCGCAGCGCGCGCGACATCACGTCAAAGCCCACCACGCCGACGTAATGGCGTTCGGCGATGGCGAGGTCCTCGATGAAGAAGTGCAGATGGCCCATGACCGTTCCCGCGGGAGCGCCCTGCCACGCGCGGTCCCCGGCTTCGCGGACGACGCCATCGCGGTCGAGCGGGTCGAGCGTGGCGACGAGGTTCTCGCCCTGCCGCACCCACATCGAACGCGGCCGGTCGGCATAGACCTCGACCGTCATGCCGTCGGGATCGGTGAGGTAGATCGCCTCGCTCACGAGATGATCGCTCGCCGCCCATCGCACGCCCAGCCGCTCGAGATGCAGGAGGAACCGGCCGAGCTCGGCGCGACTCGGCAGTCGCAGCGCGTAGTGATAGAGCCCGATCCGTCCGTCGCGGGGGACCGGGTTCGCTCCCGGCACCTCGTCGAGGACCACCAGCAGCCGGCCGTCCTCGGCACACCATCCCGCGTCGGTGGGTGCGCGGAGCCCCAGGACCTGTTCGAGCCAGGCCGCGGCTCGCGAACGGCTCGCCACACGGAGCCGCACCGGACCCAGCGCGAGCGTGTCGGGAAGCCGACCTGCGGTGGTGGGGTTCACGTCGTCCTCACCCGCCCGCCGGCAGTGTGAGCAGCGCGTGCGACAGGACGGGCTCGAGCCGCTTGCGTCCGCCCAGGCCGTCCAGCTCGATCAGGAACAGCGCGGCGGAGACCTCGGCCTTCAGTTGCCGCACCAGCTGCACGGTGGCGAGCGCGGTGCCGCCGGTGGCGAGCAGGTCGTCCACCACCACCACCTTCCAGCCGGGCTCGAGCGCGTCGGCATGCAGCTCGAGCGTGTCCTCCCCGTATTCGAGCGAGTAGACCTGGCGCACCGTCCGCCCCGGCAGCTTCCCGAACTTGCGCGCCGGGACGAGCGGCACGTTCCAATGGAGCGCCAGCGGCGCGCCGAACAAGAAGCCCCGCGACTCGATCGCCACCACCGCATCCGGACGTGCGACGCGCGCGGCCATCGCGTCGACCGCTGCTCGGAACGCCTGCGGCGACCGAAGCAGCGGCATGATGTCCTTGAACAGGATGCCCTGCTTGGGGAAGTCCGGAACCTCGCGGATGTGGTCCTCGAAGCGGATCATGGCGTCTCCTGGGCGCGCGGGATCAGTGCACGACCTCGCCGTTCTCGCGGTCGAGGTCGGCGAGTTCGATGGCACGCCGGAGCTTGCTGAGCGCCCGGGACTCGATCTGCCGCACGCGCTCGCGCGAGATACCGAAGTGCTCGCCGGTCTCCTGCAGCGAGCGGGCGATGCCGTCGTGGAAACCGTAGCGGATGCGGATCACCTGTTCCTCGCGCTGCGAGAGCGAGCGCAGCAGCCGGTCCAGCTTCTCGTGCTCGAGCTGGAGTTCGACCAGGCGCTCCACCGACATCGGCGGACCGCCCACGTCCTCCTGGGAGAGCTCCTCGAACGCGTCCACGCCCTCGTGCTCGTCGAGCGACTTCATGCCGAGCAGGATCGCGCGCAGCCGTTCGGCGCGCGGCGTCGAGATCGCGAGTTCCAGCGCGATCTCGGAGACGTGCGGCTCACGTCCGTGCCGCGCACGCAGCGTGCGCTCGGCCCGCACGTAGCGGTTGAGCTGCTGGAACATCTGCACGGGGATGCGCACGGCGCGGGACTGCTCGGCGAGCCCGCGCAAGATCGCCTGCCGGATCCACAGCGACGCGTAGGTACTGAAGCGTAGCCCGCGCTCGGGCTCGAACCGGTCCACCGCATGGATGAGGCCGAGGTTGCCCTCCTCGATCAGGTCGAGGAACGGCAATCCGCGATTCCGGTAGTTGCGCGCGACGTGCACGACCAGCCGCAGGTTGGCGAGGATCATCTGGCGGCGCGCGTTCTCGTCGCCGCTGCGTGAACGCGTCGCCACGGCGAGCATGGCTTCGTGCTCGAGCAGCTTCACGCGGCCGATCTCGTTCAGGTAGAGGTCCAGGATGTCGCGCTCGGGCTCGCCCGTGAGCTGCCGCGCATCGAGGCGGACTTCGGCCTCCTCCCCGGCCTCCTCCGCGTCGTCCTCGGGCAGCCTCACGCCCGCGGCCACGAGCTGGCTGCGAAACGACTCGAAGGCCTCGTCCTCGAAGTCAGGGTCCAGCAGCAGGGCGTCGTAGTCCCGCCGGCTCAGCTCGCCGCGGGCCATCGCAAGCTGCCGTGCCTCGGCGAGCCGTTCGCCGAACCTGACGATGTCGGGAGCGTCCAAGTTCGTGTCCTACCCCGTGATGTGGAATCCGCGCGGCGGTTCCGGCGGGTCGAACCACTGTTCCGAAGCCTCGGTCACCCGGGCCGAGGACGGCCCGGCGCGCAGCGCCGTGACGAACTGCCGCAGGGCGGATTCCGGTCCGACGGCCTCGGCTTCGACGCTCCCGTCAGGACAGTTCCGAACCCAACCCCCGAGCCCCAGTTCACGGGCCTGGTGCAGGACGAAACCCCGGTAGCCGACTCCCTGCACTCGGCCGCTCACCACGATCCGAACCGCGCGCATGAAGCCGAGCATGGACCGGCCCCGTCGGGCTGGCAAGCTCCGCGTGAACGCCATGCGGCCGGAGGGCACGAGGCCCTCCGGCCGCAAGATGACGATGGTCGGGGCGAGAGGATTTGAACCTCCGACCCCCTGGTCCCGAACCAGGTGCGCTACCAGGCTGCGCTACGCCCCGACACCAGATGTGCATGGGAACCGCAGGTGGGTCTGCGGAACGCGGGAAGCTAGCATAGCGCCCGATTCCCGCCAAGACGAGGGGTGCCCGCTGCATAGCGCACGCGCGGGACGTGGCGAGCCCGCGCGTACGGCGGAGTGGCCTAGCGGTGCGAGAGTCCCCACTCCTGCATGTCGGCGCGCGCGGCCTGGTCGGTGAGTTCCAGCTGCAGCGGTGTGACCGAGACATAGCCCGCATCCACGGAGTGGAAATCCGTGCCCTCGTCGGGTCGCCAGACCGGATCCTCGCCGCCGATCCAGAAGTAGTCGCGGCCGCGCGGATCCACCTTGCGCACCAGCGTGTCCTCGTAGACGCGTGTGCCGAGTCGCGTGATGCGCACGCCGCGGATGGCCTCGGACGGCAGGAACGGGATGTTCACGTTGAGCAACAGCCGCCGGGTGAGGCCGCGTTCCAGCACCTGGTGCAGCAGGCGGCCGACGATATCGGCCGGTTCGCGGAAGTCCGTGCTCGCGCGCGTCACCAGCGAGGCGGCGACTCCCGGCACGCCCTGCAGCACGCCTTCGATCGCGGCGGCGACGGTGCCCGAGTAGAACACGTCCTCGCCCATGTTCGGGCCGTGGTTGATGCCCGAGACGACCAGGTCCGGGCGTTCCCCGAGCTGGCCGTGGAACGCCACCAGCACGCAGTCGGTGGGCGTGCCGTCCACGCTGTACGTGTCCTCTCCCACCTCCTGGATGCGGAGCGGCCGGTGCAGCGTGAGCGACTGCGACGTGGCGCTCTGGTTGCGATCGGGCGCGATGGTGATCACACGCCCGAACGGGGACAACGTGCGCTTGAGCTGCGCGAGCGCGGGCGAGGCGATGCCGTCGTCGTTGGTGAGCAGGATGCGCATCAGGCTTCCTTGGGTGCCGGACGTCCCTCGAACGAGAGCCGCAGCATCATGGCCACGATCCGCGGCACGTCGCGAGTGGGGCTCAGGTGGCTCTTCTCGTCCCCGTACACGGTGGGGATATCGGCGTGCGCGACCCGGAACCCGAGCCGCGCCGCACGCACCGCCATCTCGGTCTCGACCTCGTAGCGGCTGGCGCGCACCGGCGTGCGGCGCAGCACCTCGCGACGGTAGAGCCGGTAGCCGCACTGGCTGTCCTGGATGGGCTGGCCGGCGAGCGCGGTGCACCAGGCGGAGGAGAATCGGTTCGCGAACCGGCGCGCGGGCGGCATGTCGGGCGTGATCTCGCGCCGCCCCAGCACCAGGTCGGCGCCCGCCTCGGCCGCCGCCACGAACGCGGGCAGGAAGGCGGGCGGGTGCTGGCCATCGGCATCCAGCGTGACCACGGCGTCGAAGTCGCGCAGCTGCTCGAAGCCGGCGAGCAGGGCGTGTCCCTTGCCACGATTGGCCGCGAACGAGTGCACCTGCACGCCGAACTGCCTCGCCACCTCGGCCGTGCCGTCGCGCGAACCGTCGTCCACCACGAGGACGTGCGGCCGGTTGGGCAGCGCGGCGAGCCCGAGCAGGACCTCGCCGAGGTGGGCGGCGGCCTGGTAGGCGGGGACCAGCGCGGCGACGTTCAACGGGCTCATCGCGGCCGCTCCCTGCGGGTGGGCGGGATCCGACCAGGACCCCGGGGGAAGATGGTCGGGGCGACTGGATTTGAACCAGCGACCCCCTGCACCCCATGCAGGTGCGCTACCGAGCTGCGCTACGCCCCGACCGAGGCACTGGGGTTGCGAAACGGGTGGCGAATGTAGCCGGGCACGCGGGCCGGCGCAAGCCGGTGGAGCGCGCCGTCGCCTCGGGCGCGCTCAGCGCGAGCCCGCTCCCGCCGGTTCGCGACGCAACCGCTGGGCCAGCGCACGCAGCTCTTCCTTCACCTCGATCACCATGAGCTTCCGGTCGGCCTCACTGAATGCCAGCTCGACCTGCGGCTCGTCGAGCTTGCGATCGTCGAGCAGCGTCCGTCGAGCCCCGGCGATCGTGTAGCGCCGGTCGTAGAGCAGCTCCTTGATGCGCAACAGCAGGCGCACGTCCTCCGGCCGGTACATGCGATTGCCGGCGCGGTTCTTCTTGGGCCGCAGCATGCTGAACTGCGTCTCCCAGTAGCGCAGCACGTGGGCCTTCACGTCGAGCATCTCGCTCACCTCGCTGATCGAGCGATAGAGCTTGCTCTCGGGCTCCGGGACGGTCTTGCGGATCGCCAAGGCGTCTCCCTCCTGCCGGCGGCCGTCACGGCTCGCCGGCCCCTCATTCCTCGCGTTTCAGGTCGCGCGTCATGAGCGCCATCAGCGCGCTCTGCGGGTCACGTCCCTCGAACAACTCACACACCTGTTCGGTGATCGGCAGCTCCACACCGTGCCGCCGCCCCAGGTCGCGGGCCGCGCGAGCCGTCGTCACCCCCTCGGCCACCATCACCATGGCGCCGAGGATCTGCTGCAATGTCTCGCCCCGCCCGAGCCGCTCGCCCACATGCCGGTTCCGGCTGTGGCGGCTCATCGCCGTGGCGATCAGGTCGCCCATGCCGGTGAGCCCGGAGAACGTCTCGCGTCGCGCCCCCAGCGCCATGCCCAGCCGCGACATCTCGGCCAGGCCGCGCGTGAGGAGCGCGCCTTTCGTGTTGTCGCCGAAGCCGAGGCCATCGCACACGCCCGCAGCGATCGCGATCACGTTCTTGAGCGCGCCGCCGAACTCGCAGCCGATGACATCGTCGTTCGTGTAGACCCGGAACCGCGGCGTGGAGAATTGTGTCTGCACGTCGCGGGCCCGTGTCTCGTCGAGGCTGGCGGCGACCACGGTGGTGGGGATACCCCGCGCCACCTCCTCGGCGTGGCTCGGCCCCGTGAGCATCACGGGGGCGGGATCGCCAAGGGACTCCGTCAGCACCTCCGAGAGCCGGCGGAGTGTCCCCAGTTCGAGCCCCTTGCTGGCGCAGACCGGCACACCCACCGTCCCGATGGCGGCCACCTGGCCCGCCACCGAGCGAATCGCCTGGGACGGCACGACGAACAGCGTGACTTCCGCCCGTTCGAGCGCCGCCTCAAGTTCCGCGTGAACCTTAACCCCGGGTGGCAGCGGGATGCCAGCCAGAAACTTGGCGTTCTCCCGCGTGGTCCGGAGACGCTCCATCTCGGCCGCGTCCCGGCCCCACAGCCGAGTGTCGTGCCCCATTCCGGCGAGATGGATGGCGAGCGTGGTTCCGAACGAGCCCGACCCGAGCACGGCGATCGCGCTCACGCGCCGCCTCCCTTGAACGAGAACCGGCGCTCCTCGCCGCGCAGCAGCCGCCCGATGTTGTCCTTATGCCTCAGGACGACGAGCAGCGCGGTGGCGAAGCCGAAACCGGCCGTGGGACTCGCCCAGCCTCCGGGCGAGACGAAGCCCAGCGTGGCCGCGAACGCCACCGAACCCAGGATCGAGCCGAGCGAGATGAACCGCGACAGGGCGACCGTGAGGGCGAACACCACGACGAACACGAGGAACGCGGGCGGCGAAAGCGCCAGGAGCACGCCCACCGTGGTCGCCACGCCCTTGCCGCCCTGGAAGCCCGCGAACATCGTGAAGACGTGGCCGAGGATCGCGGCCAGTCCCACCGCGAGCCGGCACCATTCCTCGCCACCGGGGAAACCCGCGGCGAGTGCGAGCCCCGGCACGAGCCAGACGGGAAGTGCGCCCTTGGCGATATCCAGCAGCAGTACCGCCACGCCGATGCCGGGGCCCAGCATGCGGTACACGTTCGTCGCCCCGAGGTTCCGAGAGCCCAGCGTGCGCACGTCCACGCCGCGAAGCCAGCGCCCGAGCCACAGCCCCCACGGCAACGAGCCGCACAGGTAGCCCAGTGCGAGCACCACGACGAGCGAGGTCATGGCCGGCATCCTACTACTCGCTCTTCCTCACCTTGAAACGCAGCGGCGTGCCCTTGAAGCCGAAGTGCTCGGCGAACTGCCCCCACAGGTAGCGGCGGTAGTTGTCGGAGAGCCGCGAGGGCGCATTCACGAACAGCGTGAACGTGGGCGGGCGCTTCCCGGTCTGGGTGATGTAGTAGATCTTCGGCGACTTCCCCACCGAGTTGCTCGGGACCTGCTTGCGCTTCTGCGCCAGCGTGAGCCAGTCGTTGAGTTCACGCGTCGAGATGTCGCGCAGGCTCTGCTGCACACGCTCGGCGATGTACTCGGGCAGCTTGTGGAGGTGCATCTTCTCCGTGGCCGAGATGGGATGCGCCGGCAGGTCGGCGAGCGTGGGGAAACGGCGCCCACGGTCCGCCTGCACGTCCTTCCAGCCCTGCTCGCGGTTCTCGCGCAGGTCCCACTTGTTGTAGAGCACGAGCAGCGAACAGCCGGCGTCCAGCGCATGGTGCGCGAGCCGGGCCTCCTGCTTCTCGAAGCCCAGCTCGGAGTCCACGACCAGCACGGCCACATCGGCCCGCTCGAGCGCCTGCAGCGCGCGCATGGTGGCGTAGAACTCGGCCTGGTCCTCGAACATCGCCTGCCGCCGGATGCCGGCGGTGTCCACGAGGATGAACTCCCCCACCGGAGTCTTCCAGCGCGCGTCGATGGCATCCATCGTCGTGCCGGGCTTGGGTTCGACCAGCACGCGCTCCTCGCCGAGCAGCGCGTTCACGAGCGAGCTCTTCCCCACGTTCGGCCGGCCGATGATCGCGACGCGCGGCGCCGGCGATTCCTTCTCGGTCTCGGGCGGCAGACGCTTCAGCACCTCGTCCAGCAGGTCGCCGATCCCGAGCCCACCCTCGGCCGCGACGGCGATGGGCTCCCCGAGGCCCAGGCGGTGGAACTCGTGCACGATCGTATCGCCCGGCACGTCCACCTTGTTCACCACCAGCAGCGCACGATCGTGCGTCCGGCGGATCTGCGTGGCGATGGCCTGGTCGAGGTCGGTGACACCCGTGAGCGCATCCACCAGGAAGATCACCGCGTCGGCGAGCCCGATCGCGGCTTCGGCCTGGCGGCGGACATCGGCGTCACGCCCCTCGGACGACGCCGGCAGGAACCCGCCGGTGTCCACGAGGATGAACGGCCGGCCGGTCCACTCGGCACGCACGGCATTGCGGTCGCGCGTGACACCCGGGCGATCGTGCGTGACGGCCCGCCGCTCGCCGAGGATGCGATTGAAGAGCGTGGACTTGCCGACATTGGGCCGGCCGATGATGGCGACGACGGGAGCGCTCATGGGAGGCCCGGTGAGGAAGGAGGAACCGAACGTGCGTGACGCGCCAGCGATGGGGAGATCCGCCACCGCCGGCGCGCCGAAGCTTCGGGAATGGAGCGGGCAACGGGGGTCGAACCCGCGACCTCAAGCTTGGGAAGCTCGCGCTCTACCAACTGAGCTATGCCCGCGTCAGGTGAAGGAAGGATGCGCCCAAGCTAGGGCCGCCCCTCGCGGGTGTCAACATCCATGCCGCGGCACGTGTGAACGCGTTCCGCGCACTCACGCGAGTCGTGGGAACAGCGGGCCGCGCGGCGGGACCTCGCCGCGCGGCCGCCTGCCGTTCCGTCAGCGACCCAGGACGATGATGCGACCCGCTCCCGAGCGCGCGCTGCTCTTCACGAAGTACACACCGCGGGCCACCTTCTGCCCCGCGTCGTCGGCGCCGTCCCAGCGGAGTGAATGCTCGCCCGCGGTGAACACGCGATCCGCGAGCTGGCGGACACGCCGTCCGCTCACGTCATAGATCGCCACCTGGACGCGCCCGGCTCGTTCGATGCCGAACAGTACGGTGGACTCCCCGTGCCGCATCACGGCATCGCCGATCTTCATGAAGTTGGTGTACGCACGGCCCGACGCGGGTGTGTCCAGCGTGATGGCGGGTGAGCCGGTGATCTGGCAGATGCTCGCGAACACCTTGTTCAGCATGTAGTAGTAGAAGGCGAGCCGGCCATTGTCCGTGTCGCAATACCGGCTGTAGAGGTGCTCGATCTCGTGGCCGCTCGTGGCCGCGATCCAGTTGCGCAGGGGCACGGCGGGCTTCACCACGTCTGCGACGTACGGCCCGTTCGCCCCGAGGTTCTCGTACGTCGCCCCGACGGCGGCCTCGGAGAGCGCGGGATTGGCGGTGAAGACGTCGTTCGACCACTGGCAGGAACTCGCCACGCCGTAGACGTCGTTGGTGGCGGTGAACTGCGTGGTGGTGAGCAGGTCCACGCAAGCCTCCGAGGCGCCGGACAGCGAGACATGCGAGGGATTGCGGAAGATGAGCCCGAGCTTCTCGGTCAGGAACAGCTGGTGCGAAGGAACCACGCCTCCCGAGGCGTATTCGGATTGGCCGAAGCCATCTCCCTGCACGAAGATCCCGCGCGGCTGCGGTAAGCCACCGGCGGACGTGAGGAAGTCGTTGAGCAGCGCGACGTCGTCCTGGCTGCGGTTCACGAACGGCCCGAGGATGCCGGAGTTCAAGTCGCCCGAAAGGATCTGCACCGAGCGGTAGTAGGCGCGCAGCATCTCGGGTGTGGGCCCTTGCTTCGACTCCCGGCCC
>Ga0315912_10001375_pt1 | contig 30404 bp, 29 predicted proteins | sample VfabasoilMG_FD_204469 | JGI IMG/M metagenome (GOLD analysis project Ga0315912, IMG submission 204469) | Garden soil microbial communities collected in Santa Monica, California, United States - V. faba soil | ecosystem: Environmental > Terrestrial > Soil > Garden | place: USA: California...
CGTGACACGAAACTCGGACGGACAGTCGCCGTTCGACTGCTGCCGGAAGATTTCACCGTCGATCGGCAACGGCTGATCACCGGCGCGCGCGGGTTGAGCGCGCTCTCACATCCCAACGTCACCGCGCTCTTCGATGTCGGCGAGCACGACAGCCGCGTCTACCTCGCCTTCGAATTCCAGAAGGGGCAGTCGCTCCGCGCCGAGTCGGCAGGGCGTCCGATGAACCTTCGCCGGGCGGTCGAGATCGCGATTCAGATCGCCGATGCCGTTGCCGACGCGCATGCCCACGGCTTCGGCCACGGCGGCCTCAGCCCCGACTCCGTCGTGATCAGCGCCAAGGGGCGCGCAAAGATTCCGGCCTTTGAGCTTGCCTCGCAGAGCGGGTTCGACAAGAACGGCAACGACGGCCGGTTGATCGACTACGACGCGCCAGAAGAGGCCAGAGGCGAGTCGCCGGACGACCGATCGGATGTCTATTCAGTCGGCGCGATCCTTTACGAAACGCTCACCACCCGGCGACCGATGCACCGCGGTGCTTCGGCCCCGAGCGCATCCAACCCGAAGGTGCCAAAAGAGCTCGACGAGATCGTGCTGAAGGCGCTGTCACCGAATGCAGACTCGCGCTTTCAGAGCGCAGTGGCGTTTGCCGGGGCGCTGCGCGGGTCAATCGCCGTGCTCGACGCGCTTGGTGTGGCGGGAGAAGAAGAGGAGCTCGCGCAGACGCAATCGACGAGCGTCGGGCGAGTCGCCGTCATGGCCGGTGGTATATTGATCGTGGCTGCCGCTTTGGCGTGGTGGCTACTCCGATAGCGCTAGTCGGGAGCCTCGAGCGCGTGTTTCGGACGAAAGCTTTCGAGTCGGCTGACCCTGGTCGACGGGCATTCATACGCGAGGCCGTCGGCGGCCTGAGCGCCATGTTTCTCTCCAGGACCCTGTCTGCGGAACAGGCCGCGCAATTCCTCACGCTGGATCTTGACGCCACCGAAGCGAGGCGACTCATCGACGAGATTCGCAAGGCAACAGTCGTGTCGTTGGGTTCGCGCGACGACGTGCGGTTCTACGATCGTCAGAAGACGGACGACGGCCGGAGGATGCAGTTCCTGGGTGTCTACGCCAGGTGGCTGCTGCCAATCATTTCGCCCTTTGGTGCCGCAAGCAGTACGGATACAGGCGGTGGCATAGGGGGTTGGCAGAGGTTGCTCTTGACCCTTCAGGGCTTGATACCGGGGATGTCGCAGGCTCCGCTTCCCCTTGCTGAGGCGTTACTCAGTATTGGCAGCGGTGGATCCTCCTCTTTCGATTTCAGTCCGGACGGGTACGACCGAATATCCCAGCGGGGAGCGCTGGCCTCCTTCCGAGCTATTGAAAGATACGTATCTGAGGACGCCGCCGAGTCTTATGCACGCGATCAACCCGTGGTGAGGTCACGGAACTTGGTCACAGCCCTGAAGAATCTCCTGTCCGTGAAAGGCTGGCCCTCGGCGGGTCTTGTCTACATCACGGACCTGCCAAGTCGGAGTGCCGCTCTCTCCTCCTCTGGTCGCCCTGCTGCTGCAGGAGGCTGGGCCAAGGACCACGTCATCAAGCCTGCCCTTCGGAAAGGCGATACAGAAGAAGAGCTCAGACAGTGGGACCGGGAGTTTGATCAAGTTTGGGAGAGTGACGGCAATCCACGACATCGAGGTGAACAGGTGGTGGTTGCCTTTCGCGCCATCCTCGACTCTGCGGCGATGCTACTGGAAGATCCTCCCCGAATCTCAGTTGAAGAATTCATGGCTCGCTCCAACTTCCCCGACGTGAAAGGGACCCGCGACCTCAACCCGAGTCATATCGTCTGCGAGGCCTTCGGGAGGTCCAAGATGGACGAGTTCGATCGACTCCGGGAAGAGGCAGGCTTGATGAGCGACCTCTATCGGGCCTCTGTCGTCCAAGTGGTCATGTGGAAGCTTGCGCTGATCTTGATCGTCTAGGAATGGATTCGTGGCGTTGGCTCACTTTCGCGCCAAACTGATGTCCAGTGGCCACAGTCGTCGCCGCGGCTCTGGCGTGGTGGCTGCTGCGGTAAACGCTCAGGCGCCCGTCAGGATGTCGCCAAGCTTCTCAGAGAAGGCCGATCGCGCCAGCACCTGATCGATCCCTGCATTGCGCGCGCGTTCGATCGTGTCAGAGTCCACGTGCGACACGTAGCCGAGTGTTCGGATCGCCGACAGCGCAGGCTCGCCTTTCATCGCCGAGATCATCTCGATCGGCGCAAGCTTCGAGCTGTTGAGATCGAAGATCACGAGAGAGGGGTTCTTCTCGCGCACGGTCTGCAGCACCTTCTCTTTCGACCGCTCGAAATACATGTCAACGCCGAGATGTTTGGCGGCGGTCGAGATCTTGATCGAGAAGATCAGGTCTTCCACTACGCACACGATCATGTTGATAGGATTGTAGCCGCATGATCCTCGAAGTTCGCGCCGTCGCCCCCTTCTACAAGAACGGCTTCATCGTCGGCTGCGAGCGCACACGCGAAGCGGCCATCATCGACCCGGGAGATGAGGCCGACCAGCTCGTGGCGGCCGTTCGAGATCTTGACGTCGACGTCAGGTTGATTCTTCTGACACACGCGCACATCGACCACATCACCGGTGTTGGGCGGATGAAGGACGAATACAGCGCGCCGGTCTACCTGCACAAAGACGACCTGTTCCTCTATGAGGGAGCGGTGGAGCAGGGCGCGATGTTCGGCTTCTCGGTGCGGCAGCCACCGGCAGTGGACAACTACTACGACGGGACGCCGATCACTTTCGGCGACTACGTCGTGCAAGTGCATCACACGCCCGGTCACTGTCCCGGCGGCGTCTGCCTGCAGATCGGCCGCAGTGGGCAGAAGGCGACCGACCTGTTCGTGGGCGACACGCTGTTTGCGGGCTCGATTGGGCGCACCGATCTTCCCGGCGGCGACTACAACGTGTTGATGAAGTCGATCACGAAGACGCTGTTTCCGCTCGGCGACGAGTCGGTCGTCCATCCGGGCCATGGCGCGGACACGACGATTGCCCGCGAGCGGACGACGAACCCATTCGTGCTGGAGTATCTGGCGGGGAAATAGCGGCGCGTGGCGGTCGGGCCTGAGGCCCGCCTGTCTCAATCCACTTGCTGCGTCGCGACCAGTTCGACGCGGCCCACCTTCAATCGATCGCCGGACTCGAGGCGCGCTGTCTCCACTCGAGCGCCGTTCACGTAGGTGCCGTTCGTGCTATCGAGGTCGCGCACTTCGAGCTCGCCGGTCGGCAGCGCCGACAACCTGCAGTGCACTCGGGACACGAGCGCCGCGTCCACGATGAAGTCGGCGCCGGTCGAGCGGCCGATAGTGCGGATACCGCCAGAGAGAATTCGGAAAGTACGTTCAGGAAGATCTTCGGTGATCGTCTTTAGGATCCACATGCGTGCGCGAGCATCTTATCGCGGAGTACATGGAAACGGTGCGACGGGGCGACAGTGCGAGAGTGCGACGGTCCAGTCCGATAGCGCGATAGTCCGATGGTCCGCGATCAAATCGATGGACCTCGGACTGGACCTTCGACCGCCGCACCGCACCCTCGCACCCCGCACCGTCGCCCTGTCGCACCGCAGGTTGCTTAGTATGCGACCAACAATCGAGCAGCCTGCTCGATCTCTTGCTGCGAGGGGAGGAAGTACTTTTCGAGAGGCGGAGAGTAGGGCACAGGCGTGTCGAGAGAGCCCACGATGCGAACCGGCGCGTCGAGCGATTCGAACGCCTCCTCCTGAATGAACGCGGCGAGGCTTTCCCCGATGCCGCCGGTGCGCGTGTCCTCGTGGACAATCAGTACCCGTGAGCAATGACGCGCGACGGTCAAGACCGCGCGACGATCGAGTGGCGACAGCGTTCGGAGGTCGAGAACGCTCGCTTGGATGCCTTCTGCTGCGAGCGTCGTTGCCACTCGCAGCGCCACGTGGACGTAGGCGCCGTAGGAGATGATTGCGAGGTCATCGCCTGCGCGCCGCAGGGCCGCCTGCCCAAGCGGAAGGGGATCTGGTGGCGACGCAGACAGCAGCTGTTTGATTGCGGGGTCGCGATAGAGCGCAATGTGCTCGTAGAACAACACTGGATCAGGGTCGGAGACAGCGGCCGCCATCAGTGCACGTGCGTCCGCAGGCGTTGAGGGCACCACGATCTTCAAACCAGGCGTGCGATAGAACCACGGCTCCGTGTTCTGTGAGTGATACGGTCCGGCATGACGCAGGCCGCCCCACGGCATGCGGACGACCATCGGCACCGAGCCGCCCCAGCGATATCGGATCTTGGCGGCGTTGTTCACGAGTTGATTGAATCCGCTCGCGACGAAATCGTTGAACTGCATCTCGCCGATGGGCCGCTCACCGGCGAGCGCCGCGCCGACGCACACACCAAGCACGCCGCCTTCAGCGATCGGCGAATTGATGATCCGATCGCCCAACTCCTCGAGCAACGGCCGCAACAGGAGAAACGAGTTGCCGTACTTGCCACCGACGTCCTCGCCGTAGACGAAGACTCGTGAGTCGCTTCTCAGCGCGTCGGCGATGCCCATGGCGATGGCATCCAGGAACGTGTGGCCCTTGCGATCGAACGGTGGCCCTGGATCGTGGGGCGGCAACGCCGGGCTCAAATCGATCGCGAGTCTCGACTCCGGCTCCAGCGGATCGACTCGCCGTTCGATCGAATCGCTGGCGTACACGCGCGTGCCCGCATCAGCCGGTTCCGGCCACGGCGCATCGACGACGGCGCGCGCTTCCGTCTCGACGAGGGCGACCGCCTCTGTCTTGAATCGCTCGACATCCGAGCCGGTGATGATCCCGGCGGCCTCGAGGCGCTTCGAATAGTTGGCGATCGGATCTCTTGCGGCCCAGAACGAGTAAAGATCGCTATCAGCGTAGGCGCCCGCGGACAGCTTCGAATAGTCCCACCCGATCGGTGGCTCCTTGCCGAGAAAAAGCATGTCGTCGTGGTGCGCGTGCCCCGACATCCTCATGGAAACGAGCTCGATCAAGGCAGGCCCTGCTCCCGAGCGCGCACGGTCCGCGGCCCAGGTGAACGCTGCGGCCACCTGGTCGGGATCGGTGCCGTCGATCGTGATACCCGGAATGCCGTAGCCGGCGGCCTTGTCGGCGAACACGCGGGTCGCAGACTGTTCCGACACGGATGTCGAGAGCGCCGTCTGATTGTTCTCGATGCAGAACACCGCGGGCAGCCGTCGCGCCGCACACAGGTTGATCGCCTCGTGCCATTCTCCGAGCGACGAACCGCCCTCGCCGATGAACGAAAGCGCGACGCGCCCGTTGCCTTCGCGCGAAAACGCCATCGCGATACCGGCAATCGACAACGTGCTGATCGAGAGCGGCGCGGTGGCGGGCAGGATGCCCCATTCCCAGTCACCGATGTGCAGGTCGCGGCCGTCCATCGGAGGACCGGCCTTTGCCATCTGTGCGTTGAGGACCATTCGCACGGTCGCCGCCTCGGGCCGCATCGCGAGTGCGACGCCAAGATCACGGATGATCGGTCCGACGATGTCTCCCTGCCAGCCATGCTCGGCGTCTCGCCACTGTTCGCCGCGCTTCAGCCGGATGCCGGCGGCGTAGATGGCTTCCTGTCCGAGCGATCGGAATCCTTTTCCCTGAAACGGAACGTCTTCGAATTTGATCTCGCCGCTGAGGAAGAACTGCTTGAGACGGTTGTCTACGGCGCGAGTCAGGATCATCCCGCGCAGGATCTCGCGACGTTCATCTGCCGTCAGCGATGCCGCAATGGCTTCGCGGGCCAGAAAGCCGTCGCACGCAGCAACGAGCTCGTCATGCGCGCTCTGAATGCGCGCGGCAGCCGTGGCGCCCGGAGTGGTATCGGGGAGTGCTTCGACTGAGCTATCGGCGAGGCTCTTTGTGAGCGCGGCGCAGAAGGCGGGTCGACGTGTGAGGTCGCACGACTCCAGCGCACGTCGGACAGCGGGCAGCGCGAACGGATATCGCTCGACGACGAACGACATCAGCCGATCCGCGAGCGTCGACATGGCCTGATGGTACCTTGGTAGTTGGCGACAGCTCACGGCGGGTCTGAAGACCCGCCGCTACATGCCTTTGGGAGTTGGGAGTTGACGGGTTGGTAGACACGCATTTCAAAGGCTGGGCGAAGCCGGGGCCGATTCCGCCCGGGGCGCTCTCGCCGCCCTCTGTGCCGGCCGACGAGACACTCGATGCGATCAGCGGGCACTTTCGAATCTTCCAGCTGCGCGATGGGCATCGCTTCTCGACCGACGATGTGCTGACGGCGTGGTATGGGACGAGCTGGGCACCGTCGGCGTTGCGCGTGCTCGATCTGGGATCGGGCATCGGTTCAGTAGGAATGATTGCGGCGTGGCGTCTGCCGGGTGCCACGTTTGTGACCATCGAAGCGCAGGAAGACAGCGTTCGGCTGTCGCGCAAATCGGCCGCGTACAACGGGCTCGACTCGAGGTACGAAATTCGGCGCGCGGACTTTCGCCATGCCGACGCGCTCAGAGCGAGCGAGACGTTCGACCTCGTGCTCGGCAGTCCGCCGTACTTTCCGCTCGGCACGGGAGTCGAGGGTGACCATCCACAGAAGGTGGCTTGTCGCTTCGAGCTGCGCGGCGACATCTCCGACTACACGCGCGTAGCGATCGCGCATCTCACCGCCGGTGGAGTGTTTGCGTGCGTCTTCCCCGAAGATCAGCGTCCGCGCCTCGAGGCTGCCGCACGTGCCTTAGATGCGGCCATCGTCCGGCGGCGTCCAGTAGTGTTCCGCGAGGGTGAACCTCCACTCGTCGGCCTCTTCCTGATGATGAGGGCAACCGATCTGCCCCCTGGTGTTCGCCAGCGAACGTGGGTCGAGCCCCCACTCGTCATTCGCGCGGCCGATGGCACGATCCACCCGGAGTACACAGCTGTGAAGTTGTCAGTCGGATTCCCCCCTTGACCTTCCCGCCTCGTTCGGCGGAGCATCGCCGGACCCGCCATGCACTCATTCACGCCCAACCCACGTCATCTGATCGCGCTCGCGCTTCTCGTGTATGCGACGCCGCTGTTCGCGCAGACGCCGCGTTCTTGCGACGGTCTGAACGGGCTTTCGCTCACAAATGCCACCGTCACGAAGGCGTCTGTCGTCACCGGCGCCGGCAGCTTCGAGCCGCCGGGGACGATCATCGCGAATGTTCCGCCGTTCTGTCGCGTCGCGGTGACGCTCAAGCCGACGGCCGACTCCGACATCAAGACTGAGATCTGGCTGCCGATGAGCGGTTGGAATCGAAAACTACAATCGGTGGGCAACGGGGCATGGGCGGGCACGATTCCGTATGCGGCGATGGCGCAGGCCGTGATCGGCGGCGACGCAACCGCAGGCACCGACACGGGACACGTGGGCAACACAGCGAGCTTTGTGCCTGGTCATCCCGAGCGTCTTGTGGACTACGGCTATCGCGCGGTCCACGAAATGACAGTTGCTGCAAAGACGGTGATTCGATCCTTCTACGGCAACGCGCCTCAGTACTCGTACTGGAACGGATGCTCGACAGGCGGACGCCAGGGGCTGATGGAAGCGCAGCGCTATCCGGCCGACTACGACGGCATCATCGCCGGCGCGCCCGTGAACGCGCGCGTGCACCAGATGATCTGGGAGTTGTGGGTCGCGCAGGCGGTGCACAAAGACGAAGCGAGCTACATTCCGCCGGCGAAGTACAAGACCATCAACGATGCCGCGCTCGCGAAGTGCGACGCCGACGATGGCGCGAAGGATGGACTGCTCACGTCGCCCAATCGTTGCCAGTTCGATCCGTCAGTGTTGCAGTGCAAAGCTGGCGACGATGTGTCGTGCCTGACCGCAGCGCAGGTCGCCGCGGCAAAGCAGATTTACACTCCCGCGAAGAACCCGCGCACGGGTAAAGAGATCTTTCCCGCGCTCCAGCCGGGAAGCGAGCTGGGTTGGGCCGGGCTCGCCGGGCCGGAGCCCGTTCGCGAAGCCGTCGAGTTCTTTCAGTACGTCGTCGCCAACGATCCCAAGTGGGACTTCCGCACGCTCGACTTCGATCGCGATGTCGCTCTGGCCGAAAAGGCGGCGAGCCAGGTGATCGACGCGATCGACCCGAACCTCCAGCCGTTCTTCACACGCGGTGGGAAGGTCCTCATGTATCACGGGTGGAACGATCAGCTGGTCGCGCCCATGAACAGCGTCAACTACTATCAGGCGGTTGTGGGAGCGACGAAGTCGCCGGCCGACTCGATTCGACTGTTCATGATGCCCGGCATGACGCATTGCCGCGGCGGCGCCGGTCCCGACAACTTCGACCGCATGGGAGTGATCGAGCGCTGGGTTGAAAAGGGAGAGGCGCCCCAGCAGATCGTCGCCGAACATCTCACGAACGGCGTCGTCGATCGACGACGGCCGCTGTGTCCGCATCCGCAGGTGGCCGTGTATTCAGGCAAGGGCAGTCTGGACGACGCCGCGAACTTCGCTTGCAAATGAGACGGGGTCAGACCCCTTCTCAAGGTTTCACATATGAGAACACTGCCAATCGTTATCGCCGCGACGCTGGTCGTCGCGCTTGTTCTTTCGTCACCCATCGCAGGTCAGCGCGGAGCCCAGCCGACACCGGGTGCCGCACCTCCGGGCGATGTCGTCGTCGGTTCCGGCAATTACAGCCCGATCGTTTCGGATCTGGACAAGGCCATCGAGTTCTACGGTAATCTGCTCGGGCTCACCGTTCCTCCCGCGCAGGCGCCGGGGCCGCGACCCTTTAGCACTGACCCAGCCATCAAGAACATGTTCGGCATTCCTTCCGCGCAACTCCGATGGGTAGTTGCGAGAGTTCCGGGCCCGAACCTCGGCGTCGAGATGGTGGAGGCGAAAGACATCGAGCGGAAGCCCGTGAGTCCGCGTCCCCAGGACCCGGGCAGCATGACGCTCGTGCTCGTTGTTCGAGACATCGATAAAGCGTTCGCGCCGCTCAAGGCTGCTGGTGTTCCCGTGGTGACTCCCGGAGGTGCGCCAATCAGCTTCGGCGCAAACAACGCGCGCGGCGTGATCGTGCGCGATCCGGACGGCCACTTCGTCGAGCTGCTGCAGCCGTCGCCGCTGCCGGAGACCACGGCGCCGCCGGAGAGCAACATCATCGACGCTCGAGTGCGAGTGACGGTCGCAGACACCGACCGGGCGATGCAGCTGTATCGCGATCAGTTCCAGTTCCAGCCGCAGCTCGGAAACTTCGGCACGATTCCGTTGCTCGACCTGATGGGGCTCAAGGGCTCGCAGGTTCGACTGACGACGGCGCAGGTTCCGGGATCAGTGCTCAAGATGGAGTTCGTCGAGATCAAAGGCGCCGATCGATCGCCGATTCGTCCGCGCATCCAGGACCCCGGTGCGACGCGGCTGCAGATTCGCGTGAAAGATCTCGACTCGACGATTGGGAAGCTGAAGGCGTCGGGCTCGAGCGTCGTGTCAGCGGGCGGGGTGCCGGCGACATTGCAGGGCGGCATCCGCGCGGCCATCATGCCCGATACCGACGGACTGTATTTCGTACTGATTCAAGCGGCGCCGCCACGCGTCGAGCCGGGCAAGTAGGAGCGGTCGGTGTGCCATTCGAGCTTCAACCAACTCTGACGGGAGAACTGATCGAGCTCAGGCCGTTGCGCACTGGCGATCACGACGCGCTGTACGCCGTCGCGTCCGATCCGCTCATCTGGGAGCAGCACCCTGCGAAAGAGCGCGCCGAGCCGGAAGGCTTCCGAAAGTTCTTCGACGACGCGATGGCGTCTGGCGGCGCCTTTCTCGTCATCGACCGCAAGACCGGGAAGGCGATCGGAACCTCGCGCTATTTTGCCTACGACGAAGCAGCAAGCGAGGTCGAAGTCGGTTGGACGTTTCTTGCGCGCGCCTACTGGGGCGGCCGCTACAACGGCGAGATGAAGCGGTTGATGCTGCAGCACGCATCCCGCTTCGTCAACCATGTCGTCCTGCTGATTGCGCCGACCAACATCCGTTCGCAGCGGGCGGCGGAACGGATCGGCGCCGTACGCAAGGGATCCCGTCACGTTCGTGGCACCGAGCACTTCGTGTTCGAGATTGCAGCTCCCGCTCTGGAGGCACTATGAAGACGACGTCTCGGCGGAATTTCATGGGCGGAGTAGTCGCGGGGATGATCGGGACGGGATGTGGTGCGGGCAGTGCGCTGTTTGCTGTTCTGGCACAGGGCACTGCACGACCGAATGCGGAGCTCACAGCTGTGAAGGCACTCGTCTTTGACACGTTCGGGACCGTCGTTGACTGGCGGTCATCGGTCTCACAAGAGGTGGAGCAGCTCGCGAAGAAGAAGGGGCTGAAGGTCGACGCAGAGAAGTTCGCCGATGCGTGGCGCGCTGGATATGGTCCGAGCATGAACCGCGTGCGAACGGGCGAGCTGCCGTGGACCAAGCTCGACGTGCTGCACCGAATGATCCTCGACAAGATCCTCGTGGACTTCGGAATCAAGGGGCTCTCCGAGGAGGAGATCAGTACCCTCAATCACGCGTGGCATCGTCTGCGCCCCTGGCCGGATTCAGTGAGCGGCCTGACGCGACTCAAGAAGAAGTACATCATCGCGCCGCTCTCGAACGGCAACATCTCGCTGATGACAGACCTCGCGAAGTTTGGTGGTCTGCCGTGGGATTGCATCCTCGGCGCGGAGCTCGCGCGTCACTACAAGCCGGATCCTGAGGTCTACAAGTCGGCTGCTGAATTCCTCGATTTGAAGGTGGGCGACATCATGATGGTCGCCGCTCACCTTGGGGACTTGAAAGCAGCGAAGGCGGTGGGGCTGAAGACCGCGTTCGTGCCACGGCCGACGGAGTATGGCCCACAGGGAAAGCCGGATCTCAAAGCCGACGCGAGCGTCGATCTGCCCGCGGCCGACTTCAACGATCTCGCGAAGGAACTGGGGGCTTAGAACCGCAACGCCCAATTCCCAACTCCCAACTCCCAAAAAAGCACGAGCCCTTGGGAGTTGGAGGTTGGCGTCTTGGGAGTTGATTTAGGCAGGCTGCTTGGCCGACATCGCGGCCGTGACCGCGCGCGTCATGTCCGCTGTCGTCGCGCGTCCGCCAAGATCCGGCGTTTTCACCCGTTCATCGGCAAGCACGCCTTCGATCGCCGAGAGGATGCGATCGTGCGCGGCACGCTCACCGAGGTGTTCGAGCATCATCGCGCCCGCCCAGATGGCAGCGATCGGATTGGCGATGCCCTTGCCCGCGATGTCGGGTGCCGAGCCGTGGATCGGTTCGAACATCGACGGCGTCGTGCGATCGGGGTTGATGTTGCCTCCCGGACCGACGCCAAGGCTGCCCGAGATCGCCGAGCCGATGTCTGTGAGGATGTCGCCAAACAGGTTCGACGCGACGATCACGTCGAGCGTCTGCGGGTGCGTCACCATCCGCGCGCACAGCGCATCGACGTGGTACTTCTTCAGCTCCACGTCCGGGAACTCTTTCGCGACCCCGGCGACCACCTCGTCCCACATGACCATTGCGTGTTGAAGCGCGTTCGACTTCGTCGCGCTCGCCAGCATCTTGCGCGGCCGTGTCGCGGCAAGCTTGAACGCGTAGCGGGCGATGCGCTCGATGCCGTGTCGCGTGAAGACGCCCGTCTGCTCGGCGATTTCCTGAGGTGTGCCGCGGTGCAGGCGTCCGCCGATTCCGCAGTACTCACCCTCTGAGTTCTCGCGGACGCAGATCATGTCGATGTCCTTGGCGGTGCGGCCGCCGAGCGGCGACGAGATGCCCGGGAGCAATCGCATCGGACGCAGGTTGACCCACTGCCCGAGCCGCTGGCGCAGCGGCAGGATCAGCTCGCGCGCCGAGATGTGATCGGCCACTCTCGGATCACCGATGGCGCCGAGGTAGATTGCGTCGAACTTCATCAGTCGATCGACGCCGTCCTCGTCCATCATGCGACCGTGCTCGAGGTAGTAGTCGCATCCCCACGGAATCTGGGTGAATTCGCACTTGAACCCGCCCTGCTCGGCGGCCAGGTTCAGGACCTCGATGCCGGCCGGCACGACTTCCTTGCCGATGCCATCGCCAGCGATAACTGCAATTCGATAGTTTTTCATTCTGATTAACCTGTAGGCCGGGTCCTGTTCTGTGGACCCGGCGGCAAGGCGAGTCTAAAGAGCAGGACTCGCCCTACGTCTAAGCATCATGACTACGATGAACGCGATCGCCGCGGCGAAAAGTCCGCTCAGCGTCGGGTCCAGCCACGGGTAGCGGCCGGCAACCCCAAAGCGTACCACGAGCAGCACGGTGACGCCTGCGACGATGGCCGCCAGCGCTTCGGCCTGCCCAGCGCGCTTCGAATACAGGCCGCCCAGCACCGGGACGAACAGGCTCACCCCCAACAGCGAGTAGAAGACCGTCATCGCCTGCACGATGGTGCTCAGGTAGATGGAGAGGAGTACGCCGAGCACGCCGCCGGCGACGGCCGCGAGGCGAGCCACGAGCAGCAGCTCCCGATCGGAAGCGTTAGGTTTGAAGTAACGCTGAAACAGATCTTTCGAGATCGAGGTCGAGATCATGAACAGGATGGCGTCGCAGGTATCGACCTCAGTGGAGAACACTGCGGCAAGTGCGAGCGCGCCGAGCCATGGTGGCAGCAGTTCGGTCAGCACAGTCGGCAGCACGAGGTCTGGAGCGCTCGTCTGCGGCAGTGCGACGCGTCCCACCATGCCGATCAGCACGGGCAGAAACGCGAACAGCATCAAGCCGACACCGTTGAGCGCGACTCCCAGACGGAGCGCGCGTGCGCTCTCCGCGCCGTACGATTTCTGAATGAGGCCGGGCGAGATCACAAACGCGGGCCCGGTGAGCGCGAGCAGCGTCCAGCCCGAGCCCGGGCCTGACGAGTACGTGAGATCGACGAACGTTGACGGAAGCGACGACGAGAGAAACGCAGACGGGCCGCCGACGCCTGCAACTGCGAACGGTACCGCGACCGAGAAGCCCACCAACATCACGATGAGCTGCAGCGTATTGACCCATGCCGTGCCGAGCAGTCCACCGGCGGTGAAGTAGATCGTCATGATGCCGCCGCCGATCACCGAGCCCACCCAGCGCGGTGCCCCGGTGAGGACGCTGATGATCGCGGCCCCCGCGATGAGTTGCGCGGCCAGGATCCAGAGGCTGCCGAAGCACACGAGGCCGGTGATCATCGCGCGGACAGTGGGGCCGTAGCGGAACTCGAGGAAGTCGCCGGTCGTGTAGAAGCCGTGCTCCTTCGCCAGCGTCCACAGCCGCGGTCCAACCCAGAAGGCGAGCACGAACGACGCGAGACCAGCCGAGCCGCTCCACCACCACGCATTCAACCCTTCGCGATAGGCGAGTCCAGCAACGTTCACCGTAGCGCCCGCGCCGATGTTTGCCGCGAGCATCGACGCCAGGATCAGACCAGGGCCCAGACTTCGGCCCGCGACGAAGAACGCGCTGCTCGTTCGCACGAATCGTGCGGTCCACAGGCCCAAGATGACGACGGCCAGGGAGTACACGACGAGGAGAGCGAGATGGAGGCTCATTCAGCAATGCAAAATGCAAAAGTCAAAATGCAAGGGGAGCAGTTTTTTGCATCTTGCATTTTGCATTTTGAATTACAGCATCACTTGAAACGCGAAGGCACACTGCCGAGATCGCGTGCGGCGGGGAGGCCGCCAGACGACGTCGCCTGAACGGCCGCGCGGACGATCGCCTCTGAGAGCGCATCGGCGGCAAGCGCGCCGATCGTTGTGACGTCGGCCCGACCTTGCCATGTCGCCGTCGCGAGTGAGAACACGGTGTCGCCATCGGCTGTCGTATGCGACGGCGACACCGCTCTCGACAGGCCGTCGTCAGCCATCAGCGCGACGCGGTTGATCTCTGATTTCGTCAGGCGTGCGTTGGTCGCGACAATCGCGAGCGTGGTGTTGCCACCAGGGCGCGGCGCAGTCGCTGAAGGCATTGGCGAGCGAAGTAGCACGCGGGCATCGGCCAATTGCTTTCCATCGGCAGTCCTCACTCCCGCGACGACCTTCCCGCTCGACGGATCGATCACGTCTCCCACTGCGTTGACAGCGGCGATCGCTCCAACGACGAGACCGCTCGGAAGGGAGATTGAAGCCGTTCCCAATCCCGCTTTCATCGCGCGCTCTCTGCCTCCGAGCAACTTTCCCACGGTGGCTCCGGCGCCTGCGCCGACGTTTCCCTCGGCAACGGGACCGTCAGTCGCGGACGTCGCCGCGCGGTATCCGCAATCTGCAGTCGGCCTGATCGATGAACTGCCGCCGAATCCAAGATCCATCAGCACCGCGGCCGGCACGATCGGGACAACCGTGCCGGCGATTGGATAGCCGGTCTTGTGCTCTTCAAGATAGCGAACGACACCCTGCGCTGCGTCGAGGCCGTAGGCGCTTCCGCCGGTGAGCACGATCGCATTGACGCGCTCGACCATGTTCAGCGGATCGAGAAGATCAGTCTCGCGGGTGCCTGGAGCAGCACCACGCTGCGAGACGCCACCCACTGCGCCTGCGCCATCGACGAGCACCACCGTGCAACCGGTCGGCCTTTCGCCGAGCGTGAAGTGACCGACCTTGAGCCCGGCGACCTGCGTCAGGCCCTTCTCGCGCGCGGCCGCGTTAGAGGTGGAGAGAACCTGTGTTGAAACCGTGGCGGCGGTCGCAAGCGTGGCGACGATCACCGCAAGTTTCCAGGTCATGTGCACTCCTGTGAAGGGTCTGACCCCAAATCATATGCGGATGTTGTCGATCAGTCTCGTCGTTCCCACCCAGAGCGCACCAGCCACAACGACCGCACCGGTGACATGCTCGACCGGCTGAAAGTTGACCGGCTCGACGACCTCGAGGTACTCGAGTCTGAGGCGCGGGTCGGAGGGAATCCGATCCGCCGCGAGTCGTTTGAGGTCGCTCACGTTCGTGACGCCGGACTCGATGGCCTGCTTCACCTGCAGCAGCGCGTGGTAGAGCGCGGGAGCGATCTGCCGTTCGCTCGCATCGAGCCGCTGGTTGCGCGAGCTCAGCGCCAGCCCGTCAGGCTCTCGCACGGTCGGCACACCGACGATCGTCGTTGGAACGTTGAAGTCAGAGACGAGCCTTCGGATGACGGCCAGTTGCTGCGCGTCCTTTTCGCCGAAGTACGACCTGTCCGCCTGCACGATCTCGAAAAGTTTCAGGACGACCGTCGCGACGCCGCCGAAGTGCCCCGGTCGAAACCGGCCGCACAGATGATCCGCAACGCGTCCAACGTCCACTTTGCATTCGAGCGGCACGGGATACATCTCCGCGACGGAGGGTGCAAAGATGAAATCGACGCCAAGCGACTCGCACAGCCGCGCGTCTACATCGAGCGATCGTGGATAGCGCTCCAGATCCTCTGGTCGATCGAACTGAATGGGGTTCACGAAGATCGTGACGACGACCGCTGCGCATTCAGCGCGTGCCTGTCGAATGAGACTGGCATGACCCTCGTGCAGCGCGCCCATCGTCGGCACGAGCCCGAGCGGACCTGCAGATCGTCTCGCCGCGACCCGAGCACGGAGGTCGGCGATCGTGTCGACGATCAGTGCCATGCGGCCTTACCGGTTGGGGACTCCAGAGATCTTGGAGAGTGAGAGCGGGTAGCGCCCCTCGTGGACGTCGTCCACATAAGCTCGCGTTGCGGCCCGGACCGTTTCCGCCATGGTGGCGTACTGCTTCACGAAGGAAGGAACGAAGCGGTCGAACAGGCCAAGCATGTCGTGACTCACGAGCACCTGGCCGTCGCAATACGGACCGGCGCCGATGCCGATCGTCGGGATATCGAGCGCTGCGGTCGTCGTCTTCGCGACCTCTTCGGGAATCGACTCGAGGACGATCGCGAAGGCACCGGCATCCTGCAATGCGAGCGCGTCGGCGACGAGTGCGTCTGCATCCTGCGGTCGCGTGGCCTGCTTCAGGTAGCCACCCACCTGATTCACCGACTGTGGCTGCAACCCCAGATGTCCCATCACCGGGATGCCGACATCAACCATCCGGCGCACGGCATCGAGAACAGGACGTCCTCCCTCGAGCTTGACGGCAGATGCTCCTCCCTCTTGAAGCAGCCTGCCCGCGTTGCGCACCGCCTCTTCGACACTGACCTGATACGAGAGGAACGGCATGTCGGTCACGACGAGCGCGCGCGAGGCCCCGCGCATGACGGCGCGCGTGTGATGGAGCATGTCGTCGAGCGTCACCGAAAGCGTGTTCTCGTAGCCAAGCACCACCATCCCCACAGAATCGCCGACGAGGATTGCGTCAACGCCTGCCTGATCCAGCAGGCGCGCCATGGTCGCGTCGTAGGCAGTCAGCATGGCGATCTTCTCGCCGCGCGCCTTCTTCTCTTTCAGATCGGGAACGTGGATTTGTGAGGGGCTCATGACCGTGCCGGTTTCATCGAATCGCTGCGAACGTTTTCTTCAGCCAGTCAGTCATCGCCATCGTCACGTCCTTGCTGACGTTGCGATCGGGCAGCGTGCCGTATTCGCTGGTCTCACCCGTGACCGCTGGAACGAGCAAGTGATTGATACCGCGAACGACGACGATTTCGACTGACTTGGATTTACTTTCCTTGCGCGCCAGATCCGAGAGGCGCTCGACATGTTCCACCGGAACCTGGCGATCCAGCGCACCGTGGACGAACAACATCGGCTGCCGTACATCTTCCAGAACCTTCGCCGGGTTGAATGCCAGCAGACTCTGCAGCCACGGCGTGTCGGCCTCCTTGCGGACCTCCGGAGGCACGGCGTCCCAGCCCTTGCCGGTCAACACAGCCGACTGAATTTGTTGCTGGAGGGCGATTCTCTTCTCGCGCTCCTCGGGCGGCAGTTTCAGGCCTTCGAGCTCGAGGCGCTGTTGCTCCAACACGGCCTCGGCACCCGTCGTGGAGGGGCTAGCGATCGAAACGACTGCAGCGATGCGCTTCTCTCGCGATGCGGCCAGCAAGCCGATCCATGCGCCCTCTCCGTGCCCGGCGACTCCAATGCGCTTGGGATCCACGTCAGGCCGTTTCTCGAGCCACCGGACGATCGCGCGTACGTCTTCGGCGAAGTCGCTGACGGTTGCCGACTCCGACCGGCCTCCGCTCTGACCGTTTCCGCGTTTGTCGAAGCGAACCGCCAACATGCCGGACTCGGAAATTCCCGCGGCCAACTGCGCCAGCGTGGGAACACCCTGGACGACGCCATCGCGGTCACCGATACCTGATGCCGCGAGCAGGATGACAACCGGGAGCTTTGTTTTGGCTGCGGCGTTTGCGGGACGCGTGATCGTCGCGCCGATGTTGAAGCCGACAGCGGGAATCGTGACTGGCTCGTCACCGGCGTTCGAATAGATCTGAGTGCGCGACGTCGATGACGCGACGTCCTCGCGCACGATGTCGATCGAATCAGAAGGGATGCTCACCCGGACAAGCTCGCCATCGTTGCCGACGGTCACGTTGACTGCGACTTCGCCCGACGGGTTGGCGTAGACCAGATCGTAGCGACGCACGTCCAGGACTGTCGTCCCGATCTGCATACGCTCGGGCTGAATCGCATTCACGCGCGCGGTGACCTCGGTCTGCGGCACGACGTAGACCTTGAACTCCGCGCCCTGCTCGGAGTTTTCGGCGAGGCGATGGGCAAGCGCGATGTAAGAGGTGAAGACACCGTTCGCATGGATGAGCGTCTTCAGTGCTACGGGATGGGAGACCGATACCGACTGTCCCGGCCCGACTCCCTCTGTCGCTGCCTTGCCGTCAGTGAAGGTTGTACGAAGCTGCAGCAGTCCGCCGTTGACCGTGGCGTCGAGGCTGAACGAGGTTGGGGTCCAGTCCGGTCGATACTTGAACTCTGCGTTGCGAATTGTGACGTTGAGCGGCGCCAGCATCCGCCCCTGCGTCGTGATCGTGATGGCGGTCTGATCGCGATTAAAGGTCGCGAGCTCGCGTCCGATCGCCGTGCCGCGCAGGAACACGGCGTAGCCGGTGGCCTTGTTCGCGGCCGCCTGCGGCTGGGCTGCGGCCAGGACGGGAAGACCCAGCAGAAAGACGCAAGTACAATGTACGAGGTACCTGAAGCGACGCACTGAGTCGATCGTATCAGGTCTCTACAGGTGATGACTCTGGCGGACGGCTACCGGGCGATTCAGGAACACGCGGCCATTGGCGCCGTGGCCCCGCGGTTACAGATTGCCGTTGCAGGGCAGGACCGCGCAGCCTACCTCCAGGGGCTTCTTACCAACGACATCCTGTCGCTGACTCCAGGCACGGGCTGCTACTCCACGTGGTTATCGCCGCAGGGGCGGATGCACACGGATCTGCACGTGCTGGAATCGGGCGGCATGATTCTGCTCGACGTTCCCGCCGAGACCCTCGACGCGACGATCCAGCGTCTGGATCAGTTCATCTTCACCGAGGACGTTCGCGTGGGCTCGCTTGCCGGGAGTCTCGCGAGCGTGTGGCTGCATGGTCCGCACGCGGCCTCGATCCTCGAGCAGGTCATCGACGGTGCGCGCGGCTTGAGCGACTGGCCCGACTACCGTCACACGCAGTTCGAGTTTGGCGATTCGCCGGTGTCGATCGTCCGCATCAGTCAACTGGGAGTGCCCGGTTTCTGCGTGTTCGTGGAACGTGCGCGTGAGCAGGCCCTCCTTGCAGCGCTGAGTGCCGCGGGTGCAGCAGTCGTCTCCGACGATGCGATCACGGCGGCGCGAATCGAGGCTGGCTATCCCGTCTTCGGGATCGACATGACCGACGACACGATTCCGCTCGAGGCCGGCATCGAGTCGCGTGCGATCTCTTTCACGAAGGGCTGCTACGTCGGGCAGGAAGTCATCATCCGCGTGCTGCATCGCGGTCACGGCCGTGTCGTACGAAAGCTCGTCTCGCTCCGCATCAACGGTCAGCGCCCCGCGTTGGGTGCGAAACTCTACGCGGGTGATCGCGAGGCCGGGTTTGTGACGAGTGTTGGCGAGTCGCCCCGCTCAGGCACGATCGCGATGGGTTACGCGCATCGCGACTTCATTACCGCCGGCACTGAGCTCGAAGTGGAAACGCCATCGGGACGCGCATCTGCCGTTGTCACCGAGGTTCCAGTCCCGTCGGCGGTCTGATCGCTCCAGAGAGGCGGTCAGACCCGCCTGCGTCTCCTGCGGGTGAGCGCGATCGCGAGAAACGCCACGCCGAGCCCGATGAAGGCGCCCGATGGCCGCGAAATTCCGATCACGAGGAAGACGATCCCGAGCGTGAGCAAGCCTGCCAAAGTGCGCGGATGGTAGCACAGCGTTGTGTGTTGCAAGTCGACTCAACCACGACGTCTTGCAAGCACGAAGTTCACGAAGCATTCAACGAAACGCCGGGATCGCAAAGATCGCAGAGCGCCACGACCCGTGGCGACTTCGTGACCTTCGTGTTCTTCGTGGTTGAAAACACCTAGTCGGTAGGTGTCTCGATCAAGAGTCGAATCAGGTCCGTGTCCGCAGGCGGAAAGTCGAGCGACCGCAACTCGACACGAGGCACCCACCGCATCTGCTGGCCGAGAAGGGGCCTCGGCTCACCTAGCAGTGTGCAGCGATAGAAGTGCAATGAGATAGTGCGGTCCGCGTACGCGTGCTGCACTTCGAAGACGAGCGGACCCACGTCGACGTCGGCATCGAGCTCTTCGCGGATCTCGCGTCGAAGTGCTTGTGCGTGCGTCTCGCCTTCGGCGATCTTGCCGCCCGGAAACTCCCACGTCCCGGCGAGGTGTGTGCCTTCGAGCCTGCGCGTCAGCAGGAACGATCCGTCCTGTTCGATCACCGCCGCGACGACAACGATCACGACTCGGCTCGAAGCTTCGAAAACGACTTGCACATGCGCGTCATCGGGCACGCAGTGCACTTCGGCTTGCGCGCGACGCAGACCGTGGCGCCGAAATCCATGATTCCCTGGTTGAAGTCGAAGACGTGTTTGTGCGGCACGAGCGTCTCCGACAATGCCCAGAGCTGCTTCCGCATCGCGTGCGTCTTCGGATCTCCACGCCCGATGAAGATGCGGAAGAGCACGCGCGCAACATTCGTGTCGAGGATTGCGGCGCGTTGACCGAACGCGAAGCTTCTGATCGCGCCGGCTGTATAGGCGCCGATGCCCTTGAACGAGAGCAACGTGGCTTCGTCCGACGGCAACTCGCCGCCGTAGCGCTCCACCGACTCTCGCGCGATCGCGTGGAGCCGGCGTGGCCGGATGTTGTACCCGAGCGGCCTCCAGGTGCTGGTGACGTCGTGCTCGTCTGCCGTCGCAAGAGCAGCGAGCGATGGGTAGCGATCCAGCCACTCGTGGTACTTCGGCAGTACGCGGTCCACCTGCGTCTGCTGCAGCATCACCTCGGACACGAGGATGTGATACGGATCGCTCGTGCGGCGCCAGGGCAAATCGCGTCCGTTGGCGCGATACCACGCAAGCAGCCGCCGGCGAAAACGTTGTCGGGCGGCAGGTTTCGGCAGAGAAGGCGCAGGCATCGACCCCATATAATTCCACGTGTGGTGGGTGGTTAGTGGTTGGCACGAACCACCATCCACCAACGACAGGTATTCAGTTGAAGATTTACACAAAGACCGGTGACGCCGGCGAGACGTCACTCTTCGACAAGTCGCGCGTGTCGAAGGCCGACACCCGGGTTGACGCGTACGGCGAGGTGGACGAGTTGAACGCGACGCTCGGGGCCGCGCGCGCGGCCGGGCTGGACCAGGATCTGGCCGGTGCGCTCGAGACGATTCAAAAGGAGCTCTTCGCCGTCGGCGCGAGGCTCGCCGACCCGTCCAAGCGGATCGCTGGGCGCGTGACGAAGGCGGCGATCACGGAATCAGACGTGCAGAGGCTCGAGCAGCTCATCGATCGGCTCGAGACCGAGTTGCAGCCGCTGCGAAAATTCATACTCCCCGGTGGTGCGCTGCCGGGCGCACTGCTTCATATGAGTCGAACGATCTGCCGGCGTGCGGAGCGTCGTGTCGTCGGGTTGGGCCCTGACGCTGTCGAGCCAATCGCGATCGTCTATCTCAACCGGCTGTCCGATCTGCTGTTCGTGATGGCGCGAGCCGCGAATCAACGCGCAGGTGTTGCCGAGATCGAATGGTAGATCTCCAGGCCGCCTACGCCGCGTGCGAGCGCGACTGCCGCTCGCACTACGAGAACTTCCCGGTTGCGTCGCTGTTGTTGCCGCGCGGGATGCGTCCGCACGTGGCAGCGCTCTACGCGTTCGCGCGAGCGGCGGACGACTTCGCCGACGAGGGTGATCGAACCGTTGACGAGCGTCATCGTCTGATCGACGGCTGGCGTGCACGTCTCCTCGAGGCGGTCGCCGGCGCGACATCGACGATTCAGCGATCGCCCGAGCACGGGGAACCGGCGCATACCCGCGAGATCTTCATGGCTCTCGGCGTCACCATTCGCCGCTTGCAGTTGCCGCCCATTCTTCTCGAGGACTTGTTGAGCGCGTTTCGCCAGGACGTGACGGTCACGCGCTACGCTACGTGGCCGGCGCTGTTCGATTACTGCCGGCGCTCGGCAAACCCGATCGGCCGGCTCGTCCTTCGCATCGGCGGCTACGCCGACAGCGAGCTCGACAAACGCTCCGACGCGATCTGCACCGCGCTGCAGCTCACCAACTTCTGGCAGGATGTGAAGAGCGACTGGGGCCGGGGTCGAATTTATCTTCCGCGCGAGGAGATGCAGGCGTACGGCGCCGAGGAGACCGCGCTCGCCGGCAGCGACCTCACACCCGACTGGCGCGAGGCGATTGCCTCAGCCGTCACCAGGACACGCGCATTGTTCAACGATGGCCGGCCGCTCTGCGATCGGCTGCGCGGCCGTCTCCGCTATGAGATCCGGATGACGTGGCTCGGTGGCACACGCATCCTCGATCGAATCGAGGCAGCCAACTACGACGTGCTGAATCACCGGCCGACGATCGGCGCGACAGATCTTCCATGGCTCGTCGCTGCCGCGCTTGGATGGCCGTGGTCCATTCCGACTGACGCGGCCACGACATGAGCCGCGACACAAACTTCTACTACTCGTTTCTCGTCCTGCCGCCGCGCAAACGCAACGCGATCATCGCCGTCTGGGACTTCTGCCGCGCGGTGGACGATGCCGTCGATGAGGTAGTGCCTGAGGCGGAATGGGCCGCAGGGCTGACCGACGAGGCGCGAGCGACAGCGGCCGCGCGCGTGGTGGGCTGGCGTGAAGAGCTGGCGGCCACGTTCGGCGGAACGCCAAAGACGCCGCAGGGCATTGCGTTGCAACCGTACGTCGGCGAGTTCAACCTGCCGCGCGCGAGCTTCGAGGACCTCGTGGACGGTGTCGAGATGGATTTGCGGCAGGCTCGTTACGACACGTTCGGGTCGCTCGTCGAGTACTGCCGCCGAGTTGCCTCGGCAGTCGGGCTCATCTGTCTGGAGATCTTTGGCTACCGCAATCAGGGCGCAAAGACCTACGCTCTGAATCTGGGGCTGGCGCTTCAATTGACCAACATCATCAGGGACGTCAAGACGGACATCGTCCGCGGGCGCATCTACCTGCCAACTGAAGATCTCGAGCGATTCGGCGTGAGCGAAGACGATCTGCGATCGGGCCGGCTCACACCGAAGGTTGTCGATCTGCTGCGATTCGAGTGCGATCGAGCGCACGGCTACTATCGCCGCGCCGCTGAACACCTGCCGCCGGAGGACGTTCGCAGTCTTGTGGCGGCCGAGATCATGGGCGGCATCTACTTCGAGATCCTGCGGCGCATCGAGCGCAACGGTTACGACGTCTTCAGCGCACGCATTCGCGTTCCGCGCCCGCAGCGCGCGGTGATCGCGCTGCGGCTGTGGACGAAAGCTCTCTTGCGTTGACCCACGCCGCGCGCCTTCTATCGTGCTTCGGCTGTGGATGAAAGCACCTTGCATTGACCCACGACGTCATCATCATTGGCGGCGGTTTCGCCGGGCTGAGCACGGCAACTGCACTCGCGGAAAAAGGCTTTCGCGTGCTCGTGCTGGAGGCGCGTCCTTCGCTTGGTGGGCGTGCGTCAGCGTTTGTCGATCCCTCCACTGGTGAGCGCGTAGACAACGGGCAGCACATTCTCACTGGCGCCTATCGCGAGACGTTTCGCTTCCTGCGGCGCATCGGCACCGAGTCACACGTCTATCTGCAGCCGGGCCTGGCGGTTGACATCATCGACAGGGACGGGCGCGCATCGCGTCTGGCGTGCCCGGCGATTCCCGCACCGTTGCACATGCTCGTCGGCGCGATGCGATGGGACGCGATCGATTGGCAGGATCGCAAGGCGCTCATGCGCATGCGGAACGGCGGACGGCCCGGAGCCGATCCGCACGCGACCGTTCGTCAGTGGCTGGAGTGGCACGAGCAGACGCCGCGACTGATCGAGTTACTGTGGGAGCCGCTCGCCGTCGCCGCGCTGAACCAGTCGATCGACGAAGCCGCAGGTGACATGTTCGGCACAGTGCTCAAGCGAACCTTTACGAGAAGACGCAGAGACTCGTCGCTCGGGTTGGTCCGCTGCGCGCTCGACGAGCTGTACACGATTCCATCGAAGGCGTATGTCGAATCGCATAACGGCGAGGTGAAAACGAACTCGGTTGCGCGCGTAAAAGTGGCGCTGCCCTGGCCGTCGGTGCATGTCAGGAGTGATGTGTTCCGTGCTCGGGCGATTGTCTGCGCGACGGCCTGGTATGCGTTGCCGAGTCTGTTCGAAGAAGGGGCGGGAATGCTCACCGAGGTCATCGAGGCGGCAGCGCACACGGCCGCGTCGCCGATCGTGACCGTCAACCTCTGGTTCGACCGCCCCGTGACGTCGAGCACCTTTGTCGGCCTCCCCGGTCGCGCGATGCAATGGGTGTTCGATAAGCGCGCGCTCTTCGGCGAGGCCACGTCGCACCTCTCGCTCGTCTCGAGCGGAGCGTCGGCGATCGTCAGCCGAAGCAACGAGGAGCTCGTTGACCTCGCTCTGAACGAATTGAAGGCGGCGCTGCCGGCCGTCCGCGAGGCTGTCCTGCGCCGCGCAGTTGTCGTGCGGGAAAAGCGCTCGACGTTCTCGGTGGCACCGGGCCAGCCTCGCCGCCCCGGCACCCAGACGGCCGTTCCGGGGGTGTTCCTCGCCGGCGACTGGATCGAGACCGGCCTGCCCAGTACGATTGAAAGCGCCGTGGTCAGCGGCCACGCTGCCGCCGATGCGGTCCTCGCGTTCCTTCGGTCGGGAGCCGGGAATCAGGGAGTTGGCCGTTGACCCCGATCGTCCTATGAACTCAATCGTCGTTCACTACCAGGAGCTGGCGCTCAAAGGGAAGAATCGCCCGTGGTTCCTCGCGCGTCTCGTGCGGAACCTGAGAGAGGCGGTCTCCGACCTCGACGTGCGCAGCGTGCGGGCGTTGATGGGCCGGATAGAGATCGTGGTCGGCCCTGGTGCGTCGCGCGAAGACGTCGGCGAGCGCATCCGCCGCACGTTCGGCATCGCGAATTTCTCCTATGCCGGACGCACGGCGCTCGATCTCGACGTCGTGTCGGAGGCAATTCTCCGCGACCTCGGCGACCGCACATGCGAAAGCTTCCGAGTGTCGGCACGACGCGCGGACAAGCGCTTTCCGATGACGTCGCCGCAGATCGAGCGCGAGGTTGGCGGTCGCATCAAGGAGGCGCGTGGGTGGCGGGTCAACCTGGATGAGCCCGAGCTCACGGTTCATCTCGAGCTGCTCACCGATCAGGCGTTCTACTTTTTCGGCAAGGAACGCGGGCCTGGCGGGTTGCCGACCGGCACCGCTGGCCGCGTGGTCTGTTTGCTGTCGGGGGGCATCGATTCACCGGTCGCGGCACATCGCATGATGAAGCGCGGGTGCGCGGTAACCTTCGTGCATTTCCACAGCTACCCGATCCTGTCGCGCGCATCGCAGGAGAAGGCGCGCGAGCTGGTGCAGCTGCTGACGAAGTGGCAGCATCGCTCGCAACTCTATCTCGTTGCGTTTGGCGAGATTCAGCAGCAGGTCGTGCTCTCTGTGCCGGGCCCTATGCGCGTGGTGATCTACCGTCGGCTCATGATGCGCATCGCAGAAGCGATCGCTCGCGATCGGCGCGCGCAGGCTCTGATCACAGGCGACGTCGTCGGCCAGGTCGCCTCGCAGACGCTCGAGAACCTTGCCGTGATCGGCAGTGTCGTCACGCTCCCTGTCTTTCGTCCGCTGATCGGCATGGACAAAGAAGAGATCACGGCCGAAGCGACGAAGATCGGGACGTATCCCATCTCCATCATTCCCGACCAGGACTGTTGCACGCTGTTCACACCGCGCAACCCGATGACTCGAGCGCGGCTCGCCGAAATCGAGGCGGCGGAGCAGGCGCTGCCGATCGACGAACTTGTCGCTCGCGCCGTAAACGATGCAATCGTGGAATATTCAGCATTCCCCGCCTCCGGGCGAGGCTCGGGCGAGGTAGGATCGAAAGCCAGAGCCGAAAGCCTAGAGCCTAGAGCCAGAGAAGAGGTATGACTGTGGCTTCAACTGCAGCCGTTGAACTGACCGTGCCCGGTATCAAAGGGATCTCCTCCATCCTCGGAGACGACGCGCGCCTGCTCGAGCATCAGTGCAAGACGATTTCAAAGGACAGCTTGCTGTTGCCCGGTCCTGACTACGTCGATCGCGCGTACGGGTTGTCGGACAGATCGCCGCGAGTCCTCGGTGCGCTGCAGTCGATGCTGAACACCGGACGGCTCGGTGGCACCGGCTACGTGTCGATCCTTCCGGTTGATCAGGGAATCGAGCACTCCGCTGGTGCGTCGTTCGCGCCAAACCCCGCGTACTTCGACTCAGAGAACATCGTGAAGCTGGCGATCGAAGGCGGCTGCAACGCCGTCGCGTCCACACTTGGTGTCCTCGGATCGGTGAGCCGCAAGTACGCGCACAAGATTCCGTTCATCCTCAAGTTCAATCACAACGAGTTCATCTCGTACCCGAACACGTACGATCAGATTCGCTTTGCGAGCGTCAAGCAGGCGTGGAACATGGGCGCGGCAGGCGTCGGCGCGACGGTGTACTTCGGGTCAGAGGAATCGAAGCGGCAGATTCAGGAAGTGAGCGCGCTGTTCCAGGAAGCGCACGAGCTCGGGATGTTCACTGTGCTGTGGTGCTACCTGCGGAACCCGGCTTTCAAGACCAAGGACGTTGACTACCATCTGTCCGCCGATCTCACCGGACAGGCCAATCATCTTGGCGTCACGATCGAAGCCGACATCATCAAGCAGAAGATGCCGGAGAACAACGGCGGCTACAACGCGGTCAACTTCGGCAAGACGCACAAAGCGGTCTACTCGCAGCTTTCGAGCGACAACCCGATCGATCTCACCAGGTACCAGCTCGCCAACTGCTACATGGGGCGCGCGGGTCTAATCAACTCCGGTGGCGCATCAGCGGGTGAGGGTGACCTGAAAGAGGCCGTGAAGACGGCCGTCATCAACAAGCGCGCGGGCGGCATGGGTCTCATCTCCGGACGCAAGGCGTTTCAGCGTCCGATGAAGGAAGGCGCCGCTCTCCTCAACGCCATTCAGGACGTCTACCTGACCAAGGAAATTACGATTGCCTGATCTATCCTTCAGTCCACCCGCGTGATGCCGATCACCGGGCTCATCATGTAAGTCCCGTTGCCGGTCTGGTGAATCGATTTGTCGCCATCGAAATCGATCACCATCGTCGTGGTCCTGTCCGGTGCGAGCGTGAAGCCGCGATTGAGCTTCACTTCACCCGAGGGAATTCGCAGGTCCGCCGTTGCACCCGCGGGGACGGTGATTGCGGGCGCACATGCCGGCCCCACCGAGGGGTTGTCGAAATAGAGCTTCGCGCTCTGCACCACCAGGCGAATCTGTGTGTAGCTCCCGGGCGGCAACGGTCCTGTGCCGAGCGCGTCCTCCGCGCCTTCGAGCTTCTTCAAGTCGCAGGTGCGCGTTGTTGCGGCGCCGGCGAAAGGAAGCTTGGTCCAGTCACTGTCGGTTCGGTGAGCTGTGACTTCCGAAAACGTAACTAGAACTGCACGAGCGTCACTGAATGGGCTGTCGGTCAGGCGCAAATGAAAGTTGGCCGAAGTGCTCGACGGGCTCGAAGGTGAATCGCTACAGGCAAGAGTTACGAACATCACGCCGAAGGCGAGCAGTGATGATAGTGGTCGCATGAAACTCTCCAGCCTGGACGCTAGCAAGACAGGATCCATCCGGCCGAAATCAGCTTGAAACGGCTATTTCGCTAGGAATTCTTTCAGGGCCTCGATAGTGCTCGAGAAGGCTAACTCTGCCCAGGGAATGTCATCCGGGGCGAAAAGCCTTACTTCCAGACACTCGTCGTCGCAGGTGAGCGTTCCTCCGGTCATCGTTGCGACGTAGACGATGATCACCGGCGCGACACCTGGATAGGAGTAGACGTTCAACAGACGATCGATTCGGATGTCGACGCCCGCTTCTTCGCGCGCCTCTCGCACGGCAGCGGCCATGACTTCTTCGCCACGATCGACAAATCCACCGGGACACACCCACTTCCCATATCCAGGCTGAATCGCGCGTCTGACGAGCACGATCTGATCGTGGTCGTCAACGATGATCGTCGCGACGGCAACTTTGGGGTCTTGATAGAAGATGAAGCCGCACTGCACGCACACGAGCCGATCCGGCTCAGACGGTTTCAGCGAGCGAAGCTCCAGATCGGCGCCGCACAACGGGCAGAAGCTGTAGGGGCGCTCATCGTGGGGATGCATCAGGCGGAGCCATATAATCTAGTTCATATGTCCATCCTCAAGGTCGCGCGCATGGGGCATCCCGTTCTGCGCGAGCGGGCGCGACCGGTGTCGAAGTCGGACTTGCGCGATCCGCTCATGCAGAAGCTGATCGACGACATGATCGACACGATGCACGAGTATCACGGCGTCGGGTTGGCTGCGCCGCAGATCCACGAGGGGCTGCGCCTGTTCGTCGCGTTGCTGGACGAAGAGCCCGGCCCGAAGAGCGAGGCCACGGTCATCGTGAACCCGGAGATTGTTCCTGCTAATCCAGCGAAAGAAGAAGGCTGGGAAGGCTGTCTGAGCATCCCGGACATTCGCGGTATGGTCCCGAGGTTCACGGAGATCACGGTCTCCGCACTCGACCGCAACGGCAAGTCGATCGAGTTGCTGCTGAAGAATTTCCCCGCGCGCGTTGCGCAGCACGAGACCGATCACCTCGATGGCGTGCTCTTCTTCGATCGCATGTCGTCGATGCAGTCGCTCACGTACCTCGACGAGTACTCGCGCTATCACTCGAAGGACGAGGACTGATTTGCTGTCCAGCGGCGCGCCCATTGTCACGTTGCGTACGGCGCCCACGACGCCGTATGACGGTGCCATCGCGGCCGCCCGCACCTGCTATTCGCCGCGAGTGATTGGCGCGAACGAAGTCACCGAGTCACAGCGCGATTCGATCGGTGGGCTGACGTTCGATGCTGGACACCATACTGTCTATCAGCACGCGCACTTCGAGTTCGGTCTCGAGAACATCTCGCGGCAGTTCGTCTGGACGTTCCTCCATTCGTATCCCTTCTACAACTCCGAGCAGTCGAGCCAGCGCTACGTGAAGCTGAAAGAGCCGCGCGCCTACGTGCCGCCTCTGACCGGCCCGGCGCGCGACGTATTCGAGGCGGCCGTCGTCCGCGCCTGGGATCGCTACGCGGAGTTGTCTGCGCTGCTCAAAGACGATGCCCTGGCGATTTTGAAGGAGCTGAGATACGTCACAGCGAAGACAAACCCGGAGCGGCTGAAGCAGATCGAGAAGGACGCGGAGAAACGCGCGATCGAGACCGCGCGTTATGTGATTCCGATCGCGGCATTTACGTCCATGGTGCACACGGTGTCGGGCATCGTCCTGCACCGGCTCTATCGGATGATGAACACTGGCGATGCGCCCTACGAAACGCGACTCGTCATCTCGGAGATGGTGCGGCTGGTGAAGGAGTGGGATCCCTACTTCTTCGAGAAGGTCGGGCTGGCGCCGATTGCCGATGAGGATGTGCAGGAAGGCAGCTTCCCGCGTCCGCGCAGCGGTGGCGATTGTTTCGCGGCGGAGTTCGATGCGCGTCTGAACGGCCGCTGGTCGCGACTCAGATCATCCTCTTCGGACTCTGAGGCCGTGATTGCCGAGTCCGTGCGATCCGTCTTTGGCCTCGCGGCCGGCGAGATGGACGATGACGAGGCGATCGATCGGGTGCTGAACCCGGCAAAGAATCGCTACCGGCTCGACATCCTGAACGTGTCGTATCACTCGCCGCTCATGCGCGCGCTGCATCACGCGACGTTCGTGTTCGAGAAGCGGCTTAGCCACACGGCCGACTCGCAGGATCAGCGTCATCGCATGGTGCCCGCATCGCGGCCGCTGATGACGTTTGCCGATACAGCAAAACCTGACTACATCACGCCGAGACTCATCGAAGCCAACCCGCGCGCGAAGGCGGTGTACGACGCGGCGATGCAGGAGGCGTGGGATGCGAAGAATCAGCTGCTCGGCATGGGCGTCCCGCTCGAGCACGCGCTGTATCTGCTGCCCAACGCCAAGACGCTTCGTTTCGTCGAGTCGGGGTCGCTGCTGGCGCTGCTCCACAAGTGGACGCTGCGCACCTGCTTCAACGCGCAGGAAGAGATCTATCTCGCGTCGATGGACGAAGTCGAGCAAGTACGCGAGCTGCATCCACGTATCGGCCGCTACATCGGCCCGCCCTGCGTCGTTCGCAATGGCCTGATCTCGCCACGGTGCACTGAAGGCTCGCACTTCTGCGGCGTCCCGGTCTGGCGCGATTTCCCGAACGCTGTTCGCCGGCTCTAACTACGCGTTGGGAGTTGGACGTTTGGGAGTTGGGAGTTGATCGCAGCCTGGCTCGTTCACCTCTATACCGCGAGCGGCCTCGTCCTCGCGCTTCTCGCGACCCGCGCCGTCATCGACTACAACTACCGCGCTGCGTTTTTCTGGCTGTGGCTCCAGGTGGTTATCGATGCCACCGACGGTGCGCTGGCCCGGCGTGCGCGCGTATCAGAACGAATTCCGTGGTTTGACGGCGGAAAGCTGGACGACATCGTTGACTACCTGACGTATGTCTTCGTGCCTGCGCTCTTCGTCTGGCGGGCCGTGCTCGTGCCGGGCGCGTGGACGATCTGGATAGCGGCCGCGATGCTGCTCGCAAGCGGCTACGGGTTCAGCCGCAAGGACGCCAAGACGCCCGATCACTTCTTCACTGGCTTCCCGTCGTACTGGAACGTCGTGACGTTCTACCTGCTCGTTGCCGGCTGGCCGGCGTTGACGAACGCGGCGATCCTGGCGACCT
>Ga0315912_10001376_pt1 | contig 30344 bp, 22 predicted proteins | sample VfabasoilMG_FD_204469 | JGI IMG/M metagenome (GOLD analysis project Ga0315912, IMG submission 204469) | Garden soil microbial communities collected in Santa Monica, California, United States - V. faba soil | ecosystem: Environmental > Terrestrial > Soil > Garden | place: USA: California...
GTGAGCCCCAGACCGGCCGCGCCTTCCTTGGTGCTGAAGAACGGATCGAACGCGCGCGTGCGCGAGTCGCCGAACAACCCATGACCGGTGTCGGTCACCGTGATGCGAACAAAGCGCTGCATGCGCGATGGCGTGCCCACCGGCCGATCGACTGTCGCAGTGTGCACCAGGAAATTGCCGCCGTTCGGCATCGCGTCTTTGCCGTTCGCCGCGAGGTTCAGGAACACCCACTCGAGCTGCACGGCCTCGGCCTGCACGAGCGAATCGGTGGCGTCGAGCCGCAGCGCCAGACGGATCTTCGGCCCGAGCACCCGCGCCAGCACGCCTTGGAGTTGTTCGATGAGATCGTTGAGGTCCACGACCGATCGTTCGACACGCGGCTCGCCGACCCCGATCAATTCACGGCTGATATGAAACGCGCTGTCGATCGCGCCTTCCAGCTCGATAAAGTCACGCTCGGTCGATTCGCCCGCCGCGACTTGCTGCCTGAGGGAGTCAACTGACTTGGACATGAGCCTTAACAGAGTGCGGAGGTCGCTTCCCAACCGCACCGTTACCAACGCACTCACACGTCTCCCCATGCTAGGCGAGGCGGTCAGCCTACCGTGTTGATTGGGATCAAATCGCGTACGAGGGCTTTCCCGAACCGCGATGAGCACGGACGGGAAATCGTGCGCGATCCGCGCCAGGCTTACATCGTCGATTCGATCCGCTCGAACTGCGGCAGGTCGATGATGCGCACCAGATGACGATTGGGAAAGCAGACGACGCCGCGCCGTTCCAGCGCGCGTGTCGCGCGACTCACGGACTCGAGCGACAGCCCGAGGTAGCTGGCAATATCCGATCGCGTCATCGGCAGGTCGATGTCGCGTGACGCGTCGGGCTCGCGCTGCAAGTGTCGAAGGAACATCGCGAGCTTGCCGATCGCGTCCTTGCGTCCGATGGCGATCGTCTGCCGCTGCGACTCGCGGAGCTCGTGGGTGATCTTACAGAGGAACTTGAACTGCAGATCGCCATCGCTCTTGAGCGTCTCGATCAGCACGTTGACATCGAACCGATAGAGCAGCGCCTGAGTGACGGCCTGAGCGGTCCGGACGTACATGCCGTTTTCGGCAAGACCGAAGACATCAGCCGGATACAGAAACGCGGTCACCCAGCGCCGGCCGCTGGGCATGTCTTTGAAGGCTTTGACCACGCCTTCCGCGATGATGAAGACCGAGCGTGCCTCGCTCTCCTCGCGGTAGATCACCTCGCGCGGCTGCACCCGGACACGCGTCGCGATGGCGGCAAGTACCGCCCGCTGCTCGTCGGTCAGCAGCGGCGCCTCGGGCCGAATCGGCGGCAGGAATGGTACGGCCTCCAAGGCCGGCTCGAGGTCGATGGGTTCCGTTGGTTTCCGACGTCCCTGCTTCTCTGCTGACACGAGCACTCTCCAGGACGGAACAGGCGGACGGCGGCGCTCACGAAACGTCGTGGCCCGCCATTCCGTCTCTGACAACTTCAGGGTGTAGCGCTACTTCGCGTTCTGCACATCGGTCACCAACGCGCGCGTATACGTGATGTCGATCTTGTCGCCCGCCTTGACGCCCGCGATGTTCTTCTTGTCTTCGATCTTCCGGGTCACGGTACGACCATCTGGAGTCACCACGGTAATCGATGGCACCGCGGGATCCACGGCCTTGACGGTCACCGTCGCCTTGTCCTGTACGGCCAACGTTCCGGCGGGCAAAGCGCTCTTCGCGCGATCGAACGCGGCGTCGATGCTGGTGCCGCTGCCCTTTTCACCCGGCTTCACCAACTGGAACACGATCGACTCGTAGTAGGTGATGTTCACCTTCTGGCCGACCTTCAACTCGTTGAACCGCTGCACCGCGGGGCCAACACTGAACGTGTCTTCGTTGCCCTTGTCGTCGCGCAACGTGATCGAACGCGTCGTGCTGTCGATCGCCTGGATCGTCGCGCTGATCTTCACCACGTTGGCTTTCGTTACCGGCGCTTGCGCCCCCGGCAGCGCCACAGCTGCCATCCAGAGCATCGCCACCAGCAACGTCGTCGTTCTTACAGTCATAGTGCCCTCCTAGGCGCGCATATTTATCAATCTCGCAAGCGGGCGAAGCAAATGTGGGTCCGCGTTACGCTGCGCCCAAAACACTATATTCCTCCCGGGAACCCGCGACATACCGCGGGCGCCAATGACCTTTCGACTTGCGCGCACTATCATAGACATGTTGTGTCTCCGGGCTCTCGACCGCGTCTGCTGCTGGCGGATGACTACGTGGGTCTGCTCACGGCGTGGAAGCGCCTGCTCGAGCCTTCGTATGAAGTCGTCGGCTGCGTGCGCGATGGCCGCGCCCTTCTCGAGGCCGCAAGCACGCTCGATCCAGACGTTGTCATCGCCGACCTGTCGATGCCGGAGTTGAGCGGGCTCGATGCGTGTCGCCACATCAAGCAGGCCTCACCACAGACAAAGGTCATCCTCGTGACTGCCGGCGGCGATCAATGGGTGGCCAGGGCCGCCTTCCGCGCCGGTGCGTCAGGTTTCGTACTCAAACACTCGGCGGCGGATGAACTCCCGCTTGCGATTCATTCCGCCCTCGCCGGAGAGATGTACTGCACTCCCTCAGTCGGCCTCGACGCCCTCGACGTGCACTAGATCGTTCATTCCCCATTGACTCGTCGGGGTCGGGGGTGGATGATGGCCGCGCATTTACTGGCAAATGATGGATTTGACGGGGAGTCGCCTCCGCCGACGCCTGATCGCCATCGTTACGATGTGCATGTGTCTGCTCGTCACCGTGCACGGGCAGGACGCAAGCGACACGAGAGCCAAGCGGGTTCTCGCGTTGCACGTCGTGAGGCGCGACTCCCCAGGCTTCGACGACACCTTTCGATCGGTGCTGCGGACGGCGCTCGCCAATCGCCTCGACTACTACAGCGAGTACATCGACCTCAATCGGCTGGGCGATCCGAAGTATCGGACAGCGCTGAGCAGCTATCTGCACTCGCGCTACGTCGATGACGGGTTCGACCTCGTCATCGCCTCGGGACCTGCCGTCGTCGACTTCCTGAACCGCGACCCGTCGCTCTTCAAGAATGTGCCGCTTGTCTACACAACCCGGCCCGGTCTTCTCGGCGGAGAGAACTCCACCGGCATCATCTCGGCGATCGATCTGACGAGCACAGTGACGATGGCGCTCGCGGCTGCGCCGAAAACCAAGCACGTCTTCGTTGTCAGCGGTGTAGCGCCGTTCGACCGGCTCTATGCCGGACTGTTCAGGGCACAGCGCGCGCGATTCGCGGAGCACATCACCTTCCACGACCTCGCCGGCCTGACGTTGCCGGATCTCATCACACGCGTCCGCGCCCTGCCACCGGACTCGATCGTGTTCTATCTGAGCGTCTCGGACGACGGCGCCGGGCATACGGTGATGCCGCTCGACGCGGTCGAGCCAATTGCAAGGGCGGCGAACGCGCCGGTCTTCAGCTGGCATGAGGATGCGCTCGGGCACGGCATCGTCGGCGGCCGACTGCATTCATCGGTCAAAGACGCGCAGGAGACGGCACGTATCGCCCTGCGCGTCCTGCGCGGCGAGAAGCCCGGGACGATCCCGGCCGTCACGTTCGACAGCTATACCTATCAATTCGACGGGCGACAGCTCCAGCGCTGGGGCATCGACGAGGCACGCCTCCCGGCCGGCAGTCTCGTCCTCTTCCGCGAGCCAGCCTTCTTCGATCAGTACCGCGGTTACGTCGTTGCGGGTGTGCTCGTCATCTCAGCCCAGGGGCTGTTGATCGGCGGGCTCCTCATTCAGCGCCGGCGACGCCGGCGCGCGGAAGCGGCACTGCGACACTCGGAGATGCGCCACGGCGCCATGCTGCGAGCGCTGCCCGATCTCGTCTTCGTCATCGATCGGGATGGCCGATACGTGGACTATCACGCGCGGGATCTGAAGATGTTGTTCGTGCCGCCAGAGGACTTCATGGGCAAGACGATCAAGGACGTCATGCCGTGGCCGCTGGCGGACACCTTCATAGACGCACTCGAGCGGGCGCGAACGAGCGACGATCCGATCATCGTGGACTACGAGCTGCCGCTCGACGAGCTCCGTCACTTCGAGGCCCGCTTCGTGCCTGCAGACGACGGCCGCGTTCTGAGCGTCGTTCGCGACGTCACGGAATCGAAGCGCGCAGTCGAGCTCAATCGAGCGCTCGCCGGCCGCATCATCGTCAGCCAGGAGCAGGAGCGGCAACGGATCGCGCGTGAGCTGCACGATGACTTGAGCCAGAAGATCGCGCTCCTCAACCTCGCAGTGGATCAGATCGCCGATGACGTGTCGAGCGATGGTCACCGCACGCGCCTCGAGCAGGTGTCATCGCAGATAGGCGAGATCGCCGGCGACCTGACGAACGTCTCGCACCGGCTCCATCCCTCCAGGCTCCAGTCGCTGGGGTTGGTCGAGTCCATGCGGCTCCTCTGTAGCGAGATCTCTCAGCGCCGGCAGGTGAACATCGAGTTCAGTACGGCTGAGTTCCCCACGGGCGTCGATCCGCGTGTGTCGCTCTGCCTCTATCGCATTGCGCAGGAGGCACTGCACAACATCGCCAAGCACAGTCAGGCGCGCGCCGCGTCCGTGGAGATCACACGGGACGGGGACGATGTCCACCTGCAGATCGCCGACTCGGGTGTCGGGTTCGATCCGGTCGCACTGGATAACGCCGGCCTTGGGCTGGTGAGCATGCGAGAGCGCGTCGGCGTCTTGAAAGGCGATCTCGTGATCACTGCGTCTCCGGGCGGCGGCACTCGCATCGGCGTGCGCGTGCCGTTGATTCCGCCGGCTCGCGAAGGACACTCCTCCTACAAGATGTAACCTCGGACGTCGATGTCAATCGTCATCTATCAAAAACCGACCTGCACGACATGCCGTCAGGTGCACGCGATGCTGAAGGACAGCGGCGTGGACTTCGATACCGTTGACTACTACGTCGATCCGATACCGAAACCCAAGCTGCTCGAGCTATTGAAGAAGATGCGGATCGCTCCGCGTCAGCTTCTGCGAACGAAGGAAACCATTTACAAAACACTCAAGCTTGGTGATCGCGACCTCTCGGACGATGAGATCGTTGACCTGATGGTGAAGCATCCCGATCTGATTCAGCGGCCGATCGTCGAGAAGGGTGCCCGGGCGATCCTCGCCAGGCCTGCCGATCGTCTGAAAGAAATCCTCTGACCGGCTAATCGCGCGTCCCGCTGCGGGCGTGCACCAACTCCGGCTCCTGAACACCCGGCCGCGAGATGCGCTGCTTGCTGGTCGGCCGCTTCGTGCGGTCGAAGGGCGGAATGGCCACTGCCTTCCCGGTCTCGGCCGATTCGTACAACGCCTGGATGATGCGAACGTCCTGCAGGCCCTCCTCTCCCGAGGGCTCGGGCTCTCTGTCCTTGAGCACGCAATCGGAGAAGTACAACAGCTCCGCGGCAAACTGGTCGCGCTTGCCGATGCGCTTGCGGGTGGTCTTACCGTTCACGGTGAGCTCGTAGGCCAGCCCTTCGGCGTACTCGTACGCCGGGTCCACGCGCACCTGTCCTTTCGTCCCGACGATTCGATACGAGCCGACGTCGCTCGAGTTGAAGCTCGTCACGAATGCGGCCACGCGCTCGCCCTCGAAACGAAGCAGCGCTCCCGTTGACTCGTCGATCTCCTCGAGCTCTTTATTGCCGGCGTTGACCGAGACCGCCATGACTTCCTTCGGCTCAGAGCGGAACACGTAACGCGCCGCGTTGATGCAGTACACGCCAATGTCGTAGAGCGTGCCGCCGCCCAGCTCTTTCTTCGTCCGGATGTTGCCCGGCCGCACGGCGAATGAGAACGAGGAGTTGAAGAACTTCGGCTCGCCGATCCGGCCGCGACGAACCAGGTCGATGACCTTCAGATTGATCTCCTCGAAGTGCAGCCGATACGCAATCATCAGCTTGGCGCCGCCCTCGCGACACGCGTCGATCATGCGTTCGCAGTCCTCCGCGGTAACCGCCATCGGCTTCTCGCACAACACGTGAACGCCCTTGGCGGCGGCGCGGATGGCATATTCCGCGTGCATCGAGTTCGGTAGTGCGATGTACACGGCGTCGATATTCTCGAGCGCCGCATCGTAGTCAGCGTAGGAAAACGTTTCGCGTACTCGATACTTCTTCGACAACTTCTTCAACTTGGTTGCATCGTCGCTGACCAGTGCCGTCAGGCGTGAGTTGCGCCTGGCATGTGCGAAGGCCGGGAGCATCGCAACCTGCGCGATGTGCCCGAGACCGACGACCGCGTATCTGACGGATCCGTTGGAGCGCTTAGCCATTCGACACCTCATTCTGTGCCTGCGCGCGGAGTGGACTGGAAGAACCACGCGCAATGCGCTTGCAACCGCCAGCACCCGTCGTCAAAAGCCTGGTCAACGCCAGTACCGCCGTACGCCGCTCGCTCGCTGCACATCAGCAGTTCCCATCGGCGCCCAGCACCTGGAGCGAACAACGAGTCGTTCATAGGGGAGGTCGTCAGCCGACCGAGATTGATCACCAGAAGGCGCGTCTCCCCGCCGCTTGAATAGCGAATCAGCACGAGATCGGACGTTGGGGCCGAGCTGTCGATGGCGACATCGGGGGTGCCGACAGCCGACAGAACGGCATCCGTCCGGCGCAGTGCGAGCAAATCGGCGTACAGACGACGCGCGTAGCCGCCGACTTCTGTCTCCCGCCAATCGAGGCGACAGGACTTGAACATCGCTTCGTCGTTCGGAACGGGCAAGGTCTCGCGAGCCTCTGGTGAAGCGAGTGAAGGGAACTGAGAGAGAAACTCCAGACGGCCCTTGCGCACAAGCTCCGCGAGCGGTTCCTGATGGTCGGCGAAGTACGTGAATGGCTGCTCGACCGCCTCTTCCTGTCCCTGGAACAACATGGGCACGGCAGGCCCGAGCAGCAGGAGCGTTGAGAGTGCCCGCCACATCGCTTGATCGCCGAACTGATGCAGACGGCGACCGGTTCCCGTGTTGGCAACCTGATCGTGATTCTCGAGGAAGCTGACGAAGGCCGCTGCCGGATGCCGTCGAGAGTCGGTCCCGCGCGGCTGCTTCTGCCAGGAATACCACTGCCCCTGATACAGCAGGTTCCATCGCGCCATCGACGCAAACTCACCCGCCGTTCCGCGATAGTCGGTGAAGTACGCTTCGCGGCGCCCGGTGAGCGCGACGAATGCGGCGTGATGCCAGTCTTCGTTCCACAGACTGTCCACGCCTGGATCAGCATCCCCCAGGCGCACGAGCGATGTGTCTTGCGGCTCGTTCTCAGCCGAGATAAAGATGCGACGAGGCGCGGCCACCTCGCGGCCGTGCTCGGATAACTCCTTCACGATGTGTGTAGGTGATCGATCGACGAGCGCCTGGGTGGCGTCGAAGCGAAGACCGTCGAAGCGGTACTCCTCGAGCCAGTGCCGTACGTTCTCGCGCATGAAGTGGCGCACGGGCGCAGAGCACTCGCCATCGAGGTTGAACCCGCGTCCCCACTCCGTCTCGTGTGCCGCGAAGTACGTCTGGCTGAACTCCGGAAGGAAGTTGCCGGACGGACCGAGATGGTTGTACACGACGTCGAGAATGACAGCGATGCCGACGCCATGCGCCGCATCGACGAAGTTGCGCGCGTCGTCCGGCGTGCCGTAGTGGTGGTACGGCGCGAAGAGGAGCACGCCGTCGTAGCCCCAACCGAAGCGCCCATCGAACTCTGCGATCGGCATCACTTCGAGCGTCGTGACGCCAAGCGATGCGAGATGCGGCAGCCGTTCACGCGCCGACGCCCACGTGCCCCCCGTGGTGAACGTACCGATGTGCATCTCGTAGACGACCTGACGATGACGCGGGTGCGCACCTCCCCACTCGCGCGTCGTCCATGTGAACGCACGAGGATCGACGACCATCGAGGCCCCGAACGGACCATCAGGCTGAAACCGTGAGGCGGGATCGGGTCGAACGCCCTGTTCGATGCGGAACTGGTAACGCTGACCGGCCCGCACGTCCGGCACCTTGACGCTGAAGTACCCGGCCCCCGCGGACATCATCGGGGTGTCGGATCGTGCGTCCAGCACGAGCGCGACCTCCCGTTGGTTGGGAGCCCAGACCGTAAAGACCACGCCATCGGCATCGACGATGGCACCCAGTGGTGGATGCACAGAAGCGGCCTCAGGGCGACGTGACATGAGACTCCTGATCGGCACGCTGGAGTGTCACAAACGCGCGCAATACTTCTGCAACGCTCCAGGCCTGAGCCACACAGCCACGCGGCGCGTAGGGCTCAGTGGCGTCGAACACTTCGCTGATCGTCCCGATGCACGCGTCGTTCAGGTGGCTATCAAACGCTCCGAGCAGCGCGCGCGCTTCTTCGCGCCGGCCTGGGTACGCGCGCAGGCACGCATCGATAAACGGACCGATCAACCATGCCCACACCGTTCCCTGGTGATAGGCGGCGTCACGCGCGCGCAAGTCACCGAAGTACTGCGCCTTGTAGTCCTTGTGCCCGGGCTCGAGCGTCCGCAACCCGAACGGCGTCAGCAAACGCTCGGCGACAACGTCCACGATCTGCTGCCAGCGGTTCTCATCGAGGACCGGGTAGCGAAGCGCGAGCGCGAAGATCTGGTTCGGGCGCATCGACGAATCGTCGCCCGCTTCCCCGTCAACGATGTCGTACAGGTACTTGCCGTGCTCGAACCAGAATCGACGGTTGAACGCGACACGCGTGCGTTCCGCTGTCGCTTCGAGATGGGCGGCATCGCGATCGAGCGCTCGAGACCACTGCGCGAGCAGCCGCACCGCGTTATACCAGAGCGCATTGATCTCCACCGTCTTGCCGCGCCGAGGCGTCACCACCCAGTCGCCCACCTTCGCATCCATCCACGTAAGGGCAAGGTTCTCCGCCCCCTGAGTCAGCAAGCCGTCGTCGTCCACGCGAATGCCGAAGCGCGTCCCGGCGAGGTGAAGGCTCACAACCTGTTCGAGTGACGGCAGGAGTTCGCGTACCAGCTCCATGTCCTGCGTGATCGTGACGTAGCGATCGATGGCGTGAAAGAACCACAGCGTCGCGTCGGCGGTGTTGTAGCGCCCCTCCTGATCGCCTTCAGGAAACAGATTCGGGATGAGGCCGTCGCGAAGATGGTGCGCGAACGTCATCAGGATGCCGCGCGCCTCGGAGTGCCGGCCGGTGCACAGCGTGAGGCCTTCCAGGCTGATCATCGTGTCGCGGCCCCAGTCCGTGAACCAGTGATAGCCGGCAATGACGCTGCGCGCCTCTTCGCCCACGGCTCGCGCGCGGGTGGACTCTGCGGTCCGCGTCGCCGGTTCGATCACGAACTGATCGGCCCCAAGCACGAGCTCGGCGCACAACCCGTGCGAGCCGATGTCGCCGGCAGCGCCGATCAGTCGCGTTCGCCGGGTCGTCTCCGCGTGAAACGCTTCGTCAGTGGCGAGGGCGTCGAGTTCAACAGCAGCGTGCGTTGACGCGATGAACGTCGCCCGCTCACCCTCGCTCAGATCCAGTTTGAAATAGCCCGGGCTCCACGTGTCGCCAACCGATGCGTACCCGCGCTGCTGCTCGAGGAGATACGGGACGTCCTTCGTCACTTCGCGATGAAGCGTGAACGACGACTCGTGGTCGCGAAGTCCAAACGTCAACGGCGGGACCGATGCGTCGAGCGTCGCTTCCAGATATCCGTCGCGTGCCACGAGCACTGGAGACGTGGGGAGCGCGTAGTCCACCGTCGCTTCGTGCGGACGTGCGTGCAGATGCGGGCGAATCCCGAGCCGGAACGGTTTGACCGCGCGTTTCACCGTGTAGGTCACGATGACGGTGTTCTGCAGGCGCGGCATGAACAACCGCTTCTCGATGGTGGCGCCATCGAGCTCGTAGGTCCAGACGGGCAAACCACCAATCAGCCTGAAGTAAGTCGTGACGTCGTTGGGCGCGGTCCCCCGCCGGCTCAGCCAACCAATCTGCCCGCCCGGCAACCGGACGCGCTCGTCGAGCCGCGACACGAGCACGACGCGCCCAAGCGGAGCGGGCAGCGCCGCGATCAGTAGGGCATGGTATCGGCGCGTCAACACGCCGCCCAATGTCCCTGACGCGTAGCCGCCGAGTCCGTTCGTCACGAGCCACTCGAGCGTCGTCAACCGATCCAGGTCCGGACCAATCTGGATCTCGCGAACGATGTCTGTCGCTACGTGTGGGTTGGTTTCGACGCCGACCATTGAGGTGATTGACGGATCGCGCTCGCAAGGACGGTGCCCACTATCGATGGCCTGGCGGGTGAATTGCTACGTTGTCAGCTCGAGTACTGAACCGATGGCTCATGTGAAGAAACGAACCCAACCACCCGCCAACGCTCAGTCGGCCCGCTCAGCAGGGCTTGTCTACGTGTCGGATCGTGCGCCCGGCATTCAACGTCGCCGGCGCGGGCGCGGGTTTCGCTACATCGATCATCACGGCCATGCGATCAGGCGACGAGTGGACCTCGACCGCATCGCCAGTCTCGCGATTCCACCCGCATGGAAAGATGTCTGGATCTGTCCGCACCCGAAGGGACATTTGCAGGCGTGCGGCCGCGACGCGCGCGGCCGTAAGCAATATCGATATCACGCGGACTGGCGGCAGATTCGCGATGAATCGAAGTACGACCAGATGCTCGCGTTCGCGATGGCACTGCCCGTACTTCGTCGTCAGATGGCAAAGGACCTGTCGGCGCCCGGTCTGCCGAGGCGCAAGGTAATCGCCGCCGTCGTGCAGCTCCTCGAGAAGACGCTGATCCGCGTCGGCAACGACGAGTACGCGCGCGATAACCAGTCCTTCGGCTTGACCACAATGCGTAACAGGCATGTGCAGGTGTCGAAGTCCACGCTGCGATTCAGGTTCAGAGGCAAAGGTGGAAAGTCTCACGACATCGCCTTCAATGACTTACGTCTCGCGAAGATCGTCAGACGATGCCAGGACCTTCCGGGTCACGAGTTGTTCGGTTACATCGATGACGAAGGACAGGTTCAGGATATCGGCTCGGCAGACATCAACGAGTATCTGCGTGACGTCACCAATCAGGATTTCACCGCGAAGAGCTTTCGGACGTGGGCCGCAACCGTGCTTGCTGCCTGCGCGCTCCAGGAGTTTCCTGACTACAGATCCAACGCGCACGCGAAACGCAATGTGACTCAAGCCATCGAGGCAGTTGCCGGCGTCCTGGGTAACACACCGGCGATTTGTAGAAAGAGTTACATTCACCCGGCGATCGTCGATGCCTACACCGACGGCTCGCTTCCCCGCACGCGACGCTCGAGAAGGCTCAGGTCGGTCGCGCGCGCGGCCGATTTTCAGCGGATGGAGACGGCCGTGCTTGCCTGGCTGCACCGTTTACAACGCGCAGCTCAGCGACAAACCGCATAGAGAAGGTCATCCACTGCTTTGTCGTGGCGCTCAACTTGCTTCTCGCGAAAGGCTGAGTGAACCCGACTGCAACGTATCGTCTGCAGCTTCACGCCGACTTTCCTTTCGACGCCGCAGCTGAAATCAGCGACTACCTCTCAGAGCTAGGCATCACGCATGCGTACTGCTCACCGTATTTTCAAGCGGCACCTGGCAGCACGCACGGCTACGACGTCATCGACTACACACGTCCGAACGTAGAGCTGGGCGGCGAAGAAGGCCTCAGACGTTTTGCTGCAGCGTTGAAGAACCTGCAGATGGGGCAGGTCCTCGACATCGTGCCCAACCATATGGCGATCTCCACTGCGGCCAACTGGTGGTGGGCCGACGTGCTGGAGAACGGGCCGTCAAGTCACTTCGCTTCCTATTTCGACGTCGAATGGGAACCGCCTGAGGCACGACTACGCAACACGGTGCTCATTCCGATCTTGAGCGATCACTACGGTCGCGTGCTCGAAGCGGGTGAATTGCAAATCGTGCGGCTCGGTGCGGAGCTCCAGGCACGCTACGCCGACAACACGTATCCAATAAGCCCGAGCTCGCTTGGGCCTGTGCTGGGTCGTGCGGCGAGGCTCGCAAACTCCGATGCGCTGGCGTTTCTCGCCGACGCCTTCGGCGAGCTCCCGCGGCCGACGGCAACCGATCGCGCGAGCGTCCGCCGGCGACATCGCGACAAGGCCGTTCTGCGCGGGCTACTTCGTCGCCTGCTGGACGAGGATCCGTTTGTCGCCAGTGCCATCGATCAAACCATCGCTGACATGAACGCAGATCCCGATGCGCTGCACGCGCTGCTGGATCTGCAGAACTATCGGCTGGCCTGGTGGCGCAGCGCGGACCGCGACCTCGGCTACCGGCGCTTCTTCGACATCGACACGCTCATCGGATTGCGGATGGAGGATGAGCAGGTGTTCCAGGACACCCACAGTCGTGTGCTCGACTGGGTGCGCGAAGGTGTGATCGACGGGCTCCGCATCGACCATCTCGATGGCTTGCGCGATCCGCTGGAGTACCTCGCTCGCCTGCGAGCAGCCGCACCGAACGCCTGGGTCGTGGCCGAAAAGATTCTGGACGCTGAAGAGGCGCTGCCCGAGAGCTGGCCCATAGCCGGAACCACAGGGTACGACTTCCTCAATCGCGTCACCGGTCTCTTCGTTGACCCGGATGGCGAAGCGGCGCTCACCGACTTCTACCGCGAGTTTACCGGTGAGACGCGCGACTACGCCGGTCTCGTGCGAGACAAGAAGATCCTCGTGCTGCGCGACATGCTCGGCAGCGACGTCAATCGCCTGACCGATCTTCTGCTGCAGATCTGCGAGCGCCATCGGCGTCATCGTGACTACTCGCGCCATCAACTGGCCGATGCGTTGCGCGAGCTGATCGCCTGGTTCCCGGTGTATCGCACGTACATTCAGCCCTACTCGGGCAATGTGTCAGAGAGCGATCGGCATTACACGGAGATCGCCGCGGCTGCCGCCATCCGAGAGCGTCCAGACATCGAGACCACGCTGTTCGAATTCCTGCGCGACCTGATCGTCCTGACCGTGACGGGTGACCTCGAGAAGGAGTTCGTTGCGCGACTGCAGCAGTTGACCGGGGCGGCCATGGCCAAAGGCGTCGAAGACACGGTCTTCTACACCTACAACCGCTTCATCGCGCTCAACGAGGTCGGTGGCGATCCCTCGTGGTTCGGGATCAGCCTTCAGCAGTTTCACGAGAAGGCGCGAGAAACGCAGCAGCGATGGCCGCTCACGATGCTGGCAACAGCCACGCACGACAGCAAGCGTGGCGAGGACATGCGTGCACGCCTCGCACTGCTCTCCGAGGAACCGGCAGCCTGGATCGCCGCCGTGCGCCGATGGTCGGCGATGGCGGAGGCGCATCGCACGAACGAGTGGCCCGATCGCAACACGGAGTATTTCTTCTATCAGACACTCGTCGGTGCATGGCCGGTGTGCGCCCAACGCCTGACCGCCTACATGGAGAAGGCGTGCCGCGAGGCGAAGGAGTACACGTCGTGGACGGCTCCAGACACGACATATGAGGCCTCCGTTCGCACCTTCGTCGACGGATGCCTCACCGATCGTGACCTGATGCAAGACGTGAGGCAGTTCGTCGAGTCGTTGATCGAGCCCGGCCGAATCAACTCATTGGCACAGACGCTCATCAAGCTGACGGCTCCTGGCGTCCCTGATCTCTATCAGGGCACCGAGCTGTGGTCCTTGCACCTGGTCGATCCGGACAATCGCCGGCCTGTTGACTACGAAGAGCGACGGCGCGCGCTCGCCGAAGTGAAACAGCTCAGCGCCCGTGCGATCTGGGATCGCGCCGATGAAGGGCTGCCGAAGATGTGGGTCACGCATGCCGCGCTGCAACTGAGACAGCGACAGCCCGAAGCGTTCGGCGGGCACAGCCGCTACGGCGCCGCTGACACCCGTGGCCCACTCGCCAGTCACGTCGTGGGGTTCTGCCGTGGGGAAAACGTGATGACCATCGTGCCTCGCCTAGTGATGCGCGCCAACGGACGATGGCAAGGCACGGGCATCTGCGTGCCACGCGGTTCGTGGACGAACGTGCTGACCGGACAGCCGATCGACGGCGGGGACGTCGATGTCTCAGACATCTGGCGAGACTTTCCGGTGGCGCTGCTCGAGCGCGCCCGTCATTGAGGAGCACGATGAGCGCCGCCGAATTGCCTCGTCTCCCCATCATTGACGCCCTCACGCGGAGCTGGCACGAACGCCCCGGGGAACCGTTCCCGCTGGGCGCGACATGGGACGGTGAGGGCACCAACTTTTCGATCTTCTCGGAAGTTGCCGAGCGCGTAGACCTGTGCTTGTTCGATCGCCAGGGGCGCGAGACCTGCGTTCCGTTACCCGAGCGAACCGCATTCTGCTGGCACGCGTACCTCCGCGGTGTCGGTCCCGGCCAGCGCTACGGCTTTCGTGTACACGGCCCATGGGATCCGGCGCACGGGCACCGCTGCAATCCCGCGAAACTTCTGGTCGATCCCTACGCGCGCGCCATCACCGGCGGAATCGACTGGAACGCCGCGATGTTTCCCTACCCGCTCGGCGGCGACGATCTGCAGCGCAACGACGACGACAATGCGCCGTACACGCCCAAAGCCGTCGTCGTTGACGATGCGTTCGACTGGGGCGGCGATGAGCCACTTCGCCGGAAGCTGCACGAGACCGTCGTCTACGAAGTACACGTCAAGGGGTTCACGAAACGCCATCCCGAGATCCCGGAATCGATTCGCGGCACCTACGCCGGCCTTGCACATCCGGCGGCCATCGAGTACCTGAAGTCGCTTGGCGTGACCGCGGTCGAACTGCTCCCGATCCACGAGTTCGTCCACGAAAAGCACCTGCTGGACAAAGGCCTGCGCAATTACTGGGGCTACCACTCCTATGGCTACTTCGCACCGCACGGTGAGTACTCGTCGCAAGGTGACGGCGGCGGCCAGGTGCGCGAGTTCAAGCAGATGGTCAAGGCGCTGCACGCCGCTGGTCTCGAAGTCGTCCTCGATGTCGTCTACAACCACACCGGTGAGGGCAATCATCTCGGGCCGATGCTCAACCTGAAAGGGATCGACAACCGCGCCTACTACCGCACCGTCGAGGCCGACCCTCGCTACTACATGGACTACACCGGCACGGGCAACAGCCTGAACATGCGTCATCCGCACGCGTTGATGCTGGTGATGGACTCGCTGCGCTACTGGGTGCAGGAGATGCACGTGGACGGGTTCCGCTTCGACCTGGCCTCAACGCTCGCGCGCGGGCTCTACGAAGTCGATCGCCTCTCGGCCTTCTTCGACATCATTCATCAGGATCCGACGCTGAGCGGCGTGAAGCTGATCGCCGAGCCGTGGGACCTCGGCGAAGGCGGCTATCAGGTGGGCAACTTCCCGGTCCGGTGGTGTGAATGGAACGGCCGCTATCGCGATACGGTTCGCGACTACTGGCGCGGTCAGGGGGCGACGCTCGGCGAGTTCGCCAGCCGCTTCACCGGCAGCTCCGACCTCTACGAGGACAACGGACGCCGTCCGTACGCCAGCGTGAACTTCGTGTGCGCGCACGACGGTTTCACGCTGCGCGATCTCGTGTCCTACAACGAGAAGCACAATGAGGCGAACGGCGAGGACGGCCAGGACGGCGAGAGCCACAATCGATCGTGGAACTGCGGCGTCGAGGGCCCCACCGACGACGCCGGCGTGAATGCGCTGCGATCGCGTCAGCAGCGCAACATCCTCACGACACTGTTCCTCTCGCAGGGCATTCCAATGCTGCTCGGCGGCGACGAGATCGGGCGGTCACAGCAGGGCAACAACAACGCCTACTGCCAGGACAACGACGTCTCCTGGTTCGACTGGGAACACATCGATCGTGAACTGCTCGAGTTCACGCGCCGCCTGATTCATCTGCAGGCCACGCACCCGGCATTCCGGCGTCGCGGGTGGTTCAAGGGACGGGCGCTGCGCGGAGCCGGTGTGGCCGACATCGCCTGGTTCAGGCCTGACGGTAAGGAGATGGTGGACGAAGACTGGCAACACGCACACACCAAGTCGTTCGCCGTCTTCATGAACGGTGATGCGTTACGCGAGATCGACGATGACGGCCGGCCCGTACGGGATCAGAGCTTTCTGCTGCTCTTCAACGCGCATCACGAACCGCTCACGTTTGCGCTTCCGGCCGCGTCATTCGGGCGCGCATGGGATGTCGTGATCGACACGGCCGCCGGCCTCGAGTTGACGTCGAAATCGATTCGCGCTGGGACAACGCTGGAGATGCCGGACCGGACGATCGTGGTGTTGTCGCGTGCCTCCTCAGCGCGGTGACGCAGCCATTGCGGCCGCGCTGAAGGAGTGGCAACTGCTGGACGGTCCGCGCGTCAGGATGCCGCGGCGCCGATGTCGGTCGTGAACGGAATCGTAGTCCTCGCCGGCTGCGAGATCGGCTGACTCAACACGTTCTGCGGGCTCTCGACCGGACGATGAATTCCGAGCTTCCTCATCCGCGTTCTCAGCGTGCTGGCGCACAGTCCTAACACCTTGGCCGCTCCCGCCGGCCCTTCGATGCGCCAGTTCGTGAGGTGCAGCATTCGCAGGATGTGCGCGCGCTGAACGTCTACGAGCGTCTGCGGCTCGTCGAGCATCGTTGGGATCAGATTGCGGCGAACCGGCTCGCCTCTGAAGTTCGCCAGGTCGAGCACGCCACCGCGCGACAGGATCACGGCCTGCTGAATGACGTTCTCGAACTCGCGGATGTTGCCTGGCCAGTCGTATTGCCGGAGCGCCTCCAGCGTGCCCGGGGTGACGCGATCGATGGGTCTTCCCATCTGCCGCCCGATGCGATCGCAGAAGTGGCGAAGCAGCGCAGGCAGATCGTCGAGCCGCTCGCGCAGCGCCGGCAGCGTGATCGGGAAGACGTTGAGGCGATAGAACAGATCCTGCCGGAACTTGCCGCAGTTCACGTCCTCGACCAGATTCCGGTTCGTGGCCGCCACGATCCGGACATCGACGTGAACGGTGCGGGTGCTCCCGAGCCGCTCGAACTGGCCCTCCTGTAACACCCGGAGCAGTTTCGGCTGCAACTCGAGCGGCAGCTCGCCGATTTCGTCGAGGAAGATCGTGCCGCCATCGGCCATCTCGAAACGACCGGGCTGCGAAGTGTGCGCACCGGTAAAGGCGCCGCGATCGCGGCCAAACAGCTCGCTTTCGATGAGGGTTGGAGGGAGTGCGCTGCAGTTGACGACCATGAACTTCCGGTGGGCGCGCCGGCTCTGATTATGGATGGCCCGCGCCACGAGCTCTTTTCCCGTGCCGGTCTCACCGAGCAACAGGACGGAGGCGTTCGTGGACGCCACCTGCTCGACTCGATACATCACATATCTCAGGACATCGCTCGTGCCGACGATGGTGCGATCCGACGATGCCGGCTCGTGAATACGAGACGAAACGGCCCCCGGAGGGAGCGGCATTGAACGGTCTGAACCCATGATCCTCTTCCTCGGCCGCCTCAAGGCAGCTGCAGCAATTCTATTAGGGGATTTACGGACGGAAAACTATCAGCACGGGTCGAACCCCAACAAGTGAGACCTTAGTAGTACGCAGACGACCCGATTGTGGACGATAAGAATCGTAGGTATCCTGCCCCTTTCACAAGAGCGTTACATGGCCGTAAGTGCTTCCAGGCTGACACTCGCTGTGGTTGACGATGACACGGACATCCGACGGGCCGTGGGCCGATACCTCCGCTCATACGGTCACAAGGTGCACCTGTTCGAGTCGGGCGAAGCGTATCTGGCGGAGGACTGCAAAGCCGACTGCGCGATCGTCGATATCGGCCTACCCGGCGTGAACGGGCTGGAAATGGAAGAGCAGTTACGCAGGAAGGGACGGGGCGTCCCGGTAGTCTTCATCACGGCCCACGACGATCTCGCCACGCGCGCCGTCCGCACAACAGGCATGCCAGTTCTCAGGAAACCGCTGGACGAAAGCGATCTCCTCGATGCCATCGCCCAGGTAACGGGCAACCACTAGCTCAGACCAATTTTCGGACCCTCGCGAGTGGACAGAAGCCGCACGAGCGCGGCAACTGAGTCCACGTCCAGCTTCCGGGTGACGCGACCCCGGTGCACCTTGACGGTCTTCTCGCTCATTCCCAGTTCGATCGCGATCTGTTTGTTCAGAAGGCCCGCGGCCACGAGGTCGCAGACCTCGCGCTCGCGTTTGGTGAGACGTGCGAGCCGCTGATCGACATCCTGCTGGCGATGCTCCTGCTGTCGCATCGCGATAGAGAGCAGCCGGGCCCGCTCGAGCGCGGCGAGCAACTGATCTTCGTCAACCGGCTTCTCGAGAAAGTCGATCGCACCACCTCGCATGGCCAGCACCGTTGATGGAATGTCGCTCTGGGCGCTCAGAAAGATGATCGGCATCGAGATGCCCTTGGCGATCATCGCCGTCTGCACGTCGAGGCCGCTCATGCCCGGCATCTTCAAATCGAGCAGCAGGCAGGCCACGCCGTCATGAGGAGGACGCGCGAGAAACGCCTCGGGCGACGTGAATCCTTCAACGGCGATGCTGTGTAAGCGCAGCATACGCTCGACTGCCCGGAGGACGAGCGGATCGTCGTCAACGGTGAAGACCTGAAGGGCCGGATCCATCTGCCTGATCGGGAAGGCCCTAGTTTACACCGCTGCCGGGATGGTGCTCACTTCGGAGAATTACGCGACCAAGCCCATCTTCGAGCGCGTCACTACCGCAGAGAAACCGGCTCGTCGCTTTGCAAAAAGTTCCAGCGAAGCAGCAACGCGCGAGCACTCTTCGCGCGATATGCGCATCAACTGCACCTCGTCAGATCGCTGGCGCACGGTATGCACAAAGCCGAACCGCATATGCGATGCGCGACGAGACGGCGATGTCCTTGAGGTATTCACCTGCATTCGTGCCGATCATCGCGGTGCTGTCGTTGTGCGTTGCCGCGTGCGACTCCGCAACCACATCGTCTGTCACGACAGGACCGACGCCGACGAAGTGCCAGCTCACGTTGGCACAACCGTCGAACATTGTCGCCGGTGGTGGAAGCGGCACGATCGCCGTCACCGCTCAACCTGAATGTGCATGGACGGTCGCGAGTCAACCGAGTTGGATTTCGGATGTGTCGCCCACGTCCGGTCAGGGCAACGGCAGCGTCGCGTTTCGCGCGGCAGCGAACCCGGTGCCCTCGATGCGCGAAGGTGAAATCGTCGTCAACGAGAACCATGTTCGTGTGATGCAGGAAGCGGCGCCGTGCCGCTTCGCGATTGCTCCAGACGGCCAGACAGTCACCGCGAGCGCGGGCACCGCGAACGTCGCTGTCACGACGCTCACCGGCTGCACGTGGACCGCGAAGAGCAACACCGCGTGGATCACGGTGACGTCAGGCGCGCAGGGCAACGGCAACGGTTCCGTTGCACTGCAAATCGCGACCAACAACGGCGGCACTCGCACCGGAACTGTCACGATCGCCGATCAGACGCACACGATCACGCAGCAGAACCCGGCACAACCGCCGACACCACCGCCACCAGCACCGCCACCGCCGCCGCCTCCGCCGCCGCCGGCGCCGCCGAGTTGCACGTTCACGATCGCTCCAACCTCTGAGTCGATCGCTGCAGCGGGAGGTCCGGGCTCGTCGATCGCGGTGACCGCTGGAGGAACGTGTGCCTGGACGGCGATCAGCAACGCGTCGTGGATCACGATCGCGTCTGGCGCAGCCGGGACCGGCAACGGATCCGTGGGCTACACCGTTGCGGCGAATGCCGGTGCCGCACGAAGCGGCACGATGACCATCGCTGGCCATACGTTCACGGTGAGCCAGGCCGCGGCGCCGACGCCAACCTGCACCTTCACATTGGCGTCGAGCAGCGCGTCCTTGACGGCGGTCGGAGGCACGGGGTCGGTGAACGTGACAGCCCCCGCCGGATGCGCGTGGACAGCGGTGACGAGCGCGTCGTGGATCACCGTCTCGTCTGGCGCGGCCGGCAACGGGAACGGCACGGTCGGATTTGTGGTCGTTCCCAATCTCGGCGCAGCTCGCTCCGACACGATTCTGATCGCCGGCCAAACCTTCACGGTCAACCAGGCAGCTGTCATCCCAACCTGCACCTACGCGCTGAGCGCATCGGGGGCCACCGTGCCCGCCGCAGGTGGCACTGGCTCCTTCAACGTCACGACGCAGGCTGGATGCACGTGGACCGCGGTCACCAGCGCGTCGTGGATCACCATCACCTCTGGAGCCGCCGGCAGCGGCAATGGAACGGTTGCGTTCACTGTTGCCGCGAACCCAGGCGCCTCTCGCAGCGACGCCATCGCTGTCGCAGGGCAGACGTTCACGGTTACGCAGTAGGCCAGCAAGAAAGGGTTAGGCGAATGAGACAAGTGGCTTCGCTGGTGGCGTGCATGGTGTTTGGTGTGGCGATCAATCCGGCTCACGCGCAACAGACCACCGTCGACGTGCTGTCGTTCCTCCTGACCAATCGAACGATCATCACGGGCGATTTCGACCGCGATGCTCAAGCGGCCGCAGCAACACGCGACACGATTGCCACCTTCCTCGTTCAAGAGCTCGCAACACTCCCGGTGTCCACGTCATCGGGAGGGTTCACGTATCGATTGGATCGCCAGTTGGGCACGGTGATCCGATCGAGCGACAGCTTCGGTCCCTTTTACACAGAACGCTCGCTGACGGCTGGGCGCAATCGCGCGTCATTCGGCATGGGCTATCAGAGCTCGCTCTACGACACGATCGACGGACGCGATCTCCGAGACGGCACGCTCGTCTCCACCGCGGCCATCCTGCGTGGTGAAACGCAGCCGTTCGACGTCGAGACGGTCTCGCTGCGCATTCGCACGGACACGATGACGTTTACGGGCAACTACGGGATCACCGATCGGATCGATGTGAGCGTGGCCGTTCCCTTCGTTCGCCTCAACCTGCAAGGTGAACGCGTCGATACCTACCGGGGGCAAGCGTTCGTGCAGGCAAGCGGCTCGGCGTCAGCATCAGGTCTCGGCGATATGGTGACGCGGGTCAAGTTCAACGTCTTCCGGGAAGGCGCGAACGGCCTGGCGATCGGAGCCGAAACGCGACTTCCAACGGGCGACGAGGAAAATCTGCTCGGCGCCGGCGAGGTCAGCTTCACGCCGCGGGTCATCGGATCGGTCGAAGGCAGCACAGTGGGATTTCATGGCCAGATCGGCTACACCGTGCACGGCGTGTCGAAGGCACTTGGCTACGGCGCGGCGCTCACCGTAGCTGCGACGCCACGATTCACAGTCATCGGCGAGCTCCTCGGCCGCAGGGTCGAAGGCCTCGGACGCCTTGAATCGACGACCGTGCCGCATCCGCGCCTCGTCGGAGTAGACACCATTCGCCTCACGGGCATCGAGGAGACGACCGATCGCATCGTTGCCGTCGGAGGTTTCAAGTGGAACGTGTCGAGCACCTGGCTCTTCACGGCGAATGTGCTCCGGCCGCTCACGGATGTGGGGTTGAACGCAACCTGGATCCCGACGATTACGTTCGACTACTCGTTCGGCGGATAGACGGATACGACGATGGAACGGGCACCTTTCGAGTGGGGACAACCGGTTGAGCCAGAGCACGATCCCGATCTGCCGTTGTATACGGACAGAACGGAGAGACCGACGCCGAGCGGCACGCCGGCGTTCGGACAGCCGTATATCTGGGCGACGCCGAGACACAAGTACGAGGACGACACGCCAAAGATGGGACGCATCGGCGGCGCGGCGTTCCTCGGGTTTCTCGTGCTGCTCGCATTTGGCGCCGTGTGGGTGATCGAGCGCGACGTCGAAGGACCATCGGTAACGCAGGAAGCCGCGCCGCAAACCGCTGCGCTCGAAGCAGAGAAAGAAGCGCCGATCGCAAACGTGCCGACGCCTGCGGTGCAGGAGCCGCCGCCTCTCATCGGTTCCACAGAGCCGCCGCCCGCGGTCGAATCTAAAGACCCGACACCACCCGCACCCAAAGCGCCCGAGCACAAGGTAGAGGCGAGGCCTCAGGCTCGCCCTGTGCCACCGCCACCAAGCCCTCAGCCCCGCCCGGCGCCACGGAATACTGAGGCGGGCTCTCAAACTCGCCTTACCGATCGGCCGATCCCACCGCTGTCGCAACGTCCTTCGATCCCCGAAGCGCCGCCTGCTACAGCAGCGAGACCGACGACAGTGGACCCAGCGCCGTTGCCTCCTCGCGTCGCAGTTGCGGAAACGATTCCGGCTCCAGTTCCCCGCGCTGCCGTCGAGGAGCCCGTGCCCGCACCCGCGGCAACGCCGCCACCGGCACCAACACCCGCGCCTGCACCCGCGCCTACGCCTACGCCTGCACCTGCACCTGCACCTGCACCTGCACCTGCACCTGCAACTGCAACTGCAGCTGCGCCATCGACTGCAGCAACCACCACTGCCGCCGACGTGGAAAACAGCGCGATTCGCGGCGTGCTCGGCCGTTACCGCACTGCCTTCAACGCACTCGATGCACGAGCCGCACGGCAGGTGTGGCCCACCGTCGACGAGCGGACACTCGATCGCGCGTTCGGACAACTCCAGCAGCAAAACGTCTCATTCGATCGATGCACGATCGCTGTCAAGGGTGTGCTGGCGGAAGCGAACTGCAACGGCACCACGCGCTTCGTGCCACGAGTCGGCAGTCGCTCGGAGCAGACCGAATCGCGACAGTGGAACTTCAGCCTGCGCAAGGCCTACAGCGGCGGCTGGCTGATTCAGGAAGTAAACGCCCGCTAGATCAAAAGGCCATCTGAATCCCGAACCACGCCGAGCGCGGAAGCGCGGGATGTGTGTGGATGTCTTCAACACCTTGATCAGGCTCGCCCGGCAGACGCGAGGTGTAGAAGTAGTCGATGTCGGACGCTTTGGCATCGAAGATGTTGAACACCTCGAGCACTAGACGTGCCTTGTTCGATAGCCGATACCCGGCTTCTCCATTCCACAGCGTCGTGCTCTTGGACATGACACTGCCATCTTCAATCAACGCTCGCGGACCGAAATGACGCACGCGGAGGCTGCCGAAAATCGATCGCTTCGGCTCAACGGTGATGCCAGCTGAGATGACGCGATCCAGCGCGCCAGACACAAAGTCGCCCGCGGGATCGTCGTCCGTGAATCGTGCCCTGGTCCATGCGAGATCCGCGTCCCACGTGAGCCACGGCGACACGCGCGAGTAATTGGTCCATTCCAGGCCTACGCGACGGCTCGGACGGCCCGGCTCCGTCGTGCCGGCGTCGCCAACGAACAGCAACTCGGAATCGAGACCGAGATACCACACCGTCAGCGTGGACTGCAGGCCACGGACTCGTACGGTGCGAATGCCGACCTCCGCACCCTTCGCCCGAACGAGCGGCGTCACCGCGTCGGCGAACTCTTCACTATTTGGGTCCACGCGAGTCACTGCGCCGCGCGCATCGTTACTGTGGAAGCCCATGCCTGCGTTCGCGTAGATTTCGGTTCCCACCCACGGCGCGAACACGGCTCCGAACTTCGGGCTTGCCAGACCATCGGAACCGCTGCCGGAGTTGAGCGGATTGTCCGATTCGACGTCGAACTGATACCAGTCCGCGCGCACACCTAGCGTGGTGCGCAGAGATCGGGTCCACTCGATCTCGGTCTGGGCATACGCACCGGTCATGTTCATGCCCACCTGATCTTCGCGCGTCGTTGACAGCCGTTGACGGCCCTCGTTGCGATACAGCCCGATCGGGTCGAGCCAGTCGTGGCGCAGTTGCACGCCGACGCTGCTCTCGGTGTGACGCTCGAAGAGATGACCGAGACGCCGGTAGGTCACGCGGCCACCAGCAGCGACTCGCCGCTCCGCCTGTTCGAATTGATCGCCGTGCTCCGGATCGTCGAGGAAGTAGGTGAAGTTGGAAAACAGATTCAGACTGTTACGCAGCAAGAACCCCGACGCGCGAAGAGATGACGGCCCGTTCGACTTCTGGTATTCAGCCGCCAGACTCTGACGATTCGATTGTCCGCCGTCGGTCGGATCGATCGAACCCAGGCGCGAGATCAACCCGCTCGTGACGGCGCGGTCGGCAACCTGGTCGGTCGAGTCCCAGTCTGCCCAGTAGCCCATGGCTGTGATCGTGAAGCCATTGCGGTTGTCGCCCTGGCTGTAACGCACGACCCCATTGACCTTCTGGTAGTCGTCGGGGCTCACCCACGGGCCGTCGTTGTGATTCAACTCGAGGGCGCCGAGCAGGTTGCCCTTGCCCACGCGAGGTGACGCCGCACCGAACATGCGCGCCCACCCGTTGTTGCCACCGGTCACGTTGAAGACTGGGCTCGCGAGCGCGTTGACGTAGTTGATGGTGGCAGCGCCCGCTGCGGAGAAGTCGCCTTCGTCAGCGAAGTAGGGCCCCTTCTTGAACTGCACACCGCTGACCAGCTCCGGAATCAGAAAGCTGAGATCCGCATATCCGTGCGCGTGTGCACCGGTGGGCGTGTTCACGGGCACACCAGCAACCGTCGTCGAGAAGTCGGTTCCGTGATCGAGGTTGAACCCCCTCAGGTAATACTGATTGGCCTTGCCCTCACCGCTATGCTGGCTGATCACCATGCCAGGTACGGTTTCAAGGACTTCACCAGGTCTCTGGATTGGGCGCACGTCGAGTTGCGCCGCCGTGACCGCACCCTGGCTTGCAGAAGACGCGATCCCAACGAGATTCTCCGCCGGGTTCTCGGCATCCGCGAGGTTGCGAAATGTCGCCGTGCCTGTGACGATGACGTCAGCGTTGAGCGCAAGGCTCAGCACATTGTCTGAAGTCACGGTACTGCCAGAAGTCACTTTAACCAGGCGCCTCAAGACTCCGAAATTGAGGAGCCGGAACGTGAGCTCACCTGTGCCCGCAGGGACTCCTTCGAACAGATAGCGCCCCTCGCCATCGGTGGTCGTCGTCAACTCCATCTTGTTGACGATGAGGTCGATCGCAACACCCGGCAACACGGCGCCAGTCTGATCGACGACCCGACCGGCCACCCGGCCTGGCGCCTGCGCATGCGCGATGGACGCGAGCAGCATCAAGGCCGCGACGGTTGCTATGATTCTTTGGCTCAACGTTAGATGGGCGGCGAAAGCGTGAGGAGACGAGTGTAGATGCCGAGGCGGGCTGATGAAATGCGGCATGTTGTCGCATGGCTGCCGATCACGCGCTGGGTGACGTGCATCGTGTTGTGGGCGGTGCTCGCGACGGTGCTGTTGTTTCCTCATCTCGATCTGCCACTACGCGCCATTGCACCGTTCGGATTGGCTGCGGCGATTTGTCGCACCGCAATCGTCGTGCTCTCTCAGCGCGGTCGTGGTGTGCCGCCCGCATTTTTCGGAGTCTCGTGGTGTGCAGAGGCCGCGCTGCTCGCCGTGCTGCTCGACATCACGGGAGGCCCGTTCAATCCGTTCATCGTCATGTACGTCACGTACGTCTGGCTGGCTGCGGCAACGCTCGGCCCGCAATGGACCGTTGCAGTCACCGCGGTGTCGATTGCCGGCTTCGGATGGCTGGTGATCGATCACGTTCAGGCAGAATTGGCCGAGCACCATCGGCTGAACGACTTCCCCACTCATCTCTTCACGATGTGGCTTGCCGGCTCAGCGATCGCCGAGCTCGTCGCGCATTACGTGTCCCGTGCTCGGGCTGTGCTCGATCAGCGGCAGCAGCAACTGGACGAGGCACGCGAGCGCGCGCTGCGCAGCGAACATCTCGCAGCTCTGACGACATTGGCCGCAGGCGCAGCGCACGAGCTGTCCACGCCGCTCGCGACCATCGCGATTGCGGCACGCGAGCTCGAGCGCACGGCGGGTCACCTCGCCGCATCAGACCCTTCGATCGATGCCCTCAAGGACGATGCGAGGCTGATCCGAACGGAAGTGGATCGATGTCAGGTGATCCTGGACGGCATGAGCGGTCGAGCACCCGAGGGTGCGCCATCAGCGGCCGAACCACTCACCCCGGCGGCAATCGCGCAACTGGTTCGCAGCCGATTGACGGATGCGCAACAGCAGCGCCTTCAGGTCGAGATCTCCGAGGATCACGCGACGCCCTCTGTTGCCGGTGCGGCGATGGTGCAAGCGATCTCGTCGCTATTGAAGAACGCCTTTGACGCGAGCGACGCGACCGCTGACGTCCGGTTACGATTCGCGCGCCGTGGGGAGATGGTCCGCATCGAGGTCCAGGATCACGGTGTCGGCATGTCGCCGGACATTCGTCGCCGTCTGGGCGAACCGTTCTACACAACGAAGGAGCCTGGTCAGGGCATGGGGCTCGGGTTGTTTTTGACGCGCACGTTCGCGGAGCGCGCGGGAGGGACTTTGCAGTTCGAGACCGACGGCGGCACGACAGCCATCCTGGAGATTCCGGCGCATCACGTCGAGGCACGGCTCGCATGAGCGCGGACAGCCGAACTCTGTTGATTGTCGAAGACGACTCGCCGCTGCGCGATCGACTCGTGCGCGCGCTGCGCGATCGCGGCTTCGACGCGCATGGCGTCGCCGATCATCCGTCAGCGCTCGATTCCGCGCGCCAGGACAGCCCTGAGCTGGCATTGGTCGATCTCAAACTTCCCGGCGAGTCCGGCCTGCGCGTCATTCGCGATCTCAAAGAGCTCGACCCTGCAACCGTTGTCGTCGTGCTGACCGGCTACGGCAGCATCGCCACCGCCGTCGAAGCGGTGAAGCTGGGGGCTGCAAGCTACCTCACGAAGCCTGCGGATGCCGATCAGATCGTGGCGGCGTTCGACGGCACGCAGCCGGATGACGATGCGGAAGTGCCGACGCTGGCGCGCGTGGAATGGGAACACATCCAGCGCGTGATGGCCGACTGCGGTGGCAACGTCTCGAAAGCGGCGCGCGCGCTCGGCCTCCATCGCCGGTCGTTACAGAGAAAACTCTCGAAGAACCCAGGCCCACGCTGACAGAGATGCCTCCGAAGGTCACCGACTACGTCCGTACGGCCATCGATCGCTCGCAAGGCCGATCGATGGTCATGAGTCTGGGCGGTATCGCTGCGAGCGAGCATCCGCTCGCGTCGCAGGCCGGCGCGACGATCCTCGCGCGCGGCGGCAGCGCGGTCGATGCCGCAATTGCCGTCAACGCGGTCATGGGCGTCGTCGCCCCGATGATGAACGGTGTCGGCGGCGATCTCTTCGCCATCGTCTATGACGCCGCATCAGGAGCGCTGCACGGGCTCAACGCGAGCGGATGCTCCCCCGCCGCGCTCACGATCGATCGCCTTCGCACGGAAGGAATCACGAGCATGCCGCAAAGCGGCATCCACTCGGTCACGATCCCTGGCGCGGTGGCGGGTTGGTCGAAACTCATCGACCGCTTTGGACGACTACCGCTCGCCGACGTGTTGGCGCCTGCGATTCAGATTGCCGAGGGAGGCTTTCCGGTCCCCGAAATCATCGCTGCCGAATGGCAAGGAGGCGAACCGCTTCTGCGCTTGAACGCAGAGGCCTCGCGTGTGTACCTGCCGGGCGGCGACGTGCCAGCTGTCGGTCAGGTATTCAAGAACCCCGACCTCGCATCGACATATCGTTCGCTGAGCGCTCGCGGACGCGACGCGTTCTATCGCGGCGACATCGCACAGCGCATCGTGAAGTGCTCCGAGACGCTCCGCGGGCTGCTGACGGCCGACGATCTCGCCGCGTATGACGCCGAGTGGGTCACACCGCTCTCGACGACCTATCGCGGATGGACGGTCTACGAGCTGCCGCCGAACGGACAGGGCATCGCCGCGTTGATGATGCTCAACCTGATGGAGCATTCGCCGATCGGATCGTACGGGCACAACTCGGCAGAGGCACTACACACACTCATTGAAGCCAAGAAGCTCGCCTACGCGGACATGTCGAAGTGGGTCTGCGATCCCGCTTTTTGCGACGTGCCCGTTGAACCAATGCTGTCGAAGGCCTACGCCGCCCCTCGCGCACGTCAGATCGATCCGTCGCGGGCACACCCGGGCGTTGCCCCTGGCGAGATTCCGACTAAAGGCGGCGACACCACGTACCTCAGCGTCGTCGATGCCGACGGCAACATGGTGTCGCTCATTCAGAGCATCTTCGCCAACTTCGGGTCCGGCCTGGTTCCCGAGGGCGCCGGCTTCGTCCTGCAAAGCCGTGGCGGGCTTTTCACGATGGACCCCGGTCATCCCAACGCGCTCGCACCGCGTAAGAGACCGCTGCACACGATCATCCCTGGCTTCATGACGAACGGCCCGCTGAAAGCCGCGTTTGGAATCATGGGCGGCTGGAACCAGTCGCAGGCACATGCGCAGTTCATCTCGAACGTCGTCGATCACGGGATGAACATTCAGGCCGCGCTCGAGGCCGCTCGCATGACGAAACTCACCTTCACTGGCTGCGACGTGACGATGGAATCGAGAGTGCCGGAGCCGGTGCGTCTGGAGTTGGCTACGAAAGGGCACGAGATCAATCTGCAGGGTTCGTTCTCGAGCATGATGGGCGGCGGTCAGAGTGTGATGCGCGACTACGCCTCAGGCGTGAACTACGGCGCATCGGATCCGCGCAAGGATGGCGCTGCGATTCCCGAGCCCTTCCTGTCGTGAGTTCGCGCGTCGCGCCCGCAACGCGCGTTGTTCGGCCAAGAGGAGACTATTGACTCGTTTATTGGAACGATCCTGCCCCGGCGCCAATGAAGTTGTTCACAGGGAGACTGAAATTCAGCTAGATTCTTCTTATGAACGAGCCCCAACGCTGGAACGCGAATTGCCCCGCGTCTGTGCGGTTCAGGCCTCATATACGTTGAAAACAAGTGACGTCCATGGCGACCGCAAGCACCCCCACTTCGGAAGACAGACGCGCCCAGGTCATACGCTCAGGCAGGAATGGCAGTAACCGCCTCGGCGAGCTGCTCAGGAGCGCCCGTGAGCGTCGAGGTCTCACGCTCGAACGAATTGCCCGTGAGACGAAGATCCCGCAGCGCCACCTCGAGGCCTTCGAGCGCGACAACCTGACGGCCGTTCCGTCCGGGTTCTATCAGCGCGCGGAGCTGCGGACCTACGCGCAGGCAGTCGGTCTCGATCAACGCCTCGCGCTGGCCGAGCTCGAGTCCGCACTGACGCCGGCCGACACGTTCGAGTCGCGAGAGAATCGCCGCAAGGAAGCGTCCACATCACCGCTGCCCTACATCGCTGCGGCTGTCGCTGGCATTGCGGTGATCGCTGCGCTCCTTGGTCGCGCCAGCATCGAGCCTGCGTCGCAGCCACAGCCTCGGCTCGAGACGCCCGCTCCGGCTGAATTGGCGGCGACACCGCTGGCGTCCAATCCGTCATCGGAGCCTGAAACCGCGACTCCTGCTCTCGCACAATCCACACCTGCTACTCAGTCGGCAGCGGAACCGGCGGCCGCCGCCGCACCGGTGCCTGCGGAATCAGTGACCGAGCTTGTGGTGACGACAGAGCCGGTCGGCGCGCGAGTGACCGTGAACGGCATTGGATGGGGCGCCTCACCTGCGCGAATCCAGTACCTCGAGCCAGGCACTAAGATCGTCCGCGTGAGCAAAGAGGGATACGTCGCGGTCGAGCGCGTGCTGCAAGTTGACGAGGGCCGCCGGCAAGCCCTCGACATCCAGCTCGAACCTGCGCCTTAGACGGACGAGGTCTCGATCACACCGTCGTTGTAAATCGTGCAGCCGCTCTCCCGCGAGATTCGGGTTCTCGCTGATTTGTTCGTGGAGCGTCTATTGCACCCTCGGTTCAGCTGTGGACGATCGCGACTCAGCCGAACCGACCCAGCCTTCGTCGCGCCGACATCGCATCTTTCGACGCATCGGCATCGCAGGCGGGATCCTCTGCGCGCTCATCATCGTCGCGCTGATCGCGATTCACACGCCGCCGGCACGGCGCTACGTCGTCGATCAGGTCGTCGCGTTGCTGTCACGCGAGCAGATCGAGTTCAGCACCGACCAACTCGGCTACAACGTGTTGAACGCGTCGGTGAATCTTCACAACGTTCGCGTCCGCTCGACGACGTGGCCCGAGGCCCCGGCGTTTGCCACCATCGGCCAACTCCGGATCAACCTCAGTCTTCTGCAATTGCTGCGCGGCCGCTACGTCGTGCAGTCGGGCACGCTCGAAGACGTCGACATCCACTACGTCGTTGACGACCAGGGCCGCAACAACCTTCCTCGTCCGCCGGCAGATCCGAACGCACCTCACAAACCGCTCGACTACCTCGTCTCGTCGCTCTCGATCGCTCGAGCGAACGTGCGGTACGAGAATCGAGCCGAGAACATCGACGCACAGCTTCCACTCTCGTCCG
>Ga0315912_10001377_pt1 | contig 30343 bp, 32 predicted proteins | sample VfabasoilMG_FD_204469 | JGI IMG/M metagenome (GOLD analysis project Ga0315912, IMG submission 204469) | Garden soil microbial communities collected in Santa Monica, California, United States - V. faba soil | ecosystem: Environmental > Terrestrial > Soil > Garden | place: USA: California...
TTGCGAAGATAGATACGCTGATGGGCAAGATCAACAGTGGCGAAGGCTCGCTTGGACAACTCGTCGTAAATCCGCAGCTCTACGATTCGCTCAACGGTACGGCTCGCGAGATGAACGGCCTGATGAAGGACTTCCGGGCCAACCCGAAGAAGTTCCTGAGCATCAAACTTGGACTCTTCTAGCCTGCGCTACCTCATTGTCAACGCCGACGATTTCGGGTTCACCAGGGACGTAAACCAGGGCATTGTCGACGCGCATCGCAACGGTATCCTTACAGCAACGACGTTGATGGCCAACGGCGAGGCGTTTGATCATGCCGTCAAACTCGCCCGCGAGAATCCTGCTCTGGATATCGGTTGTCACCTTGCTCTCGTAGGTGATAGGCCGCTGCCTGCAACGGTAGGCCGCATGATTGCCGCAATCACAACAGGGAAGCTTGCGATCCTTGATGAACTGCGCGCACAGATCCGGCGTATCCTCTCCACCGGAATCCAACCAACCCACCTCGATACGCACAAACACACACACCTGTTTCCGCCGGTGCTGGATGCCGTCGCCGAGCTGTCTGTTGAATTCGGAATTCGCTGGGTGCGGCGACCGTTTGATATGTCGGGAGTCTCTGGATCGGCTCCTGCCGTGGTGAAGGCCACTAGCATGACTATGTCGTTTCTGAAGGCGCGCTTCCAGACCGTCCTCAGCAAGCACAACTGTCTGAGCCCGGATCACTTTGCCGGATTCCAACTCACCGGAAGGTTCCGGGCCAAGGAACTGGTAGAGCTCGTCGAGCACCTGCCTCAAGGAACCACCGAGTTCATGTGCCATCCAGGCTATTGCGGAGATGAACTCCAAGCCTCCAAAACACGCCTCAAGGAGAGCCGTGTTTTGGAGCTGGAGGCCCTGACTTCACCCGAGGTCCGCAAGGCAATCGACCGCTGCGGAGTGAAACTAACCGACTATCGGAATACTGGCAGAGTGGCTTAAGCCCGGGCCGCCATGGTTCGGGGCGCTCGCACGGACTGCCGAAAGCGGTCAAGCAGGGCGCTGATTTCGACGGCTGGAATGGCGAACTCGCGTTCAATTTCCGGGATGCTGCATCCATCAACATAGAACCGCGACAACATCCGCCGCTCATCAGACCGGACCGCCGCGAGGGCGGTGGTCACCGTGGTTCCGAGATTCACTGCCACACGCGGGATGGCCGGGTCTGCGGATTGCTTCTTCCTGGCTAGCACGGCTCGAACGAAGCGCGTCCAGTCTTGGGAAGTACCAATCCTGCCGCGCTTGATCTCCTCCAGCGCACCTGTCATTGTCTGTGTCACCAGATCGTCCAGGCCGATCTTTCCCAGGTGGTGATCGAATAACGCTCGCACGCCAGGCGAATAGTCCATTCGAAATCGTTCAACCGCGGCGGAGTCTCCGTCGTGGATCTGAGCGATCAAGGCATCACATGCCTTCGGGCCAACCCGCGCTACCGGTGTGCTCAACGAGCCCACCGCGGGGGAGTAGGTGGTAGTCATTCAGTTCCCTCTAAATCAGGCTTCCTAAAATAGCAACCTGAATTGAGTTAGTGGGAACGAATCAAAATGTTTTCAAGAAAAATACAAACTATTTAAGTACTAGTACTTAGATAGGTAAGGGTTTGGCTAAGAACCAGCCATCCTTCGATAGAGCGCTCGAAACTGTTCGAGCGTAAGCTGTTCGGCGCGGAGGTCGAGTTCCGGGATACCTTCCAGAGCCTCACGGCCAAAGATACCGGCTAAGTTATTTCGAATGGTTTTTCTTTTGTGACGGAAACAAAGTCCGACAAAAGCCAGTAATGGCGCGGGGTCAGAGATAGCGGCGGCGGTCTCGCTGCGATAACGGGGGGTCAGGCGGATGACGGCGGATTCGACTTTTGGAGGTGGCGAAAAGGCTCCGGGAGGCACCTTGAAAAGCAGTTCGGTGCGGGCATATATCTGGGTGGTGACGGTGAGGAACCCATAGTCCCGTGTGCCGGGCTTGGCTGTCACGCGCTCAGCCACTTCCTTTTGAATCAGGAAAACAGCTCGTTCCAGGAGTTTCCCGACAGCGAGGGTGCGTTCAATGATAGGCGAGGTGATGTAGTAGGGGAGATTACCGACAATGACAGCGTCGCCCCAACGGGAGAGGTCCATTTGTAAGACGTCGCCTTCGAAGACCTTGAGCCGATCATCTTGTTTGAAGCGATCCCGCAGGTGGCGGACCAGTTCGGGGTCCTTCTCAATGGCATGGATGCGACCGGCGTTTTCGAGGAGATGCTCGGTGAGGGCACCTTCTCCGGCACCGATTTCGATGATCAGGGGGGTAGGTTCCGGACAAGCGGCTTCGGCGATCCGGCGGAGGATGCCGGGGCTTCTCAGGAAGTGTTGACCAAGTCGTTGACCCAATGAATCAGGTTAGCGCAGATGAGGGGTATGGGCTTCTTCCCCTAGAATATCTATGCATACAAATACCGCTATAACAAAAAATGATCCATCAAACGAACGAAAAACACCCGCTCCGATGTGTCCATCTGTGGCACATTACCGATCCCTACCGCCAACCAACAACGCCGCTTTCAAACCCTGGGCCAGCGTCGCTGCCTCGCCCTTCCCCCAATAATGCAGAAAGACAAAACCAGGCTCCTCCTCAGTCATATGGTTGTGGATCGCCACAATCTGAATCCCCGCCTTACGTAGCGCTTTCAACACCGGTTGAAGCTCGTTCTTAAGCATTGCGAAGTCCCCATCAACAAGCGCATTGGCGTCCGTACCGGCGAACGCAGCCCACGTGTTCACACCCATCTGCGTCGAAACAGCCTGCCCGTGCATCTTTGCCTTACGCCCAATGGTTGCCTTGTACATGCCCGCATTCACTTGGCCCTTCACACCAAGGATGCCGTCCAGCGTTGCGGCCGTAAGAGAACTGGTATCCGCAACAGGCGCGCCCGCAAACATAGCCACAGGTTTCGCATTCGCCGCCCGGATCTCCCTGATCTTATCCATGGCCTTGCGAACCGCCCCGGCAATCGCCGCTACTGTACCATCCCCGCCAATATGCATGAACATGACACGTGGCGAGTCATAGAAGAAATGGTTATGCAGCGCTGTGACCTCAAGGCCATTCTCAAGTGCAACAGACATCACCGGATTTACCTCATCCTCAAACACAACCAGATCGCCCATCACCATGACCTCAGCGTGTGGCGAAGAGGTGAACGCCGCCCACGACGTCAGTCCCAGGAACGGCTGCATCACCCGGCCTTCCACAGTGACGGTCACGTCGGTACGTGGAAAAGCCACCCGATAGACGTCTTCATCGGCTGTAAAAGTGCCTTTCGCACCCGTAATCGTATCAATATTAGTTCGCGCGGCTTCAGGAACGGCGGCCAACAACAGTCCAGATCCAAAGCATAGGGCAAGCAGGATTCGCATACCTCCAGGGTAACTCCAACGCACCCTAACCGGCGCGCACCCGGGCTCGAACGTGGGCCAGGCGAGTCCAGCAAGACAACCTCGTAAGCCCGAAGTGTCTCTGCCAGTGATAGAATGAGGTCGAAGTGAATCAGAATATTTAACTCTGGATGCCGCCAATACTTGCTCTGTTCGGGAGCTTGATAGTCGTCTGCGGGCCGAGATGAAGCAAGGCTTCGCCGAGCTCGAAATGCGGCTTACCGGCCAATTTTCCTAGCCTACAGCCGCTCAAACCGGCCATCACGACGCAAATAATACCGGCGTCCGCGCCAAACAATCGTGTTCCCAAAGAAGCCACCCAGCCAATAAACAAAGCTGGCCAAGTCTTCCAACGGAACCAGCCACCAGTACCTCCGGCAAAGCGGGTCATGCAGCACCCATCCCGCCGTCGCCCAGGCAGCCGCGACCCTCGCCACTGCCCCGGCCACCGCCAGCGGCCACCACTCAGGGGCCGTCGCCAGCAGCAGCACAATAAACGGAGTCGGATTCGTGAAAACCTGTCCAACATACCCGGCCGGTCTCGACCGCCGCGTACTCCGGTTCCACCGCAACCGATGCTTCGCATTCGCCACAAACGCCTGCGACCCAATCCGGTGCTCAATCACATACTGGGACAGTCCAACCTGGAACCCGGCCTCGGCAGCAAACTGCCCGAGAACGAAATCTTCGGCAAGGTAGTCCTTCACGCGATCCCAACCACCGATCACCTCGATCACCTTCCGCCGAGCAACAATCGTCGGACCAACGGCGAACTTCATGCCCTCCAGCATCCGAGCCGTCAGTATCCCGGCCAGGAATTCGGTATTCATCCCAATAGCTTCCAGCTTCGACCAAAAACTGGAACCGGGCACAGCACGGTAAGGACAAGTCGCAAGGTCGAAAGGACCGCCGACCACCGACCGCAGAAAATCCGGCGTCACCCGGACATCGCTATCAGCCATGGCCAACCAGTCATGCGCCGCAGCAGCGGTCATATGGAAAAGGCTCCACACCTTGGCGTTCGCATACGGAGGCTCGCCAACAATCAGCAAGCGGCTCGGAATGTGTGGATACGCGGCTCGAAGTTGCTCGACAATCGCAACAGCCGGATCACCGGCCTCGCGCACGGCAAACAGGATTTCAAAGCTCGGATAATCCTGTTCAAAGTAACTACGAAGGTTCTCAGCAAGACCTTCATCCGCCCCAGCCAGGGGCTTCAAAATAGAAACGGAAGCGGAGTCCGCTACCGACGGCCGAGGCACCGACAGATAACGATGGGTAGCAACCACTACCAGCAGGCAGAATACGAAAGACCCGGCAACAAAGACAGCAGCAATCACTCGAAAGGAGTTTTATCGGCTACCAGTTTCGTAGCCATGTCGATAAAGGCATCCACCGCTTGCGAGCCCTGATCGGCATGTCGGCGGTTGCGGACACTTACGGTGCCAGCTTCCACCTCCTTGTCACCAATGACAAGCATGTACGGGATCTTCTGAAGCTGCGCATCACGGATTTTGGCGTTGACCTTTTCACTGGTATCGTTCAATTCCGTGCGGAAGCCAGCGTCATCCAGACGCTTCTTCACTTCCTGCGCGTACGCCGCGTGACGATCAGCAATGGGCAGCACAATGACTTGAACGGGAGCAAGCCAAACCGGGAAAGCCCCGGCGTAGTGCTCAATCAGGGTACCGAAGAAACGCTCCACGCTTCCATAAAGAGCGCGATGCACCATCAACGGCTGGTGCTTTTGTCCATCGGGAGCAACGTATTCAAGCCCGAAACGTTGCGGCAAAGTGAAGTCGAACTGAACCGTTGAGAGCTGCCACTTACGTCCAAGAGCATCGAAAAGCTTAACGTCGATCTTGGGACCATAGAAGGCCGCCTCATCGGGGATAACCGCCGCTTGAATGTTCAAGCGGTCCACAGCGCGGCGTAGTGCCTTCTCGGCAAGCGCCCATTGATCGGGAGTGCCGTCGTATTTGCCGCTAGCGCCGCCATCCCAGGTGGAAAGCTCTGCTTCGTATTTCTCGAAGCCGAAATGCTTGAGAACGTCCATGGCGAACTCAAGACAGTTGACAATCTCGTCCTCGATCTGATCGGGAGTACAGAAGATATGGGCATCGTCCTGAGTAAAGCCGCGCACGCGCAGCAGGCCGTGCATGGTGCCGCTGCGTTCATAGCGATAGACGGTGCCAAGTTCGCCGAGACGCACAGGAAGTTCACGATAGCTGCGCAGACGGTCGCGATAGATCAGAATGTGTCCGGGACAGTTCATCGGCTTGAGACGATACTCAGCGTCATCAAGTTCCATGCCCGCAAACATGTTCTCGGCGTAGTGACTGAGGTGACCGGAAGTGCGCCAAAGATCGGCACGCATGACGTGCGGAGTGTAGACGAGCGAGTAGCCGCGAAGCAGATACTGATCGCGCATCCAGTCTTCAATCAGCTTGCGAATCAGTCCGCCCTTGGGATGATAGAAGATGAGTCCGGGACCGGCGAGTTCCTGAATGCTGAACAGGTCAAGCTCTTGTCCAAGCTTGCGGTGGTCGCGCTTTTTGGCCTCTTCAAGCTGCTTGAGGTACTCGTCGAGTTCCTTCTTAGTGAAGAAGGCAGTGCCGTAGATACGTTGGAGTCGGGCGTTCTTTTCGTTGGCCTTCCAATAGGCACCGGCAACGCTCAGAAGTTTGAAAGCCTTGATGCGTTTAGTAGATGGGACGTGGGGACCGCGACAGAAATCGATGAAGTGGGGACCGAGCGTATATTCAGAAAACTCGTCGCCGCCCTTCTCTTCAATGAGCTCGCACTTCATCCAGGCGCCTTCGGCAGCGTACTTGGGAAGGGCTTCGGTTTTGAGATTGAAGATACGTTCGTAAGGAAGGTCGCGAGCCTGGATCTCCCACATCTTGGCCTCGATTTTTTCAAGGTCTTCGGGAGTGAAAGGAGTCTCGCGTTGAAAGTCGTAATAGAAGCCGGTATCAATAGGAGGACCAACACCAAGCTTGGTCTCAGGATAGAGTTCCAGCACGGCAGCAGCAAGAAGATGAGCAGTAGAGTGGCGATAAACTTCCAAAGCCGAAGGATCCTTGGAAGTCAGAATACGAAGATCAGAGTCAGCATCAAAAGGGCGAGTAAGATCACGCAGTTCGCCATTGACCTTAGCAACCACCGCATCGTCAGCAAGACGAGGGCTAATATTACGAGCAATATCAAGGGGCCGGCTGCCGAAAGGAACCTGCTGCTGGGACCCGTCGGGCAAAGTGACGGTAATTGTACTCATGGGGCTGATTTTTTAGGGTAACACGTGGGGTAATCACTAGAGCCAATCTACTATGCTGGAAGTATGTCGTCGATTGAGTTAGCGGCCCGCCCGGAAGATGTCGGCCGCCGTTTGGATTTGTATTTGCACTCGCACCTTCCGCAGTTCAGCAGGGCGAGGCTTCAGGATTGGATCAAGTCTGGGAACGTCCTGATTAACGGGGCTGCCGGGAAGTCGTCTTTGCTACTTCGTGGCGACGAGGCGATTCAGGTTACTCCTGCTGCGCCTGCTCCTTTGCGGGCTTTTGCTGAGGATCTTCCGGTCACGGTCCTCTATGAAGATTCGTCGGTATTGGCGGTTGATAAACCCGCCGGGATGGTAGTTCACATGGGAGCTGGGAATCATTCCGGCACTCTGGTGAATGCCCTGTTGCACAAGTTTGAGCAGCTCTCTGGTGTCAATGGTGACGAGCGCCCAGGTATCGTGCATCGTTTGGATCGGGAAACTAGTGGGGTTCTGTTGGTTGCCAAGACCGATGCCGCGCACCGGCATTTATCCGAGCAGTTCGCGTCCCGCAGTGTAGAGAAGTATTACGTGGCGTTGGTACACGGCGTGCCCCGCCAGGTGCAGGGCCGGGTGACGACGCCGATTGAGCGCGATTCGGTACGCCGGACGCGGATGACAACAAAGTCCGGCAAAGGCCGGGAAGCGCTGACCACGTACACGGTGCAGCAGCGTTGGGATAAGCATGCGTTATTGGAGGTTCGGATTCACACAGGCCGGACGCATCAGATCCGGGTCCACATGGCCTCGATAGGATATCCGCTGGTGGGGGATCTGACATACGGAGCTCCGGCTTCAACTTTGGATCGGTTCTTTTTGCACTCGCACAGAGTGACGTTTACCTCGCCAGCAACAGGCGAGCCGGTTACCGTTGTGTCGCCACTTGCACCGGAGTTGGAGCAATATCTGAAGGCGTTATAATCGACGTCAGGGTTCGAGAACACTATGCGTAAATTGGGATTCTTGTTAGTTGGGATCGGCTGTATGTGGATGCAGGGGCAGCAACCCCCTGCCGCAGTTCAGAAAAGCGACGACCCCTCGCGGATCGTTATCGGTGTTGATCGTGTGAATATACTGTTCACTGTGACGGATAAGCGGGGCCGCTTCATTGACAACCTCGTCAAGGAGAACTTTGAAGTCCTTGAGGGCAAGAACAGACAGAAGATTCTCGACTTCACAGCCGAGAGCGACTTGCCTCTGCGCCTGGCAATCCTGATTGACACGTCGAACAGCGTTCGCGACCGTTTCCGGTTCCAGCAAGAAGCCGCTATTGATTTTATCCATAGCGTGATGCGGCCACCGCAGGACAAAGCCATGGTGGCGAGCTTTGATACCAGCTATACGATGAAGGCTGATCTTACCTCGCAGATCGGGTTGTTGGATGAAGCCGTGAGAGCGATGCGACCCGGCGGCGGGACATCGTTGTTTGATGCGATTTACTATGCCTGCAAAGACAAGTTGTCGCAGGACCGCCCGATGCATGAGTATCGCCGGGCGATGATTATTTTGAGTGACGGTGACGATACCGGGAGCAACTTCTCCCGTGACCAGGCGCTGGAGATGGCTCAGAAGGCCGACGTCGTGATTTATGCCATCTCGACCAACATCAGCCGGATTCAGTCCGATGGCGACAAGGTGCTGAAGTATATGACCGATCAGACCGGCGGCGTGACGTTCTTCCCGTTTAAGGCGGAAGATCTGGCGCAGTCGTTTGAGAATGTGGCGAACGAGCTACGCCATCAGTACAGCATTTACTACCGTCCAGAGCCCATGCACAAAGACGGGCAGTTTCATCCAGTGACGGTCCGGGTCGGAGGGCGTACCGATATGATTGTCAGGGCGCGCAAAGAGTACTTCGCCGAGAAGCAGTGATAGACTTAAGGTCGTGAACCAGAACATGCAAATCTGGATGCCAGCGATACTCGCTCTGTTCGGGAGCTTGATCGTAATGATGTTCACCGCTTGGCTGAACACTAAGGCCATCTCGTCGCAAATAGACGCGCTACGCGCAGAACTCCGTGGAGAGATTCATGCTTTGCGGGCTGAGACCAAACAGGGCTTTGCGGAACTTGAGCTTCGGCTCACTTCTCAAATCTCGAATCTCTCGCATCGGGTCGAGCGCCTGGAAGAGCAACGAACTCTCTTTCAACGTTAAGTTTGCATTTTCGCCTTACGTTCGCCTACTATAGATCGAGGACTTTCCATGGATGAAAAAGAACGTGGGCGCGCACTAACCGCCGCTCTGGGTCAGATTGAGAAGCAGTTTGGCAAAGGGTCGATTCTACGGCTTGGGTCGAAAGATTCGATCATACCGATCTCGACGATCTCTACCGGGTCTATCTCGGTAGACTTCGCACTTGGGATCGGCGGATTCCCGCGTGGCCGCATTAGTGAGATCTATGGTCCTGAGTCTTCTGGTAAGACGACCATCGCGTTGCAGGTGATTGCCGAAGCCCAGAAGGCAGGCGGTGTGGCGGCGTTCATTGACGTGGAGCATGCGCTGGATCCGATCTATGCCAAGGCGCTCGGCGTGGATGTGGACAACCTTCTCGTCTCGCAGCCAGACTTTGCCGAGCAGGCCCTTGAGATTACCAGTTCGCTGGTCAGTTCCGGCGCGGTAGATGTATTGGTTTTGGACTCGGTGGCGGCGTTGGTCCCGAAGGCCGAGTTGGATGGTGAAATGGGCGACTCCTTCATGGGAGTCCATGCGCGGTTGATGTCGCAGGCGATGCGTAAGCTGACCGGCAATGTCTCGAAGTCAAAGACCTGCCTGATCTTCATCAACCAGATTCGCGAAAAGATCGGTGTCATGTTCGGCAACCCGGAGACAACTACAGGCGGACGTGCGTTGAAGTTCTACTCTTCGGTCCGGACCGACATCCGCCGAATCGCTGCGATCAAAGACGGTGAGGCCGTGATCGGCAACCGTACCAAGATCAAGGTGGTGAAGAACAAGCTGGCTCCGCCGTTCCGCGAAGCGGAGTTCGACATTCTTTATGGCGTGGGCATCTCCAAGGAAGGCGACCTGCTGGACCTTGCGGTGACACACAACATCGTAGAGAAGAGCGGTGCATGGTATAGCTATGCCGGGGATAGGATAGGCCAGGGCCGGGAGAACGCCCGCCATTTCCTGCGCGACAATCCGGATATTTTTGTAAAGCTGGACAAGCAAGTAAGGGAACAACTAGGGATGGCGGCCACAATGGCACCTGCCGAGCCCTTTGTTGTAGAAGAAGCCAAGCCGGCATCGAAATCCCGCTGAGAACTTCCGGGCCGTGCGCGCACGAACTAGCGTATGGCCACTACAATTGCCGGTAATCAGAAGGCGCGCGAGCAGGCGATCTTAACCGCTATCCAAGGTCTGGAGAAGCAATACGGTAAGGGTGCCGTGTTGCGACTCGGACAGGGGAGCATTTCTCCTATTGATGTAATCCCCACGGGCTGTCTGTCGTTGGACGGTGCCTTGGGTGTGGGCGGAGTTCCCAAAGGACGCGTGATCGAAGTGTTCGGGCCGGAGTCTTCCGGCAAGACTACAATTGCCCTACAGATCGTAGCGCAGGTGCAGAAGAACGGCGGAACAGCCGTATTCATTGACGCCGAGCATGCCTTAGATCCGATCTATGCTCGCAAGTTAGGCGTGAATGTGGACGATTTGCTGATCTCGCAGCCGGACTATGGCGAACAGGCGCTTGAGATTGCCGAGTCCATGGTGAGTAGCTACGCGGTGGATGTCGTAGTAGTGGATTCGGTGGCGGCGCTGGTTCCCAAGGCGGAGCTGGATGGTGAGATGGGTGATAGCTTCATGGGTGTCCATGCGCGGCTGATGTCTCAGGCGTTGCGAAAGCTGACCGGGATTGTCCATCGGACCAGTACGTGCTTCATCTTCATCAACCAGATCCGGGAGAAGATCGGAGTGATGTTCGGGAATCCGGAAACGACGACAGGGGGGCGGGCGTTGAAGTTCTATTCCTCGGTCCGGCTGGACATCCGCCGGATTGGAGCCGTTAAGGATGGGGATACGATTATCGGCAACCGTACCAAGATCAAGGTGGTCAAGAACAAAGTGGCTCCGCCGTTCCGTGAGGTTGAGGTGGACCTGATCCATGGGGAAGGCACATCCATCGAGGCCGAGTTGCTGGATATTGGCGCAGAGAAGAAGGTCATTGAGAAGAACGGCTCCTGGTACACGTGGCGCGGGGAACGTCTGGGGCAAGGCCGCGAAAGCGCCCGCCAGTATTTGAAAGACAACGTGGAGGCGCGGGACCGTCTGCTTGCCGAGGTTCGCATGGCAATGGGGATCGGCGGGACAGCGGTTCCGGCCAAGCCAATGGGGTCGGCGGCGGTGGAAACAGCGGTAAAACGCGTTCAGAGCGCCTGAAAAGGCCGATTTTCAGGGGTTGGGGTGGCAAGAACATGCTGAAGCCCAACAAAATGGGCTTTTTTCGTGTTTTTCTCTTTACAGGAACGCAGACCTTGGCTATGATGAGACTGCAAACATTTCTTTCAGGACTTGTTTTAAACAATCCGGACAGGAAAATTTCGATTGGGAACGAAGGAGCAACATGGCTGAAATCAAGAGAATGACGCAGACCCAGTTCGTGAAGAAGCTCGCGGAAGCGGGCGAGATTAGCAACAAGGTCGCCAAGGCAATCATCGACGCTTATGCCGCAACGGCAGTGGCGGAGACCAAGAAGAACGGCGTATTCGTACTGCCCGGCATTGGCCGGTTGGTGCGCGTAGATCGTAAGGCTCGCATGGGCCGCAACCCGGCAACGGGCGCAGCGATCAAGATCCCGGCCAAGAAGGTCGTGAAGTTCCGCGTGGCGAAGGCTGTCAAAGACGCAATCGTCCCGCCGAAGAAGAAGTAGTTCAAGTTAGGTTTCAGCAACGAAAAACCCCGCGGGCAAACACCCGTGGGGTTTTCTATTGAAGATCGTGATAGATCTGCCAGCCGTGCCTTAAGTTGCGGCAGCCGGGTTTGCGAGGCTAATTACGCCTGCTTCTTTTCCGTCGGCGGTTCCGGCTTCTCGTCGCCCTTGAGGGCAGACTTGAAGTTGCGGATGCCTTCACCCAGGCCTTTGGCTACTTCTGGAATCTTCTTCCCGCCAAACAGCAGGACGGCGATAGCCAGAATCAGGGCGATTTCCATTGGTCCGAAAGAACCCATTTCGGCCTCCTTCTATAAACGTCTTTATTGTACCGCAGATGAGGTTCTGGAATGAACCAGGCCAGACGGGGGATTCATAGGCGAACGGAAAACCTATGAAACATTTTAGACTGGCTGCTGGCTTGATTGCCTTCTCCGCCCTTTGTGGCGCTCAGACTTCGGATAAGAAGTCGCTCAATATGGATGGTGCGCGGCGTGTCATCGCCGGTGCTGTTTCAGCTGCTTCCAAGCTCAACACTCCTGGCGTGATTGCCGTTGTGGATGACGGCGGCAACCTGATGGCTGTGGAGCGGATCGATGGTACATTCGCTGCCGGGGCTAACATTTCCATTGGCAAGGCTCGGACGGCAGCTTTGTTTAAGAAGCCTACCAAAGTCTTTGAAGACATTGTTGGCAAGGGCCGCACGGCCATGGTTGCCTTGAACGACTTCACTCCCTTGCAGGGCGGTGTTCCGATTCTGGTGGATGGTCAGATTGTCGGGGCCGTTGGTGTCAGCGGTGCTGCCAGCGCTGCTCAGGATGAGGAACTTGCCATGGCCGGTGCGGCGGCTTTAGATGCCAAGCCAGTGGTTAAGTATTGGGAAGGCAGCGCGGTAACCTCGGCCTTCGCCAAGGGCGAGGTGCTGTTTAATGGCGGTGAAAGGTATATGGTACATGCCAGCCGACGTGAGAAGGCCGGATTGTCTGAAGTGCATACACTCGACACCGACATCCTCCATGTACTGGATGGCACCGCGACGATTGTTACGGGCGGCAAGTCAGTTGATTCCAAGATGACCGAGGCTAACGAGTTTCGGGGAGCGTCGATTGATGGCGGCGAGACCCGTCAACTTAAGAAGGGCGACGTGATGATCATTCCGGCCGGTGTTCCGCACTGGTTCAAGGAAACCACGGCTCCTTTTCTCTATTACGTAGTGAAGGTTCGGTAAACGGAGTCCTGCCATGAACCTCTTACCTACCCGAACTGTCTTTGCTTACCTTGCGGCGCTGGGTGTGGCCGCGATGGCTGCTTCGGTGCCGTCCGGCCCGGCTTCGGCTTTTGTCGATCTTACGACTGCTGATGGCGTTGCGCTTGTGAAAGGGCAGTGGCGGTACAGCGACACCAAGATCATTGAGACGGTGTTTCGTGATGCTGGCCCGGATGGACAGCCCACAGGCAAGGCGAACAAGACCTACGATTACACGCCGCATGCGGGTGGCGCGGACTTCGACGATTCGCGTTGGCAGGTTTTGGATGCCACTACTTTGGAGCAGCGTCGCTCTAACGGACGCCTGGCGTTTTCCTGGTATCGCATCAACGTAACGGTACCGGATCGCATCGGCGGCTTTGATCCGGCTGGGTCCACCGCTGTCTTTGAAACATCGCTCGACGACTACGCCGAGGTTTGGGTGGATGGAGAATTGACGCGCGCCACCGGACAAATGGGGGGCTCGGTGATCAGCGGTTGGAATGCTCCGAACCGGCTGGTGGTGGGCCGTGGCCTGAAGCCGGGGCAGAAGATTCAACTGGCCGTATTTGGAATCAACGGTCCGATTTCCAATCCTCCGACGAACTTCATTTGGATACGATATGCGCGGCTATCGTTTTATCGCGAGGCAACTCCGGGCCCGGTTGCGATTCCTCCGGCAGAGGTGAATGTTGAGGTGAAGCGGTTTGATCCGGCGATGGACCAGATCATTGGGCAGAACCCGAAGATCTTCAAATTGGCCGAGGGCTTTCAGTTTACGGAAGGTCCGGTGTGGGTGCGTGATGGCGGGTATTTGTTGTTCAGCGATCCGAATGCGAACACGATTTACAAGTATGGACCTGGCACTGAGTTGTCTGTATTTCGGGAGAACAGCGGGTACTCGGGCGCAGATATTGCCGAGTACCGGCAGCCCGGGTCGAATGGTTTGGCACTGGATTCACAGGGGCGGCTGACGATCAATGAGCATGGCAATCGGCGCGTGGTGCGTCTGGAGAAAGATGGATCGACAACGGTGCTGGCGGACCGGTTTGAGGGCAAGCGGTTAAATAGTCCGAATGATTTGGTATACCGGTCGGATGGCACTTTGTTCTTCACCGATCCAAATTTCGGGTTGCCGAAGTTTGGTGATGATCCACGAAAGGAGCTGCCCTTCACAGGCGTGTTTTCGCTGCATCGGGGCAAGCTGCAGGTTGTCAGCAAGGATTTCTCGGGTCCCAATGGACTTGCATTTTCGCCGGATGAGAAGTTTCTGTATGTGGCGAACTGGGATGACAACAAAAAGGTCATCAACCGGTATGCGGTAAATGCAGACGGCACGCTGGATGGCGGAAAGTTGTTTTTCGATATGACCAGCGCACCCGGGGAAGATGCATTGGATGGTTTGAAGGTGGACGTGCGCGGAAACCTCTACGTGTCTGGTCCAGGAGGGTTGTGGGTGTTGTCGGCCGAGGGTAAACACCTTGGGACGATTGTTGTGCCGAAGCATCCGCATAACTTTGCCTGGGGTGGCGAGGATGGAAAGACGCTTTATTTGTGCGCGCGGAGCGGGTTGTACCGTATGCCTTTGCTTGTGGGTGGAATCGAAAAGGAGAAATAGCTATGAAGAAACTGTTATGGATGTTGCCGCTTGCAGCGGCGCTGTTTGGGGTGACAGGACCTGTCACCCGTCTGGAGAAGGCGGTCCGGCATGAGTTGATCAGTCTGCCCTACTACAACGTGTTCGACAATCTGTCGTTTAGCATTGAGGGTGACACTGTCATCCTGTATGGACAGGTGATGAAACCTTACCTGAAGAACAACGCTATGAATGCAGTGAAGGGGCTGGAGGGGATTGCGAAGATCGACAACCGGATCGAGGTATTGCCGCAATCGATTGAAGACGACCGCATCCGGTCGGCTATGTTCAACGCGATTTACGGGTTCAGCACGCTGTACCGTTATGCGCACATGAATGTCCCGAGCATTCACATTATTGTGAAGAACCAGCACGTGACCCTGGTTGGCGCGGTGGCCAATCAGAACGATAAGATTCTCGCCGGCATACGCGCCAATACGGTTGCGGGTGTGTTCTCTGTCACCAATGAATTGCGGGTTGACGATGAGATGATGCCGAAGCAGTAACGCCCGGCGAGGCTTCGCCGCTATCATAGAAGTCTCTCTGAATGTCTGAACTCAAAACTCTCTCTCCTGAAATCCTTCTTCACATTTCCTCTTTGATCCAAGTCCCCATGAAAGGGCTGCTTGCCACCGTCGAGCTATTGGACGAAGGTGCAACGGTTCCTTTCATTGCGCGCTATCGGAAGGAGGTCACCGGCAACCTCGACGAGGTGCAGATCCGCAATACTGAGGAGAAGCTTCTCTATTTCCGCGAACTGGAATCGCGGAGAGAAACCATCCTTACCTCCATCCGGGAGCAGGGCAAACTCACGGATGCGCTTAAAGCCCGCATCGAAGCTTCTCTCGAAAAGAGCGAACTCGAAGATCTCTACCTCCCGTACAAACCCAAGCGCCGTACGAAGGCGACCATGGCGCGCGAGAAGGGCCTGGAACCACTGGCAACCTATATCTGGGAACAACAGACGACAGACACGCCGCTTGAGATCTTCGCCGCTACTTTCGTGAACGCCGAACTCGGCGTGGCTAACGTTGACGAAGCGCTGGAAGGTGCACGCCACATCATTGCCGAGATGATCAGCGACCACGCCGATATCCGCAAACTTCTCCGCAAAGCCATGTTCGAAGAAGGCACTATTGTCAGCCGCAAGAGCGAATCTGAACCCAACATCGACGAACAGCAGAAGTTCAAGATGTACTACGACTATCGCGAGCCGGTGCGTTCCATTCCGTCTCATCGCATGCTCGCCATTCGCCGCGGCGAAAGTGAAAAGGTTCTCTACTTTCTGATTGAGCTGGATCCGCTCCGACCCATCGGTATCATCCGCCAGCAAATCCACAAGCAGCAGGGCGACTGGACCCCACATCTGGACCTTGCCGCAGAAGACGCCTGGAAACGCCTCCTCAGCACGTCCATTACCGGGGAAGTTCGCTACGAACTGAAAACCAACGCCGACACGGAAGCGATCAAAGTATTCCGGGAAAATCTGGAGAACCTGCTGCTCTCTCCGCCAGCCGGACAACTCGCCGTGCTTGGGCTTGACCCGGGCATCCGCACCGGCTGCAAGATCGCTGTTGTCGACGACACTGGAAAATTTCTTGCACACGAAGTCATTTACCCACACGCTCCCAAGCACGATGTGGCCGGCTCGCACCGGGTTCTCTCCGCGCTGATCGAAAAATACAACGTCAAAGCAATCGCGATCGGCAACGGCACTGCTTCACGCGAAACCGAAGCTCTGGTGCGCGATTTCCTGAAGGAGAAGGGTCTGCTAACGCTCTTCAGCGTTACGGTCAATGAGTCTGGAGCATCTATCTATTCGGCTTCTGATCTGGCGCGTCAGGAATTCCCAGACCTCGACCTCACCGTCCGCGGGGCCATCTCCATAGCGAGGCGTCTCCAGGATCCGCTCGCTGAACTCGTTAAAATCGATCCGAAGTCCATTGGCGTTGGCCAATACCAGCACGACGTGGATCAGGACCATCTCAACAAGGCGCTTCAGACCGTGATTGAAAGCTGCGTAAACCGCGTCGGTGTGGACCTCAACACCGCGTCGTGGGCCTTGCTTCGTTATGTGGCGGGAATCAACGAGCGCACGGCTCAGAAAATAGTTGAGTTCCGCAACGACAACGGGCGGTTCCGTTCGCGTGTGCAGCTTACTGCGGTGCCAGGCATCGGTCCCAAGACCTTTGAACAGGCGGCTGGCTTTTTGCGAATCAGAGGCGGAGAGAATCTGCTGGACATGACCGGAGTTCACCCGGAATCCTACCCGGTGGTGGAACAGATTGCACAGAACCTCGGCATCAACGTCCAGCAGTTAATTGAAAGCCCGGAGGCACTCAAGGGCGTCGATAAAGCGAGTCTCAACGCAGGGACCTACACGTTAACCGATATTTTGGAAGAGCTGAAGAAACCGGGCCGGGACCCGCGTGACAAATTTCTTGCACCCAGCTTCAAAGAGGACATCCGCGAAATCAGTGATCTCACAACCGGAATGATCCTGGAAGGAGTGGTGACCAATGTCACCAAATTCGGAGCCTTTGTAGACATTGGGGTCCATCAGGACGGCCTCATCCACATTAGCGAATTATCGGACCGCTACATTAAGGAGCCGAGCGAAGTTGTCAAGGTGGGCCAGATCGTCAAGGTTCAGGTTCTCAACGCCGACGCCAAGGTCAAACGAATTGCCCTATCAATTAAGGCTCTGACGGCAAAAGCACCGGGGGCCAAACAGCCGCCGAGGGATCAACCCAGAGCAGAAAAACCAAAGCCCACTATGGATGACAGCCTAGCGGCACTGGCCAACCGTTGGAAAACCCGCTGAGTGTTCATATTAGAAACCAGATTCCACCTGCGACCAGCAGCGGACCCAGCGGCTTGCTCAACACCCTTGGTGCAAGTTTCTCGGCCAGCACTACCAAAGAAAGCAACCCAATCCACCAAAGGTTCATCACCCCGGCGACAAACAACAGGCCCATCAGGGCCCAACAACAACCCACACACAGTGCTCCGTGATGCAGCCCCATTGTGAAAGCTCCTGACTTGCCTTCTCTCCAATGAGTGGTCATGAATGCCAGCGGTGTGCTGCAACCTTCCAGGCAACGTCGCTTCAGCGGGGTCCACTGAAACAGCCCACACAGGATCAACAAGACTCCTGTTAGCACCGGACTCGCGCTGACCATCGAACTTGTCACCAACTCTGCCCATTGCAAGAATCCCTGGACCAGAGTGGCAAGTAAGCTGAAAGCTGTCCACACAACCAGATAACCGGCAACGAAAATTGCGGTTGGCACAAACAGGGTACCGCGCATTTGGCGGCGGCGGTTGACGGTGGCGAACAACAGGATCATCGGGCTGGCTGACGGGATCATCATCGCGACCATCATGATGCTCCACATGCCGAACACGGCACCAAACTCTGCCATGGACCAACGGTGGGAGGACGGCGACATCATCAACATGCAAATCGTGCCGCTGTCCATGTCGCGCACTAGGAAGATCCAACCGAGCGCTGTGATAGCGGCTAGGCCAAACCCGATGGGTAACTGATCGCGAGTCATGACCGAGAATCCCGATTAATTTTCGTATCGGACCTGGGCAAAGAATCCGGCCTTATTGGGCCACGCGAATTGCAGGCCATCTACTTTGACGTCGCAGGTCTTTGCGGCAACGACATCTGCTGACCGGAACAGGAATCCGCCGGAGTGTACCACCCGCACATTCTCTTCGCTGCCGTGTCTGGCGTTCAGGATCGGGACAAGACCAATCTGGACGGATTCTCCAATGGCCACACGGCTGTGACGGCGATCCAGGTGGAACTCAAACGGCACGTATTGGATTGGCAGCATGTTACTCACTGTGGCAGCTATTATTTCAAAAGGCATCCCGCCCGCTTCTCCTGTCAAAATGAGACGTAAGGCATCCCTTTGCTCAGGCGTAGCTCGCTCGTCCACGAACAGCATCGCCGTTCCATTGCCCAAATGTACCGCTTGGGGCCAGCTACCGGCAAATGCTATACCAAGCCCAGCCAGACAAATATCACCAAACATTCCATTGGTGATCCGCCAAGCGCCGGTACTTTCGCAAAATCCCATTGTTGGGGGCGCTTGAAATTCACAGGGGCATCCGTAGTCGCAGTTGCATCCTTGCAGAAAATCAGCTTCTAAAAACCACTTTGTTGCCACGATAATCCTCTAGTATATAGGGAAGCCCCTCACCAGCTACCATTAAAGCTGATGGACGGAGTAATAGTTGTTAACAAGCCGGCTGGATGGACCAGCCACGACGTTGTAGCAAAGATGCGAGGCATCGCCAAAACCCGCCGGGTGGGGCATCTCGGAACGCTGGACCCCATGGCTACCGGCGTGCTTCCTATCGTTGTCGAACGAGCTACCCGGCTCTCTCAGTTCTACACGAAAAGTGACAAAGTCTACGACGCCACCGTCCGCTTTGGTTTCGCGACAAACACTTACGACGCCGAAGGCGAGCGGATCGGCGACGAAAAGCCATATATCGCCAAGCAAGACGAGATCGAGAAGCTGCTTCCATCTTTTAGGGGAACGATCCAGCAGACTCCGCCCGTTGTTTCTGCAAAGAAGATCGACGGAGTGCCAGCCTATAAACTCGCCCGCAAAAACATTGAAGTAGAAATGAAGCCGGTAGAGATCACAATTTACTCTCTCGATCTCATCTCTTGTGATGGAGCCAATATCAGAATCAAAGTCCACTGCTCTGGAGGTACCTACATTAGAAGCATTGCGCACGACCTTGGCCAAGCTGCTGGCGTAGGAGCCCACCTCTCCGCACTGACAAGAACTGTGTCGGGAGATTTCACGCTGGAAGAGGCCCGTACGCTGGAAGAACTTAATGAACTGGCAGCCCAGGATCGCTTGAAGGAAGCCATCATCGCTCCCGCTAGGCTGCTGCCTCAGTTCGCTTCAGAAATCGTAGACCAAATCACTGCGGGCCAGATCCGTCAAGGCCGTGACTTCCGAACGTCCCCGTTCCACATTCGCCCGGGCACCCAATACGTGAAGGCTATCTCGCCGGAGGGAGACCTGATCGCTATTGGGGAGGCAAAATTGCCTAATCTCTACCACCCTATTCTGGTGCTTTGAGAACCCCTAACGGAAGCATGCGATAATCTTACTGGGATCTTACCCATGGAGCGCACCAGATTATCCACGAAAGGGCAGATCGTCTTACCGGAACCGATTCGGACTTCCCGGGGCTGGATGCCAGGCACCGAGTTTACGGTGGAGCCATCTGAAGATGGCGTGCTCCTCCGTCCTGCCGCCGGATTCAAAAAGGTAAAACTAAGCGAAGTAGCCGGATGCCTCAAATACAAAGGCAGCCCAAAAACACTCCAACAAATGAGCAATGCCATTAAGCAGGAACTAAAGCGCCGGAATGATCGCGGTCGATACTAACGTCGTAATCCGCCTCCTGACTGGAGACGATCCCAACCAAGCTGCCCTTGCCAAAGCCTTGTTCCAGAGAGGACCAATCTGGATCGCCACAACAGTCCTCCTCGAAACAGGCTGGGTGCTTAAAAGTCTATACGGGTTCCAAGAGGAAGCAATCCGACAGGCGCTTTCAAAACTACTGGGACTCGCCAATGTCCACGTCGAAGATAAGATCGAGATAGCAAAAGCATTGGCTCTCAACGCCACAGGCGTCGGCCTTGCTGACGCACTGCATTTATCCAATCGTCCAGCCAATTCCAAATTCGCGACCTTTGATCGGCCCTTCGCGCGTAAAGCAATAAGATCGGGAATCGCCGACATCTTGATCCTGCGCTAGATTCGTATGTCTAGGTTGTTGGTGTAGAGTCCCAAAAAGTTGGAGCCACCCGTCAGAGTCGAACTGACGACCCTCTCATTACGAATGAGATGCTCTACCAACTGAGCTAGGGTGGCTCTTTATTCAGCTTACCAAACCATCAATCCCTTCGGCCAGGCCGACAGGTTCTGACTTGCTCTCCGGTCTCGCGATTCCTTTTTTGCAGCCCTTTAAGAATCTAACCAAATGGAGTGTATCCTCATTCGCAATCTCTGCTTCTATCCGCGCTATCGCCGTTGCCAGCGGTAACGAATAGAGCAATCGATACGCCTGCTTCAATACCAAAATCCGCGCCCTATCAAAACCTGCTCTCCGTAATCCAACTACGTTCAACCCTCGCGGAGTTGCGTACAGTCCTCCGTAGATAAAAAACGGCGGCACGTCGCGATTTACTCTTACACTTCCGCCTACCATCGCTAGCTTCCCGATCCTCGAATATTGCTGCACGCCAATTCCACCGGACAGAAACACACGATCCTCAATCACCACATAGCCTGAAATCAAGGTGCAACTTGCCACTACAACATTGTTCCCGATCACTGCATTATGCGCGATGTGGCCGCTGGTCATGATGTAGTTGTCATCCCCAATCACCGTCTCGGACTCCGACTGCGTGCCTCTTGAAATCGTGTAGTGTTCGCGAATCTTATTGCGATTCCCAATGCGCAGATAACTACGCTCACCCTTGAAATTCTTGTCTAACGGATCGGTCCCCAGCACCGTTCCCGCTGAAATTTCGTTATCGTCACCCATGCTCGTCCAACGCTTGACAAACACGTATGGCTCCAGCTGGCAGCGCGCGCCGATCTCAACATCCTGCTCCACAATACAGTACTCACCAATCACAGACTGCGCACCAATACGCGCCTCCGGATGCACACGTGCGGTCGCGGCAATCGTCGCGGACGGATCAATAGGCATTCCCTTGTATCATACAAGTGAACCCCGTGCGCATCCAAGAACTCGCTCAACTGCTCGACGCAACCTTCGAAGGCGATGCCTCCGCCGAGGTGCTGCGCGTTGCCTCCGTCGAAAACGCAACCACCGACGAAATCTCTTTCGCAGCCGGACCCAAGGCCATACAACTCGCCGAATCCTCTCATGCCGGATGCCTCCTCGTCGGTCCTGGCTTTCCAGAACCAGCAGGCCGCAACGTCATCCGCGTTCCTGATCCGCGCACTGCCGTCGCCAAAGTAATCGCGATCCTCTACCCGCCCTATCGCCCCTCGCCCGGCGTTCATCCGTCAGCTGTCGTTGCGCCCGACGCCGTGCTTGGCGAAGGCGTCTCCATTGGACCCAAAGCCGTCATCGGCGAACAGTGCAGCATCGGCGCAGGCACTATCATCGGACCCGGCTGCGTACTCAGCCGGCACGTCAAGCTCGGCGACAACTGCCTGTTGCATGCGAACGTCAACATTTACCACGACGTCGAAATCGGACACCGCGCCGTGCTGCATTCCGGCGCGGTCATCGGAGCCGACGGCTTCGGCTTTGTCATTACCGGCGGACGCTATCAAAAATTCCCGCAAATCGGCGGCGTGCGCATGGGCGACGACGTCGAAGTCGGTGCCAACGCCTGCATTGACCGCGCCGCGCTGGGCATGACCGAAATCGGCGACGGGGTAAAACTCGACAACATGGTCCACATCGGACACAACTGTCGCATTGGCAAACACGTCGTCATCGCCGCGCAAACCGGACTCTCCGGCGGAGTACTTGTCGGCGACTACGCCGTCATTGGCGGACAGGTCGGCATCGGAGATAAGGCACGCATCGAATCCGGCGCAGTGCTCGGTTCGGGCTGCGGCATCCTTACCAGCAAGATCGTGCGCGGCGGACAAGTCGTCTGGGGAACACCCGCGCGCCCCCTGAAACAGCATCTCCAACAACTGGCCAGCCTGGCAAGACTCCCCGAAGTTCGCAAGCAAGTCGAAGACCTCCGGCAAGCCGTACAGCGCCTTGCAGACCGCGTTGGCAGGCTCAAGTAAACCATGCTCATCGTCGTCGGCGGACACACCAGAAATATCGGCAAGACCACCGTCATGGAGAACCTGATCTCCAACTTCAAGGACCTAAACTGGACCGCCGTGAAAATCACGCAACATGGACACGGCATCTGCACCGTCGCCGGAAAGCCCTGCGATTGCGCCGTGGAATGCGGCGACGAGTACACCATCACCGAAGAAGCCGAGCCATCCACAACCGACAGCGGACGCTTCCTTGCAGCCGGGGCCGCGCACTCCTACTGGCTGCGCACGCCGACTGGCAAGCTCGCGCCCGCCATTCCAGAACTACGCCGCATTCTCGCAGCGAACCAGAACGTCATTCTCGAATCCAACAGCGTGCTTGAATTCGTAGACCCGGACCTCTACGTTGTTGTTATCGATCCAACCATCAGCGACGTAAAGAATTCAACACGCCGTTTTGCGCATCGCGCCGATGTCTTTGTTGCAATCAACTCCGCGCCGCTCCCGGAATGGGCCGAAGGCAAGCCTGTTGTTCGTGCTACCGCAGAACTCGTAGAGTTCGTCAGACCGCTGGCATCACAACGCTAAAGACACCGCCATCAGATTCAAAGCATGCCCCGCCCAACCGGGCAATCCGCTCCACGCTGGCGACAGCCAATGCGGAGGCGGTCTGCTCTGACGACGTGCGCAGCTCAATGCGAGCACCGTCCGCAACAAGCTGCGCGGGATTCGCCAGATGCAACAAACTCCGCAACAGGTGACGTACCTGCACAGGATCAAACAAAACCAGCGCCGAACTTCCCTGCATCTCCAAATGCAGATCCGGCAGCGCGCAATGCGCCACGGTCTCCGTGATGGCTTCAAACAAATCCAAAATCACCGGCGTTCCAGCACTCGCCTGCGCAAAGTGCATGGCGTCCTGCAACATCCAATCCATCTGCTCTGCCATGCCGCGCAGCTTCTCTAACTGCGTATGAGAACGCTGGTCCGAATCGGGAATATGCATCGACAAAAAGTACGCAGTCGATTCCATCGCACTCAACGGTTGCCGCAGGTCATGCCCTAACTGCGCGATCAGCTGCCGCAGTTCTGCCTCGTCCGACAACGCGCCAATTCGTTTGGCGGGCTGCTCAGGAAACCTTGCGGACGCTGTTGCTACGTTCGACACGAAGCCGAATTATAGCTAACTCGGAAGCCCTGTGTAGTGCTCATGTTTATGAACTTTCGCGTGATCTTCCATCGATTCCAAATGCGTCGAAACTTCCACCTGAAAGTCAAGCAGCTCCGGCAAACGTTCTTCCAACAAAGTCGCGCGACGATGCGCTTCTCCTACCTGCATCTCATAAGGAAACAGCAAATCCACTGTCACAATGGTGCGCTGGCCCGTCTCGCGAAAACGCACACCGTGATACTGCACTTCCAACTCACCGCACAACTGATCCAACTTCTCACGCAACTGCTTGCCCTTCTCCGGATCGGCATAATCCAGAAGTCCCGTTGCTGCGCGCCACACAAGATGGCCGCCTGACCACAAAATATTCAATGCCACGGCAATCGCAAGAATCGGATCGAACGGTTTCCAACCTGTTAGCAGAACCAGACACAACCCGCCAACAACACCGAAGCTCGTCCAACTGTCGGTCAGCACATGCTTGCCGTTGGCTTCCAAAATGATCGAGCCGTGACGACGTCCGGTACGAATCAGATACCAACCGAGACCGGCATTCACCAACGACGCAGCCAACACGATCAGCGTACCCACGCCGAGGTTACTGATCACCAAACCACTCAGCCACTTTTCGACGGCGGAATAAATGATCATCACTGCAGCGATGATAATCAACGCGCCTTCAAAACCTGCCGACATGAACGCGATACGCTCATAACCATACAGGTGGCGCGAGTTCGTCGGACGAAAACTCAATTGCATGCTGAACGCCGCAAACCCTACTGCGATTACGTGAATCACGGACTCAATCGCGTCAGAAAAAATCGCAGGAGAACCCGTGTAAAAATAGGCACCCATCTTTCCGATGAGCATGAGGAAGCCAACGATCAGCGACCAACGCATCGCATAGCGGCTCTCCGCCATCGCCGCCGGAGTTCTCGGACTGGTTAGCTCCACGCCTCTATTCTACGAAGACTTGCAACAGATGTTGCCCTCGCGGCAGTCGGATAAACCACTTGCCATCCATTTTTGATTCCTCCGCTTTCCACTCTTCTCCGTCAAGCTCCATTTTCTTGGGAGCTTTGTCCACCACCGCAATTGCTGCTGAATCGCTCTGATAGGACAACTCGAAGCCCTTCGCAGAAGCGAATATCGTATCCGCTTGCGCCGAAAAATCGAGCAGGCGCACAGGCGGCAAAGCATCCGCCCGCTCAATCACGTGCGACCCTGCCGGTAACCACACTGTCTCATCATCACGAAACGGCCACGGCTTTCCGTTGACCAACGCTGCACCACGCCATGGCACGCCGACGGCGCGCTTTGCCGAAATTGCGAGGCGTCCGTTCTTTTCATCCACACTGTCTACAACTGCTCCCGATGAAGAGAGCAAATCCAAATCCTGCTTCAAAATCGAATTCTCAAAATACAACGCCACTCGCGGAAATCCGCGCGCCGCTTTGCTTATCAACTGAAACAGCTCCGTGCCTGTTTGCTGCTTGGTCGGATACACATCCTGATAACGCTCCACGACGTTGATGTCGATTGCCAGCTTCTCCGGCTTCGTCGTGATCGCCGCGTATTTGGCCGCGAGTTCGGTGTAACGCTCAGCACCCAAATTCCACAGCGTCGCCGGATCTTCCACTAAGAACGTAAAGCTATGCCGATCCAACAATGGCAGCACTTTCGACGCATCGGCTCCAATCAAATCCTTCATGCGCGTATCGTAGCGATCATCGACGTGCGTCAACACCAAATCCAAATCGGGCTTGGAGCCGCGCAATTTCTCGATCCGCCCAATCCATCGCTCCTGCAACTTGTGCGCAAGATCCGCCCGCCAGTTCAAAAACTCCCTCGCCGGTTTCGATGCAAAAATCTCCATCGGATCGTAGCCACGTAACGCCGCAAAATCACGACGCACGCTGTCGCTCATTGGCGTGAACCGCGACGCATTGGCAACGCCTTCCAACGACTCAAAGTACAACTCCGCCAGATTCACGCCATCCCAATCAAAGCCCTGTACCAGGGCCGTCAAACCAATTTCGACTGCTCGGTCGCAATCCGGATTGTTCAGATCCATCAACTTGCGCCAATCGAGATGCGCATCCTGTCCGGCGGCTGTCTTCTCGCGCCACTCCGGATGTTCCTGCCAAAAACGCTCACTCACATGCGGCAACTCCACCCACGCGTACACCGTAATGGCGCGACGATGGCACGCCTCAATCAGCTTGCGCAAATACGCATCACGATCCTTGTCCGGCTCCCAGTAATGCCATGCCGCTACGTGAATGGCTGCGATTCCTGCGGCCCTCCAACGCGTTGCCAGATAATCTACGTCCGCGCGCACGCGATAGGACGTGTCAAAGAACGCCCACAATCCCGTTGTGCGGAACGACCTCGGCATGCCGAGGTCGCGTAGCGCGTGTAGCAGGTACGGAAAGCGCTCGTACCCTTTCTCACCAGGACCCACTGCAAGCCACAACACCGCGCCTGCGCCGCGCTTCATGCCAACCATCAACGGAACCGAGTTCCAACGCTCCTTTTGAAAAACTCTCGCGCCTTCAGGAAGCTTGAAGGGAATAATGTCCATCGTGCGTTCCCACACCGTCAACATGCCCTGTCCGCGCGGATCGATCACGTTGCGAACCTGCACCGGCTTTGCGCCTTCCGTTGGACGGAAGCCCAACTCCGACGCCAACGCCGACTCGCCTTCCAACACCACCATCGCGCCGGCGTCGATACGCTCCAACCATTGCCGCGTCTGCGCAACCGGGGGATCTCGCAGCACGTAGACACCGCCGCTGCCGCGCGTCATCCCGATGGATGAGAAAATGGCCGGCCATGCGCCTTCGTCACCGCCCGCGATTTCATAGTGCGGCGCGGCATTCAATACAGCGGCAAAGAACAGCAGGCTAACGCGTAAAGGCATACCAGACTCCTATGCGGACATCATTAAAATTCGGCCTGCGCGGATTACCAGCGTTGATCGTGTGCACACCGCGGACGAGGTCCACGTTGAATGTGTAGCGCTCCATGTTGAGCCGCAGGCCGGGGCCGCTCTCCACAAAATTCGCCCAGTACTGCTGCTTGGCGTCGCCAGTCACGTTGAAATTCCAATGCACCTGCGCGCCGTGGCTCAGCTTGCGACCCACGCGATTCTGGGAATAGAACACCATCGTGTTGTTGAATCTGCTCACGAATACTGCGTCTCCATGTGCATCCAAAAACGTCTGACCTCCTTTCATCCTGCTGAACGAAACGCCACCGCGATAATCGGATCGGCGCGGGTGATTCAAGTAACTGAACGCCGAGCCTGCTTCTCCCCACGCCATCAAGCCCTTGTAATAAGGCGTTGCCACACCTGCTCCCAAAATTACCGACGTCTCTGACAGGTAGTGACTGAACGCCTGATTCACATACCCGCGCGCGTCTCCAATGAATCGCACAGACAGATACGGACGCAGCAGCGCCTTGCTGCTCGACAAATACTCCACCTTCGCCTGGCCATAGGCGAACACGTCGTTCCAGCGCGACGAATAGAACGGCGTCGCCCAGACGGTTGTTCGCACGCGTTGGAACTGCGGCTTCAAATTCGTGTACGCCTTCTGCGCTTCGGCGGCAATGGCCGGGTCCGGCGCACGACGCGCCAAGTCGAACCAATTGACCGCCGCACGGTCCTGCTTCAAATTGTTGTTCGTCCAGCCGAGCTTCAGGATGACTCCGAAGTCAACCGGATCGTTCTCATGCGCGATGGTCAAATACTTCAGCGCGTCTTTCAAATAACCGGCATCGAGGCTGCGCTGCGCCAGATCGCGCGCCTCTTCCGACACCTGCTTTTTCGACTCGTCCGGACGTCTCCGCAGCGTTTTCGGCATTCCCAATGCGGAGCGAACTCTGTCGGCCAACTCGTCATCGACGTCCGGGGCCTCCACTACTCTTCGTAAGAGCGGTACTGCGCCTTCGTTATCGCTGCGCTTTAACCGCAAGAATCCAAGCTGCGCGGTGGAGAGCAGATCTTTCGGCTCTGCTGCGACGATGCGGCTGAACTCCTGTTCGGCTTCGGACTTCTCATTCATCTCCAGGAGCAGGTACGCCAACTCTCGTCGCAGCTCGATGTTGGCCTGATCGAACTCAATCGCTTTTCGAAACTCATACACGAACGGGTAGCGCGTTCCCAACAACTCGCGCGCCATTTCGGCGGACCTTGCTTCGGCCCCTCGCGATGCGGCTAGTAGCACGGCTGTTGCGTCTTCCAACTTGCCTAGCTCGCGATAGGCTCGGCCCAGGTCGATCAGCAGGCTGCGAATGGACGGCTTCAATTTCCATGCGGCGAGGGCGTGTCTTGCGGCCCGTTCAAAATCGTTACGCTCGTCGGCGAGGCGCGCCAGTTCCTGATGCGCGCTGAAGTTATCCGGCTCGCGTGTGGCAATCTCTGACCAGCGGGCGATGGCGTCTGCCAGCGGCTTGTCGATGTTCTGGAACGCGGACTCTGCGGTCGCCTGCCATGGACCTCCCGGTATTTTTCGGACTCGATCAAAGATCAATCGAGCTTCGCGCGGACGCTTGGTCTCGAACGCCAGGAACGCGTATTCGAGCGCCACCTGATGGTCGGAAGCGTCGATCTTCATGGCTTCGAAAAACTGATCTCGGGCCGCTTCGGTGGCTCCGGTCTTCAGCAGCGTGTAGCCCAGATCCTTGCGTATGGACGCACGCTTCGGAGCTGCGGCTGCGGCCTTGGTGAACTGCTCCACCGCCGCGTCATAATCGCCGATCTTCTGACTCTTGTAGGCCTGATCCAGAAGGTTCCAGGCCGGGTCAGGTTGCTGGCCATAGACGGCGCCGGCCAGCGCGAAAACCATCATTGCTCGTTTCATACTCTCTAGGGAGTAGTGGGTTCACGCCGGGGATATTCGCACCCAAATCGAGGTCGCGGTACACTGAACATCTCTATGTCTCGCCGCGCGCTGTTTGCCGCTGCCCTGTTGTTGGCGCTGATTCTGGTGCCTTTTGCGCTTTGGGAAGACCCGTTGGCGCGATTTTCGCAGGCTCGTTTGGATTCGCCCGATTCGCGGATTGCCGCTGGCGTGACGATCATTCTGCTGTTGGCGGCGGATGTCGTGTTACCGATTCCATCGTCGATCGTGTCTGCCAGCGCGGGAGTGCTGCTGGGAGTCTATTGGGGCGCGGCCTCGATCTGGGTCGGGATGACCCTGGGCAGCGCGCTCGGATACGGCGTGGGGCGCTTCGCCAAGGGGTTCCTTGGCAAAGACGAATTCGAACCTATCAAACAAAAACTGGCACGATACGGCTGGTGGGCGATTGCCCTGAGCCGTCCCATGCCAGTGTTGGCGGAAGCTGTCTCGATCACCGCGGGGGCTGTACTGATGCCGTTTCCGCGATATTTATTTCTATCGGTACTGTCGAACTTAGCGGTCGCGGTCGCCTATGCCGCAGCGGCGAACTTTGCCTGGTCGAATGACTACGTGGTCATCTACGCGCTGGTTGCGCTTACGGTCCCTTATGGGATTACGGTGGTTTACAAAAAACTCAGTCAGCAGTAAGGACTGGCCTCGGTGATCGTTTCGATTGGCTTTCCCATCGTGTTCTACTTCTTAATTAGCAGATCGGCGTTCCTGCCTCCGGCCCAGGCTATGCTTCTTAGCATTGGTTTGGACTTGGGGGTTGGAGTAAGTCGAGTAGTTGTGGCCTTGCATGAAGGTTACGGCTCGGTAGGTTTTTCCGCTTGCTGTTTTCTTTTCCATTGTGAAAAGTTGTGGGACGGGTTTGCCTGTTGGGTCGTCGGTGACCATTAGGGGTTTCATCGCCGGATCGGTTGTCAGGAGGAAGAACATTTCGTCGTTGATTTCGAAATCCTTCATGCCTTTGGTGATGGGGTGATCGGTGTCGACGAAGTGTTCCTTCAAGAGCTTGGCGCTCCAGTTCATTTGGCCGTGTGTTTTGGCACCTCCGGTGATGGCGGCAAGCCAGACGGGATCGTTGCCGCATTCGGCGTCGTGGAGGAGGAAGAGACCACCACCGCGACTGATAAAGGCTTCGATGTTTCGTTTGTCTTCCGCTTTCATGCTGCTTTCATCGCCCTTGAAGAAGAAAATGATGAGTCGGTTTTTTCCAGCTCGGCGGCTGTTGGCGCGCGTTCCGCACCGTCCACCTGGGTACCGCGCTCTGCTAGCAGGTTCTTCCAATCGATTTGGAATTGTGGATAGTCATGCTGGCCGGGTCCGTGTGTTTTGGGACCTGTGCGGATGAAGATGCGGAGAGCATCCGCCCAGATGCTAGTGTCCTTATTGACACCTACAAACCCTACACAAGTACTTCATTCTAAACAACCTACAGACTAAACAGCGACCACACCAAACACAAAAAAACCGTGTCATAAAACTAGTCACAATCGTATGATATTTATTTTTAAGTACTTAACATCCCTGCAATCAACAACTTAACAATTTCCACAACCCCAGTTGTGAATCTGGAATTCCCCCCGCCCGTGGTATATTCTAATCGCGTAGAGAAGTCCGCTCAACGCCCGCAGGCCCTGTCAACGGCCTGCTTTTTTATTTCATAAGGAGAATCTCGTCATGCCCAACACCCCCGAAGGAAAAGCCATCTCATCCCAAAATGCCGTCCAACACGGCCTCTACTCCGCCTTCGTCTACGTCCCACAAGGACTCGAAGAACAATACGAAGCCTTCAGCGCTCAATACACTGTAGCTTTCCTCACCCCCACCAGCTCGCCAGCACAAAGAATCATGTTCGACCAACTCCTACGAGCCGGCTGGATCATGGAACGCATCCAACTGGCACTGATCGCCGTCGAGCGCAACATGCCCCACA
>Ga0315912_10001378_pt1 | contig 30322 bp, 29 predicted proteins | sample VfabasoilMG_FD_204469 | JGI IMG/M metagenome (GOLD analysis project Ga0315912, IMG submission 204469) | Garden soil microbial communities collected in Santa Monica, California, United States - V. faba soil | ecosystem: Environmental > Terrestrial > Soil > Garden | place: USA: California...
CGGCGGTCGAACGATGGTGTGCGGCCGCTGCATCGGCGTCACGCTTGGCCTGCACGAGGGATTCGCGCTCGGCCTCCGTGCGCGCGAGAGCTTCGCCCACCTCGGCCAGCAGCCGTTCCAGCGCGCGCGTCTCGTCCGGCGTGAGCGTGCGGGCGCGTTCGAGCAGGTCGGCCGGGAACCCGAGCCTTCCCGCCACGTCGAGCGCATGACTCGCCCCGGGCACCCCGCGGCGGAAGCGGTAGCGCGACGTGAGCGTGTCGAGGTCGAACTCGAGCGAACCGTTCACCACGCCCGGCACCTCGCTCGCCACGCGCTTCAAGCTCCCCAGGTGGGTGGTCACCACGCCCCACGCGCCGCGCCGGGCCAGGTGCTCCACGAGTGCGCGGCCGAGTGCGGCCCCCTCCTCGGGATCCGTGCCCGCTCCCAGCTCGTCCACGAGCAGCAGCGTGCGCGGACCGGCGGCTTCGGCCATGGCCTTGAGTGCCAGGAGGTGAGCGGCGAACGTGGACAGTCCCTGGTCCACCGACTGCTCGTCGCCCAGGTCGGCGAGGAGTTCGTCCAGCTCGGGGACCGCACTGCCCTCCGCCGCCAGCACGGGCAGGCCCGCGTGGGCGAGCGCCACGGCGAGACCGACCGTCTTCAAGAGCACGGTCTTGCCACCCATGTTGGGCCCGGAGACCAGCAGCAGCCGGCCGCCCTCACCCAGCTCGAGGTCGAGCGGCACCACCTGCTCGCGCCTGGTACCCATGGCGAGCAGCGGGTGGCGTGCGCGCTGCAGCCGCAGTCGCGTCCCGCCCGGGATCACCGCCTCGCCGCCCAGCTCCACGGCCCACGACGCACTCGCGCGCAGCGCATCGAGCGTGGCCAGCTCGGCTTCGAGCTGCTCCAGCGCCGGCGCACTGCCGTAGACGGCGGCCGCCAACTCGCGCAGCACGCGGCGCTCTTCCGCCAGCACTTCGGCGCGAAGCTCCAACAGCTTGTTGTTCCCCTCGGCCGACTCGAACGGCTCCACGAACAGCGACTGGCCGGTGTTGCTGGTGTCGTGGACGATGCCCTGCTTGCGTGCACCGCTGGCCGCCGGCACGAGGGCGACGAAGCGGTCCCCGTGCCGCGTGACGTAGCTGCCCTCGCCGTGCGCCGCCGCCCACTTCTCGAGCTGGCGGTGGAGCACGCGTTCGCCCTCGAGCACGCCACGCCGTGCGCGCGCGAGCGCGGGCGAGGCCTCGTCGCGCACGCGGCCGTCGGCGTCGAGCGTGCGCGTGAGCTGCTCGCGCAACGCGTCCAGCGGCGGCAGTGACTCGATGATCGCGGCGAGACGCGGGAAGCGCGCGCGCATCGGCGCTTCGGTCCACGCCGCACGTGTGCGAGCGCCCGCGTCGAGCCAGTCGCCCACGATCGCGAAGCCCTCGGGATCCAGCGGGTCGGTCGTGTCCGCGGTGAGCAGGTCGGCCAGCGCACTGGGCGCGGCAAACGCCCACGCGCCGGGTTCGCGCTGGCGCCGGATCGCCTCGGCGAGCCGCTCACCGGCGAGGGCGCGCGTGGAAGCATCGGCGAGCGGCGCGGCGTCCGCGAGCGCACGCGTGGCGCGCGGGCTCGTGGCGCGCGCGGCGATGGCGCCGGCGACGCGTGGGAATTCGATCAGTTCCAGCGAATGCGGATGCACGCGACGCTCGCGACCGGGACCCCTCGCGCCGGCACGGGGCCGGTCACAGGAGAAGCGGAAGTGCCGCGACGATCAGGACTGACGGCGCGCCGCCAACCGGCGGGACGCACTCGTCAGCTGCTCGTGCAGCCAGAGACCACCGGGAAGGGACTTGCCCCAGGTGCTGGCGCGTTCGCCCGCCGCGAGGAGCGGCTCGGACGTCGCGCCTCGCGCGGCGAACGGCCGCGCGAACTCCAGGCCCGGCGCCTGGAGCAACAGGACCAACAACGCCGTGGCGACCACGACGCCCTGTGTGATGCCCACGAACGCCCCGACGGTGCGATCCAGCCACCCGAACGGGCCCTCGTGTGCCGCCTTCGCCAGGAGTTCGCCCCAGACATGCATCAGGGCCCCCACGCCGAGGCCGGCGAGGATCGCCACCAGCCACCGGAGCAGAAGGAACACGAACACCGGACGAGCATCGTGCCAGTGCGTGCCGACGAAGTCCGCGACCGCGGAGGACGCGAGCACTCCCAGCACGACACCGATGAAAGCGAAAACCTGCGCGATGGTGCCGCGCAGGATTCCGCGAACCGCGAACGTGAGGGTGAGGACCGCGACGGTCCCGTCCCACCACGTGAATGGACTCGGAGGGGAGAGCGAGCTCAGTTCTCCGCCGAACGCCGCGCCATGTTCTTGCGCTTGGCGGCGTTCATCTTCCGCTTGCGCCGTTCACTCGGCTTCTCGAAGTGCTGATGCCTGCGAAGGTCGGCCATGATCCCGGCCTTCTCGCACTTCTTCTTGAAACGGCGCAGGGCACTCTCGAAGGACTCACCTTCTTTGACCCTGATGCCTGGCAAATCGAATCCCCCCCTCTCTCATCGGTCTTCCCTGAGGAAAGGGCTGAGGGTGATAACTCCTTGTGGGCACGGGAATTCCCCGGCCACCTCCTGGAACATGAGAACTCGGCAGGCAGTCTATGGCCGGGGCCCGGGAGCGTCAAGCGCTTGGCCGCGGTGCGACGCCCCGCACGGCCCAGATCGCGGCCATCGCCACCGCCGCGGTCTCGGTCCGGAGCCGCGAAGAGGCCAGGGCGACAGGCAGGAACCCGTTATCGGCCAAGTACTTCCGCTCCTCGACCGAGAAACCGGATGCGGGCCCGATCGCGCCGCAGATCGGTCTATCGGCAGCGCTGGTCGGCTCGCCCGGGCCGGTACCCGAGGGGTCGGCCAACCAGCGCTCGCCTGCGGCGAGCGACGCGACCGCGGCCGCGAGCGGGACGGGAGACTCGACTCCCATGAGGCGAGCGGCCTGCGATTGCCGCAGTGCCGCCACCGCCAGGCGGCCCCAGCGATCCACCCTCGTGCCCTCCGGCCACTGCGCGCGCTCCGCGTGCACGGGGACGAATCGAGTCACGCCCAGTTCGGCGCACTTCTCGACCATCCAGTCACCCCGCTCGCCTTCGGGAGCGCCACAGAGCAGGACGCGCGGCGCGGCCTCGGCGAGCCGTTCACGGCGCACCACGCGCACGAACACGTCCGGTCGCACGGTCTCGATGACGAGCTCGGCCACGCACCCCGCGCCGTCGCTCGCCGTGAGCCGCTCGCCGGGTTTCGCGCGCACGACGCGCGAGATGTAGCGCGCGTCTTCCTGCCCCAGCGTGAACGTCTCGGGCGATCCGGCGAGCTGCGGCAGGTACAGGAACGACGGCGCGGCGTCAGCCGCCGAAGGCATCGCGCACCTTCTCGAACAGTGACCGCGACGGCTTGGGCGGCTGCAGTCCCTCGCCACGGCGCAACTCCTCGAGCAGCTTGCGTTCGGCCGCCGAGAGCTTCGCGGGCACCCACACGCGCAGGCGCACCTGAAGATCGCCGCGGCCGCCGCGCAGGCCGGGCAGCCCCTTCCCCTTCACGCGCGCGACGTGGCCGCTCGCCGTTCCGGCCGCGACGTCCAGCGACGCCGTGCCGCCACCCAGCAGCGGCACCTCCAGCTTGCCGCCCAGCGCGAGCGTGGCGAAGTTGACGGGCATCTCGAGTCCCAGGTGGTCGCCGTGGCGCTCGAAGAGCTCGTGCTCCTTCTCCTCGATCAGCACGACGAGGTCCCCGGCGGGGCCGCCTCGCGTGCCGGCATCGCCCAGCCCGCGCAGCGGGATGTAGTTGCCGTGCGCCACACCGGCGGGGACCTTCACCGACACGGTGTCGCTGTCGCTCACGCGTCCGTCGCCGCCGCAGGTCTTGCAGGGCTCGGCCACGATGCTGCCCTCGCCCTCGCAGCGCGGACAGGCCGAGACGTTCACGAACTGGCCGAACATGGTCTGCTGCACGCGGCGCACCTGGCCGCGGCCCTTGCACTGCGGGCACATGCTCTCGCCCGTGCCGCCGCGTCCGCTGCACGTCTCGCAGCGCTTCAGGTGCTTCACGCGGATCTTCTTCTCGATGCCGCTGGCGATCTCCTCGAGCGTGAGCGGTAGGCGCACCTGGAGGTCGTCACCGCGCGACGGACCGCGACCGCGGCCGCCACCGCCGAACAGCTCGTCCAGCGAGCCGTCGCCGCCGAAGTCGCGCATGAATGCACGCAGCGCGTCGGCCAGGTCGAAGCCGGCGTCGAAGCCGCCGCCGCCGCCCCCGCCGAAGCCGCCGCCGGCGGGCGCATGGCCGAACTGGTCGTAGCGCGCGCGCTGCTGCGGATCGCGCAGCGCCTCGTACGCCTCGGTGGCCTCCTTGAACTTGGCCTCGGCGTCCTTGTTGCCGGGGTTCCTGTCCGGATGCCACTGCATGGCCACCTTCCGGTAGGCCTTCTTGATCTCGTCCTCCGAGGCCCCGCGCGCGATCCCGAGCACCTCGTAGTAGTCGCGCTTGGCCATCGTCAGTCCCGGGCCTTCGCGACGACCACGCGCGCCGCACGCAGCGCGCGGTTCTCGCGCTGGTAGCCGCGCTGCACCTCCTGTGCGACGTGGCCGGGCGCGATGCCTTCCGGAGCCGGGATCTCGAGCAGGGCATCATGGAACGCCGGGTCGAACGGCTCGCCCACGGAAGGCACCGCCGTCACGCCATGCCGCGCGAGCGTGTCGCGCATGCGCTGTGCGGTGAGTGCGACCCCCTGCGCCCACGCGCCGCCAGCCTGCTCACTCGGCAGCACGGCGAGTGCCCGCTCGAGGTCGTCCAGCAGCCCGATGACGTCCAGCAGCACACGGTCCTCGCTTACGCGCACCGCCTCCTCACGTTCGCGCAGCAGCCGGCGGCGCACGTTCTGGATCTCGGCCTCGGCGCGCAGCCACTTGTCCTTGTAGTCCGGCGCTTCCGGCGCCGGGCGCATGGCGTCGGCGCGGACCGTCTCGGCGGCGAACTCGGCCGCGTCCGCGGGTGGCGCGTCGGTGGTCACGACCGGTTCGGGCTCGTCCGGCACGCCGGTGTCCTGCTTGTCCTTGTTCATGACGCTCCTCGGAGTGCGCGCAGGTCGCGCGCGATCAGTCGGTGAGCAGATCGGTGACGTGCGTGCCGACCAGGTCCACCAGTGCGAGCGTGGTGGCGTAGTCCATGCGCATCGGACCCAGCACACCCACCGCGCCGGACACCGCGCCAGGGAGTGCGTAGCTGACCAGGCTCAAGGCCGCGAGTCCGCCCGAGGGCCGTACGCCCACCTGCACGCCGGCATGTCCCTGCACGCCGCTGACCATCAGACGCTCGAACGGGCCTCCGGATTCGAGCGCGCGCAACACCGGGCCCAGCCGCGCGCCATCGGCGAACTCGGGCTGGTCGGCCATGTGCGCCATACCGGCGGTGAGCAGCGGCGTGTCCACCGCGCGGCCCCAACTCGCCACGGCGGCACGCGCGACGATGCGCACGGCGGAATGGCTCGCGAGGCCCGGATCGCGCGCGAGCCGCGCGCGCACCTCCGCGAGCGTGCGACCGAGCAGTGCCTCGCGCAGCACGGCCGTGACCTCGGCGAGCGCGCCGCGGTCCAGTGGGGTGTCCAGCTCGAGCGAGAGCGTGCGCGAGCGCGATGACGCGAGACCCAGCACCAGCATCGCGCGGCGCTCTCCGAGCGGCTCCAGGTCGAGCGATTCGAGCGATTCGTCCTCGAGCGATGCGGCGAGCGCCAACCCCAGCTGGTGCGAAAACGCCGCCAACAGCCGCGACGCCTCCTGGAGCAGCCGCTCGACGTCGTGCCGCGACTGGGCCAGCCGCTCGGCCACCACGTCCTCCACCTCGCTCGGCAGCGCGGCCGGTTCCAGCACGACGCGCACATAGAACTCCCAGCCCGCCGGGCTCGGCACGCGCCCGGAGGCGGCGTGCGCGCGCTCGAGCAGGCCCAGGGCCTCGAGATCGGCCAGCGCCCCGCGCAGGCGAGCGGCGGAACCGCTCTCGGTGATCCGCCCCAGTCGCTCGGAGCTCACAGGACGAGCGTCCTGACGATGCAGCGCGACCAGTCGCGCGAAGACGCGGCGCTGATGGTCGGTCAGGTCGGGGTCGCTGGCGGCGAGCCGCCCGGGGATGGCTGGTGAGGACATGGCGAGTGATTCCTGCATGGGCGGGCCCGGGAAGTCAACCTCCGGGCGGGTCCGCGAGAAGTACCGCTCGAGAACGGTGACGTCGCGAATCCGCTCGCTGGAGGCGAGCACCCTCCTAACGTATCGCGCGGAACAACCGGTCCCAGCGCACGAAGAACGGCATGTCCCACCAGTGCTGGGAGCCGGTGGAGAAGTAGATGAATACGGCGCGGCCCTTCACGAGGTCCATCGGCACGAAGCCCCAGAAGCGGCTGTCCGCCGAGTTCTCGCGATTGTCGCCCATCATGAACAGCTGCCCGGGCGGGACGGTGAACGGCCCGAGGTTGTCACGAGGCGACACGCCGGCGGGCTCGATGCGTCCGTCGGTGTGGCGCGCGTACGGTTCGCGCAGCTCGCGGCCGTCCACGAACACCTTCTTCTCGCGGATCTCCACCGTCTGTCCGCCGCTGGCGATGCAGCGCTTGATGAAGTCCTGCGAAGGGTCGGGCGGCCACTGGAACACGATGACGTCGCCGGTGCGCGGGCTGCGGAGCCCCGGCAGGCGCACGTGCGTGAACGGGATCTTGGCGCCGTAGTCCACCTTGGAGACGAACAGGAAGTCTCCCACCAGCAGCGTGTCGCGCATGGACTCCGACGGGATCCGGAACGCCTGCAGCAGGAAGATGCGCAGGACGAGCATCATCACCACCGCCCAGGCGATGGACTCGACGTTCTCGCGCAGCGCCGATCGCGTGGCGGTCGGGCTCTTGGCACTCATGCGGCACACTCCGCCGTGTGGATGGGCCGGGCGCGAGAGGCGAGCCAGGCGATGATGTCGTCGGCGACGAAACGGTGTTCCGCCGGCACGCGCCACGTGCTGCCGAGCCGCTCGAGCCGGCCCTGGGCCACGGCCGCGGCGAACGCCTCGCCGTAGCGCGCGTCCAGGTCGGCCATCGCCTCGCTCGGATGATCCGCCGGGTCCAGCCCGGTGGCGAGCCGCAGCGCGAGCATCACGCGCTCGTCGGCGCACGACTCGGGCGTCTCCGGTTCGGCGCTCACGGCGGGGTCGGCACCCGACTCGAGCCGTGCGGCCCAGTCGGGCAGCGCGTGCGCATTCGCGTAGCGCACGCCCCGCCAGAGTCCGTGCGCGGACGGGCCGAGTGCCAGGTAGTCGCGGCGCAGCCAGTAGCTCAGGTTGTGACGGCACTCCGCCCCCGGACGGGACCAGTTCGACGTCTCGTACGGCGCCAGTCCCACCGCGGCGAAGGCTTCGCCCGCCTGCGCATGCAGGTCGGCCTCGAGCTCGGGCGTGACGGTCGCGGTGGTCCCGCGCGAGACGGCGTCGCCCAGTGGCGTGCCGTCCTCGGGGATGTAGCCGTATGCCGAGACGTGCTCGAGGCCCAATGCGACCGCAGCATCGAGCGTATACCCCCAGCGCTCGGCCGTATGCCCGGGATAGCCGAACATGAGGTCGAGCGACAGCCTGCGGAATCCGTGCGCGCGAGCGAGGGCGATCGCTTCGGCTGGCCGGCGCTCGTCGTGGATCCGGCCGAGCCGCACCAGTTCCTCCGGCACGAACGACTGCACGCCCATCGACAGCCGGTTGACCCCCGCGGCGGCCCATGTGTCCAAGAGCTCGGGCTTCACCGCCTCGGGATTGGCTTCCAGCGTCACCTCGGCGCCCGGTGCCAGGTCGAAGTGAGCGCGAAGCGTGCCCCAGGCGCGGGCGAAGTGGCGCGACGACAAGGCCGAGGGACTCCCCCCGCCGAAGAACACCGAACGGAACTTCACACCCGCTGCCCCCGCGGCGCGCAATCCGGCCTCGCGCTCGAGGCAGGTGAGCCAGCGCTCCACGCCGGCGCTCGAGAAGCGCTCTTTCGAGAAATGACAGTAGGGGCATGGTGCCGCGCAGAACGGCACGTGCACGTACAGCGCGTGCCCGGCCTCGGCGCGCGCGAGTGCGGAGGGGCCGTCGGGAAGCGGGGTCATCGGATGCCCTTGAACAGGCGGTCGAACCGGACGTGGAACAGCCCGTCCCACCAGTTCTGGCCCGCGGTCGAGAAGTAGATGAACAGGGCACGGCCCTTCACGTAGTCCATCGGCACCGTGCCCCAGAAGCGGCTGTCGTTGGAGTTGTCGCGGTTGTCGCCCATCATGAACAGCTCGCCCGGCGCGACCGTGGGCGGCGCGTAGTTGTCGCGCGGCGTGTAGCCCTCGGGATCCTCGCTCCAGCTGTCGTGTTTCGCGTACGGCTCCGAGAGCTTCTCCCCGTCCACGAACACCTCCTTGTGCTTCACCTCGAGCGTCTGGCCGCCGGTGGCGATGCAGCGCTTGATGAAGTCCTTGGACGGGTCCTCGGGCCACTGGAACACGATCACGTCGCCGCGCGAGGGCGCGCGCAGGCCCGGCAGGCGCAGGTGCGTGAACGGGATCTTGGGTCCGTACTCGAGCTTGTTCACGAACAGGAAGTCCCCCACCAGCAGCGTGTCGGCCATGGACTCCGAAGGGATGCGGAACGCCTGGATGACGAACGTGCGCAGCACGAGCGTGATGACCACCGCCCAGGCGATGGCCTCGACGTAGTCGCGGGTCTGGGAACGCGGGGTGCCGGGACTGGACATGGTTCTCCGTGCGGCCTCAGCCGCGGTCCACCTTGAGCACCGCCAGGAACGCCTCCTGAGGCACCTCGACGGTTCCGATCTGCTTCATACGACGCTTGCCTTCCTTCTGTTTCTCGAGCAGCTTGCGCTTGCGCGAGATGTCACCGCCATAACACTTGGCGATGACGTTCTTGCGCATCGCACCGATGGTCTCGCGGGCGATGATCTTGCCCCCGATGGCGGCCTGGATCGCGACCTGGAACATCTGGCGCGGGATCAGCTCCTTGAGCTTCCCGCACAGCGAGCTGCCGTAGGAATACGCCTTGTCGCGGTGCACGATGGCCGACAGCGCGTCCACGATCTCGCCGTTGAGCATCACGTCGAGCTTGACCACGTCGGACTCCTGGTAGCCCGAGAACTCGTAGTCGAGCGAGGCGTAGCCGCGCGACACACTCTTCAGGCGGTCGTAGAAGTCGAGCACGATCTCGCCCAGCGGCAGCCGGTAGGCCACGCGCACGCGCTTCTCCTCGAGGTGCACCATGTCCACGAACGAGCCGCGCCGGTCCTGGCACAGTTTCATGATGTTGCCGAGGTAGTCCGTCGGCGTGACCACGTGCGCGAGCACGACCGGCTCCTCGATGGCCTCGATGTTCTGCACCGGCGGCATCTGACTGGGGTTGTCCACCTTCATGAATTCGCCGTTGGTGAGCAGCACGTGGTACATCACGCTCGGCGTCGTCGCGATGAGGTCGATCTGGAACTCGCGCCGCAGGCGCTCCTGGATGATCTCGAGGTGCAACAGCCCGAGGAAACCGCAGCGGAACCCGAACCCGAGCGCCACCGACGTCTCGGGCTCGTAGTCGAGCGAGGCGTCGTTCAGCCGCAGCTTGCTCAGGGCTTCCTTGAGCGATTCGTACTGCTCCGCGTCGATCGGGTAGAGCCCCGAGAACACCATGGACTTGGTCTCGCGGAAGCCCGCGAGCGGCGTGGGCGCAGGTTCCTGCCCCGCGGCCGCGATGGTGTCGCCGACGCGCGCATCGGCGACGGTCTTGATCCCGGCCACGACGTAGCCGACCTGCCCGGCGTGGAGCGTGGGCTCGGCGTCCAGCTTGAGCCGCAGCTTGCCCACCTCGGTCACCTCGTGCTTGGCCCCGGTGGACAGGAACTGGATGTGGTCCCCGGACTTGAGCGAACCGTCCACCACGCGCACCAGGCAGACCACACCGCGGTACTGGTCGAACTTGGAATCGAAGATCAGCGCGCGGAACGGCGCGTCGGGATCTCCCGAGGGAGCCGGCACGTCGGCGATGACCTGCTCCAGGAGTTCCGGCACGCCGAGCCCCGTCTTGGCACTGATGCGGCTCACGTGCTCGGCCGGGATGCCGACCACGTGCTCCACCTCGAGCGCGATGTCGTCCGGCCGTGCCGCGGGCAGGTCCACCTTGTTGATCGCGCCCACGATGGTGAGGTGCTGGTCGCGCGCGAGGAAGTAGTTGCTGAGCGTCTGCGCCTCGATCCCCTGCGACGCGTCCACGACGAGGATCGCGCCCTCGCACGCCGCCAGCGCTCGCGAGACCTCATACGTGAAATCCACGTGGCCGGGCGTGTCGATGAGGTTCAGCTCGTAGGTCTGCCCGTCCTTCGACGGGTACTCCATGGCGATGGCGTGCGACTTGATCGTGATGCCCTTCTCGCGCTCGAGGTCCATGTCGTCCAGGACCTGCGCCTTCATCTGCTGCGGCGTCAGCGTATGCGTGATCTCGAGCAGCCGGTCTGCCAGCGTGCTCTTGCCGTGGTCGATATGGGCGACGATGCAGAAGTTGCGGATGTTGCGAAGCCGGGCGTCCGTCAAAAGTCCCACCGCAGGGCGAGGCGCACACCCAGCCGGCCGCGGGAGCCCGAGGCGGGCTCGCGGCCGGCGGGCAGCGCCGGGTCGGTCTGGAATTCGAGTTCGAAACTGCGGAAGTGCGCGTCCACGTACGCGTCGACCATGGCGTAGGCGAGCAGGGCGCCGAACAGCCATTGGCGCGCGATCCTCTGGTCGAGCCGAGCATTATACTGGTTCACGAGCTCGGCCTCACCTTGCTGGTCGTTCGCCGCCTGCGCGTCATCGATCTGCTGGCTGAGTCGGTCCAGTTCGCGCTGGTCCTTCACCAGCAGCGTGATCAGCCAGACCTCCCCGCCCGCGACCGCCGTGGCCTTGTACCAGGCACCATTGTGGGCCTGGCCCCAGCCCGGCACGATCAGCGATCGCGCCATGACCCAGCGCGGCTCCTCGTGCCAGACATGCCGGCGGAGGCTGTCGGCCGGATCCACGGTGCGCTTCGGTCGGGACACGCTCTCCGACGCGGTCGTGTCGCGCACCACCGCGCTGTCCGCCGGAGCTTGAGCACGGGCCGGCGTGCTCGCGGCCAGCATCAAGCCAACCGCCCACACCTTGAGCACGGCGGCGCGACGAGAAAATGGCGGGAACGCGTGGGAATCGAACCCACCTCGGACGCTTGAGGCGCCCGACCGCGGGATTTGAAGTCCCCGGAGGCCACCAGACCCCATTCGTCCCCGCACGCTCGGAAGAGGCTTCATCCCCAGACGATGGCATGCCTGCCGCGCCGCCGCACCTCTCCCGCCTCCACGAACCACACGCGACGGCGCCGCAGCGCCTGCTCGAACGCGCGCGCTCGCCGCGCCGGCACCGCCACCAACAGCCCTCCGGAGGTCTGGGGATCGTACAAGGCGTCCCGCATCGGCTCCGCGAGTGCGACAGGAGCCACCTTGTCCCCATAGAACTCGCGGTTCCGCGCGAGCCCGCCCGGTGCCACACCGGCTTCGGCGAGTTCCAGCACACGCGGCAGGAACCAGCGCGCCGTGGGTGCCAGCGCGAGCGTGACGCCGGAGGCGTCCGCCAGCTGCGAAGCATGACCCAGGAAGCCGAACCCGGTCACGTCCGTGGCCGCACGGGCACCCGCGGCCACCGCCGCCTCCGAGGCGGCGCGGTTCAGGCTCGCCATGTGCGTGGCGAGCCGGCGCGTCAGCCGCGCGTCGAGCTTCTTCTGCTTGAGCGCGGTGGAAAGGATGCCGGTGCCGAGCGGCTTGGTGAGGTAGAGCCGGTCGCCCGCGCGCGCGCCTGAGTTCAGCAGCAGCTCTTTGCGCTTAGCGATGCCGGTGACGGCATAGCCGAACTTGAGTTCGGGATCGCGCACGGAGTGGCCGCCGACCACGCTCACGCCCGCGCGCCGCATGGTGTCGAGCCCACCCTGCAGCACGGCCGCAATGACGTCGGCCGAGAGTCCGTGTTCCGGCGCGCACAGCAGTGCGAGCGCGGTGAGCGGCCGGCCGCCCATGGCGTACACATCGGACAGCGAGTTCGCCGCCGCGACGCGCCCGAAGTCGTAGGGGTCGTCCACGATCGGGGTGAAGAAGTCCACGGTCTGGATGAGCGCTTCGTGGCGACCGTGGGCGAACACCCCTGCATCGTCGAGTGTGGAGGCGTCGACGAGCACGCGCCGGTCACGCGGCGGCTGGTGCAACCGTTCCAGCACTTGACGCAGGTCCCCCGGACCCAGTTTGGCCGCTCAACCGGCGCACGCGACCTGGGCGGTGAGCTGCACCTCGATGCGACGACGTGCGGTCATGACGCGTGCGCGAGTGAGCGACGGGGTGATGCCGTGCGGCTCAGAGGTCCCGTCCCATCGCGACGCATTCGATCTCGACGCGCGCGCCCTTCGGCAAGCCGGCGGCGGCGATCGTCGTGCGCGCGGGCGGGACCGGCCCGAACGCCGCGCCGTAGACCTCGTTCATGGCGGCGAAGTCCGCCATGTCGGCGAGATAGACCGTGGTCTTCACCACGTCGGCCAGCGTGAGTCCGGCACCGCGGAGCACTGCGGTCAGGTTCGCCAGTGCTCGCGAGGCCTGCTCCTTCACGCCGCCGCTCACCAGCTCACCCGAGGCCGGGTCCAGCCCGACCTGGCCCGACGTGAACACCATGCGCTGGCCGCCGTGCAGCCGCACCACCTGCGCCTGGACGTAGGGACCGATCGCCTTGGGGGCGTCTTCGACGTGCAGCGCGCTCTTCACGGGAACCTCCCGCGTCACTCGACGGTGACGCTCTTGGCCAGGTTGCGCGGCTGGTCCACGTCGCAGCCGCGCGCCACCGCGATGTCGTAGGCGAGCAGCTGCAGCGGGATCACCGACAGGATGGGCTGCAGCATCGGGATCGTCGCGGGCACATACAGCACGTGGTCGGCGCGCGACTGCACGTCGTTGTCGCCTTCGGTGGCGACGGCGATGATGCGGCCCTTGCGCGCGCGCACTTCCATCATGTTGCTCATGACCTTCTCGTAAGCGGAGTCACGCGTACAGATGAACACGACCGGCATGTGCTCGTCGATGAGCGCGATGGGCCCGTGCTTCATCTCCGCCGCCGGGTAGCCCTCGGCGTGGATGTACGAGATCTCCTTGAGCTTGAGCGCGCCCTCGAGGGCGACCGGGAAATGGAACCCGCGCCCCAGGTAGATGAAGTTGTCGCTCTGGCCATACTGCTCGGCGATGCGTCGCACCGCCTCCTGGCCCTGCAGCGCGCGCTCGATCTTGCCGGGCAGCGCCTGCAGCTCGCGCGCGATCTCGATGCCGTAGTCGCGCGACAGCCCGCGCAGCCGTCCCAGTAGCAGTGTAAGCAACGCCAGCACCGTGACCTGGCTCGTGAACGCCTTCGTGGACGCCACGCCGATCTCGGGCCCGGCGTGGATGTACACACCGCCGTCGGACTCGCGCGCGATGGTGGATCCGACCACGTTGACGATGCCCAGCACCTTGGCCCCGCGCCGGCGCGCCTCGCGCATGGCGGCAAGCGTGTCGATCGTCTCGCCCGACTGCGAGATCACCAGCACCAGCGTGCCTTCATCCAGGATGGGATTCCGGTACCGGAACTCAGACGCATACTCCACCTCGACCGGGATGCGGGCGAACTCCTCGAGCATGTACTCGCCGATCAACCCCGCGTGCCAGGACGTCCCGCAGCCGAGGATGATGATGCGGCGCACGTCACGCAGCTGGTCGGGCGTGAGGTTGAGCCCGCCGAGGCGCGCCAGGCCTTCATCGAGAAGCAATCGACCACGCATCGCGTTCCGCACCGCGTCGGGCTGCTCCATGATCTCCTTGAGCATGAAGTGCTCGTAGCCGCCCTTCTCGATCTGGGACAGGTCCCAATCCACGTCATGCACTTCCTTCTCGACCGGCGTGTGCGAGATCGTGGCGGTGTGGAAGCCGTCGGGCGTGAGCACGGCCATCTCGCCGTCGTCCAGGTAGATCACCTGCCGGGTGTGCTCGACGATGGCGGCCACGTCGGAGGCCAGGTAGTACTCGCCGTCGGCGATGCCCAGTACCATCGGGCTGCCCAGTCGAGCACCCACCAGCACGCCCGGCTCGGACGCGCACATCACCGCGATGCCGTAGGTGCCGTCCACGTCGCGCAGCGCCGCGCCCACCGCACGCTCCAGCTTGAGCCCGCGTTTAAGATATTTCTCAATCAAATGCGCCAGCACCTCGGTGTCGGTGTCGGTCGTGAACACGTGGCCTTCGGACGCCAGCGCGCTCTTCAAGGTGGCGAAGTTCTCGATGATGCCGTTGTGGACGATCGCCACCCCGGCCGCTTCGTCGGTGTGCGGGTGAGCGTTGATGTCGTTGGGCTCGCCATGCGTCGCCCAGCGCGTGTGCGCGATGCCGAACCGGCCCTGGACGGGCTGTTCGAGGAGGCGCGCTTCGAGCTGGCGGATCTTCCCCGCCGCCTTCACCACCTGGAGCCGCCCATCTCGCTGCACCGCCACGCCGGCGGAATCATAGCCGCGGTATTCGAGGCGCTTGATCCCCTCGATCAGGATCGGCAGGCAATCCCGGTGTCCGACGTAACCGACGATGCCGCACATGGCCCTACCTCCCGCCCGCCGCGTCCAACGCACGGCGCGCCTGATCCACCACCGCTCGCGTGCTCCCCGCCTCGGGGGACTCGGCGATGACGCGCACCACCGGTTCCGTTCCGGACGGGCGCACGTGCACCCAGGTCTCGCCGCGCTCGAAGCGCAGGCCATCGTGCCGATCGAGCGTCCAGCCCGCGAACGTCTGCTCCAGCCGCGCGGCCGCACGCTCCCACGGCTCTTCCGGCCGGGCGAGCTTGTCTTTTGTCATGAAGAAATGGGGCAGCGTGTCGGCCAGCTCGCGAAGCGTGGCTCCGTGTCGCATCGCCTGCGCCACGAGGACCATCGCGACGAGCGCATCGCGCCCATGGTGCGCGGCCGGCAGGATCATGCCGCCGTTGCCTTCGCCGCCGGCGGCCGCGTGGTGCGCGCGCATGGCCTCGACCACGTGCGCCTCGCCCACCGGCGTGCGATGCAGCGAAACGCCTGCGCGTTCGCACACCGCGTCGAGCATACGAGACGTACTCAGGTTTGTCACCACCGGGCCCTTCTGCGTTTCGAGCGCGACACGCGTGCCGAGTGCCACGGTGTACTCCTCACCGAGCGGCACGCCGGCCGCGTCCACGAACGCGGCGCGGTCGGCATCCGGATCGCTCGCGATCCCGAGATCGGCACCCGCTTCGCGCACGGCGCGGCCGAGTGCGCCGAGGTGCTCGGGCAGCGGCTCCAGCTCGCGCGTGAAGTTCCCATTGGGCTCGCAGTCCAGCTTTGTGACCTTGGCACCGAGCTCGGCGAGCAGCGCCGGCAGTGCGACGCCACCCACACTGGCGCAGCCGTCCACCACGACGTGCAGCGCGCGCTTGCGGATGGCGGCGATATCCACGTGCGGGAGACCCAGCACACGATCGAGATGCCACGCCAGCGCACCGCGCTCCTCGCGCACCGAACCGAGTGAATCCCAGCGCGCCCACAGGTCGCGATTGGTCTCGAAGCGCTCGCGCACTTCCTGCCCCTCGCGCGCGCCCAGGAACTCGCCGCGCGCGCTCAGGAACTTGAGCGCGTTCCACGGCGCGGGATTGTGGCTCGCGGTGAGGATCACGCCGCCCGCCGCATGCAGGTGCTCGACCGCCATCTGCGTCGTGGGCGTGGTCGCGAGCCCGATGTCCACCACGTCGCGCCCGGCGGCGGTGAGTCCCGCGCACGCGGCGAGCCGCACCATGGGCCCGGTCACGCGTGCGTCGCGTCCGAGCACGACAGGTCCGGCATCCGGCAGCGCCTTCGCGAACGCGGCCGCGAATCGCGACACGATCGCGGGATCGAGCGACTCGCCCACGATTCCGCGCACGCCGGCCACGCTGATCATGAGTCCCTGGGACATGGGTGGGCACAATACGCGAGGGGTGGGTGGATGAGGAAGCTTCACCGGCGATTCAGGGGCCACGTCGCACGCTCCTCGGTTGGCGGCGCTGGGTGGACGGCGTTGCTACCGCCTGTAGAGCTATCGTCAACTTTCGTTTGAAGCTGAATTGGCGTGGCTCGAACGCAAGAATCGGCTTGACGGGTCTTGGCGCCCAACCTGCCACGACACGACACTCTTTCAGGGCACGCTTGCCATGGCGCCAGGAGTGCCCGCTCGGGGCACATTGACGGTCGGGACTCGCTCGATCTCGTCCGACGCCTCGTTTCGCGATCTGGGCTCACGTGAGAGAGCGGAATTCGCGTGTGCTTCAATCATGCATCGCCCCCGCGATAGCTGGCCCCCGCGGGAGTCCGACATGGCCACCCATTCGATCGCTCACAAGTCGGATCACGTCCTGCTCCACGATCTGGGCACAATCGTCGAGCGCGACCGCACCACCACCGCCGAGATGCTGGCGCACATCGCCGAAGTGGATGCGCGCGGCGTCTACCGGGCTGCGGCCTACCCGAACATGTACCAGTACTGTCTTGGCGAATTGCACATGTCCGAGGACGAGGCGTTCAAGCGCATCCGGGTCGCGAGGGTGACTCGCGACTTCCCGATGCTCCTCGAGATGCTCGGAGATGGCCGGCTCCACCTGAGCGGCGCACTCACACTGGCGCCGGCCCTGACGCGTGACACGGCGGCAGGGCTCTTGCAGGCCGCCGCCCACCAGACGCGGGCTCGGATCGAGCAACTGCTGGCCGAGCGCTTCCCGAAGCCGGATGCACCGACTGTACTTAGGGAACTTCGGACTCCGAGCCCGACGGCGCTGGCGCCCGAGATGGGCCAAGAATCGGCGCCGGCCGAGCTGGCCGTCGGCCTTGGTCTGGCCGCCCCGCGGGAGGTGTCGCAGGATGGTCCCGCCAGCGCATGTGCACATTCACTCGCCCCGGGGCGACCAGTCCCATCGTCAAGCCCTGCGAACGCTCCGGCAGAGGTACCACTTGGTGGCAGGGACCGGATCGCGCCGCTGAGCGCCGGCCGCTATGAGCTGCGCACGACGCTGGATCAAGAGACGCACGACTTGTTGCGCCAACTCCAGGCGCTGCTGGCGCACGCGATTCCTTCCGGTGATGTGCCCGAACTCCTGAAACGTGCGCTGAAGCTCGCGGTGCAGGATGCCGAGCGGCGCCGTTACGCCGCAACGTCCAAGCCTGGAACCAAGCGCCGCTCGAAGAACCTCCGTCATATCCCCGCCGACGTGCGCCGTGATGTTCACAAGCGCGATGGAGGCCAGTGCACGTTCGTGAGCACGGCTGGCCGACGCTGTGCCGAAACACGCTTTCTCGAGTATGACCATGTGCATCCCGTCGCTCGTGGCGGTCAGGCGACAATCACGAACACGCGGCTACGGTGCCGAGCGCACAACCAGCTCGAGGCCGAGCGAACGTATGGGTCGGGGTTCATGCGCGAAAAGCGAGAAGCGGCGAAGCACCGGGCCGAATCCGCGAGCATGCTGCGTGGCGTCGCCGCCGAACGAGCGCGGATGCGTGTCGGTGGCCCTGGCTCGGTGCGCGCTTGATGCGAGTGACGCGAAGTCGCTCACGGGGTGGCTGTCAGTGCGGCGCCCACCCCGCGGCGGATGACCTCAGGCGGACAGCCGCCGGCCCAGTGCGCGATCTCCGCAAGAGCGGGAGTCAAGTCCCCAACACCAAAGCCGCGAGGCAGAACGCCCCGCGGCTTGGTGTGGCTTATATGGAGCTGGTGACCGGAATCGAACCGGTGACCCCGTCATTACGAGTGACGTGCTCTACCAGCTGAGCTACACCAGCTCCGGATACGAGAAGCCGACCCGTCGCCGGGCCCTGCCGCGACGGGTCGTTGCGCAAGATGGTGCCACCCCCCAGAGTCGAACTGGGGACACCACGATTTTCAGTCGTGTGCTCTACCAACTGAGCTAGGGTGGCGAAGCCGGAGGGGGTGCTGCGGGACCCGACCGGCCGAATCGTGTACCACGCCGGGGAAGCCAGCGTCAAACGCTGTCGCGGCCGACACTTGCCCCGTCCGCGTGATCCCGCGACGAAGCTCCGGAGTGCCTACGCCTCCGGCCCCCTGCGACGTCGTTCGGGACGAGCCCCGCGCCGGTCGGCGAGCCGGCGGCGATCCTGGTTCGCGAGCACCGGCAGCGTGACCGCGAACACGCTCGACCATTCGTCCTCGGTGCGCACACGGATCTCGCCCCCATGTTCTCGCACGATCTGCTGGGCCACGCCCAGCCCCAGCGAGGCGCCGAACGCACGGCCGGCACCGAATGGTGCGAACAGCTGTTCCAGTACGTCGCCGTCGGAGCGCGCCCGGTCGTGCACCACCTCGAGCACGACGAACGACCCCGAGCGCCGCGTCTCGACCCGCATGCGGCCACCGACGGGCACCGCCTCGAGTGCGCACGCCATGATGTTCTCCAGGACGCGCCGGATGCGCGCCGCGTCCAGCAACAGCGCGGGCAGGTCGGGTGCGAGCTTCTTCACCAGTCGCACGCGGCGACGCGACAGCGCTTCACCCGACGCCCGCAGGGCCTCCTGGGCGACTTCGTTCAGGCCCTCCATGCGCAATCGGGGGCGCTCGAGCTGCGCGTAGGCCGCCTGTTCGTCCATGAGCGCCTGCAGCCGCTCGGCTTCGCGCTGCACCGCCTCCAGGTACTCGCGCCGCGGGTCGCCCTCGGGCAGTTCACGAAGCGCACGCGCGGCGAATGCCGTCATGGTGGCGAGCGGCGCGCGCGCATCATCCGCGACGCGAGCCGCCATCTCGCCGACCGCGGCGACGCGGTCCTGCTCGCGCAGCCGCGAGGCGAGGTCCTGGTGCCGTCGTTCGGCCGTGCCGAGTTCGTCGAGCCGCCGCGCGTGCTCGAACACGAGTGCAGCGTGATCCGCGAGCGTGGCCACGAGCTCCAGGTCGCCTCGTTCCCATTCCGGACTCGAGGGTGCGCGCTCGGCGCCCTCCCACACCGCCAGCACGCCGAGCAGTCGGCCGTAGGCCACCACCGGCTGCAGCGCCCACACGGTCACTTCGCCTGCGCCCTCGGCCGGGGGGCCGGGAAGTTCAGCGGCGAGCGCACCTGCGATCGCGCGCGGCCCGCGTGCGACTTCGGCCGCCGCCAGTTGCAGCGCGCGCGCGAGCGTCTCGCGCGTGCCGGTGGGACCGTGCGCCAACTCGAGCGCGAGCACCGCGTCGTCGCGCCAGCGGTAGAACGCCGCATACGAGACCTGGAGCGACTGCGCCGCGATGCGCACCGCGGCGTGCGTGGCTTCGGCCACGTTGGTGGCACTCACCGCGAGGCGGGCGAACTCCGCCAGACCGGAGGCATGCCGTGCCCGGCGGCGTGCGTCGGACGCACGCTGTTGTGCGGTGAGCGAGAGGTGGCCGGCGAGCGACAGCCACGCGAGATCCGGCTCGCGCACGGGACGCGCCGCGAGGCCCAGCACGAGCAGTCCGTGGAACCTCGCGCCGCGCCGAAGCGGCACCACGCCGATTCGCGCAGAGGATGCCCAGGGCGTGCCCGCGAGCTCCACACCGCTGCCGGTGGCCGGCTCGCCCGTGCGCCATGCCGTCTCGCACGCGCCCTTGAGTTCGGCGACTGGGCTCGACCACGCGGCGGCGCGCTCGGCGGCGTCGCTCGGTACGGGTGGCGCGCGTCGTGCTCGCGCCACGGCGGCGGCGAGCGTCACGTCGGCATCGGCGGAGTGCAGCGAACGCCAGTGCTCGAGCACTCCGCGACGCTCGTCCCAGCGCGCGAGCCACGCGGACTGAGCGGCACCCGCGGCCGGGTGCAGGGCGGCGACGAGGAGTGCGCGCTCGAGCGCGTCGAGGTCCGCCTCGCACTCCAGCAGCGCGGCGAGCGCGGCCGGGTCCGGGGCCGGCTCGGGTGGGACCGGTCGCAAAGGGTTGGCAGGCATGCTCCCCAGTCATCGGCCTTCGCAGCCGGATGCTGCAGGTCCCAGGCGCGTTCAAGTCTGGAATCGCCATCGCGGCCCGCCGCAAGGGGTTCTGACCGGCGGTTCTCACGCGGCTCGAGGCCGAGGGGAGACGCCTCGCACGGCCCGTGTGGCTTGACCCGTGAGGCGCGCGCATGGAACGTTGACTGTGCCCTGCACGCACGCCCACCCGCACCCGGGAGACTCTCCTTGGAACAGCCCGTCCCCACTCCCCAGCAGATCGAGATCGGCCTCAGCGAGCGCGAAGCCGAGGGCATCTACTCGAACCTGGTGTTCATCGCCCACAGCCCGAGCGAGGTCATCTTCGACTTCGCGCGCGCGCTGCCGGGCCTCGCCAAGCCGCGGGTGTTCGCGCGCATCATCATGACACCCCAGCACGCGAAGAGCCTGCTGCAGGCCCTCGAGCAGAACCTCGGCAACTACGAGAAGCAGTTCGGGGCGATCACCGTGCCGGGCGGCGAACGCGACAAGGGCGAACCGATCGGGTTCACGAGTCACGCCCACCCGAGCTCGTGACTGTCTCGCTCGCGCGCTTCCCGCCCGAGGGCGGCGCGTCATGTCACGCGCGCGAACTGCTCCCTGAGTTCCGCGTCGGCGCGCGGTGCGGCGTCGAGCAGTGCGGCGAGCGTGGCGGGCGGGCGCACCGGGCGTGCCTCACGGTTCACCACGCAGTGCTCGGTGTAGCCCACCGCGCAGGTCGTGCCGTCCTCGCCCACGATACGATAGCCGAATCGCAGCGTCGCCCGGGTCACGTCGAGCACGCCGGTCTCGATGGTGACGCGCTCGTCGTAGCGCGCGCCGTGGAAGTAGCGGCAACGTGCGTCCAGCACCGGGAGCAGCACGCCGTCTTCCACCTCGACGTCGCGATAACTGCGCCCGAGCGAGCGCAACATCTCGGCGCGGCCGATCTCGAACCAGCGCAGGTAGTTCCCGTAGTAGACCCAGCCCATCTGGTCGGTGTCGCCGTAGCGCACGCGCAGTTCGAACCGGTGCATCACCATTCCTCCTCCGGCGGGGCCGCGACCGGTTCCTCATCGTCGTCGAGCGCGCCGGGCACGCGGGGTGCGGTCTTCCACCGCCGGTGCAACCAGAACCACGACTCGGGCCGATCGCGGATGACCGCCTCCAGCATGCCGGTGTGCCGCCGCGTGAGCTCGAGCACGTCGTTCTCGTCATCGGCGCGCCCGGTCGGCACCAGCGGCGGGTAGAAGCGCGCCTCGTAGCGGCCGTCGGGCCCGCGCAGGCAGGTGCCGAAGACGAGCGGCGCTCCGCTCGCGAGCGACAGCCATGCCGGTCCCGTGGGCGTGCTCGCCATATGGCCGAAGAACGGCACGAACACACCATCGCGGCGCGCGTCCTGGTCCGCCAGCATGGCCACGGCGCCGCCCGCGCGCAGCCGCTTCAACGCGCCGCGCACCCCGGCACCGATCGGCAGCTGGTCCACACCGGAGGCCCGGCGCAGCCGCGTGAGCCAGGCGTTGGCGCCGGGGTTCGACAGTGGCTTCACGACGACCGCCAGCGGCATCATCTGCGACATGACCGAGGCCAGGAGCTCGAAGTTCCCGAGGTGCCCGGTCAGGAACAGCACGCCGCGCCCGCGCGCCCGGGCCGCGTGCACGTACTCCTCGCCCAGCCACTTGCTGAACACGCGATCGCGCGGAGCGCGCGCCAGCGCGGGCAGCCGCGCGTAGTCGGCCGCCACGCGGCCCAATTCCCGGTAGTGCTCGGCCAGCACGCGCGCGCGCCAGCGGTCGTCGCGGCCCGGGAACGCGCGCTCGATGTTGGAGCGCGCCACGTCCTTGCGCACGCCGAGCGCGCCCATCGCCGAGCCCAGCATCACGCCGGTCCCGAGCGCGACGCGCCGCGGAAGCGCGGCGAGCAGTCCGGCGGCCGCATAGAGCAGCGCCGTCTCGGCGGCATGCGATGCCTTCATACGCGGCGCCTCGTCCAGCGGCCCCCGGGAAGCGCCACGGCGATGCCGGCCCATTGCAGCCGGAGCAGGCGGGCCAGGGTGTCGGCCACATTGGCTCCCGACGCCTCGGCGAGTGCGGTCACGTCGCGCGGGGTGTCCTCCAGTGCGGCTTCGAGCCGCGCTTCTGGCGAGGCGGGACCTTCACGCGGCGCAGGCAGCGCCGCGATCACGTCGGCCGCGTCCGCGCACGGGCGCGCGCCCGCGCGCAACAGCGCCAGCGTTCCCTGGGCACCCGGCCGGTCCACATCCCCGGGCACGGCCAGCACCGCACGACCGAGCGAGCGAGCGACCGCCGCGGTGGCGAGCGCGCCGCTCTCCTCGCCCGCTTCCACCACCACCGTGGCTCCCGCCAGGGCGGCGATGATGCGATTGCGCCTCACGAACGCTCCGCGGCCGAAAGGTCCGCCCTCGGCCACCTCGCTCACGAGTGCGCCCGACTGCACGATGCGCGCGGCGAGTCCGGCGTGTGTGGCCGGGGTGACGTGGTCGAGCGCGGAGGGGATCACCGCCAGCGTGCGGCCGGGGGCTTCGAGTGCCGCCTCGTGCGCGGCCGCGTCCACGCCGCGAGCGAGCCCGCTCACCACGACGAGTCCGCGCGCCGCGAGGTCGGCAGCGAGACGCGAGGCGAGCCGCAGTCCGTAGCTCGTGGCACTGCGCGTGCCGACGATGGCCACCGCACGCGCGCGCTCCGGCAACGCGTCGCCCTGGACGTACAAACGCCGCGGCGGATCCTTCAAGTCGAGCAACGCGTCGGGGTAGCCCGCCTCCCCGCACGCGACCTGCCGGAACGCCGGCGCGGCCGTGCGCGGCCGCTCCCGCACATATGGGATCAACGAGACGATGGCCCCTCTCCCGGCGTCGGTGCCTGGGCGGGCTCCTGGGGGACGGGCGGCGGTACCCATGCGACTCCCTCCTCGAACTCGCGGACGAAACTCGCGTCGTCACGCAGCGCGTCGGGGTCGCTTCGTTGCATCAGGGGCTCGATGCGCATCAGCGTCTCGAGCCGCGTGGCCACGGCCGCATCCACGCGACGGATCCCGCCCAGCGCCTCGGGGCGAAGTGGGGATCCCAGGCGGTGCAGCTCCCACGCCAGCCGCGCCGCATTTCCCGCGCGCGACAGCGCCACGAGTGCGGCGCACGCGTCGGCGGCGACCGTGGCCACCGAGTCGCGCGAGAGCCGCAGCAGCCCCGGCATCGCGGCGGTGTGGCCCAGGCGACCCAGGACACGTGCCGCGCTCGCACGTGTGAACCACAGGCCCTGGCCCAGCAGCGGCATCAGCGCGTCCGTCACCGCCACACCGCGCCGCAGCAGCGCGGCCTCGGCCAGCTCGCGAAGGTAGGATGAGTCGGCGCTCAGGCACTCGACCAGGCGCGCCAGCGAGTCGGCGTCCGTGCGGTGCTCCAGTGAGCGCACGTAGTCGCGGCTGCCCGCGAGACGCCGCGAGTCCAGGGGATCGGGCATGCCGCGGCCATTCGGGGTCTCATCCGCCATCGGCGGCCTCCTCGCGCGCGGCGGCCTCGTCGGCGAGGATCAGCGTCCACAGGTCCTCGAGCAGCTCGCGCAGCCCCTCGCCCGTGTGGGCGCTGATCAGCCCCGCACCCGGCAGCCCGCGCTGCTCGGCGAGCCCCGCGTGCTCCTCGGGCGGCAGCAGGTCCGCCTTGCTCAGCACGACGCGGTGTGGCTTCTCGGCAAGGGCTGCACTGTAGCCCGCGATCTCGCGGCGCAGCAGCGCCAGCGTGCCGGCGGGATCCTCGCTCGCGGCATCGATCAGGAACACCAATACGCGCGTGCGCTCGACGTGGCGCAGGAACTGGAGCCCCAGACCCTTGCCCTCGTGCGCGCCCTCGATCAAGCCCGGCAGGTCGGCGATGACGTACGTGCGTTCGGCGTCGAGCGCGGCGATGCCCAGGTTCGGCTCGAGCGTGGTGAACGGGTAGTCCGCCACCTTGGGCCGCGCACGCGTGACGCGCGACAGCAACGTGGACTTGCCGGCGTTGGGCAATCCCACCAGCCCGATGTCGGCGATGAGCTTGAGCTCCAGCTCGACCGTGCGCGTCTCGCCGTCCTCACCGGGATCCGCACGCCTCGGCGCCTGGTGCGTGGGCGAGACGAAGCGCGCGTTGCCGCGGCCGCCGCGTCCACCCTTGGCGATGCGCACGCGCTCGCCGGGGGCCAGCAGGTCGGCGAGCAGCTCGCCGGTCTCGACGTCGCGTACCACCGTACCGGGAGGCACGTGGACGACCAGGTCGTCGCCGGTCTTGCCGGTGCGGTTGTTGCCCGAGCCCGGCCGGCCGTTGACCGCCTCGTACTGCGGGCGCTCGCGACAATCGAGCAGCGTGCGCACGTGCGGGTCCACTTCCAGCCACACGTCGCCGCCCTTGCCGCCGTCGCCGCCGTCGGGTCCGCCCTTGGGCACGAACTTCTCGCGCCGGAAGCTGATGCACCCCGCGCCTCCCCTGCCCGAGCGGCAGTGGATCCGGGTGAGATCGATCAGCATCGGCCTGCTCCTTCCAAGGGGCGTATCCGGGTCATCGCGCGTCGCCGGGCTCGCCGGCCGCCATGGCCCGGCGCAGTCCCCCCGCGCGGGCCAGCTCACGAAGCGAGGGGTCGAGGTCGCACCTTACATCGAACGTGAACCCTCGCGTCAGGTGGCGCACGGCCACTCGCCCGCCGGGTCCCAGCAAAGCCGGAGGTGGCGGGACCTCCAGCTCGTCGCCCACGCGCACTTCGCGCCGGTCCGCGGACTCGAGCCATACCAGCGGCAACACACCGTGCAGCGCCAGCAGCCGGTCATGGCCGTCGGCGAACGAGGACGCGATCACCGCACGCACGCCCAGCGCGGCGGTCGCTCGCGCGACGGGCTCGGCGTGCCGGCCACCGCCATAGCGCTCACCGGCGATCACCATCGAGCTTCCCACGGCGCGAGCGCGCACGGGAGCCTCGGGGTCGATGGGACGGAACAGCGCGCCCGCCAGCTCCTCGGCGTCCGCGCGTGCGGCCCACGCCCGGGGTCCCCACGCCAAGAGCCGGGCCGCGCCAGCGTCGTCGCCCGCATCCAGCAATACCTCGGCGCGAAACGGTGTGTCATGCGTGGGCGGTAGCGGTCCGATGCGATGGCGCGCGCCGTGTTCGATCTCGCCGCCCGCAGGCTCGAGGATCTCGTCGGCGAGGGGCCCGGGCGGAGCGCCGCCGTGGCCCGCGCTCACCATCGCCTCGGCCGCCGAGTGACCGGTGAGCAGCGCGGCACACGCCCACACGCCCCGCTCGCGCATCGCGTCGTCCACCGGGTCGCCGCCGGTGATCGCCGCATCCGCGGGAGCGACCGCCGCGGTCGGTTCGGCGCGATCCATGACCTGTGCCCCGGCCGCCTGCAGCGCCGCCAGTGTGCCGGCCGCGGTCCACGCCGCGAGCGAGGCGCGGCCGGGTACGACCACGTCGAGTGCGATGCCGCTCTTGCGCGGCACACGGGTGAGCGAGCGCGCGAGTGCATGCACGTCGTCGTCGGCGGCGAACGGTCCCACCCACACGCGCGCCGCCTCGGCGCGCACGGGCCGCACTTCCGAGAGGTCGAGCGAGATCGAGGTGTCGAACGACGCCTCCCCCGTGTCGTGGCGCCGCCAGTCGGCATCGCGGCCCAGTTCGCGCAGCCAGGTGCGCGTGCGGTCATCGCTCGGGAACAGCACCGAGAGTGCACCCGCGATCGCGGCGGCGCGCGAGGCGATCGCGATGCGATCGGCCATCGGCAGCGTGAACAGCCCGGCGCCGTGGAACTCCAGCACCGCCCCCGTGCCTTCACCTGCGAGCCGGCGCTCCACCGCGACCAGCACGTCGAGGCCGGTCACGCCGGGGTCGGGCACACCGGTGAGCTCCACCCCGGCGATGCGCGGCCGGTGCAGCAACAGCGGTTCGCCGGCCAGTGCGGCCGCGCACTCGATCGCCGAGGCAGGCAGCGCCAGCATGCCCGCCGCACCGGCGGCGGCCGAACCGTTCACGCCGCTCGCGAGCAGTCGCCCCGGGGCCGCGAAGCGGTGCAGGTGCACCGCGATCGCCGTGCCCGCACCGGGCCGGGCGAAGTGCGCGCCCGCCGCACTCGCGAAACTCTGCAGGAAGCGCAGGTCCTCGACACCGTCGGGCCCGCTCGCCTCGCGCTGGGGCGAGACCAGCACCAGCTCGCACGCCACACGCGAGTAGCCCGCGCTCTCGAACGCCAGGGCGGCCACGGTGCCGTCGGCATCGTCGAGCAGCACGTGATCCGGGCGCCATTCCAGCGGCGCACCCGGCGCGGGCCACGAGGGCGCGCCGTGCGAACGCAACAGGAAGGCGGTGAGCGGCAGGTTCATGGGAGGTGGCGTCAGTCCTTGGCGCCGCCGCCGCCGGCGGGCGGCTTGGAAGGCGCTTCGGTCGCGCCCTTCTCCTTCTTCGCGGACTCCTTGTAGCCCTTGCTGCGATAGTCCGTGGCGTAGAAGCCCGAACCCTTGAACAGCACGCCCGAGCCACCCGCCGGGACGCGCTTGGCACCCGAGCGGCACTTGGGGCAGCGCTTCGGCGAGTCGTCGGAGATGCTGTGGAACAGCTCGAACTCATGACCCTTCTTGCAGCGGTACACATACGTGGGCATGCCCGGGACTCCTCTTCTTATGGGGTGCGCGCGCCGGCGTTGCCCGCGAGCACGCACGCGACCGTGGCCACATCCACGACATCCTCGAGCGAGCAGCCGCGGGACAGGTCGTTCGCCTGCCGGGCGAGGCCTTGCAGGATGGGGCCCAGTGCGGTGGCACCGCCCAGGCGCTGCACGAGCTTGTAGCCGATATTGCCGGCGTCGAGGTCCGGGAACACCAGCACATTCGCGTGCCCCGCGACCAGCGAGCCGGCCGCCTTGCGGCTGCCCACTTCGGGCACGAGGGCGGCATCGGCCTGTAGCTCCCCGTCGATGTGCAGGTCGGTGCGTCGCGCGCGTGCGAGTGCCGTGGCCTCGCGCACCTTCGCCACGTGCGGATGCTCGGCGCTGCCGCGGGTGGAGAACGACAGCATGGCCACGTGCGGTTCCTGGAGCGTCAGCGTGCGATGACGGTCGGCGGCGAGGCAGGCGATCTCGGCCAGCTGCTCGGCGGACGGATCGGGCAGCACGCCGCAGTCGGCGAACGTGAACGCGCGCCCATCCGGCATGAGCATCAGGAAGAAACTGCTCACACTCTTCACCCCGGGCTCGAGGCCGATCAACCACAGTGCGGCGCGCAGCACGTCGGCGGTGGTGCGGACCGCACCCGCCACGAACGTGTCGGCTTCCCCCTCGCGCACGAGCAGCGCGGCCTGGAACAGCGGATCGGCCGCACAGCGCGCGAGGTCGGATTCGCCGAGCTTGCTGCCGCGCGAAGCGGCCAGCGCGGCGCGCGTACGCGCCACCAGCGCCGGGTCGGCGGCGTCGCGCACCTCGAACCCGCCGGGACTGCGATCGGCGCGCCGTGCGGTCGCTCGCGCTTCGGCCGGGTCGCCGAGCAGCGTCACACGGGCGATCCCGTCGCGCCCCAACTTGCCCGCGGCACCCACCACGCGCGGGTCCCCCGCTTCGGCGAGCAGCAGCCGCCGGGGCGCGGCCTGTGCGGCGCGCCGGATGCGCTCGAGCGTGGCGCTCAACGCCGCGCCTTCCGCCGAGACGGCCGGGCGAAGCGCGCGAGCAGCAGCTTCTCGACGCCCGGAGGCACCAAGCCGCGGATGCGGCCGCCGTGGCGCGCCACCTCTTTGACCAGCGTGGAGTTCAGGTAGGTGTACTCCTGGCTCGGCATCAGGAACGCGACTTCCAGCGCGGGTGCGAGCCGGCGATTCATGAGCGCCATCTGGAACTCGAACTCGAAGTCACTCACCGCCCGCAGGCCGCGGATGATGGCCTGGGCCTTCACGCGCCGGGCGCAGTCCACGAGCAGCCCGGAGAAGGCGATCGCGCTCACGCCGCGCAGGCCCTTCACGGACTGCTCGATCATGCTCACGCGTTCATCGGGAGTGAACAGTGCGGTCTTCGCGGAGTTGTGCGCGACCGCGATCACGACGCGGTCGAACAACAGCGAGGCGCGCCGGGCCAGGTCGAGATGCCCGTTCGTGAACGGGTCGAAGCTGCCGGGGAACAGGGCGATGCGGGTACCTCTCATGCTCCAGGGCCCTCCGCGGGCGCGCCGGCCGCCCGGTACACGTGCACCACCGTCTCCCCGTAGCGCCGTTCGCGCTCACGCAACAGCACGCCCACCGCCTCGGGGACCTCGTCCTTTCCGTGACTCTCCAGCACCAGTCTTGCCCCGCCGCGCAGCACACCCTCGTGGCCGAGGGCCTCCAGTGTCTCCCTCGCCTCGCGGCCGCCATAGGGCGGGTCCGCGAACACCACGTCCGCCCGCGCCAGGATGGCGCGCAGTCGCGCATAGCCGGCGGGCAGCCGCAGGGGCCACAACTTGACGCGCGACTCCAGTCCCAGATCCCGGACATTGCGCTCGATCGTCTCACGCGCGCGCCGGTCCACTTCCACCAGGTCGGCATGCTCCGCGCCGCGCGAGAGCGCCTCGATGGCGAGCGCGCCGCTGCCGGCGAACAGGTCCACGACGCGCTGGCCGTCGAGCGGCCCCAGCGACATGAACAGGGCCTCCCGCACGCGATCGGAGGTCGGTCGGGTCCGGTCCCCGTGTGGAGCATGCAGACGCCGGCCCCCGAGCTCCCCCGCGATCACACGCATGGTCGCGCGAAGATGGACGAGCGCGCGCGAGGGTGTCAATTCGAATGAGGCTCCCCGCACCACGCCGGAGTTCAGGGCAGTTCCACGCTCTCGACGCCAGGCGGCGCGGTGAGGCGGAAGTCGCGTTCGCCTCGCGCCTTCACGAACCGCCATTGCGAGAGCCGGTATTCCTGCGCGTCCTCGCCCACGCCGAGCCGCAGCCGCGCCGGCAGGCCGCGCGAGTCGAGGGTGACCTCGGCGCTGTCCGCACTCGCCGTCCCGCTGCCCACGACGAGCCGGTAGCGCCCCGAGCCGAGCTTGCGCTCTCGGGCACCCTCGCCGCCGGCGAGCAATCGCCACCAGCGCATCGCCGTCCCGGCGTGGCGCGGCGAGAGCCTGATCATCTGGTGGAGTTGCGGCTGCAGCCACTCGCCGCCGTCCGGTCGCAGCGTGACGCGCTCACCGGTCCGGGCCACGTCCAGCCTCGCGAACGACGGCGGCTCGAGTGCCAGTTGGCCCCGCTGCGGCGCGGGCTCGCCGAGCGCGCCGGCGAGTGTCCACTCGAGCGTGGCCTCGGCCCGGCCCGCACGTCGCAGCTGCTCGACCAGCGCGCGCGAGCTTTCGAGCGTGGCCGATCCAGCCGGGGCCGCGACCGGGACGGTCGCGAGCAGGAGCGCGAGCCCGGCACAGGCGCGTGCGGCCCACGCGAACCGGCGGTGCGGAACTCTCATCGCGATCCCTCCTTGACGGCCAACGCACGGCGGAGCTCCTCGAACCCGAACGGCGCTACCCCCTCGGGCAGTTCCAGCGCGAACCACGAGCTCTTCGCGCGCTTGAGCGGCCGCAGGTCCTCGATCTCGATTCGCACGCGAACCGCGCCGTCCCCGTCCGCGAGCTCCAGTCGCGAGGGCAGGGCGTCGCCACCCGCACCCTTCCACTCCGGGTAGCGTACGCTCATCCGGCGCGCGCCGTCCGAGACCTCCACATCGCGCGGCCGGCCGGCGCGATCCACCCGCATGGACCAGTCGTGGCCGGCTTCCTGCCAGGCGAGTGAAGCGCCCGCACTGTCGGCGGTCGCCGCGCGCCATGCCTCGCGCGGCGGCTGCCAGCCCGCGGCCAGCGCGCGCCGCAGGAACCTCGCCGGCTCCGTCACACCGAGCGTGTCCCCGAGCCCGGGCAAGCGCAGGCCGAGCCGCTCGCTCGGCATCCACGCCACGAGCGTGTCGCCGGTGAGCGAGGCATCGAGCAGCACTCCCAGCAGCCAGCGCGCCTGGAGCCGGACGCGGCCCGGCTCGGCCAGCCGCGCCGTCACGGACACCGCGGGCAGCCGGCCGGTCGCGCGCCCGTCCACGCGCAGCACGGCACTCAGTTCGCAGATCCGCAGTCGCGCCTCCCGCCGCTCCGCCTGCGTCCGCGTCGCGGCTTCCAGCGATTCGATCCCTTGCGGCACCGGCGGCGCGCAGCCGGCGAACACCGCCAGGCCGAGCAGCACGAGTCCGACCCGGCTCACGCCCGATCGCATCGCCGACTGGAGCGTGCTCACGCTCGTTCGCGTCATGCCGCTCCGAGGGCGACGAGCACGGCGTCGGCCACCTGGGCCGGCGTGCGACCGTCGGTCGGC
>Ga0315912_10001379_pt1 | contig 30321 bp, 28 predicted proteins | sample VfabasoilMG_FD_204469 | JGI IMG/M metagenome (GOLD analysis project Ga0315912, IMG submission 204469) | Garden soil microbial communities collected in Santa Monica, California, United States - V. faba soil | ecosystem: Environmental > Terrestrial > Soil > Garden | place: USA: California...
CTACGCCACGATGGCTGCGTTGCTCGACGCTCACCGTATTCCCGATACGACTCGGTCTCGCGCCTTGCCCTCGCGGCGCAGCTCCGCGCCTAACCGGCCACGAACTTCCGGCACCAAGTACTAGCCCGCGAATGGCGCCTGTCCTCGTATCGAACCTACGGGCAGCGCGGAGGCTACACCTCGGTTCATGGCCGTGAATGTGTCCGACCCTATGGGTTGGGCCGAGCCGTCATGCTGCGAACGCCTCCGGCTTGCCGGCTGGTCGCCCATTCACGTGAAGATGTGCTCGAAGGCGCCCGAGTGTCTGCTGCTCGCACACGAATCGCATCGAGGATCGTTTGATGCAAAGCGAAACTGCGAGTAGGATAGCTCTGCTGAACTACGGCCCGGTCCTTTAGGCCGCGCTTGCTCCCGCGTCGTCGGGCGCTTGGAGTCAAAACCTTGGGTAGCACATGGGTAGCGCGATGGACGAAACGATTCGGGTGGGTCAGGTGTCTCCCTGCGGGTTTCGTCGTTCTCGGGTTGATCTTCGGAGCCGCGTGCCAACAAAACGCAGCCTTCCATTGCTCCAACAGCACGCAATGTGGCGACGGTGGGATCTGCGAACCGGTGGGCTACTGTAGCTTTTCGGACGCTGCGTGCGAGTCTACGAAGCGCCGATACGACGAGTTTGCAGGTCCATGGAGCGCCGAATGTGTCGATCCGACGACCGCAAGCGAGACCGGCGAAGGTCCCGGACCGGACGATGCGTCGGGCGACGAGACTTCCGCAACGGTAGACCCCTCCACGAGTGCCGGCGAAACCGAGGGACCCGTGGACCCGCAAACGACCGGCGACGAGGCCCCCCTCGAAGCCGGTGAGTCCGACCCCGGTTCGGAGACCGGGACCACGCCGGATGCCGGCTGCAGCGACGATCGACGCAATGGCGATGAAAGCGATATCGACTGTGGTGGCGGTTGCGGACCGACATGCGAGAACGGTCGAACGTGCCTGGACGCCATGGACTGCGTCAGCGGAATCTGTCAGTCGCAAATCTGCGTTTCGTTGTCGAACTGCAGTGATGGGGAACAGAACGGCGATGAAACGGATGCCGATTGCGGTGGCTCCGTGCTCACGTGTCCGCGTTGCGAGGATGGATTACGCTGTTTGGTCGAGGCCGATTGTGGGAGTGGAAGGTGCACCGGAGAGCGCTGCACGTCGTGCGTCGACCAGGCAGCCAACGGGGACGAAACCGATGTCGATTGCGGTGGGTCCTGTGCTGAATGCTCGGTCGGGCAATCCTGTATCGCGGATGCGGACTGCACGAGCGGTACGTGTTCGGACGGAGCATGCTGTGGTGGCAGTCAGGTTCACTGTACGCGATGTGCAGAGCGGCTTTCGCTGCAGGTGAATTGCAGCGATGTCCCGATCTCGGGCGACCAAAGCAATTGCACGAGGTACCTGCAATGCCTCGCGGACAACCCCGAGGTTTGCACGACACGAAGCGCACCCGGTTGTACCAACGACCCCGGCGGGGTTTGCAATCCTGCCCTATTCGGCGGGAGCGGCGGGGGTGGGGAACGCCAAGTCCTGCTCGTGCTTCAGAATGCGCAATGCCAACCTTGAGGGCGAGCATCGGGGTTTGAACAAGCGGTGATCGTCCTCGTGTCCAGATGGATGACCCGGAGCGCTTTTCCCTCGCAAACGCCAGGGGGCATGCCCTGGTCCCGCACCATGCGGATCCGCGCAGGACGAAGGATCGCATCACGGAGATGCGACAACCTTGCAACAGATTCTGTCGGCTATTGCTGGCTCGGCACGTCGCCCGCGAAGATGCGCGAAATGTCCGCTGAAGATTTGGAAGGACTATTACTCGAGCTGAACTCGATCGCCGCTGCGGATGTCGATACACCCGACATTCCGATGCCGACGGTGTTGCAGGAAGCCCACGATCTCGCGACCTACGTCGCCCAAGACGACGTTCGAGGGCGTCTGCTAGCTGTAGGGGCCGAAGCGGAGGACCTCGATCTCTTTCCCACCGCCGTGGGTGCGGCCCGTGAGGCGCAATCTCGATGGGCCGTCGTTCGCGACGGGGCAAAGCCGGAGGCCCAACAAGAACGAGAAGCGACGGGTCGCGAAACACGATCGACCTTGATCGCCTCCTGCCGCTGGAATCTTCGACGCTCTCGGCCAGCACAGTCGGCTCTCGATGCGATCGCGGAGGGGGACGGTATCGAAGACTTGATTCAGGATCTCGAGGATCTCGCGGCACTCATCGAGGGCAATCGCGCGGGCTTCGAGCAAGACCAGACGTTCGATGTATCGGCACAGGTCGAAGGGGCACGCTCGTTGGCGTCGGACATTCGCACGGGGCTGACGGCCCTCCGTACGACCGAGGAACGCCCGAGGATCCTCGACCAGCGAGATCGCGCGTTTACGTTCCTCGACGATTTGGTTTCGGATATCCGCGAGGCAGGTCGCTACGCGTTTCGACTCGAGCCCAATCGGCTTCGACACTTCTCGAGCTCGTACTTGAAGCGTCGCCGCCGGCGCGCTGCGAATCGACCACAGCCGCCGGTCCCTGTGGACCCCTCATCGAACCCCTGACGCGGTTTACCGCGGTTGGCCGGTGCACTCGCATCCGGACGGTGTGTGTTGCGTCGGGACCGTGTGTGACCCCGTCCGGACGGAGGCTCGCGCTGCCACAATCCACCCCCTCGAACCCGCATGCTTGGCGCCTCTGGCCACGCCTGACGAGCCACGAAAGACCACGACCTCATCCGGGAAAGTCATGCAGCGAACGCCTCAGGGTGGGATGCTCCCGATAGGTCTCAACCATGGCAAGAGCATTGAAGTTTTACGCGACCGTCTCCGGTAGGACGCTCCTCTTGCCCGATCTGAGTGCTTTCGAGGGCAAGCGAGTCGAGGTCATCGTCGTCGAAGACGACGAAACGCACATGCCGGCGGTGGAGGAACGAGCCTCGGAGAACAAGCGCCGCCGCTTCGGAACGATGGCGGGCCAAATCGTCATCGCGGCAGACTTCGATGCACCCTTGCCCGATGACATTCAGGCTGCGTTTGAAAGAACGGACGATCCGTGAGGTTCCTGCTCGACACGCATGTTTGGCTCTGGCTGCTGGAATCGCCGCAGCGAATTACGGCTTCGGTCTTGGCTCAGCTCGGGAATGCAGACGAGCTCGTGTTGTCTGTGGCCACGGTTTGGGAGATCGCCATCAAGACGAAGCTCGGCAAGCTCCGCTCCGAGGCTGGGCTGGAAGCCCTTCGCGAAGAGATCCTGCGTGAGTCCGACGCACGGGAACTCGTGATCACGTCCCACCACGCCATCGCTGCCGCCGGTCTCCCGCTGATGCACAGGGCGATGCTTCAGCGATGGTCGATTCGAAATCGATAACGGCGCCGTCGAACGAGCGATCCGCGAACCAGCACTGGGCCGCAAGAACTTCTTGTTCACGGGTTCAACCGAAGCGGCGAAGCGACTCGCGGGCGCGTACTCACTCGTGCAGACGTGCCGCGCACTTGGCATCGAGACCCACGCGTATCTGATCGATGTGATCAAGAAGATCGAGAATGGGTGGCCGGGACGGAGTCTCACGGAGCTGCTGCCACACCGCTGGACCAAGGCCAACCATCCGCAGTCGTAAGCCCCGGTGAAGCGGGCGAAGATGCCACAGGACGTAGAGGGCCCCATGGAGGTACTCCGTCGTGGGTTTACGTTGCTCACGATCGACATCACCGCGAACTCGGACGACGCGTCCATTCGAAGTCAAGATCTCGATCACCCCTACGGCGACCGCCGAAGCCCGAACGGTCGCCGGCTGGGCCACCCTCACTTCCATGAAATCGGGAGTCAGTGGCCTCGGGACCGCGAGGGCCCGTCCCCACGCGTAGAGCGTGGATTCCTTGAGTCCGTGCTGCTTCGCAAACGCGGTCCCTGAAAGCCCACTGGCCCGCCATTGCGCCACCCATTCCTCTTTGGTTCGTACCATTGAACCCCGCTACACCAAACCGTGCGCGGATCCGGGAGGCACTCCGTCGTGGGCTTACGTACCATCCGAAGGCGGCTTGGTGTTTCACTCGGATCGCGGCTCGCAATACGCAGCGCGAGACTATCGAGCGGCCCTTGATGCAGCCGGCATCACATGCAGCATGAGTCGTCGCGGTAACTGCTGGGACAATGCAGTCGCGGAGAGTTTCTTCGCGACGCTGAAGACCGAACTCGTTCACGATGCGATATTCACCTCACGCCAATCGGCAAAAACGACCATTGCCGAATGGATCAAGATCTTCTACAATGGAAAGCGTAGGCACTCGAGTATCGGCTATCAGTCACCCCTCGAGTTCGAGCGCCGATACTACACAGATCTGACTCTGAACATGACTGAAGTGGCATAAATCGGGTGTCCGTTTTTTTGGGGAAAGCCCACGTATATGACATGAGTAGTCGCGTGCAAGTAACCGCCTTGCTCCTGTTATTACCGCGTCCGAAGTTTCTTTGCTTGACAAAAGAACAGGGGGGCCGGGGGCCGCAACTGAGCTCATATCCGGGCAGAAATGATGCTTCGATTCCGCGACGTCCAGATGGGAGAGGAGGAGGTTTCGGTCGAACGTTGAAGGCGCCCTGATTTCGTGGACGTAACGTCGGTCCCTACATCGGGCACGATTCGTGTTCGCATTGTCCGCACAACGACCAGGCATTCACCTGCAAGCAGGCGCTCCCCGGGCTGATTGGGTTCCTCAGGTCTTTCCGCGCGCCGGTTCAACAGGTGCAATGGCCCAGTTAGGCGGTATCCCCCCGCCGCTCTCAGTCGAATCCGAATCCTCTCTGTCCACTGGGTTCGTTCCGAATGACGCTCTTCCATATCTTGTCGGCTAGCGGGTGCTTCGCAGCAAAGACAATCCTATAAAGCTCAGCATTGTTGCTGTTTGTAACCGGAACCGTCCGCATCGATTCGCCCGTGTAGCCAAGGTCGGCGAGTTTTTGGATGAACAACTCGGCGACCTGATGGACCTTCGCTAGGCTATCGATGGTCCGTCGCCAATCCTCCACGCCTATCGCAGTCTCCAAAACAGAGCTCGAACTGTCGTAGTATCGATCGAAGTTTCGCCTGATATCACCCGTAGGGAAATTAATGAATAAGTCCACCCGCGACAACTGCGCCAAAGTTCGGAGCGTGGCAAACCTCAACGGTGCGATCGCAAACGGGTCCACTACCGCCAGATTAAGTCCATCCGGTGGCATCGCTCTAACGAGGTCGTTGATGCATGCATTCGAATCGCCATGGACGACATACGCTCTGCCTGTCGTACGCGCTTCCAGAGCTCGGACGTTTCTTTCGTCTATGTCGCAGAGTACTACGTGGGTAAACGCGGCATCTCCATGACCAAGGGCGATTAGCGGGCTGCCATCAGACAGTTCCCCGCTGTCCCGAAGTCGGATACGACCAGGTCCGGCGAAAAGATCGATATAGCCGGCACCTCCGGTATTTTCCCCGATGAATTTTCTCCGGACTTCTCTCGTGGCTTCGATGTACTGCCTAAGGTAGTAGTGCTTTCGAGTATCGGCCCATTCGCCGACACACTGGACGGGGAGTCCGTCGCTATCAAGATCCGGACAGTTGCCGTTGGCCCCGCGACGACCGCCTTGTCTGCAACAGAGATCCGTCCTCTCCACCCGCCCAGTGTAGAATAGAATTTTTAGGTTGACGAGAACATTTGTTCCGTGATCAGCTCACTCGGTGAGCGACGGGAGCGCAATTGAATGGACCGACGCGACCTGGAACCCAGTTCGAGGCTGTTCCAAGGTGAGTGCGGGCTGCAAACATTGTTACGCCGAGACGTTCTCCGAGCGTTTTCGTGGCGTTTCGGGGCACCCCTTCGAGCAGGGGTTTGATCTGCGACTAGTGCCCGAGAAATTGTCGGAGCCGCTGCGATGGACCCGGCAACGCCGTGTGTTTGTGAATTCGATGAGCGATCTCTTTCACGAGGGGATCGCGTCCGAGTATGTACGAGTTGTATTCGAGGCTATGTTTCTAGCCGATTGGCACGTTTTTCAGGTGCTAACAAAAAGACCGCACCGACTGAAGAACATATTGGCTGACATCGGGTCCGATCTAGTCGCACAAAGGCACATCTGGATCGGCGTCAGCGTGGAAAATCGTCGACATGGACTTCCACGAATCGACCAGCTGCGCGAATCGAAGGCGAGAACTCGGTTTCTTTCAATCGAGCCGCTGCTCGAGGATCTCGGCAAGATCGACTTGTCGGGGATAGACTGGGTCATCGTTGGCGGCGAGAGCGGTCCCAAGGCACGTCCGATGCAAAGAGAGTGGGTTCTTGGGATTCTCGAACAGTGCCGGGAAGCGCACGTCCCCTTCTTCTTCAAGCAATGGGGTGGCGTGCGAAAGAAGTGGCATGGTCGAGAATTGAACAAACGAACCTATGACGACCACCCGGCACTCGTTAGGGGAACGGTCCCCGCAGCCATCGAACGGGCACGGCGACACGATGTCCTTCAGGCGATGATCGAGTCCCTACCTAGACACGCAAGACAGCCTCTAGGATCTCGCCTCGTTCAGCTTTCAGGTGAGCGCCGGCCCACGCGTTTCACAGCCGCCTAAAAACGCTATTCCGTTGGGTGACGGGCCACCGGCTCCGGTCTATGGACCTCTGCACAGGGACCCGTTCGACCGCATGCTCGTGGCGCAGGCGATCACCGAAGACTTGGTCCTCGTGACGGCCGACGAAGCTGTTCGCCAGTACGGAACCGCGATTCTGTGGGCTCTTTGACGAGCTCGTTCGCGTGGACCCCAGCCGCCGGTTCCTGTGGACCCCTCATCGAAACCCTGACGCAGACGCCTCCGTTCGCGTCCGGACGTTGTGTGGGAGCGTCCGTACCGTGTGTGACCCCGTCCGTACCGTGTGTGGTTCCGCCCGGACGTCGTGTGACCCCGCCCGTACCGTGTGTGGGGACGTCCGTACCGTGTGTGGGGGCGTCCGGACGGGTACGGGTGGCACCAAATCGGAAATGAGCGTATCGCCCGCAACCGGGTGACCCGATCGACTTTGATCGGTGTGACCGACCGAGCCCATAGCTCGGCAATGGCGACGGAGCAAAACGAAACCACGACCCGCAAGCGGCTTACCGAGTTCAAACAAGCGGAAGTCCGGCTCCTCGATACGTTGGCCTTGGCGGAGGACACCGAGTTCGTTGCATACACATTCGATCCTCTCGAATCGTGGTTTGGCAAAGGATCGAGTGGGCAACGATCCTCGCACACGTCGCCCCCTGTCTCAGGGAAGCTGCCGCCCTTGTTGCGTTGACTCGAGTTCGTCGCTTTTCGAGCTTCCTGCCTTCTCATCACCTTGTTGTGCGTGGGTTTGAGTGAACAGCGGAACGGCCCCGACCTCCTGAAACCCTCTAGCCCCGTGTTTGATATCCCGTTCGATCAGCTCGTTGGGCAAACACACGCTTGCATCCAGTCCTTCGATTTCCTGACATTCAGTACCGTCGTCACACGTGCCATTCACGGGACATCGGATGCTGCAGTAGGATCTCTGAAAAAGCAAAGGGGCCCTTCGCTCAGCTTGATCTGTCAAGCTGAAGTTGTATGTCCTACTCACTTGGACACAGAGCCGGCTCGCGCAATCGTAGGGTTCGGAACACCTGGCGCCGAATCCCGAGTCCCCGTCCCGCACGCAGACACCTCCAGCTTCCGGTGGGCAAAAGTATCCTTCTCGGCAATGTCCATCTCGACTACAGCGATGGGTACAGTACCCGCCTGGTCCTGTAAATTGATGACATATCCCACGACGACAATCCCCGCCATTTCCGCAGAGCTCGCCAAATCCGTGCTTTCCCAAACGAGGGAGAACGAAGACTGCTGACATGGATAGGAGAAGCAGAATAATGCTGATCGCATACCGAGCACTACTTCGCGATGGTTCTCGATACTTGCTGGGTGGACGCGTGCTGCTCATGGAAATGAGGTGCCTTTGCGCTTTCATCAGGGAGAATGTTGCGTTGACTCGAGTTCGTAGGTTTTCGAGCTGCTGGCTTTCCCATCACCTGATTGTGCGGGGGGTTGAGTGAACAACGGAACGGTTCCAACCTCCTGAAACCCCTTAGCGTTGCGCTTGATGTCTTCTTCGATTGTCATGTTGGGCATGCACACTCTTGCGTTCAGGCCTTCAACCTCCAGACATTCGGTTCCGTCTTCGCATGTTCCGGTCACAGGGCAAGGGGCACCGCAATACGCTGTATTGAACAACAAAGGAGCTCTTCGTTCTAGGTCGGCCACGCTGAAGCGGTATTTCCTCGTGACCTGGACACATAGTCGACTTGCACAGTCGTAATGTTCGGAACACATCGTTCCGAATCGAGCATCTCCGTTCGGAACGCAGACACCGCCGGCTTCAGGCGGGCAAAAAAAGCCCTCCGGACAATGCCCATCTCGACTACAACGATACGTGCAATATCCGGTCGGTATCATGCCGAAGGGCGCGATATGACAAAGTCCGCGACGGCATTCTGCGCTGCTCGAACAAAGCTCGTTGAATCCACGCTTCGTTATGAGGGGAAAAATCACGGCTGTTGCCATGGATAGGAGAAGCAAGATTGCCGAAACCGCGGGCCAAACGCTCCTCTGACGCGGCTCGCGATACTTGCTACGCGGACGAACGTCGCTCATCGTGGCAATACGCCTTGTTGTATCATGAGCTTCTCGATCGTTGATTCGTCTTCGTCCACCATGACAGCAATGAACTTGACCGGGAACTTCGCCTGCGCAAGAGCGGGAATCGCATCGGAACTGATCGCCCAGAAATTTACCGAATGGTGGCTGGCTAGGACGTCATCGAATGCGGACCTCAGGCGCTTGCTTTGCGGATTCATGAGGGCAAAGGCGCCGTCGGATCGGCCAAAAAGCAACAAGAGCGTCTTGAACACGAGCTGAGTCCCCTCGGTTGTGGCGTCTCGAATCAATGCGACGGTTCCCGCGGTGAGCCCAATGGCGAGGCCAACCCCCTGGAGAACGAGGCCTACCGGAATACCCGCGACGCTGCCCTCGGCGATGAGTCCCGCGCTGAAGAGAAAACCGGCGACCGTGACTGCTCCTCCCACCGCGACCGAACTCGCAAGGATGACGCCTGAGGTGTCCTTTTCGCCGTACTCTTGGACGGCTGTGACCGATCCAGATACGATCGAAGCGACTGCGCCGATTACGCCTAATGCCTTGCCGACGTTGCCCTTGGCGAGAACCCCCAAGGTTTTGGAGTCCGAAAGGATCGCGAGGTGTTGGAGTGCCACCGCGACGCTCAGGGTAGCACCACTCGCATTGCTGATGATGTTGGCCCAGCGGCGGAGGGTGCTGGGGTCATCGTTCGTGATCGCCAGATAGAGCGAGATCATGAACGCGATCGAGAGAAAGCTCGCCAGTTTCGGTCCACGCTGGAAGTTTTTCGTCCAGTCGAGCTCGACGATCTCGGCAAACTTGCCAGCCGACATGTTGCGGATCATCACCGTCGCTCGGCCCGGCGTCATGTAGCCGATGGTCACGAGCATCCGCGTCAACCTCGCGGCGATTTGGACCGCTCGTTCTGGATCGCGCAAAACTAACGTCGCGATGACCGTGTTCGCGAGCCCGACAACGGCAACGCAGAGCGAAGCTGGACCAGGGAGGTTCCCCACGGCGATAGGAGCGATGGCCGCGAGGCCCCCGATCACCGTCAACGCGTTCTGAACGCCCCCCGGGGCGGGAGAGATCTTGAGTGCCGACCCGAAGGCCAGATCGACAGAACCCTGCACGTGCGCTGCGGATAGAGCTCGAGACGCGAAAAGATCGATGAGCGGAAGAACATGTCGCTCGACCACGTCCTCGGCTCGACGCGTGTGAAGGAGATTCGTGTACGCCGACTCGAGGAGTTGGGGGATCTCGGAATGAAAACGATCGGGGGCGATGTTGAGGGACTCTCGATACACCTTGAGGAGCACGACGAATTCCGAATCGGGCTCGCACATAGCGAGAACTTCTCCGGCAACGCGTTCTCGGTCTCGAAAGATCTCGTTTTCCGCTTCGGACACCGGTTCGAGCACCATATCCAACATGGCGACTTCGTAGAGACGATCGAATTTCAGTTTGAGGGTCTCCACTTCCTCGCGGTCGTTTGCCGATGGTGGGACCCCTTTCGGATGCGTCCCCATCCAGCCGAACATGTTTCCGAGCGCGTCGAGGAACGCTACGTCGGCGACTGCATCTCGTTGGAAACCCGCCAAGATCTTCACGTGGCTCTCGAGCTCGAGGATCAGCCCCTTGAGCTGACCGAGCAGTTCGTTCAGCCGATGGAACAATGGCTTCGTCGCACTCACCCGGAGCTCCCGGGTGATCTTTTCGGCCTCGCGCGAGGCGGCTTCCTCGGGCTCGTCGAGCACCTCGAGAAATCCTTCGCTCACGGGCAAGACGATCGGCGCATCGCCGATCGGACTCACGGTCCAGGTTTCGAACGGGTTCTCGCTGAGCACGACCGATCGGCCATGATTGGAGATCGTGTACCGTCGCGCCCGCTGCAGCAGCTCGCGTCGCGCGATGCTCAATCCTTCGGGCCCTGCGGGCAGTTCCCCACCGATCTGGTCGCGATGGAGGCCCCGCAGCGCGGGGGTGTTGGGTCGCAGGCTGAGGAGCAGGTCGAACACTCGCTCCGATGGCAAACGAAACGTCTGTGCGAGGCCCAGGATGGTCGGAGGTGGGCCGGGAAACATCTCGGAAATCGTGACGACGACATAGTGGACACCCCGAACGCAGCGAATCCGCGCACCTTGGAGGTGGGTGAGTTCGTCCGTCATGAAGGTGCCCCGCGGTAGGTCGAAGGCGAGGCACCGTTCAACGCGGTGTCTCGGGCTGCGAGCGAAAGAACGAGGATGTCGTCGGTGGCTCGGACGGCTCCTCTTGCGGCACCGAAACCGATGACGAATCCGTCGTTACGGAGAGCGATGCCGCGATCGCCTGGTTCGTCATCGAAGTACACCCGATTGAGTCGGCGACCGGGAGGCGATGAAAGACCCCAAAGGTTCCCTGAGGTCACGCGGAAGAGGGGAGGAGAGAATCCCGAAGTCGCGAGCAACGCTCGCGAGGTTCCTTCGGCGTCACCCATGGGTTCGTTGGAATCGTCTTCGGTGAGCTCGAACTCGACGTCGAGGTCCGGGAGCCAACGAGCGATGGCAAAGGGCGATGCCGCTGTCGCGTGCTCCCAAATGGCGTAAGCGATGCCTCCCTTGACCGTTCCAGCGATTTCGACCTCGAGCTCTCCCGGTTCGGGCGGTGCCGTTCCCCGACCAGCATCGGGGACGGTAGGAAAGGGCTGTTCGCGGCTGCGGTAGACGGTAAAGGTGACGTCCGAGTCGTCGGGTAGCACGGTGATGGCGCTCAAGTGTGTGCGCGTGTCCGAGCCCTTCAGCCACTGGAAATCGAAGAACGGAAGATCCTCACCCGCGAAGGAGGCGTCATCGGGTTCGTCGACGACGTCGCGATAAAACGGGCACCGCCTCGAGTTCGTCCCGTCGAGTGGGCAAGCGGAAGCTTCACCTTCGACGCAAGGAAAGTCCGTGGACGCGGGAGCCTGTTCGCCGGCGAACAGAGCCAAGGTGATGCGTCGATGCTCGCGGGCGTTCGCTCCGATCGGATTGAACTCGCTGCAGCCCGCGTGTCCCGGACCGAGCAGCCGCGTCGGCGAAATGGCGCCGCCCAAATTCGCAACGTAGGCATCACGCAGCGCGGCTTTGGTTGGCTCGTCGAGTTCGCCGCTCAAAGCCAACGAGCTGGATCTCGCCGGTAGATTCGAGTCGCGATGAAAGACGCCGCGACTGTACTCGTCTTGAAATCCGAGGATCGCTTTTCGGGTCAGCTTTCCGTACTGCCCATCGATGGGACCCGGGTTGGGGCCAAGGCTGCGCAACATCGCCTGATACACCGCGAGCCCCCAACCCTCGGACGCGGCGATCTCGTCGAACATCGCTAGGTCGGACGTGAGCAGTGCGACGAATGCCTTGGCTCGGCGGTCGCTCAAGCGTTTGTTGACGTCGGCGCTTCCGCTCGCGTCGGTGTGGCCAAAGATGGTGATCCGGCGGTCCGGCTCATCCTCCAACGTCTCGACGGCGAGGCGGAGCGGAGCCGTCACGCTCGGGATTGGAAACGCGGAGTCGAAGGCGAATCGTGTCCCGGACACCGTGAGCGTGGACGCGGGTTTCGGGCTTGGCCGTCCGCCGGCGATGACACGCACGTCGCGGGCTCGACGGATCCATTCGGGGTACTCCTCGACCGAGGTTGGACCGCTCGGACGTGGCAAGATCCCAAGCCCATCGTTGAAGAAAAGCAGCTCGATGGGACGGTCTTCGGATGTGGCCTCTTCCATTGGGAAAGTGTCCCCGCAGCCGAGAACTTCCACCGCCATCGCGTTCGGTACGACGAGACCGGAATGGGCCATGGTCTCAACGATCAACGTTTTTCGAGTTTCGTCCCCGATGATTCCATCGACGGCGAGCCCCCGCGACCGCTGAAACCAGCGGACTCGCTCGCGACCCGGGGTGGGGGCATCGGGTGTTCGGCGAAGGATCTCGCCGAGCATGAACTGGTCTTGCATCTTGCCCCAGCGTCGCTCTTCGGCGACGGTAGACCCATAGTTGCGGAGCCATGCATCGACGTCGCGCCGCAGCCAGGCCGCGATCGTTCGAGCTCGTTCGAGGGAAAGGGATACATGACCTTCGGTACCGCCTGCGGACTCGGCATGTCCCACGACGAGCAAGGTTCCTTTGGGGTTTTGGTCGACGAGGGGCTGGAGTTTCGAGACCTCGAGATTGGGGATGGGAAAAAATTTGTTCGGTTCGAAGATCATCCCCGAGCAGCGTACGAGCGAGATGTCGGGCCGAACGACGACCGTGTGCGTCGTCTGTTTGACGAGCTGGCACGTGGGGAACCCCGTGTTTGATCCGTTTGGGCAGGTGACAAATGTGCGATCTGCAGCGTTCTCCAATGGCTGCTGTGGCCTTACACCTGCCCAGCGTTCCCCCAAGATGTCGCGGACGGATCGGACATCATCGATTTGTCCCGTACCAAAACTCAGACCGTCCTTCGATTCCATCCGGGCCAGACCGTCCGCATCGGTCTTGATCGATTGCGCGACCGAGCCAACGCGAAGGCGAACCATGACGTTGGCAAGTGGTTCGCCGATCTCGTCGAGGAGGCGTAGTTCGAACCATGTCGGGCCGTTCTCGGGCGGCGGATTGGGTTTCAGCGGAGGGTGGCCTACCCGTCCAAAGGGGGATGGCTCTTCTGGCTGAAGACCTTTGATCTTACTCGGGTCATAAACCTTGGCAATGTGCCGAACGAGGGTGAGCTTGCGCCCTATGAATGCTCTCGTCATCGCCTCTTCGAGTTCGTTGTCCTTGGGCTCGATGTCGAGGCGTCTGAGGGCCCGAACCATACGGTCCCGTACTTCTGGAACATCGAGGTACCGAGCCACTTCCTTCGCGGCCCAGTCGGGGAGCATCGGCTGCCTGGCCAACGTCAAGAAATCAGAAATGGGTGGCGAATAACCACGCAACCACACTTCATAGGGAGTCCCACCGAGGTCGATCCGCCAGTTCGTCCCGCGCAGGTGATCGGGAAGTACGTAGTGCGGCAAACGTTGCTTCGGATCGTCCGTCACCTCCAACCTCACGTCGATGTTGCTCGCATCCTCTTGATGAATCATCGTGACGTCAAGCGAAGAACGAATGGTCGTCCATTCAATTTTCGTCGTTTCGGATACTACTGCGAAGAATCCGCGATGTCGACGAAGGGAAGCGCGGCAATGCAAATTCATCCGCATCGAACCGAATCGATGGTTTGGCCAGCGTAAATGACTACCTGCCGGTACGTGGAAAGAAGGCATTCGTTCGGGGTGATCAGTTCTGAACGTCCATTCATTGTCCTTTTCGTACACGCGAATGCCGGACGACTCCGGCCGCGCAGCCGGTGATGGCTCTTGGGCCTCCGTTCTCAATCCCCTGCGTTGGTTGCATCGACCACGCGCAATGCCCAGTAGAGGCCCTACGACGAATGGGGCCGGATCCAACCTACATACCGGAGCGTGCCTGCCAGCCGATCAGATCATCCATGTCGACGGAGATGGGGGCCATTGATACCGCCCTGACGCTCGAGGACGCCCTGGCTCTACTGTCTGCCCGCGAAGGATGGACGAGCATCCTTCATGGGCCGCCAATGGTTATGTCGACGGTCATTGATGTGCAATAGCTTCGTTCGGGCGCCCGGTCTGAATGTGATGCGTTTGTGGATGCGGCAGATCTCACCTATGTAACCGTTGCGAATTTCTCATGCAGTCTTTGTGGTCGCGTTCCCGCGATTGTCTGCGACGAGGTATCTGCACTTCTCATCCGCAATAGCTTGCTACTCGATTCGAATGCGATCGATTGCCAGAGTGCGCAATCTCCAACTCTGCGTTGAGTTCTGACGGCGGAGAATCGAATGTCCGTATTGACGGATTTGCAAATGAAAACACCGACTGATTCGTTTCGAGCGACGATTTTCATCTGACCGTCAGCCCGCCAACGCCATCGGTTCCGCGGCACGATGGGAAACAAATGATCCCATCAAGGACATTGATGGTGATTTGCGCCCCACGGAGGCGGGAGCGCTGGATTTTCCAGGAGCGGACATTCAGACGCCCGCCCGTAGCAACGAGGCAGCTCTGGAGTCTTCGCCGTCACTCTGGGGACAAAACACGTTCCGTCCCCTCAGCTCATCCATTCTCACTCACGCCGTTGGCATCCTGTAGCTCCGTCGAGAACGGTTCTACGCATCAACAGTGCGCGCCTTCAGGAAGCGACGGTTCCTCGTCACGGAACCGTCGCGACCGCAACCCCGCGGAATCTTAGAGGATCGTCACGATTCGGCAGGACGCCGGACACTCATCATCTTCGATGAAGTTGCCGTCATCGCAGTTCTCGCCAAAGTCGCGTTGGACCACGCCGTCGCCACAGGATTCACCGAGGACGCAGTCCGCAGCACATTCCCCGTAGCCGCCATCGTTGACCCCGTCGTCGCATTCTTCACCGAGACCTACGATTCCATCGCCACACTCAGGTCGACATTCGCTGCGCGAGGTGTTGAACCCGGTCAGCGTCAAGCGGAAAGACGACCCCTCGGTTTGTCTCTCGGCGTGGAAAACCTTGACCTCGTACGCACTACCGTCCGCCAAGCCGAACAGCGCTTCTGTCGTAGGATCGATCGTCACCGAGCCATTGATCGGTACATGTATGCCCCCGAGGTCGACGGCGAGAATACCGTTCACGAATACCCAGACGTCATCGTCTCCGGTGAAGTCCAGAGTCGCCGGTGCGGCTTGGTCATAAACGAACCAGTACGTAATCTCGGTCGTGAAGCTGAAATTGTGGGTGACGTTGTTCCCCAACATCGTCGACTCGAGTAGCCATCCTTCGGCTACGCCGTCCTGGTTCCCCCCCGCAATATTGTACGGGTTGTATTGCTCTGGAACCATGGCGGCAACTCGTTCGGCGGGTTGCCCGACACTGTCGATCGGAAAGAAGAGGGGTGTCCCATCGTATGCGGCCACTGCGGTACACCCCCCAATCGCTGGGGTCGCGATCGTCGGAGGGCATGGGATGCAAACGAGAGTCGGGAAACTTGCTTCACAATCAGCGACGGTTGCTGCGGCCCCGACGGGTTCGTCGTAGAACTGTCCACCGTCGGCCCCGAACCGATTGACGTAACCGCCGCGGCCATTGGGAAACAATGGAATGGTATCGTAGATGGCTGGAGTGTTAACCCCAGAGATATCTCGGTACCATTGATTGAAGTTCTGCTCGACTGCGCAGTTGGTTGTGGGAGCAAGCTGCGGTTTCTTGTCGTCGCTCAGTGTGTCCAAGACGATTCCGAGCGATGCTTTGACGGCTGCGGGCCACGGATCGTTGGGATCACCCGGTACCTGGTCACCATTGGTTGCGCATGCGTAGGTAGACACAGCGGGATCGGGGCTCGGCTGGAAGTCCGGATGGGCCGCGGAGAAATCGCGGTAGATCGCATTGACTCGGACGACGCACTGCCCGTTGATGAGCTCACAATCATCACCCTGCACGCACGTGAAGCCGGCCTCGGCGGCACAGGCTGCCGAACATCCATCGCCGTCGATCAGGTTGCCGTCGTCGCATCCCTCGGCGCCGAGGACGAGTCCGTCCCCACATTCGGAGTTGCAGGGTCCCGTGACCGGGCAATTGGGCTCCTTTTGACAGCGAGCGTCACAACCATCCAAGGGACTGGTGTTGCTATCGTCGCACGTCTCCGCACCTTCCTGAATACCATCGCCGCAGGTCGTGACCGAACAGGTGCTCGTGGGTTCGCCTTCGCATTTGAAGCCGATCTCCACTTTGCACAAATCCGAGCAACCATCGCCCACGATCTCGTTGCCGTCATCGCAAAGCTCGGGCAAGTTCACGGAGCTGTCGCCGCAACGCGCGACGAGGTGGCAAGGTGATCCGGGTGGGTTGCAGGAGTAGCCGGGCTCGACCGTCAAGCAGTTTGCCGCACAACCATCGTCATTCTCGTTGTTGCCGTCGTCACAAGCTTCGTCGCTCGTGAGGAAACTGTTTCCACAGGTGGCCGAAGGGGGGGGCTCCGTTCCAGAGGTTTCATCGAACACCCCATCACCAATGCCGTCGCCGCCTCCGGTCGGTCCGCTCGTTGGCTCACCGTTCGTGGGATCGACGCCCGCCGTGAAGCCGTCGCCATTCGGACCCACTTCACCACAAGACGTTGCAATGGTTAGTAGCGACAATCCAGTAACGATCAAGATTGACTTTGACATGAGCTCCACATCGAGGATGGATGCTGGGCGGGTATTCTCCCCGGCTTGCCAACCAGCCTCTGCCCCCGAAGCGAAGATAGCCTGAAGGCGCAACGAAGAGAAGCCAGGATCTCTCGCGTCCGTCACGTGGGGCAACGCACCAGAGCAGCAAGAGTTAGTGGTCCTAGAAGGTTGGCGTCGGGCGGCGTGAGCCGATCGATGGCGCATTCATGCGCCGGGTTGTGGTCACCCGGAAAACGAAATCCCAAGAGGTGTCTCATCGCGGGACACAACTGTCAGTCGGGTCGCTTGATGTCGTAATTCGTCATCCACCGATAGATTTGGCGCCGATCCCGGCCAAACGCTTTAGCCACCGCCTGGACCACCCACCCGTGACGCTCGAGCGCGTCGAGCAATTCGGCACGGTCGGGAATGGCAGAGCGGGCACCCCCCTCAGCCCCGAAGGGGCGTGGAGACGCCTCAGCGCCGAAGGGGCGTGGCGCTTGGCCGCTCTGCGATGGGGAACTCGAAGCATGGGACGGCGACCGAGGCGGATCCGCAGATTCAGGCGTCGCCTCCCGGACCCAGGTCGGTAGGTCGGGAACTCCGAACGGTGTGGAGGTGGCCGTAGGGGCAAGCCCGTGAACGAGTCGATCCAAGCCGCGTAGGTTTTCAGGCCAGGGATAGGTCAGCAAGACCTCGACCGCCTCGGCGGTGAAGTCGAGTACGGGTGGTGGGCGGCTGCGTCGCAACGCCCACTGTCTGGCGAGGATGGACACCCAGTCGTAGATGTCCCGGCGGCGCTCTCGAAGAGCGGGGATGCGAACCTCGTGGAGCGACAATCGAGCGTACAGATCGCGGCGAAACGTACCGGATTCGACTTCACTGCGAAGGTCACGATTGGTCGCCGAGACGAGGCGGACATCCACGTGTGCAGGGGAGGTGGAGCCGAGCGCTCGGATCTCGCCCGTTTGGATGGCGCGGAGCAACTTCGGCTGGAGATCGAGAGGGAGCTCGCCGATCTCGTCCAAAAACAACGTGCCGCCGTCGGCCGCGCGAAACAGTCCACGATGCGAAGCGCTTGCCCCCGTGAACGCCCCCTTGTCGTGGCCGAAGAGCTGACTCTCGATGACCGTGGGACTGAGTTCGGCGCAGCTCAAGGTGACGAATGGACCGCGCCGCTGGCTCAAGCGGTGGATCTCTGCGGCCGTGAGCTCCTTGCCCGTGCCGGTTTCGCCAATGATGAGGATGGGCGATGGGTCGGCGGCGGCCGTTTCGATGCGACTGCGCAAATGAACGATCGGTACTGCGCAGCCTGGGATCGCCGTCAGCGCGACACCGGCGGACTCGCGCAACTCACCCACGACTCGTTCGCAGACCGCCACGACGTCGCCGAAGCGAAGAACCGATCCGTCGACCAGGGTATACGGAGCCGAACCGATGGGCATGCGATCGACCCAGGTGCCATTGCGGCTGCCGAGATCCTGAACCTGCCAGACCGCTCCACGCCGCTCGAGGACCAAGTGAGAGCGAGAGATGGTTTGGCGAACGACGGTGTGGACGTGATCGCCTTCCGGTGCACGCCCGATGACCAAAGGAGACTGCGCGAGTGGAATGATCGCGCAGGCAGGTGGTGGATACACGAGGCTCAGGCGCCAGGCGACGCTCGCGTTCGACCTGCTTCCGTCCCCCCCCCGCAGGGTTTGGGTCTTGTCCTCGTGGGGCGCCAAGGCGGGCCCGATGATGGCATGGGGGCTTCGGCGATGCCACGCGCTGGTTTTCGAGCGGCTAGCCCAGGATCAACAGACGGAGGCCGTACGTGACCACCATGAAGCCACCGATGAGTCCAAACCCACCGAGATCGACGAGCGGCAGCCATGCGCCGTTGCGCCGATACACGAACGCAGTGAACGGGTAGGCGACGAGCGTCGATGCGGGCATCGCGTAGATGACTCCGGCCGCACCCGCCCAAATACCGCCTACGGCCACACAGACCGTGAACCCCAGCGAACGAATCAGCACGATGAAGAAATGATTGCGTGAATCTCCCTGCGCCTGAAAGACGGGACCCACGTCCGAACAGATCTGAAACGCGGCACCGAGCGAAAGCGCCGAGGTCATCCAGCCGGCCGCGGTGTACCGAGGATCGTAGAGGAGATCGATGATCTCTTGACCGAAGACATAGAGCAGGCACGAATACGGCAGGAACAGAATCAGCAGTCCGAGGCGGGTCTTCGACACCCGGCTGCGGAACCGGCGAGGTGACTCCTGTCGTAGGGAACGGGCATACAAGGGTTGCATCACCCTCGTGCGTAAGTTTTCGGCAACGGTCACCGGAAGGCGCGCCATCATGGCAGCGATCGAATAGACGCCGAGCTCACCGACGGTGAGGAATCGACCGAGCACCAATCGGTCGCCGCTATTGAAGACGTAGCTGCACAAGCTGCTGATGAGGATCCATCGGCCGAACTGAATGACCTCGCGAGCGACGTCGCGATTCCAGCGAAACCGGTCTCGGTGGCTTCCGTCTTGCCACCGTGCCTGAACGAGCTTCACCACCGCCGTGACCAACGTGCCAACGACGAGCGACCAGAGGGATCGCGTCGTCCAGGCGAGCACGATCATGACGAGTGCCCCAACCAAGCCGGAGCTGAGTTCGAGCATGGTCAACCAGCGCACGTTGAGGTGCCGGTTCGCACTCATCATGTTCGTCGGCAAGAATCCCTGGATGACGGCGAGCAGTCCCGCGACTGGCAGGATCGCGGTGAGCCACGGTTCCTCATAGAAGTAGGCGAAGGGGTAGGCGATGAACGACGTGATGATCCAGAGGACGAAGCCGCGGATCACCTGAATCGTCCAAACCGTGTCGAGGAACTCCGGGTTGTCTCCGTCCTTGTGGTAGATGACGCTGCCGCGCAGTCCTGCGTCCGACAGCATTGCGATCCCCTGCATGATCACGACGACGAGAGCCATGATCCCGAAGGCCTCGGGAAACAGAATCCTCGTCAGGATGAGGTTGGCGACCACGCGGATGACCTGCGAGGCGCCGAATCCGATGACCGCCCAAAACGCACCACCGACGAGCATCCGGCCGAACCCGGCGATGGCCTGCGGCTTGGCGGGCGCGTTCGCATCGGCCTGTGCCGGGCGGTCCGCCGAATCGTCGTCGAGCGGGCCGAGGGGCGACGTCCCAGACGTCCTGATCCCAGACGTTCTGGTCATAGTGGCCACATGATCGGGATCACGATCACGCAGGTTACGATCACGATGATCGTGAGCGGGAACCCGAGGCGGATGTAGTCGCCGAAGCGGTAGCCTCCGGGTCCGTACACCATGGTGTTCGTCTGATAGCCAATCGGTGTCAGGAATGATGCGGAAGCTGCGATGGTCACCGCGATCGCGAAGGCTCTCGGATTACACCCGGCCGCTTCGGCGGTTGCGATCCCGATCGGGAACATCAAGAGGGCGGCCGCGTTGTTGGTGATGAGCTCGGTCAACGCGACCGTGGCAATGATGATCCCGAGCAAAATGCCGGTCGGGCCGAGCCCTTGGAACGTCGCGACGAGCCCGGAGGCGATGCGATCGGCGAGGCCCGAGCTTTCGATGGCCGCCGCCAATCCAAAGGCCGCGGCAATGATCCCGATCACGTCGAGGTCGATCGATCGGCGCGCTTCGTCGGGCGACAAAATGCGCAACGCGATGAGGAGCAGCGCGGCGACGAGGGAGCCTTGGAGCACGGGGACGAGCCCGAGCGACGCCAACACGACGAACCCGACGAGCAAGGCACCGACGACCCGTGCATTCGTCGATGTGGTCAACGGGGTCGCGTCCATTTCCGAGACGAGCAAGAAGTCGGGGCGGTCGCGCCATTGGCTGCGGAACGACGCATTGCTCATCACGATGAGCGTGTCGCCGACGCGGAGCTGAACACCACCCAATTTCGCATCCACCAGGTGGCCCGCGCGATGAATCGCGATGACGGCGGCTTGGTAGCGAGCCCGGAATCCTGTTTCCTTGAGCGTGCGACCGAGCAGGGGAGATGCTTCTCCGATGACGACCTCGAAGTATCGAACATTGTGCGAAAGGTCTTGGACGTGTTCGTGGGCCGCGGTTCGAAGCCCTCGTTTCGAACGGAGATCGAGGATGTCGTCCGCTCGACCGGCGAATCGTAGGCGGCTTCCGCCCTGCAGGATCGTCTGGGGTCCGACGGGGGCGACCGTCGTGTCGCCGAGCTGGACCGAGGCGAGGAACACACCCGCGAGGTGACGCAGGCCGGCCCTTTCGACCGATTGGCCGTCGAGTGGACCCCCTGGTTCGACCTCCATTTCGAGGGTGAACCGTTTCTCTTCGAGGACGAGTCCACTTCGTGGCGATCGACGGTCGGGGAGCACCCACGGGGTCAACAGGACGATGGTCGCGGTGCCGAGCACAGCAACCGGTACGCCGACCCATCCGATCTCGAAGAACCGCATCTCCTCGAGTCCCGCCGCTCGCATTTGACCGGAGACGATGAGGTTGGTGGACGTTCCGATCACCGTCGTCACGCCGCCCAAGATCGTCGCAAAGGAGAGCGGCATGAGAAACTTGGAGGGCGAGAGGCCTCGTCGTTCGGTCCAAGCCGTCACTTGGGGGGCCAGCATGGCGACGAGCGGCGTGTTGTTGAGGAACCCCGAGACGAGCGCAACCGGGGCGAGCAACCGCGCGAGCAACCTCCGGATGTGGCGACCCTCGCCCAGGGTGGATTGCATCAAGGGCGACAGCGCCCCGGTCTTGTCGACGCCCGCCGCGAGTACATAGAGCGCCGCCACGGTGATGGGCCCGGAGTTCGAGAACCCGCTGAGCGATTCGTTCACGTCGATCACGCCCAGGACTAGCAAGACGACGTTGCCTCCAAACACGGCAACCACCGGGGACGTCGAGTCGCGCACGAGCGCATACAAGACCAGTCCAACGACGATGAGGGTGACCCACTCGTCCGAGTTCACGGGCCTCGTTTAGCATCTTTCGGCCTTCGGCCGCAAACCAAGAGGGGCCATCAACGTCGGGGTCGAGCGGCACGTCGAGCGCAGTTCAACGAAGCTGGCGGCGATGAAGGCGGTGCCACAGCGGTTCGAATTCGCCTCCACGCTCGATGGGGGTTTCGACCCGGCCGAGCGGAACGTGGTATGCCGTGGCCCACTTTGGCGTCGTCGCGATCGGGCCCGTTCGTGGCACCCCCTCGTCCGGATGCGACGATGGGTCCAAGTCCACGGATGCTGCGTCGCGCCCTGAAGCTGGCGACCATCGAAGGGGTCCTCTATGCGCTAATGTTCGGCTTGGCCGAATCCTACTTCATGGCCGACGCGATCCGCTTGGGTTCGTCGGCATGGGAGGTGGCGCTGTTGATGGGGGTCCCCCTCCTCGTGGGAGGCATGGGCGCATGGGTGAGCGTACCGTTGGCCGAGGCGCTGGCGCGTCGCCGTCCACTCGTGCTCGCGGGCGTGTTCGGTCAGGCGCTGGTGTTGTTTGGCTTGTCGTTCGTCGAAGCGCTGGGGCGCAACTCGTCGTGGGTCTTGCTCATCGGCTTGTGCGGGTACCACGGATGTGGCCAGCTGGCCGGGGCCTCGTGGTCGTCATGGTTTGGCGATTTGGTTCCGGCACGGATCCGTGGGCGATTCTTTTCGATTCGCTCGCTTTGGGTCCAGCTCTCGTCCTTCGTTGCACTCGTTGCAGGCGGCCTCGTGCTGCAACGTCTCGAGGATCCGGCCACGAGCGAAGCTGCGACTTCGGGTTTTGGATTCGCACTGCTGTTTGCCGTGGCGGGACTCGCGCGGGTCGGGAGCGGCATCATGCTCGTCGCGACGCCCGAGCCGAAGACCCGGCTTCCCGCGACGTCCGAGCGGCGTTCGCAGTTGCGGGTCCCGCTCGACCCCGCGTCGCGAACCCTGCTGCCGTTGACCGGGTTGCTGCATCTCGCGGTTTATTTTGGCGCGCCGTTCTTCACCCCGTACATGCTCGAGCAGCTGCGCTTCGACTATCTCGAGTTCACCGCGGCAACGGCCATCATGGTCGCGGCCAAGGTCGTCTACTTGCGAACGTGGGGCCAAGCGATCGACCGCTATGGGGCGGTCAGCGTCTATCGGTTGGCCGTCATCTTGGTGGCCGTCATCCCTCTCCCATGGATCTGGACGGAAGGCCTCGGACTCGCATTGATCGCTCAAGCGATGTCCGGGTTCAGTTGGGCCGCGCACGACGTCGCTCAATTCACGCTTCTGCTCGAAGCCACGCAGCCGGATGCGCGACCGAAAGTCTACGCGCTGCACAGCTTGTCGATCGGCATCGGCCAAGTCCTTGGAGGACTGTTCGGTGCGCTCTTGTTGCATTTGCAACCCAACGGTTATGCGACGGTATTCGCGGTGACCGCGGCCGCTCGTCTCGCCGTCGCGCTCGTCATCGGCGTGGCGACCTCGCGTCTCGCGGAACGGGTCGGCGTCAGTCATCGGACCCTGCTCTTCCGTGTGATCGGATTGCGGCCGCATGGTGGCCTGGTGTTTCGGCCGATCTTCTCCGCCAAAGGAGCACCCATCGAAGATCCGAAGGACGATGGAGCAGCGCCGCGCTTGTGAGCCGCCCACAACCGGACTACAAGACTCCCGGGATGATGTTGCGGGCGGAGCATCTCACGAAGACGTACCGCGTCGCGGCCAAGGAACCGGGGGTCGTGGGAGCCCTGCGGCACCTCGTGCGACGGACCTATCGCGAAGTCCAGGCGGTGCGGGACGTCTCGTTCTCCGTCGAGGCCGGAGAGTTCGTCGGCTTTGTGGGGGCGAACGGTGCCGGGAAGACGACGACGCTCAAGATGCTGAGCGGCCTCATCCGTCCGTCGGAGGGAACCGTGAGCGTGAGCGGGCAGGACCCCTTTCGTCGACAGAAAGCATTTCTGCGGCAAATCACGCTCGTCATGGGACAGAAGCAGCAGCTGATTTGGGACCTGCCGGCGCAAGATAGTTTGCGGATCAACGCGGCCGTCTACGAGATCGATCCGCCGGAAGCCAAACGCCGGATCGGGGAGCTCGCCGAGATGCTCGAGGTCTCGTCGCTGCTCAAACAGCCGGTGCGGAAACTTTCGCTCGGTGAGCGGATGAAATGCGAGCTGCTCGCGGCCCTGCTGCATCGCCCGCAGATCCTGTTTCTCGACGAACCGACATTGGGCCTCGACATCAACGCTCAGGAAGCGATCCGCAACTTCTTGCGGCAGTACAATCAGACCTTCGCCGCGACGGTCCTGCTGACGAGCCACTACATGGCCGATATCACGGCCCTTTGTTCCCGGGTGTTGCTCATCCACGAAGGACAGCTCATCTACGATGGGGCGCTCGCGGATATCGTCCAACGATTCGCGCCTTACCGAGAGCTCGAGATCCGACTCGCCGAACCGCGAACCTCCGAGGAACTCGAGACGTTCGGTGAAGTGGCCAATCTCGATGGCTTGTCGGTCCGTCTCATCGTCGATCGCAGCAAAGTGCGCGATGCGGTCGTGCGGGTCTTCGAGGAGTTGAAACCAACCGATCTCTATGTGAAGGAGCCTGCGATCGAGCGGATCATTGGCCCCTTGCTCAAAGGGCAAGGGCTGGGACCGTCGGACGGGTGACCCGCATGCGCCGCTTCTGCAGAGCGTTTGCGGCCGAGCTCGTGACCGCGTTCGCGTTGACCACGACGTATCGCGCGGAACTGCTGTTGTGGGCGTTGTCCGGTACCCTGCCCATCATTTTGATGGGGGTATGGAGCGAGGCCGCTCGAACCGGCGAGATGCCCTATTCACCCGCCGAAATGGCGAGGTATTTCGTGGCCGTTCTGTTCGTGCGGCAAATGACCTTCGTGTGGGTCATCTGGGAATTCGAGGAGCAGGTGGTGAGTGGCACCCTGTCCCACGCATTACTGCGACCGATCGATCCGGTGTGGAACTACGTCGCCAATCACTTGGCCGAGCGGATCGTACGGCTACCGATCGTGTTTGGCCTCGTCGGGTTGTGCTTTGCGCTCTATCCGAGTGCGATCTTCGTTCCATCGCCGAGCGCGATCGCACTCACGATCCTTGCCGTCCTCGCGAGCTTTACCGTGCGATTTGCCCTCCAGTACACATTCGCGATGATGTGTTTCGCTACGGAGCGGGCGAGCAGCGTCGAAGGGCTGTCGTTTGCCGCATTCGTGTTCCTCTCGGGAATGCTCGCTCCGCTCGATCTCTACCCGTCGTGGGTCGCGACGTTGGCCGGGTGGACTCCGTTTCCCTACTTGATCTACGTGCCCGCGCGGATCCTCATTGGCGAACCGGTGGCGATCTGGCACTCATTCGGTGTTTTGACGGGATGGGCCGTATTGTTGATCGTGACCCAGCGGTGTCTGTGGTGGTGGGGTCTCAACCGATACACGGGGATGGGGGCCTAACCAATGCGGCGAGCCCTCGCCATGATGGCGTTGTTTTGGTCGACCTCGATCGCGGCCGAACTGGAGTATCGGGCGAACTTCACCTTTTCGATCCTCAGTTCGGCGATCAACCTGTTTACCGGTGTCTTCACGCTCGCGCTGTTCTTTCGTCACGGAGCCGCACTCGGTGGCTGGTCCTGGGCCGAGGCCGTCGTAGTGCTCGGAATGTTCACCATTTTGCAAGGGGTGGCGGCCGCGTTTTTCCAGCCGAACCTGAATCGCATCGTCGACCACGTACGCCAAGGAACGTTGGATTTCGTGCTGCTCAAGCCGATCGATACGCAGTTCTGGCTGAGCACCCGTCGTTTGTCGCCGTGGGGATTGCCCGATATCGCGTTGGGATCGGCCATGGCCGCGTATGGTGTCGGTACGGCGCCGGTGACCGCGTTGGCGGTGATCATGGCGCTCGCGTGTTTCGTCTGCAGTGTCGCGATCCTCTATTCGATCTGGTTCATGATGGCGACCACGACCGTCTGGTTCGTCCAGGTCTCGAACGTCACCGAAGTGTTACGCGCGTTGCTCGATGCGGGTCGTTTTCCCATCGATGCATTCCCCGCGGGCACCTACCGCTTCATCTTCACATTCGTCGTCCCAGTGGCGTTCATGACGAGCGTGCCGGCCCATGCATTGCTGGGTAAGGGGTCTTTGCTTTCGCTCGTGTTCGCTGTCGCCATTGCGATCGCTTTGCTCTTGGCGTCACGGGCTTGGTTTCGCTATGCGCTCCGCGACTATACCAGTGCATCGAGTTGAGCTCGCCGCTTCGCTCGGTCGCCGGGTACTATGCCGCAGGAACGAGGAGATTTCGAACGATGTTGTTCATGGTGATCGAGCGGTTCAAAGACAATGACATGGTGCCGGGCTATCGCCGGTTGCGCGAGATGGGGCGACTGTTTCCCGAAGGGCTGAAGTACATCGATAGCTGGGTCGAACCGAACTTTGCCCGCTGCTTCCAGCTCATGGAATGCGATGATGTCCGGCTGTTTCAGGAGTGGATCTTGCGAGCCCGAGGGTTGGGGGCGACGTTCGAGATCATTCCTGTCGTTTCGAGCAAGGACACGCGCGAGGTCGTTGCGCCGCATCTCGATCTCGCGCCTTGACCGTAGAGTTTCTCCGCGGTCTGCATCCGTGCCGGAAACGACGCAAAGCCGGTGACGACCATAGGGTCGATAGCCCGACCCAGATGACACACGCCCACGCGATCCGAACACCGAGCGGTCGCCGACGGTTTGCATGCAGTGCGAGCGTCCCGAGTGCAAACCGGATCGCGGGAGCGACGAGATACGGCACCTTAGCGCCACCCGAAACGCTGTCCAGCCGTCATGTGCGCGATGGTGTCGTCGTGTGCGTGGCCAAGGGCTTCGCAGCGAAACGTACCTGCGACGCAAGAGACTCACGAGTCTACTCCCTCGTCGGCCACGAATCCAAGGGGTCGGTCCTCCCGATCTCCGAGGAATCGAGAAGCTCATGTTATTTCATCTTGAACTGACCTATGTACTCGCCTTGTCGGTCGCGCCGACGATGGTGCCATCGCCGAGCGCCGCGGCTGCGACGTTGACCCCCGACGCCCCCCAGTCGACGAACGCTCCCGCGGTTCCGCCCACCGACCTGCGGCCTCCCATCGATCGAGCGTCGATGCCTTCACCGTCGCAGATCCGACGCTTCGAACGATCGGAAAAGGTGGGTTATGGCTTGGGTGGAGCAGCGTTCGCGATTGGACTCGGGCTCAACCTCGCCTCGGCATTCTTCGTTCCCTACTGCGACGACGCGGACCGATGCGCGGTTTCGTTGTATCCATGGCTCGGGCTCCGCGCGGGCGCGCTCGCATCGTTCGGCCTCGGCACGACGGGTGTCGTGGCCGGGGGAGCCGCGGGGGGCAAAGCAGAAGCCCTGCGTGAGTGGTACGCCGTGCATCCGGCGAAGGATCGCACCCGGATGCGTCGAGCAGGGATTGGGCTCGTCGTCACTGGAGTTCCGTTGACGGTCGCCCTGATCGCCATCCGGATGTATCCAATCCCGTCCTGCACCTCGACGCCTTGTACCCGCGGGGTGGACTCCGCCTTTGCGATCGGCGAGTCCCTGAGCATGGGCATGGTCGCGTTGGGCGGTTCGTTCCTGGCCCGCTTGGATGCGCGCGAGCGTCAACGCACTCGGATTCGGGCCCTCAGTCTGGCGCCGGCGGTGTCTCGGACGATGGTCCAACTGAGCCTCTCAGGTCGGTTCTGAGCGGATGGTGCTCATCGCACAGCGATCCTTCGCGGTCGGCGTGATCGAAACGGCTACGACCCGCACGACCAGTCCGTGCAACGTTCGTCGGTGGCCCCATCAGCCCGGGTAGGGCGTGAAGCCCCATCAGCCCGGGTAGCCCCATCAGCCCGATCAGGAGGGCGGTTGCGAGTGGCGGCACTCATGCCGCTGCTCGAGACCTTGCAGCGGGCGGGTCTCGATTCGCGGGTCGTGTTGCGCGAAACGGGGATCGAGCTGGACTTATGTGCGGATCCATCGCGACGGTTGCCGGTGCGGACGAGCGATGCGGTCTGGGTCGCGGTCGAAGCTCGGCTCGGCCCAGAGCTTCCGCTGCAGGTGGCGAGAACCGTTTCGCCATCGAGCTACGGCCATCTGACGTATCTACTCGCATGTGCGCCGACCGTGGGTATCGCGTTGCGTCTGCTCGAACGACGTTACGCATTGCTGAGCGATGCAACCAGCCACCGTCTCGAGATTTCGGGGAAGCGTGCTCGTCTGCATGTCGATCTGCGTGGCGGTTCTCGGCCTGGCTGTGTCGAAGCGTTTGCCGTCGGGGTGGTGCGATGGTTCCTCCACCATCAAACGAGTGGACGGTTCTCGGTCGGACGCGTGGCGTTGACCCAATCGTCTCCGGTTTCGTGCGTTCGGGCTGCATACAGTCGCGGGCTGGCCCACACGATGGAATACGCGGCCCCATGGTGTGGGATCGAATTCGATCGAAGTTGGCTCGATGTCCGCTTCGACCGTGCCGATCCCGGGTTACTGCGCTTGCTGGATGCCCACGCCGAGTTGCTCATCCACGGCGAAAGCGAGGCGAACATCGTCATGCGGGTCCGCGATCACATCTTGGCCCGTGGTGCGCGGCTTGGTTTGCGATCGGCCGACGTCGCGGGCGAGCTCGGCATGAGCGATCGAACCCTGCGTCGGCGGCTCGCGGGTGCGGCCACATCGTTTCAGGCCGTGCTCGACGAGGCGTTGCGCGAGGCCGCCGATCGTCTGCTCGACGAGGGGCGCGTCGAAGACGTGGCTGCCGCGCTCGGCTATTCCGAGGCGGCAGCGTTTCGGCGCGCCTATCGTCGTTGGTCGGGTGCGACCCCTCGGGTGGGCTTCCCCATGCGCTGACCTGGGCGATTCGACTTCGGTGGGGATCGGCTGCCGATCGAGCTCGACGATCGGCGCGGGTCAGTCGGCCGCAGGGCTCCACGAGAATAACGTGAGCACGAGCAGCGCTGCGGCGAGCAGGGATGCCACGGTTCGCACGTGATTCCATGCAGTCCAACCCTGGAGGTAGCTCGTCCATACCTCGATCGCTTCGAGGCTCTCCGGGTGAATCTCGGCCAACGCGTCGTTGCGCGGGACGTTGCAGATCATCGTCACGACGATGGTCCCGACGACGTAGATCACACAACCCATGATGCGGACCGAGGAGCCAGGTATGTTCCTCGCGAAAAAGCTCGCCCCAACGAGGACGAGACACACGAGCGCGGTCCCAAAGAGTGCACCCATGAACCAACGGTTGATCACGGTGATATTGATCGCTTGCATGGCGGCAATCCCCTGCGCAGGCGGCAGGCGGGCCAGCGCTTGCATGATGAAGTTCGAGAACGCAAAGAAGACGCCGCCGACCGTGCCGGATCCGAGGGCTGCGACGAGGGTGGCGAGATCGATCCACCGAGTCATCGGACGGTCCTCCGGACGTTGGGCGCACGCGTTGCAGCTTTCGGTCGCGTTGGGATAGGAGATTGCAGGTTCATGGTTCCTCTCCAGCCAACGTGACCGCGGGCCATCGATCCCGCGAGCTGGGATTTCGCACGGCAGCCGTGGCGTGACGCAACGAGGTCGACGTGATGCGCGCACCACCTCCAATCCCTGCTGTAGGAGTGCTAGGTTCGTCGCATGACACAGAAGACCTATCACGGTAGTTGTCACTGCGGTCGCGTTCGATTCGAAGCGGATATCGACCTGTCCGCTGGCACGACGAAATGCAATTGCACGAGTTGTTGGAAACGGCGGTGGTGGAGTGTCAAGGTCAAGCCCGACGCCTTTCGGTCGCTCGCAGGAGTCGAGCTCCTCAGCCGCTATCGACCCGGATCACAGGTCGGACATGGTGGATTCTGCAAACAGTGCGGAGTCACACCCTATGGCTGGGTCGATGCGGCGGAGTGGAACGACGGTGCCTGCGTTTCCATCAACGTGGCCGCACTCGACGATCTCGATCCTGCGGAGCTCATCGAGGCTCCAGTACAGTTGTGCGATGGTCGTAACGACAACTGGTGGAATCCGCCGGCCGAGTCTCGGCACCTTTGAGCATCATCCGTTGGCGACCGACCTGGCCGTTCGCGGCCCGGCCGTTCGCCAACGAGCGACGAGATTTCGTGCCGCCTCTTGCCAATCGGGAAAGTCGAACGGCATGCCTAGCGCGAGCAATCGACCTGGCACGACGCGACGGCTCTTGAGCAGGAGCTCGGTGTCCGTGCGCAGGGCCCACGCCCCCAACTCGAGCATTCCCCGCGTGGCCGGCAGACCGAACCGGATGCCCCAGGCCTCGCGCAATGCCTTCATGAAGTCCGAGTGGGTCATTGGGCCAGGTGATGCGAGATTGATCGCTCCTTCGATGTCGTCGCGCTCGATCAGCCAGTCGACGGCTCGGAGGAAGTCGACGTCGTGGATCCACGATACATATTGGCGACCGTCCCCGGCTTTGCCTCCCAAACCCCGGCGAACGAGTTTGAGCAAGACATCGAATACGCTGCCGCGATCGGGGCT